>ERZ1066122.234-NODE-234-length-61509-cov-36.213379_pt1 | contig 61509 bp, 61 predicted proteins | sample MGYA00382769_ERZ1066122 | MGnify/ENA primary metagenome ERZ1066122 (study PRJEB33369, sample SAMEA5778352) | biofilm metagenome | biome: Industrial cooling water; feature: Water cooling tower basin; material: Biofilm | place: United Arab Emirates | collected... | reverse complement strand
CTCTCAACTCTCAACTCTCAACTCTCAACTCTCAACTCTCAACTCTCAACTCTCATGTCCGAGCCCGTCTTCGAGGTATTCGCACGCAAGGCGCGGGAGGAGCCGCTGCGCCACATCGGGGACCTGAACGCGCCGGACGGCGAGCTGGCGCGCGTCTACGCCTGGAAGACGTACGACGAGCAGAACTGGTTCGAGATGTGGGTGGTGCCGCGCGCGTCGGTGCTGGCGGTCAGTGGGCCGCGGGCGGCCTCGCCCGACACGTCGGCCGCGGCGACGGCCGGCAGCGGCGCCGACGTCGCCTCGATCCTGCGGGCGACGGGCGGGGGCGGCTACGGGGGCGCGGAGGTGGTGGTGGAGGAGGCGCACCGATGAGCCGCGCTCCTCGCCCCGCCGCCACCGTCGCCGCGCGCGAGGGGTTGGACGCGCTCTCCGCCGAGGGCCGCGAGGCGTTGCGCGCGCTGATCCTCGCGCTCGCCGACAGCAAGCGGCTGCTGGGGCTGCGCTACGCCGAGCGTATGCTCGGCGCGCCGGCGCTGGAGGCCGGCATCGCCGCCAGCTCGCTGGCACAGGACGAGTGGGGCCACGCACGCCTGACCTATGCGCTGCTCGCCGACTTCGGCGACGACGTGCGCGCGCTGGAGCACGAGCGCGAGCCCGGCGAGTACCGCTCGCTCGACGCGCTCGACGCCGGCTTCGCCTCCTGGAGCGCGCTGATCGCCGCGGCGCTGCTGGCGGACACCGCGCTCAGCGTGCAGTACGCCGCGCTGGGCGAGAGCCGCTACGCCGCGCTGCGCAACCGCGTGCAGAAGCTGCTGGACGAGGAGAGCTTCCACTGGCAGTACGCCGCCGGCTGGACGCGGCGGCTGGCGGCGGCGCCCGCGCCGCGCGCGGAGCTGCGCCGCGCGGTCGCGTGGCTGCTGCCGCAGGCGCTCCGCTGGTTCGGCCGGGAAGACGAACCCGGCGGCGCGGCGCTGCTGCGGGAGGGGATGGTGCGGGCCGGGCCGGACGCGCTGCGCGCCGAGCTGCTGGCGCGGGTGGCGCCGGTGCTGGCGGAGGCGGGGCTCACCGGGGAGGTCGGGCTCGTGGCGGGGCCCGACGGCGACTGGAGCTACGCGCCGCCGCTGGACTGGGCGGGCTGGCAGCCCGCCGCCCGCCGGCCCGTCGGCTCGCAGCCCGACGCCGAGGTCATCGCCCGCGCCCGCGGCGACAAGAACCGCAGCCTGCTGCTGGACTGATGCGCGAGCCGCCCCGCCCGCCCGACCCGCGCCCCGCCGCCGGCACGCTGCCCGACGCCGTGCCCTGCCCGTTCTGCGACGGGCGCGACACCCGGCTCCTCAGCCCCTTCGGCGCACAGCTCTCGGTGGCGCAGTACTGGTGCCGCCACTGCCATACGGGCTTCGAGTACCTCAAGTGGGAGGCGTCCCGGGCCGCCTCCGGGCCCGCCGCAGAACGGACCGAGCGGCCCGCCTGACGGTCCCCACGGCCTCACCCCTCCTCAGCCATCAGGCTGGCCACGCAGCCGTTGCACCTCGGCGCGCAGCGTGCGCAGCTCGTCGTGCGCGGCGAGGAGCGCCACGCGCAGCTCGTCGCGGTCGCGACGCAGCACGTCGGTGCTGAGGCGCAGCGCGTCCAGGTCGTGCTGCTGCTGACGCACCGCGGCCACCAGGTGCGGGACCATCTCCGGGTCGCGCCGCCGCTCGAGCTGCTCCAACTGCTGCTCGCTCAGGAAGCCGGGCTGGTTCATCGCGTGCTCCCGGGGAATAGGGTGGCATAGACGCGCTGCGCCGCACTGGCCGGCTCCGGCAGGCGGTGCTCCCGGCCGCGCAGCGCCTCCTCCGCGGCCACCTCCACCTCGGCCGTGACCCGCGCCTCGATCTCCTGCAGGCTTGCGGCCGGCACACCCTCCTGCTGCAGCCACGCCTCGTAGAGCCCGATGGGGTCGCGCCGGCCCCAGCACGCGAAGAGCTCGGCCGGGAAGGTGGCGCGCGCCTCGCGCTCGTCGTGCGTGGCGTGCCCGCCCATGCGGAAGGTCTCGGCGAGGAGCAGGGTGACGCCCTCGCCCGCGCGCGCGCGCTCGGCCGCCAGGCGCGTGGCGGCGTAGGCGTCGAGCACGTGGTTGCCGTCGAACGCCGCGCCCGCCACGCCGTACATCCGCGGCCACGCGGCGAACGGCCCGGCGCCGTGCTGGTCTAGCCGGGTGCCGAGCGCCACCTGGTTGTTCTGCAGGATGCAGACGAGCGGCAGTCGCCGCACCGCCGCGAAGTTCAGCCCCTCGTGGAAGGCGCCGCTCTTGGTGGTACCGTCGCCCACCCAAGTGAGCGCCACGCGGTCCACCCCGTTCTGCTGGAAGCTGAGCGCGACGCCGGCCGCCACGGGCACCATGTCGCCCAGGTGCGAGATCGGCGCGACGACGCCGTGCCGCAGGCTGCCGAGATGGCCGTCGCGCCCGCCGTTGGGCGAGTCGGCGGTGGCGAGCACGCCGCGGAAGAGGTCCACCAGCGGCATCCCCATCGCGGGGCAGGCGCCGGCGTTGCGGATCATCGGCGCCACCACGTCGTGCGCCGCTCCGCCCCGGCGCAGCGCGTGCACCGGCCCGATCGTCGTCGCCTCCTCGCCCGTGCCCAGCCACGCCTTCGCGAGCACGCCGCCGCGCACCCAGCGCTTGAGCATCACGTCGTGCAGACGGTTGCGCAGCAGCCCGGCGTAGAGCGCCAGCAGCTCGGCCTCGCCGAGCGCGGCGATCACGGCGGCGCGCTCGGCGTCGGCCCGGACGCGCTCGTCGTAGGCGCGCAGCTCCCCGGGGTCGGCGCTCCAGTCCAGGTACTCGGGCGGGTCGTACGCGGGGTAGCGTTGCATGGGAGGTCCGGGGTCGGGGAGAACGGCTGCCAGCTACCGGCTGCCAGCTTCCGGCGAACGGCGCCCTCACCCCCCGGCCCCCCCCATGCTGGGAGAGGGGTCCGGGGGGTGAGGGCCGCCGTTGCCGGTAGCCGGTAGCCGGTAGCCGGTAGCCGACAGCCGCTCTGTGCTCACACCCTCTGCTCGGCGGCCAGCTCTTCGTGGATGCAGCGGCCGATGCGCACGGCCATCACGTCCAGCTCCGAGCGCGAGGGCACCTCGGCGGAGGGGTCGGGCAGTTGCAGCGGGAAGGGCGCGCCCTCGGGCACGGGGATCAGGTGCACGTGGAAGTGGTACACGTCCTGCCCACCGGCCGTGCCGTTCGGGGAGAAGATGTTGACCGCGCGGCAGCCCGTGGCCTTGCGCAGCCCGGGCATGATGCGGCGCGCGGTGGTGAAGGTGTGGGCTACCAGCTCCTCGGGCACGTAGAAGAGGTTCTTGTAATGCGCCTTCGGCGCGACGATCACGTGGCCGCGGTGCAGCGGCTGGATGTCGAGGAAGGCGATGACCTCCTCGTCCTCGTGGATGACGCTGACCTGCTCCGCGCCGCCGATGACGCAGCAGAAGATGCAGTCGGGGTTCTGATTGGGGTCGCTCATCGCGGGCTCCATCGTTCAGGGACGTGACGTGCGGCTCGGGCGGCGGCCCGAGCTGCGGCAGCACCGGCCATGGCGGCCCGCGGGGCTTGCTCGCTGCCCCGGTTCGTGCCGACATTCACGGGCTTTTCTTCTTCCAGCGCCGGCTTCATGCGACGGACGTGATGGACCATACCCTTCGTAGACGACCGCCGCCGCGCCTGCGCGGCGGCGTCGAGGCGAACGCCTCGATCTCCCCGGTGCTGCCGCTGCTGCTGTTGCAGACGATGCGCGACATGGACCGGCCCGCGGAGGTGCTGGAGGCGGAGGACCTCACCGTCAGCCTGCCGCGGCGGCTGGGGCTGAGCGACGTCGTGCTCTCGCAGATCCGCCGCTTCCAGGACGAGGCGCGGCAGAAGCGGCTGCAGCCCGCCTCCAGCGTCGAGGACCTGATCCGCCTGGTCGGCCGCCGGCCGGACGCGCGCGCGATCTTCGAGGAGGCCGGGCGCCGCATGGCGCAGCACGCCTGGCGCCAGCGCGGCGGCACGCTGCGGCGCCTGGGCCGCTACCTGCCGCGGCCGCTGGCCATGCTGCGTGCCAAGCGCGCCGCGCGCCGCCTCTTCGGCCGCATGGTGGGCGACAGCCGGCTGCGCGTCAACCGCTGGCCGCCCGAGCTGCACGTCGGCGACGCGCTCACCGTCCGCGCCGACCCCGGCGGCGACGCCTGCGCGCTCTATGCCGGCGCCTACGAGGAGCTGCTGCAGCAGTACACCGGCCGCCCCTACCGCGCCGTCCATCCGCTCTGCGCCGCCCGGGGCGACGACCACTGCGCCTGGGCCGTGCGCCTGGCGGGGTGAGGCGCCGCCTGGCCCTTCCCCGCCCCGGCTACCAGCTACCGGCTACCGGCTACCAGCGAACGGCGGCCCTCACCCCCTGGCCCCCTCTCCCACGTCTGGGAGAGGGGGGACCGGGATTCGGGCTCTGGGTGGTCCGACCCTCTCCCAGCATTGGGAGAGGGTGGCGAGCGAGGCACGAGCGAGCCGGGTGAGGGCGCCGTGGCCGTTCGCTGGTAGCTGGTAGCCTACTTCCTCCTCTGCTGGAACATCCAGCCGCGATGGATGGAGCGCGGCTCCTCGACGGTGACGAACGCGTCCGGGTCCCAGACGCCGACCTCCTGGAAGACGGTGGGCAGCTCGCGGCGCTGCACCACGGTCAGCACCACCTCCACGCGGCCGTCGCGGCCGTGGCCGGCGAACTCGGTGACGCGGAAGCCCTTCTCGCGCAGCGCCTCGGCCAGCTCCACCCCGCCGTGCAGCGACATCACGCGCACCGTCGCCAGCCCGAACGCCATCTTCTCCTCGATCCACAGCCCCACCAGCGTGCCGGTGGCGAAGCCGCCGGCGTAGCCCAGCAGGTGCCAGACGGAGTTGAGGTTGTTGACGGCATTGCCGACCGCGAAGAGCCAGATCGAGACCTCGAAGAAGCCGATGAACGGCGCAATGCGCTTCATGCCGCGCACCGAGAGCAGCATGCGCAGCGTGGCCAGCGAGACGTCGACGATGCGCAGGCAGAAGATGACCAGCGGGCCCCAGGCCGAGGCGAACAGCTCCTCCATTCCGGTCTCCGGCTAGCGCTCCGCGTCCTCGCTCAGGGGGCCGTCGCCGGGGTCGGTCTCCAGGCCGGCGGCGTGGAAGAGCTTACGCCGGATCTGCCGGTCGAAGAGCGCCCACTTCTGCTCGCGCAGCGCGCGCTCCTCGGCGCCGCCGCCGGCCAGGAAGCCGAGGTCGATCTCGAAGCCGCCGGCGCGGCTGCGCCCGCCCCCGTAGGGGCGGCCCCGTGCGTCGGTGCCCAGCGCACGCTTCAGGAAGCCGTCCACGCCCAGCGTGGCGTTGCCGGTGCGCAGGCTGCCGGAGACGATCTCGCGCCCGCCGTCGTCGCGCAGGATGCCGTAGACGACCGCCGTCTGCACGTTCTCCTCGGTCAGCAGGAAGTCGGCGGCCTGGGGGATGGCGTCGCGGTCGCTCCAGCGCACGTAGCCCACGCCGGCGAGCGAGAAGCCGCCGCGCAGGAGGCGCCGGTCCAGCGCGGTGCGGATGGTGTCCATGGTGCCGCGCGACTTCTGCACGCAGAGCACGCGCTGCAGCAGGTCGACGTCGCGGTACTGGCTGAGGTAGGCCGCGGCCTCGTACTCGCTGCGGCCGGCGCGCACGAAGTCGTCGGTCTCGCTGTGCAGGCCGTGCATCAGCGCGGTGGCGAGCTGCTGGTGCAGCGGGTTGCTGGCGTCCAGCTCCAGCAGCAGCTTGCTCTGCAGGTACTCGGTGAAGAGCGTGGCCGCCGCGCCGACGGGCCGCACGTCGCAGAAGACGGGGTCCAGCAGCTCCTGCGGGTCGTGATGGTCGATGACCGCGAAGGTGGGCACGTTGGCGGCCTTCAGGCGCGGCGCCAGGCGCGTGGTGGTGCCCTGGTTGTCCACGAAGACGGCCGCGTCGTAGACGCCGAGCGGCATGCCCTCGGTGTAGCGGATCACCTCCAGCTCCAGCAGGTTGACCAGCGCCAGGTTCTCCGGGTGGCTGATCAGCCCCTCGTGCAAGATATCGGACTCGATGCCGAAGCCGCGCGCGATCTCGCGATAGGTGAAGGCGCTGGAGAGCGCGTCCGGGTCCGGGAAGTCCTGGATCGCCACCAGGTGCCGCTCGCCGCGGCGCTGCTGCAGCAGTTCACGCAGGACGGCCGCCGGCCGGGGCCCGCTGGCGAGCCGCGATTCCTCCAACGTTACCTGCTCCGCCGGCTCCGCCATGGCGCTCCTTCGGGTTCCACGGGTACGGCGCGCTCGGCGACCCGCGCCGCTGCCGGCCGATGCCAGCCGTGTGCCAGGAAGAACGCGCGGGGCCGACGCCCCTCGTCCGGACGCCGGCCCCGCCTCCGCATACCCGTGCTCCGCGCGGGCCTGGCCGCTACGCCTTCGCCATGTAGCGCGGGCGGTGGAAGAGGAAGCCCTGGGTGAGGTGCACGCCGATCTGCTTGACCGTCTCGTACTCCTCCTGGCGCTCGACGCCCTCGGCGATGACCTGGATGCCGTGGTCGTTGGCGAACTGCACCATCGTCTCCACCAGGTTCTGCTTCATGAAGTTGGCGTCGATGTTGGAGATCAGCGAGATGTCGAGCTTGATGAAGTCCGGCGCCAGGTTGGCGATGCTGCCCAGCCCGGCGTAGCCGCTGCCGGCGTCGTCGACGGCGAAGCGGAAGCCCTTCGCGCGGAACTCCTGCAGGTAGCCCTGGAACTTGGGGTAGTCGGTGATCGCGGTGCGCTCGGTGATCTCCAGCACGATGCGCTCCGGGTGCTCGATGCCCAGCTCCTCCAGGTCGAGGTAGCGGAAGGTGGGGTCGCGGAAGTCGTGCGGGTCGATGTTGAGGAAGAGGAACTGGTCCGGCTCCATCTGCGAGTCGATGCCCTCGATGGCGCGCTGACGGCACAGCCGCGAGAGTTCCCAGAGCAGGTTGGCCTCCTCGGCGACACCGAAGAGCACCTGCGGGGAACGCAGCGCGCGCAGCTTGCCGCGCGCGAGCGCCTCGTAGCCGTAGACCGCCTGCGTGTCGGTCACCACGATGGGGTGGTACTCGATGTAGACCGCGCCCTCGCGCAGCGTGCGCTTCAGGTCATCGATCTTGCGCATGCGCTCGCGGTGCTCCACGCCGCGCGCGGCCTGCGTCGCCTCGCGGATGCCGCGGTAGATCATGCGCGCGGTGCGCAGCTTGGGATTGCGGAAGAGCGTGGTGGTGCCGATGTAGATCTCGAAGAGGCCGGCGACGTCCTCGCCGTGGTCCTCTTCCAGGCGCAGGCGGATGTGGTCTTCCAGCGCCTGGGCGAGCTGGTTGATGCGCCGCTCCGCCTCGGCGTGCGCGCCGTTGAGGTCGGTGAAGACGATGAGGTCGTCGTCGCCGGTGTGCGCCACCATGAAGTGGCTCTGCTGCACCTCGGGTCGGCTCTCGTAGAAGCCGCGCACCGCGCCGGCGGTGGTCTGCAGCACCTCGTCGAGCTTCTGCCAGCCGTAGATCTCCTCCAGCTTGGGGTAGCGCACGAACTCGATGTAGAGGATCGTCAGCCGCCCGGTGCGCTCCAGGATCTCGCGGCCACGCTCCAGCATCACCGGCAGCGTGGGGAAGCCGGTGAAGCGGTCGAAGAGCAGCTCCTCGTACTGCAGGTGCTCGGCGAGGCGGCCGGTGACGCGCGGATGCCCGGCGGCGCGCAGGCGCTCCAGCGCGGAGCGCAGCCGCACCTCCAGCTCGGGCACGGAGCTGGGCAGCAGCGCCCACTCGTCCGCGCCGATCTCCACCGCCTGCCGGGCCTCGGCGGCACTGTCGCAGGCGATCAGCAGCGCCACGTCGCGCGCGCGCGTCTCGCCGCGCAGCCGCGCCAGGTCCAGCCCGGTGGCCGCGCGCACCACCAGCAGCTCCGGATGGCTGCGCAGCGCCTCCAGCAGCGCCGCCTCGTCCGGCTCGCCGTTGCCGATCGGCCAGACTTCGGCGCCCAGCGCGCGGGCCGCCGCGGTGAGCGCCTCCTGCAGCTCGTCGCTGCGTACGTAGGCGACGATCCTCACGTGCCCTGCTCCGCGCCGGGGCCGCGCCGCACCCGCGCCTCCAGGTTGCGCGCCACCTTGGTCGCCAGCTCCTTCAGGTCCACCGGCTTGACGACGTAGTCGTCGGCGCCGGAGCGCATGGCCTCGAACTTGTCCTCGTAGGCGCCCTTGGCCGTGACCATCACCACGCGCGTGATGCCGCCGAACTGCGGGTGGCTCTTGATCGTGCGGCAGACCTGCCAGCCGTCCATCCCCGGCATCATCACGTCCAGCAGCACCAGCGCGGGGCGGACCTCCTCCAGCTTCGCCAGGGCGGTCGGCCCGTCGGGCGCCTCGACGACCAGGTAGCCGCGGCTCTCCAGGAACGCGCGCAGGATGTTCAGGTTGTCCTGGTTGTCGTCGACGATGAGGATCGTCTCGGTAGTCTCCACAATCGGCTCGTGGTCGGAGGCAGGCGCGCGGGCGGCGGGGCGGCCCGAACCCGGCGCGTGGGGGCAAGAAGCAAGCCATCTTGCCAATAAACTCAAGTTACGTCGGCAGTTAGCTTCAGGCAACCACCTCGCCGCGGCGCGGCCGCTTCAGGGCCGGCGGCCGCACGAACTGCAGCTCGTAGAGCCGGGCATAGAGGCCGCGGCGGCGCAGCAGCTCGGCGTGGGTGCCGCGCTCCACCAGCTCGCCGTGGTGCAGCACCAGGATCTGGTCCGCGTGCTGGATGGTGGAGAGCCGGTGCGCGATGACCAGCGAGGTGCGCCCCTGCATGAGCGCGTCGAGCGCGCGCTCGATCTGCGCCTCCAGCTCGGAGTCCACCGAGGAGGTCGCCTCGTCGAGGATCAGCACGCTGGGGTCGAACGCCAGCGCGCGCGCGAAGGAGACGAGCTGCCGCTCGCCGACGGAGAGCGAGGCGCCGCGCTCGCCCAGCGGCTGCTCGTAGCCCCGGGGCAACCGGCGGATCAAGGGGTCGACGCCGATGCGGCGCGCCGCCGCCTGCACGCGCGCGTCGTCGATCGTCGGCTCGCCGAGGCGGATGTTCGCCGCCACCGTGTCGCTGAAGAGGAAGACGTCCTGCAGCACCAGCCCGATCCGCGCCCGCAGCTCGGCGACCGGCACGCGGCGGATCGGCACGCCGTCGAGCAGGATCTCGCCGCGCTGCGGGTCGTAGAAGCGCATCAGCAGCGAGATGATGGTGCTCTTGCCTGCGCCGGTGGCCCCCACGATCGCCACGCGCTCGCCCGGCCGCGCGATGAAGGAGACGCCGCGCAGAACCCAGCCCGGCTCGTCCGCCCCGCCGCTCCCGTCCCCGCCAGGATTCGGGATTCGGGATTCGGGGGAACCGCGCCCTCACCCCCGGACCCCCTCTCCCAAGTCTGGGAGAGGGGGGACTCACGAGAGACCTCCTGCCGTTCTCCCCCTCTCCCAGCATTGGGAGAGGGGGCCGGGGGGTGCGGGCCAGCCGTTGACGTTCCCCTGAATCCCGAATCCTGAATCCCGAATCCTACCCCTGGCGGGGCGTACGAGAACCACACCTCTCGGAACTCGATCTCGCCGCGGCCGGGCACGGGCAGGTGCAGCGGGCGGGCATCGTCGCGGATCTCGGGCTCGGTGTCGAGCAGCTGGAAGATGCGCTCCGAGCTGGCCATGGCGCCCTGCAGGATGTTGTACTTCTCCGAGAGGTCCTGGATGGGGCGGAAGAAGCGCCGCGCGTACTGCAGGAACGCCGCGATCACGCCGATGCTTAGTTCAGCGCGCAGCACCTCGCCGCCGCCGTACCAGAGGATGAGCGCAAGCGCGGTGGCGGTGAGCACCTCGATGACGGGGAAGAAGAGCGCGTAGTAGGTGATCGACTTCAGGTGCACGTCCAGGTGGTCGCGGTTGATGCGCTCGAAGCGCTCATACGCCTGCGGCTCGCGCCCGAAGAGCTGCACCACGCGCATGCCGCTGAGGTGCTCCTGCAGGTAGGCGTTGATGCGCGCCAGCCGCACGCGGATCTCGCGGTAGGCCTCGCGGATCAGCCGCCGGAAGACGAACGCCGCCGCCCAGACCAGCGGCAGCACCAGGAAGGTCACCAGCGCCAGCTTCCAGTTCAGCAGGAGCATGGCGCTGAGAATGAAGACGAGCGTGAAGACGTCGCCGAAGACGGTGACCACGCCGGAGGTGAAGAGCTCGTTGAGCACCTCGACGTCGTTGATGACGCGCGTCATCAGCCGCCCGACGGGGTTCTTGTCGAAGTAGCGCAGGCTGAGGCGCTGCAGATGGGTGAACAGCTCCTGCCGCAGGTCGTCCTGGATGCGCTGGCCGAGCCAGGTCGTCAGCACCGTCTGGCCGTACTCGAGCAGCAGGCCGGCGAGCAGCGTGGCGAGGTAGAGCGCGGCGAGCGTACCGAGCAGCCCGGCGTCGCGCTCGGGGATGGCGCGGTCGAGCGCGACCTTGGTGAGGTAGGGGCCGACCAGCTCCAGCGCAGCGACGCCGGTCAGCAGCGCGACAGCCAGCACCACCCGCCCCCGATAGGGCCGCAGGTAGTGCAGCAGCCGCCGGATCAGGCGCGAGTCGTAGGCCTTGCCGAGCGCTTCCTCTTCGGGGTGCGCGCTCACCGCGCCCGCACTCCGCGCGGCCGACGCCGCGTGCACGTCTGCAACCGCAAAGGCGAAACCACGTTCACCGGGTCCATTCGATGAGGGAAGCGCGCAACGTAACCGCGGAAGTGCTGGCGAGCAACACTGCGGCACCCCGCCGACGGCTGCCGGGGCTGCGCGCGCTGCGGTGCAGCCTGGCGCCGCTGGGGCTGGCGGCCGGGCTCGCCGGCTGCGAGCGCACCGTCGACTCCGTGGTCTTCGGGCTGGTGGCGCCGTTGCAGACGACGTACGGCAGCTCCGCGCGCCTGGGCGCCGAGCTGGCGCAGCGCGAGGTCAACGCCCTCTGGAGCGAGGAGGGCCGGCGGCTGGAGCTGCGGCTCAAGGACGACGCCGCGGACCCGGAGCGCGCCGCGGCGCAGGCGATGGCGCTCTACGCCGACGCCGAGGTCGTCGCGGTGGTAGGCCCGGTCAACTCGGGCAGCGCGCGGCAGGCGGCGCCGATCTTCAATCGCGGGCTGCCCGCGGTGGCGACGGGCGCCACCAGCCCCGGCATCGCACGGCTGGGGCCGTGGATCTTCCGCGTCGCCTCCAGCGACTCCGCCAACGCGGTGGCGCTGGCGCGGCAGGCGCGCCGGCTGGGCCGCCGCGGCGCCGTGCTCTACGCCAACGACGAGTACGGCCGCGGGCTCGCCGCCGCCTTCGCCGACGCCTTCCGGGCCGCCGGCGGCCAGCTCCTGGAGAGCGACCCCTACCTGGAGACGACGACGGACTTCTCGCCGTACCTGCAGCGGCTGCGGGCGCGCGGCGCGCAGGTCGTGCTCGTCGCCGGGCTGGAGGACGGCGCCGCCCGCATCCTCGCGCAGGCCGACTCGCTGGGGCTCGGCGCCCGCTTCCTGGGCGGCGACGGGCTGGAGGGGCTCGCCGCCGCGGGCAGCCGCCACAACGGTGTGTACGTGGGGCTGCTCTTCCATCCCGCCGCCAGCACCGCCGCCCGCGACTTCGCCACCCGCTTCCAGACCGCCTACGGCCGGGCGCCGGACTCGGACGCGGCGCTCGCCTACGACGCCGTGCACCTGCTGGCCCGCGCCGCCGCCGAGGCCGGCGCGCGCCGCGGCTCCATCCGCGGCTACCTGGCGCGCCTGGGCCGCCCCGACGGCGTGCCTCCGCTGGAGGGCGCGGCCGGCACGCTGCGCTTCGACGAGAACGGCGACCCGCAGGAGAAGCGCTACGCCATCGGCGTCATCCGCGACGGCGCCGTGGTGCTCAACGGAGGCGGGCGGTGAGCGGCGCCTGGCGCGGGCCGCTCGCCGACGCCAGCCTGCGCGCCCGCCTGGTGCTGGGCGGGCTGGTGCTGCTGGCGCTGATGGGCACGGCGACGCTGATCGGCTACTTCACCGTCGGCCAGTTGACGCGCGAGATGGATGCGCGCTTCGGCGTGCTGCGCGAGACGGCACGCCTGGGCAACGAGCTGGAGAGCCTGCTGGCGGAGCAGGTAGCCGCGGGCGAGCACTACCTCGCCGGCGCCGAGCCGGCCGCGGCCGTGCGCTTCCGCGAGCGCGGCCGCGCCGCGCACGAGCTGCGCCGCCGCTACGGGGACCTGCCGGCGCTCTCGCACGTGGAGCTGGCGCAGATGGCGACGGTCGACGCGCTGCACGCGCGCCTGGAGGTGGAGTATGCGTTCGCGCACGCGCTGCTCGACGTCGGCCGGCGCGAGGCGGCGCACGCGCGCGCCGCCGCCGCCCGCCCACTGACCGACCAGCTCGGCGCCGGCATCCGCCACCTCGGCGCCACCCGCACCGAGCAGATCGCGCAGGCGACCGCCGAGCTGACCTCGCTCGCGCGCGTCCGCCAGTGGGAGCTGCTGAGCGCGCTGTTCGTCGCCTTCCTGCTGGCGCTGCTCATCCTGCGCACCATGCTGCGCGGCATCGAGCGGCCGCTGCGGCGGCTGCAGCACGCGGCCCAGCAGCTCGGCGAGGGCGACCTGCTCCTGGAGCTGGACGGCCGCATGCCGCGCGAGTTCGACGAGCTCGCCCGCGCCTTCACCCTCACCGCCGCGCAGTTGCGCACGCTGGTGCACGAGACGGCGCGCACCAGCGAGCTGATCTCCACCTCGGCCACGGACCTCTCCAGTATCAGCGAGGAGGTCGCGGCCAGCAGCGGCGAGGTCGCGGGCGCGATGGCCGAGATCACGCGCGGCGCCGAACGCCAGGCCGACGGCCTGCAGAGCACCGCCCAGGCGCTGCAGGCGATGAGCGCCCGCAGCGGCGAGATCGTCGCCGCCGCCGCGGACGTCGCCCAGCTCGGCGAGCAGATCCAGCGCACCGCCGCCGGCAGCCGCGGCGAGGTCTCCTCCGCGCTCGGTCGGCTGCTGCAGGTGCACGAGGTGGTGCAGGCCTCGGCGCGGCAGGCCGAGGCGCTGGCGCAGGGCTCCGCGCGCATTGAGCGCTTCGCCGAGACGATCGGCACCGTCGCGCGCCAGACCAACCTGCTGGCGCTGAACGCCGCCATCGAGGCCGCGCGCGCCGGCGAGCACGGCCGCGGCTTCGCCGTCGTCGCCGACGAGGTGCGCAAGCTCGCCGAGGGCTCGGCCCGGGCCGCGCAGGAGGTGACGCAGACGGTGCAGGAGACCCGCGCGCGCATCGCCGAGGTGGTGCAGACGCTGGAGGCGGGAACGCGACAGGTGGCGGGCGTCGAGGAGCTCTCGCGCGGCGCCGAGCACGCGCTGGAGGAGATCGTCGCCGCCGTCGAGGGTGTGCGCCTGGCGGCCGCGCGGGTGGCGGAGGTGGCCGGCCACAACCGCACCGCCGTCGGCGGCGTGGAGGCCGCGCTGCAGGAGGTCACCGGCACCGCCGAGGCGCACACCGCCAGCGCGCAGCAGGTCACGGCCGCCGCGCAGGAGCAGTCCGCCGCCACCGAGCAGATGTCGGCCGCCAGCACCGAGCTGCTCGCCTCCGCCCAGCGCATGCGCGAGCTGGTCAGCGCGTTCCGGGTGTGAGGCCACGCCGCGCCGGCGGCGGCTGGCAAACCGTGCCCTCACCCGGTGATCCCTTGTCGAAGAGAGCACCCGCTGGCGTAGGTGTTTAGCGCACGACCTCCCGCGGCAAGTACTGCAACGGCCACCCATCCTGGGATCCAGCGGACCCGCGAAACCCTTGACGAACATAACAGTGCTCAATAACTATGTTCCGTGCGCTGCCCGCCTACTCCACCTCCCTCTCACCTCCTCCAGAAGATCACCACATGGGTACCACAAGACGCCTCCCGCGGAAGGTCCGGCTGGCGACCGCAAGCCTCGGCCTCACTCTGGGGTTGCTTGCTGCGGGTGAGGCAATCGCCGCCTGCTAAGAGTCTGGAACATCATCACCACGACCGTGACGGTTGACGGCAAGGTAGTATGGCAGGACACCCGGATCGAGTACGCTGGTACCTACTGCGATCCGGTCGATCAGCTCGCCTGAGCCAGGACGGTTGCCGGGCGACGTACGTAGCGGAACCAACGTAGCGAGTAGCGCACGCACATCCGCGTTGGGTACGGCACGTCGAGAGGAGCAGCGCCTTGTCACACGATCTCCTGCAGGATCTGCGCAGTGCAGTTAGGACGCTCCGGCGCAGCCCGTTCACGTTCGTGACGGCGGTGGCCACGCTCGCACTGGGTATCGGTGCGGCGACCGCCGTCTTCACCGAGATCAACGCGTTTCACCTCCGCCCCCTCAACGTGACGGACCCGGAGCGGCTGGTGAGCCTCTCCTGGGAGAGCGCGCGCGGTGCACGATCGAGTCGTTTTCTCGAACACGAGTTCTTCGAGCTGCAGAATGCGGCCGAGGGAGTGCTGCAACTCGCGGCTTACCTCCCCGGGGCGGTAGGTGTGAGCAGGCAGGGAACCGCCGAGATCGTCTACGCACGGTACGTAACCCCGAACTACTTCCAGTTCCTCGGCGCCAAACCGGCGCTCGGGCGGTTCTTCGCACCCGGGGGAGGCGGGGAGGGCGAGGGCGTCGTGCTCAGCCACGCGGTCTGGCAGCGCCGCCTCGGCTCCGATGCACGTATCCTCGGGAGTGTGATCCACCTCAACGGGCAGCCGCTGACGGTGATCGGGGTGGCACCCGCTCAGTTCAACGGGGTGAGCCGGGCCGTGGGTGAAGACCTGTGGATCCCGTTGCAGGCGTACGATCGGCTGAACCCTGCACCGGTGAGAGTGCTCGCGAGCTTTCCCATGCTGGAAGTGCTCGGTCGTCTCCGCCAGGGTATCGACCGGCAGGCGGCCGCCGAAGTCATGAGCGCACGCGTCGGGCAAACTGACATCGCACGGGGGAAGAAGCCGGGAGATCACCTCGTGCTCTCGCCTCTGGACGGGCTGCCTACCGTCGAGCAGGCACCCGGATTCGGCCCCAGCACCCTGTACCTCGCCGCCTCCATGCTGATGCTGCTCATCGCCAGCGTCAACGTGGCCGGAATCCTTCTTACCCGCGCGGTGACTCGTCAGAAGGAAATCGCGATCCGCCTCGCGCTCGGCATCGGTCGGTTTCGGCTGGTTCGGCAACTCCTGGTGGAGAGCGTGCTCTTGTTTCTGGCGGCGGCTGCGGTCGGGGTGCTGCTGAGCGTTCTCTACGGGCAGATCCGCTCCGTGACCGTGTGGCCCCCGGTGTCCCTACGCACTACCCTCGACTACGGTCTCGACGTGCGCGTGCTCGGCTTCGCGCTGGGCGTTGCGCTCCTCACCAGCGTCCTGTGCAGCATAGCACCCGCAGCTTGGGCCTGGCGCACGGACGTCATGACACTCGTGAAGGAGTCGGTGTCGTCCGGGCGTCCGGCAGCACGATTCCGGGCGCTCTTCGTAGTCGTTCAGATCGCCCTCTCCCTGGTGCTGCTCGTCTGGGCACACCTGTTCCTCACGGGACTGCGGCGCGCGGCCACTTCCGATCCCGGGTTCCAAACCCGGGGAATCGTGACGGCCACGGTAGATCTGCACGCGCTCGGGTACTCGGTATCAGAAGCGACGCGGTTCTTCGATGCACTGCAGCAGCGCCTGCGCGCGCGTGAGCGAATCTCCGGCGTCGCCTTGACTTCGTCGCTGCCTCTGAGCAACACCGTCGGCCGGATGACAGTGTGGACGGAGCCCGAGCAGACGGGCCAGCCGGGCAACGTCCGCAACGTTCAGACGACGACCATCTCCGAGGAGTACTTTCGCATCCTGGACATTCCGCTGCTGCGGGGCCGGGCGTTCATGAGAACCGATGGCATGGGCTCCGGCGCCGTAGGCATCATCAACGGGCAGGCGGCACGGCGCTGGTGGCCGGGGGAAGACCCGCTCGGGAAACAGATCACGACCGGAGTGGGTGAGATCACCATCGTGGGGGTGGCCCGCGATGCACAGACGGGGCGCCTCGGCGAGGCACCCGAGCCCCACCTGTACCTCCCGCTGAGCCAGTATCCTGCGAGCCGCCTGAGCCTGATGGTGCAGACGTCCGGGGAGGTGACGCACGCGCTGCGTACGCTTCGGGACGAGATCGGGACCCTACGGAGCGACGTGCCGGTCATCGGCGCCATGCCGTTGCACGACGCGATCTCCGGCTCCCTGGCGGGCCAACGGAACGCCGCGGCACGGCTGGCGCTGTTCGGTACCCTCGGCCTGGTCCTGACTGCAGTCGGGCTGTACGGCGTGCTTGCCTACCTCGTGGTATCCCGGACACGGGAGATCGGCGTGCGCCTGGCACTCGGCGCGAGGGAACGAGACGTCCTGCTGCTGGTCCTGCGGCAAGGATTACGTCTGGCGGCACTGGGGATCGTGCTGGGGCTGCTTGCGTATGCGGCAGCGACCCCCTGGCTCGCCAGCTATGCGTACGGGAGCAACACGTCCGATCTCACCATCATTGGTGTGGCCGTCGCAGTGCTCACCAGCGTCGCCGCACTCGCCAGCTACATTCCAGCGCGTCGCGCAACACACGTTCAGCCTTACGAAGTGCTGCGACGCGAATGATTCCGCCGACTGGTTGAGGAACCGGGCAGGAGAAGTGGCCCTAACACGCGAGGTCTCCATGCTGCGTATGCCCGTTGTACCCGTGCTCCTGTTGGTCGCAGGCCTGACCGCATGCGACGCCGCCCCCCGGAATAGCGATGCCCAAGTGGTCGTCAAAGCCGATACCGTGGTGAGCCGCACCCTGACGGAAGACCTCCCCACGAACCCACCCGAAGGCGCGCGCGACATGCTGCGGCAGTTTCGCGACCCCACCGGTCAGCAGCCGCTCGCGCTCTACGTTCTGGCAGGCCGGCGTGCACACGCAACGTATCTTGACTCGACGCTCTTCCGGCTGCCGATCCCGGAGCAGCTCAAACGAGCGCAGACCGCAGCCCGACAGGTGTGGATACAGGTGGGGCAGGTGGAAGGAGTGGACACGATCACCGTGCGCTACGTCAACCAAACGAAGATCGACCCAAATCGCAAGGAGCGGACGTTCTTCATCTACGCCCGCGACCTCACGGCGCCAGCCCGCCCTTGAGCCGAGCCGCGATCAGGCCCGGGGGGGCGGTGCTCCCGGGCCTGATGACGTTACGGCGTGGGTGGATGGCTGGGAAGTCTCACAACCCTCAACTCTCAACTCGCCGTATCCGCACCCCGCGCTTCGCCAGCTCGGCGATGTAGGTCTCGGCGGGGATCGCCTCGTCGGGCGTCCAGACGCCGGGCTCGATGCGGCGCTCGGCCTGCAGCACGCCGGTGATGGCGAGCGAGAAGCCGGTGGTGCGCATCATCGCGGTGATGCCGGTCGCGGGGTCGTAGGTGTCGACCAGATCCCAGCACAGGCGGGTGGGTCGGCCGGCGCGCTCGCCCTCGACCTCCACGCGCAGCGCCACCAGGTCCGGGCTCTGGCGCGGGTCCTTCCGCAGCCGGGGCGTGACGCTGGCGATGAAGACATCGCGCGGCGCCACGCGCTGGCCCTTGACCTCCAGCGGCTGCAGCTCCAGCAGGCCCAGCTCGCGGATCGCCTCCATGAGGTGGGCGTGGCCGGGGTAGCGCAGCGTCTTGTACTCCATCGTCTCCACGGCGCCGGCATAGCGCTGCGCCATGGTGGAGAGGCCGCCGGCGGTGTGGAACGCCTCCAGCCGGCCGACGCCGGGGAACTCCAGCTCCTCGACCTCGGAGAGCGCCGCGACCAGCGTGGGCTGCCCCTCGCGCAGCACCCAGGAGCGGGTGGTGTAGTAGTCGAGCGCGCCCTCCAGGCTGTAGACGATCTGGTAGTTGAGCGGCGGCTCGGGATGCTGCGGCAGCCCGCCGACCTTGATGTGCACGGCGCGCGGCCGGTCCATCTGGCGGATGCCGTGCTCGGCCAGGATGTTGACCATGCCCGGCGCCAGCCCGCAATCGGGGATCACGCTGACCTCGCGCTGGCGCGCCCGCTCGGAGAGCGACTTCTGCTGCAGCACGATCTCGGTGTTGCCGCCGAGATCGCAGAAGTGCGAGCCGGAGTCGACGGCCGCCACGGCCAGGCCGTGGTTGAAGTAGTAGGGGAAGGCGCTCAGGGTGGCGGCGACGCCCTCCATCAGGGCGCGCATGGCGGCGCGGTCGGCGGCGTCGACCTCGCGCAGCGTGAGCCGCCCGCCGACGTGGGGCTGCAGGAACGGCGGGATCCGGCTGGGGTCGAGGTCGGCCAGCACGACGTCGTGCGTCGTGTGCGTCAGCAGGTCGTAGGCACAGGCCGAACCCTGTTGTCCGGCGCCGAGCACGAGCATCCGCATGAGAAACGCCTCCGGTGGTGAGGGTGGGCGGCGGGGGACGGAACGGGGCAGAACGCGCCGGCGGCGAAGATAGCCGCGCCCGCGTCGGAACGCAAAACGGCGCCCGTCGGCCATGGGCTGGCGGGCGCCTTTTCCAGGGCGGGGGGGCGCTCTATATTCGTGCCAGTTTGCCCTCGCCCGGCCGGAAGAGCCGGGCTCCCCTGCACGTCACAGGAGAGGCTGCTTGGCGAAAGAAGCGATCGAGATCCAGGGGACGGTCATCGAGGTCCTGCCGGACACGAACTTCCGCGTGGAGCTCGAGAACGGGCACAAGGTGCTCGCGTACATCTCTGGCCGCATGCGCAAGAACTACATCCGCATCCTCGAGGGCGACCGCGTGACGGTGGAGCTCTCGCCTTACGACCTGAGCCGCGGCCGTATCACGTACCGCTTCAAGTAGGCCGCCTCAGCCCGCCGCGACCTTCCGCCGCAGCGCGTCCTCCTCGTCGGCGCCAGCCGCCTGAGCGTCAAGCAGCCAGAGCACCTCGTGCTGGGCGTGCAGCAGCACGTCCGGGCCCGCGGCTTCCAGCACGCTGTGCGGGAACGGTCCCCATAGCGCCGCCGCGGTGCGCACGCCGGCCGCGCGCCCGGCCGCCACGTCGTGCGGCGAGTCTCCCACGAAGAGCGCTTCGCCCGGCGCCGCGCCCAGCCGCCGCAGCGCGTGCAGCACCGGCTCGGGGTGCGGCTTGGGATGGCGCACGTCTTCGGGCGTGACCACCGCCGCGAAGTAGCCGTCCAGCCCGCAGAGCTCCAGGCCGCGCAGGGCGGTGCCGGCGTGCTTGCTGGTGACGATCGCCAGCCGCACGCCGCGGCGCGCCAGCTCGCGCACCGTCTCGCGCGCGCCGGGGAAGGCGTGCAGCAGCCCGTCGTGGTGCTCCAGTTGATAGTCGCGGTAGGTCGCCACCATCGCCGCCGCCTCCGCGGGCGAGCGCGCGAAGCGCAGCACCTGGCTCTCCAGCGTCATGCCGAAGCCGCGGACCCACTCCTCGTCGGGCGGCGCCGCGCCGAGGTGCGTGGTCATGGTGTGGCGGTAGCAGCGCAGGATCAGCTCGGTGCTGTCCGCCAGGGTGCCGTCGAAGTCGTAGAGCACGGCGCGGATCTCGGGGCGCATCGCCATCAGTCGTGAGGGTTCACCAGCTCCAGCAGCGCGGGCGCGAGGTGCGTCAGGTCGCGCACGCGGCCGAGCAGCTCCGCGCTGCCGGGCCCGGCCGCGATCACCGGCACGGGGTTCAGCGTGTGGCCCGCGGCCACGTCCTCCAGGTTGCCGTGGTCGCTGGCCAGCACCAGGAGAGTATCGGCCGGCAGCGCGGCCAGCACGCCGCCGAGGAAGCGGTCGACCTTCTCCAGCGCGGCGACGGCGGCGCCGAGCTCCTGCCGGTGGCCGGCGGCGTCGGTGTCGTAGTGCGCGAAGAAGGTCAGCCGGTGCTCGGCCGCGAGGCCGGCGAGCACGCGCCCCGCCTGCTCCGGCGCGACCTCCGGCACCACGCCCGCGCCGAAGCGCTCGCGCCAGCGCTCGTGCGTGATGGACGAGGCGACGGCGCGCCCGACGCGCAGCTCCGCCGCGTCGCGCCAGAGCAGCCCGGCGGCGTGCGCGGCCAGCGGCGGCGCGGCGGGCCGGCGCTGGGTCAGGGAGGGAAGGAAGCGTAGCGGATAGGCGTTGGCGAAGCACACCGCCCGCCCCGCCGCGACGGCGCGCGCCAGCAGGCTCTCGGCCTGCAGCAGCGGGCGCAGCGGCGTCGGCACCCACGAGCCGAAGTGCCGCCCGAAGAGGCGCGGCGCGTTCTCGCCGGTGAGCAGCGTCGTCTGGCCGGTGCCGCTCTGCGGGCGGCCGGGCACGCCCAGCGTCGCGTCGGCCGCCACCCAGCCCGCGCGCGTGGCGAGCGCACCGGCCTCTCCCCGGAACGGCAGGTCTCCGCCGAGCAGCCCGCGCAGGTGGGGCAGCGCCGCGCGGGCGAACGGGTTGCGCGCCGCGTCGCGCTCGCCGACGCCCACCCCGTCCAGGAAGACGAAGAGCACGCGCCCGGGGCGGCCAGCGGCTCCAGCGGTCTGGTGTGTGGGCGAATCCATGCTCCTCCGGGCCCCAAACGCTCGGGACCGGGCCGCCATGCAGTGTGGCGGCCCGGTCCCGCAGGGGATACCCCGGCGCTCAGCCTGGGATCCGCAGCTTCTGCCCCGGCTGCAGCGTGCTGCGCCGGCTGAGGCCGTTGGCGCGCTGCAGAGCCGCCATGCTCACGTCGTAGCGCCGCGAGATCGTCCACAGCGACTCGCCGCGGCGCACACGGTGCGCGCGCGCGCTGGCCTTCGCCTTCGCCGGCTTCGCGGCGGCGAGCTTCGCCTCCGCGCGCGCCTGCTCCGCCTCCAGCTTCGCCAGCCGCAGGTGCTCGGCGCGCGCGCGCTCGAAGTTAGCCTGGAAATCGGCGGCGCGCTCCACCGGGACGCGCACCGGGTACGTCTCGCCCGGCGGCGTGACGCCCCGCACCAGTTGCGGGTTGAGCGTGCGGATCTCCTTCTCGCCCAGCCCGACCGCGCGCGCGACGGCGCCCAGGTCGGTGCCGCCCGGCACCTCCACCGCCTGCGTCTCCACCGGCAGCCAGCGCTCCACGCCGTCGAGCCCGTACTTCTCCGGCTGCTTGCCCACCAGGGCAGCGGCGACGATCAGCGGCACGTAGTCGCGCGTCTCGCGCGGCAGCAACGAGCGGATGCGCCAGAAGGCGCCCTCGTCGCCCTTCTCGGAGCCGGTGACCTGCCGCATGATGCGGCCCACGCGGTTCTCACCGGTGTTGTACGCCGCCGCCGCCAGGTTCCAGGAGCCGAAGCGCGCGTAGAGGTCGGCGAGGTAGCGCAGCGCCGCGTCGGTGGAGCGCTCCGGGTCGCGCCGCTCGTCCACGTAGCGGTCCACGCGCAGGCCGTAGCGCTCGCCCGTCTCCTGGATGAACTGCCACAGCCCCACCGCCTGCGCCTTCGAGCGCGCGTTCGGGTTGAAGCCGCTCTCGATCATCGTCAGGTAGAGCAGGTCCTCCGGCATGCCGCGCGCGCGCAGCTTCTCGCGGATCATGCCCTCGTAGCGGCCGGAGCGCTTCAGGTACAGCGCCATCCGGTCCTGCTGCTTCTGGTGGAAGAGGTCGACGAACTCCTGCACCCGCTCGTAGCGCGCCGCCGGTTCGTCCCAGGCCAGGGCGGCCGGCGCCGCCTCCGCGACCGCGATCAGCGCCACCGGCCGGGCCGCCGCGCGGATCGCCGGCCGCGCCTCCGGCGCAAAGTTCGCCACCACGCCACCCAACAGGCCCCCGAGCAGTACCGCGGCGGGCAGGGCAGTTCGAAGCTGCATAGCGCTCCCAAGCAGGCTGGTGTACCGCGGGGAGCCCGGGGCCCGACCCGCGGCCTCTCCCCCCCACGCTACCGGTTCACTGGAATTGCCGTCGAACTTCGCACCCAAGATGATGAAAGGATTGGGGATAGTCAACGGGGCTCGGGAAAAGGACGCTGTCGGCTGTCGGCTGTCGGTCAACGTCAACCCCGCCCCGCCTCGGGAGCGGGGTGGGCTGACAGCCGACAGCCGACAGCCGACAGCCAATAACCGACAGCCCTCAACGCGCCAGCGCTTCCAGCGTATCCTGCATGCGGGTCTGCGCCAGCAGCAGCAGGGTGGGCAGGTCGGCGGGCGTGAGGCCGGCGGTGGGGATCGGCGCCAGCACGCGCACGTCCACGCGCTGGCGGCGCAGGCGGCGGCCGCGCAGGTCGGAGGCGGGCTTGAGCGGCGAGATCACCACCGGCACCAGCGGGGCGCCGGTGGCGATCGCCATCTGGAACGCCCCCTTCTTGAAGGGCAGCAGGCGGCCGGTCTCCAGGCCGCGCGTGCCCTCGGGGAAGATCCACACCGCCACGCGCCGCCGCACGATCTCCTCCTCCACCGCCTTCAGCCGCTCCACGGCGCCGACGCGCTGGCTGCGGTCGATGAAGATGTTGCCGGTAGCCGCGTAGATCCAGCCGAAGAACGGCACCGTGCGCAGCTCTTTCTTGGCGACGACCACCGCGTCCGGCGGGTGCAGACTGGCCAGGATCGGCACGTCCAGCATGCTCTGGTGGTTGGCGATGAAGATGGCCGGCCGCTGCGCGTGCAGGTGCGCCTCGCCGCTGACCTGCACGTCCAGCCCCAGCGGCCGACGCATCAAGCGGGCGAGCAGGTGGGCGTAGTCGCTGGCCACGCGCGAGCGGTCGCGCCGCACCAGGGTGATGAAGACGCCGTAGAGCGAGGCCGCGACGAAGCCGAGCACGGCCGTGGCCAGGCGGAGATAGAACATGAGCAGGTTCGCGTTGTCGGGGTGGTTCCACGAGCCGACAAAGCTAGAGCCGGAGGTGAGCTCCGCGCGAGTGGGGTGTGTAACGGCAGGATTCGGGATTCAGGATTCAGGATTCAGGGAACTGCAACACAGCCCCGCCGCCGGCATCGGTGCCCGCGACAGGGCTGTGTTGTCGTTGACGTTCCCCTGAATCCCGAATCCTGAATCCCGAATCCTGATTCAGTACGCCGCCACGTGCACCCCGCGCACCGCGCGGCCGGACGGGTCGGCGGCGGCGGCGAACGCCGCGTCCCACGCCAGCGCCTCCGGCGTGCTGCAGGCGACGGAGGGGCCGCCGGGCACGCACTCGGCGCAGGCGTCGAGCGGGAAGTGCTCGGCGAAGAGCGCGCGGTAGAGGTACGCCTCCTTCGTCGCGGGCGGGTTGTGCGGGAAGCGGTAGCGCGCGCTCGCCAGCTCGCGCTCGCTCACCCGCGCCTCGGCGTGCGCCCTGAGCGCATCGATCCAGCCGTAGCCGACGCCGTCGGAGAACTGCTCCTTCTGCCGCCAGACGATGGACGCCGGCAGCGCGTCGGCGAACGCCTCGCGCAGCAGGTGCTTCTCCATCCGCCCGCCGCCGGGCAGCTTCGCCGCCGGGTCCAGGCTCATGGCCACGTCCAGGAACTGCGTGTCGAGGAACGGCACGCGCGCCTCCACGCCCCAGGCGGCCATCGCCTTGTTGGCGCGCAGGCAGTCGAAGAGGTGCAGCCGGTCCAGCTTGCGCACCGTCTCCTCGTGGAGAGCGCGCGCGTCCGGCGCCTTGTGGAAGTAGAGGTAGCCGCCGAAGATCTCGTCGGCGCCCTCGCCGGAGAGCACCATCTTGATGCCCATCGCCCGGATGCGGCGCGCCATCAGGTACATCGGCGTGGCGGCGCGCACCGTGGTGACGTCGTAGGTCTCCAGGTGGTGGATCACGTCAGGGAGCGCGTCGAGCCCCTCCTGCACGGTGAAATGGAACTCGTGGTGCACCGAGCCGATGTGGGAGGCGACCTCGCGCGCGGCCGCCAGGTCCGGCGCGTCGGCGAGGCCGATGGCGAAGCTGTGCAACTGCGGCCACCAGGCCTCGCTGCGGCCCTCGTCCTCGATGCGGCGCGCGGCGAAGCGCCGGACGGTGGCGGCGATGACGGAGGAGTCCAACCCGCCGGAGAGCAGCACGCCGTAGGGCACGTCGCTCATGAGCTGGCGGCGCACCGCGGCCTCCAGCGCGGCGCGCACGGCGGCGGGCTCGGCGGCGCGGCCGGCGACGTGCGCGTACTCGCGCCAGGCGCGCTGGTACCAGCGGCGCGGCTCGCCGTCCTCGCTGTCCAGCAGGTGCCCCGGCGGGAACTCGGCGACGCTGCGGCAGACGGGCACCAGCGCCTTCATCTCGCTGGCGACGTAAAGGTTGCCCTGCTCATCACGGCCGGTGTAGAGCGGCACGATGCCCAGGTGGTCGCGCGCGATCAGGTAGCGCTCGCGCGCGGCGTCGTAGAGCACGAACGCGAAGATGCCGTTCAGCCTCTCCAGGAAGCCGGCGCCGTGCTCGCGGTAGAGCGCGAGGATGACCTCGCAGTCCGAGTCGGTCTGGAAGGGGTAGGGCTCCCGCAGGCCGGCGCGCAGCTCGCGGTGGTTGTAGATCTCGCCGTTGACCGCCAGCGCCCGCGTGCCCTGCTCGTCGAGCAGCGGCTGCGCGCCGTGCAGCACGTCGACGATGGCGAGCCGCTCGTGCGCGAGCACGGCGCGCTCGCCAGCCCACACGCCGGACCAGTCCGGCCCGCGGTGGCGCTGCAGGCGCGAGAGGCGCAGCGCGCGCTCGCGCAGCGGCGCGGCGTCGCCCTTCACGTCGAGAATGGCGAGGATCGAGCACATGGGGGTGGTTCTCCGGGCAAAACGAAAGCGGCCCCTCGGGAGCTTCCGAGGAGCCGCTGCGGAGATCGGACGATGCCGCGCGTTACGGCAACGACCGCCCCGGCCCGCGACTCCTCGTCGTGAGCGGATTGCGATTGCCGTTGCGGTTGCGGCGCGTCATGCCCGTCTCCAGCGGTGATGGCGCGGGCGCGGCTCTGCGCCCGTCCGGCAAACATAGAGGGGCGGCGGCCGCGCTGTCAACGCGCAGCGCCGCCCGCGCTACCCGCGCCCGCGCCCGGAGCGGATGCGGCTGAGGCTGGCCACGCCCAACCAGAAGAGGAAGAACGCCAGCGGCCAGGCGAGCAGCCGCGGTTGCCAGACGCCCAGCGCGGCGAGCGCGATGAGCGCGAAGGCGATGGCGCCGATCCAGCCGGTGTCCTCGGAGGCGAGCGTGCGCTGGCCGATGAGCGCGCGGCCCAGCACGCTGCCGGCGCGCGCCAGCCGGCTGAGCTTGCGGCCGATGCCGCTGCCGCGCGGCGCGCGGCGCCTCGCCTCGCGCGCGGACTCCAGCTCCGCGGCGCCGTCCGCCGGCCGCGCCTCCACGGGGCGGCGCTCCACCAGGCGCATGCCGCGCGTCAGGTAGCGGCGCAGCGTGATCTCGACGGACGAGCTCATGTCCTGCAGGAACAGCTCCTCCACCTCGCGCGCGAAGTCGCGGTCCAGCACGGCGACGTCCAGCTCCCAGTTGCCCAGCAGGCTGGCGAGGTTGAGGTTGCTGGAGCCCACGCGCGACCAGACGCCGTCGGCGACGGCCGTCTTGGCGTGGATCATGGGGCCCTCCCACTCGAAGAGGCGCACGCCGGCCTCCAGCAGCGGGCGGTAGCCGGCGCGCGCCATGCCGCCGACGACGGGCCAGTTGTTGTAGGCGGGCATGAGCACGCGCACGTCCACGCCGTCGCGCGCGGCGGCGGCCAGCGCCTCGGTCATGGCGGGCGGCAGCACGAAGTACGGGTCGGTGATCCAAAGCCGCCGCTCCACGCCCACCGCCACCAACTGCGAGAGGCGGTAGATGCGCGAGCGGCCGGGCTCGCCCTCCACCACGCGCACGCTCACGTCGCCGATGTGGCGGCTGCCGTGCAGCGGCGGCAGCTCGTCCGGCGGCAGCGGCGCGCCGGCGAATGCCCAGGCGCGGGCGAAGGCGCGCGCGATGACCGCCACCACCGGCCCGCGCAGCTCGACGCCGGTGTCGCGCCAGGGCGGCACGCCGGCGGCGGGGTCGCCCGCCCATTCGTCGCCGATGCACATCCCGGCGATGGAGGCGTACTCGCCGTCCACGCAGACGACCTTGCGGTGGTCGCGGCGCAGCCAGTTCATCGGGTCGTTCAGCGTCGGCGGCGCGAACGCGCGCACCTCGGCGCCGGCCTCGCGCAGCGGCTTCCAGAAGCGCGTCGGCGTCGCCCAGCAGCCCAGCCAGTCGTAGAGCACGCGCACGCGCACGCCGGCGCGTGCGCGCTCGGCCAGCGCCTCGCGGAAGGTGCGGCCGGTGGCGTCGTCGCGGACGATGTAGTTCTCCAGGTGAATCCAGTGGCGCGCGGCGGCGATCGCGCCCAGCCAGGCCTCGAAGGCGACGGGGCCGTCCACCAGCAGGCGCGCGCGGTTGCCGCGCACCAACGCCGCGTCGGAGGCGCGCACCATCGCGCGCTCCGCGTGGCGGATCAGCTCGCGGCCCAGCGCCAGCGAGATGCCGGGCCGCAGCCCGCGCGGGCTGGCGCTCGGCGGCGGCTCGCGCAGCGAGGGCGCGTGCAGGTGGGGGGGCTTGCGGTCCATCTTCAGCGCGCGGCCAGCACCTGCCGCAGCAGCCCGGCGGTCTGCGCCACGTAGCCGCCGCCGAAGAGGTTCACGTGCGCCAGCAGGTAGAAGAGCTGATAGACGGCGCGGCGCTGCGGGTAGCCCGGCGCGAGCGGCCAGGCGGCGCGGTAGGCGGCGCCGAAGGCGGGCGGGAAGCCGCCGAAGAGCTCGCTCATCGCCAGGTCCACCTCGCGGTGGCCGTGGTAGCTGGCCGCCGCATCGATCAGCGCCGGCTCGCCGCCCTCCCCGAGCAGCACGTTGCCGCCCCAGAGATCGCCGTGCAGCAGCGAGGCGCCGTCGACCTCGGCAGGCGCGAGCAGCGCGGGCAGGCGCTCGCAGAGGCTCTGCCACTCGCGCTCGGTGGCCGGCAGCCGGCCGGCGCGGCGCGCACGCTCCAGTTGCGGGCGCAGGCGGCGCTCGCGCCAGAACGCCGGCCAGTCGGCGGCGGGCGTGTTCTCCTGCGGCAGCGCGCCGATGAAGCCGTCCGCCCCCGCGCCCCAGCCCGGCCCCCGCACGCGGTGCAGCCGCGCCAGCCCCTCGCCCAGCCGCTCGCCGGAGTCGGCGCCCGGACGGCCCGGCTGCAGCCACTCCAGCAGCAGCCAGCCGAGCCGGCCCTGCGGCGTCTGCAGCTCGCCGGTGCCGAGCACACCGGGAACGCGCAGGCCGCTCTGCGCCGCGCGCAGCCGCTCCAGCCCGTCGGCCTCGGCGGCGAAGAAGCCGGCCGGCGCATCGAGGTGGTACTTCAGGAACGCCGGGCGCCCGCCGACCTCCAGCCGCGCCGCCCGGCTGATGCAGCCGCCGCCGACCGGCCGCTCGGCAGGCACGGCGCCCGCGTGCCGCTGCAGCTCCTCGCGCAGCGCGGTTGGCAGGCTCACGTCAGGCGGCGTCCTGCAGCAGTTCGTCGAGCAGGGCGGCGCAACTGCGCTCCACCATGTCGTGCACCTCCTCGAAGCCGCGCGCGCCGCCGTAGTAGGGGTCGGGCACGTCCAGCTCGGCGGCGTCCGGGTCCCACTCGCGCAGGCGGCGCACCACGGCGCTGCCGCCGCTGGCGGCGCGCAGCCGCTCGACCTCGGCCAGGTTCGCCGCGTCCATGGCGAGCACGTAGTGGAAGCGGCGCAGGTCCGCGCCGGTCAGCCTGCGGCTGCGGCCGGTGAGCACCAGGCCGCGGGCGCGCGCGGTGGCGGCGGTGCGGCGGTCGGGCGGGTCGCCGTCGTGATAGCCCGAGGTGCCCGCCGAGTCGATCTCGAAGCGGTGCTCGACGCCGCGCTCGCGCGCGAGCTGCCGAAAGACGTTCTCGGCCAGCGGCGAACGGCAGATGTTGCCCAGACAGACGAACAGCAGCCCGATCTTCTCGCGACGCATCTCCAGACGACCGGCGTGGAAGTTGAACGAACCCGCCCGTGGCTCCGGGACGGGGGCCAGGAAGCTATGCGGCGCGGCCCCGGCAGGGCAAGATCGCTCCGCAGCCGGGCCGGAGGCAAGCGCGTGGCGCTCACGCGCTTATCCTTGCGCACCGGCGCAGGAGCACGGCGTCTTCAGCCGCGGCCCGCAGCGGCCGATACTGGGAACATGACGCGCACGGAACTCTTCTGTCATGGCCTCGCGCAGCTCATGCAGCTGCCGGACACCCACCCCGGGGCGACCGACCGCGAAGCGGCGTTGCTGCGGGTGCTGAGCCGCTCCTCAGCCGAGGGGCCGCTCGTGCTGGAGCGCGACGCGAACACGCTGAAGGTGGAGGGCGTGGCGCTGCCGCTGTGGCAGGACGACTACCAGCGGCTGAACGAACGCCTGCGCGCGCACCACCTGCAGCGGGTGGAAGTGCAGGCCGGCACCTCGCCCGCCGAGCTGCTGCGGCTGGCGGGCTTCCTCGCCGCGCCGCCCGCGGCGGGCGAAGCGCGCACGGCGGCCGACCAGTTCTGGAACGTACGCATCAGCTTCACCGCCGAGGCGACTGCCGCGGCGGCCGAGCGCGGCGAGAGCGACGCCGAGGCGCAGGCGATCGCCCAGCGCCTGGCGATGCTGCCGCACGCCAGCGTGGAGCGCGCCGAGGCGCTGCTGCAGGAGCTGACGGAACTGGCGCTCGGCGCCGCCGCAGAGGAGCGCCTCAACGTGGTGGACACGGTGCTGCGCGTGCTGCTGCTCGCGGAGCGGCAGACGGGCGACGCGCTGCTACGCGCCGCGATCGGGCGGGCGATCCGCCAGCTCGGGCAGCCGGTGGTGCTGGATCTCTTCGCGCGGCAACTGCCGACCGCCGCCGCGCGCGACCAGGTGCTGCAGGTGCTGCAGCGCTTCGGCGAGGCGGGCGCGCGCGCGGTGATCGCGCAGTTGATGGAGGCCGAGGGCCTGCCCGAGCGGCGCGCGTTCTTCGACGCCGTCGTGCGCCTGCGCACCGGCGCGCCCGCGCTGCTGGAGGCGCTGCGCCACGAGCGCTGGTACGTGGTGCGCAACGCCGCCTGCCTGCTCGGCGAGATGCAGGCGCACGAGGCCGACGAGGCGCTGGTGCACCTGCTGGAGAACCACCCGGACGAGCGCGTCCGCGAGGCCGCGGCGACGGCGCTGGCGCAGTTGAAGACGCCGCTCGCGGGCGAGGCGCTGCGCAAGCAGTTCCGCAACCGCTCGCCGGGCGTGCGGCTGCGCGCCATCCGCGCCTACTGCGAGGACCCGAACACCTCGGCCGCGGCGCTGACGCTGGCGCTCGACGAAGAGACCAACGACGAGGTGCGGCTGGTGATCGTCGACGCGCTCGGCCGCTTCGGCAGCGCCGACGCCGTGCAGAAGCTGCTGAGCCTCGCCAAGCCCGGCCACCCCACCGAGCTGCGCATCGCGGCGCTGCAGGGCCTGGCCCGCGCGCGCGGACGCGGCGTCAGCGAGGTGCTGCGCGGCTACACCGCGGACGCCGAGCCGGGCGTGCAGCTCACCGCGCGCCGCGTGCTCAGCACCCTCGGCCGCCGCTGACGCTCACCGCAGCCCCGGGATGTGGCGCAGCCACTTCATCCCGAAGTTCATGAACGCGCTGTAGGCGTCCTGCGGCACGCCGCGCGGCGCGGAGACCGGCAGCAGCCGCTGCACCGCCACCGTCTGCGGCTCGGTGTACTTCAGGATGCCCTCCCGCCCGTGGCGCCGGCTGACCCCCGACTCCTTCATCCCGCCGATCGGCGCGTCCACCGAGGCCCAGGTGGCGGCGTACGTCTCGTTGACGTTGACGCTGCCCGCCCGGATGCGCGTGGCGACCTGTCGGCCGCGCCGCTCGTTGCGCGTCCAGACGCTGGCGTTCAGCCCGTAGCGCGTGTCGTTGGCGCGCGCCACCGCCTCCTCGACGCTGCGCACCGGGTAGAGCGCGACGACGGGGCCGAACGTCTCCTCCGCATGCGCCAGCATCCCCTCGCGCACGCCGCTCAGGATGGTGGGCTCGTAGAAGAACGGGCCCAGGTCCGGGCGGTGCAGGCCGCCGGCGAGCAGTCGCGCGCCCTGTGAAAGCGCATCGCGCACGTGCGCGGTGACGGTGTCGAGTTGGCGCTGGCTGGTCAGCGAGCCCATCTCCATCGAGTAGTCGAGCGCGGGGCCGAGCTTGAGCTGCCGCGTCTTGCCCACGAACGCCTCGGCGAACCGCTCGTAGACCGACTCGTGCGCGTAGATGCGCTCGATGGAGACGCAGACCTGTCCGGCGCCGACGAAGGCGCCGCGCACCGCGCCGGCGGCGGCCGCGTCCACGTCGGCGTCCTCCAGCACCAGCATCGGGTTCTTGCCGCCCAGCTCCAGCGAGTAGCCGAGCAGGCGCGCCGCCGCCTGGTCGGCAATGATCTTGCCGGTGCGCGTGCTGCCGGTGAACATCACGTAGTCCACCCGCCCGATGAGCGGCGGCCCCAGCTCCGCGCCCGGGCCGGTGACGAGGTGGAGGACGTCCGTCGGCAGCCCGGCCTCGCGCAGCAGCTCCAGCGCCCAGAGCGTGGTGTAGCTCGTCTGCGGGTCCGGGCGCAGTACGGCGGTGTTGCCGGCGAGCAGCGCCGGGACGGCGTCGGTGACGGGCAGGTTGAGCGGGTAGTTCCAGGGCGAGATGAAGCCGACGACGCCTACGGGATGGTGGTACTCCCAGGCGAGCGTGAGGCCGGGGAGGGCGCCCTTGCGGCGGCGCGGGCGCAGGTAGTCCGCCGCGCGCATGGCGTAGTAGCGCGAGACGATGACCGTGTCGAGCGCCTCCTCGAAGGCGTCGCGCCGCGCCTTGCCGGCTTCGAGCTGCACCAGGTCGAGCACCTCGTCCTGGCGCTCGATCATCAGGTCATGGAAGCGCAGGAAGACGCCGGCGCGCTCGCCGACGGGCCGCTTCGCCCACTCCTTCTGCGCGGCGCGCGCGCGGCGCACCGCCAGCTCCACGTCGGGCTCGGTGCCGTGCGGGATCCAGCCCAGCACCTCGCCGGTAAACGGTACGACGACGTCGATCGTCTCGTGCGGCTCCGGCACCAGCGTGATCTGCTGCCGCATGCGCTGCAGGCGGCCGTCGTCGAGCCAGGCGGGCCGCAGCGAGCGCGCCGTCCGCGGCGCGGGCTGGGGCGTGGTCGTGGTGCCGGGCATACGCACCTCCCTGCAAGGGTTCCACTCATGCCGCACGCGTGGGTCGCGGCGTCCACAGCGCCTTCCAGCATCCAGGGTTCGGGGTTCAGGGGGGAACTGCAACTGCGGACCCCACCCTGCTCCCTTCCCGAGCCGCCTACGGCTAAGGCATTGTACCCCGCGCGCGGCGCAGCGGCCCCCGGCGGGGCGGGCACGGCCGCGTGCCCGCTGCAACCGCTGGCCCGGCGTGCGCCGAGCTACTGGAGGAGGGTGGCGATCTTCTGCAACACCTCCCCGACCACGGCGTCGGGGACCCGCGTGGCAAACTCCGCCTGCCGTGCCCGCCAGTCGAGGCTCTTCACCTGGTCGGAGAGCACCACCCCGGAAACCTGCTCCGGCGGGAGCTGCACCTCGAAGGGATAGCCCTTCCCCTGGCCGGTGATGGGACACAACAGCGCCAGCCCCACCTTGCCGTTGTAGGCGGCGGGCGAGACGACGAGTGCAGGCCGGCGGCCCGCCTGCTCGTGCCCTGCCTGCGGTGTGAGCTGGATCCAGACGACGTCCCCACGCTCCGGCACGTAGCCGCCGGGAGCCAGCTTCACCATGCTTCGTTCCCGACGCTGGGGCCGCTGTCTGTCTCCGTGTGCAGGCTCTCCGGCGTGACCTGCGCCAGCAGGTCGGCGAGGCTGTAGCCCGGCCGAACCGGGGTGACGACCAGCCGGCCCTCCACGAGGGAGAGCTCGACCTCCGAGCCGTGGTCGAGCTGCGTCTCGGTGGCGAAGGACCTGGGGATGCGAAGGGCCAGGCTGTTGCCCCAGCGCTGCACTCGGGTGCGCATGCGGACCTCCCGCGGAAGTGTCTACAGCGAAGATACGGCCGGGTGACCGCACGAGCAAACCGGAGTAGCCGACCCGGCCCGGCACATCGCGCGCGGCTCAGCGGCCCACCGGCGGGGCGGCCGCGCCGCCGAGCTGGGCGAGCAGCGTGCGCACGGCGGCGTCCAGCTCGCTGTCGCGGCCGGCGTGGCTCTCGCCGAGCGGGCGCTGCACCGGCACGTCCACCGGGCGCGGGCTCAGCTCCAGGTTGCGGCCCTGCGCGTCGGTGACCTTCATCCTCGGCAGGCGCAGCACGGTGCCGTCGAGCAGCGGCTGGTTCCAGGTGTAGATGATCCAGCCGGCGGTCGGCTCGCCGACGACCTTGCCGAGGCCGAGCGCGCGATAGCCCTCGGTGAAATCCTCGGCGTCGGAGAGCGAGTGGCGGTTGGTCAGCAGCACCGTCGGCGGCCGGCGCCGGCCCGAGCACGCGCCCCTCGCGGAAGCGCGTCAGCGGACGGGTCGCGCCGTCCTCCGTGCGCACCCACAGGTTCTGCGCGCCGCCGCGGTCCGAGACGAAGTAGAGCGTGCGGCCGTCGGCGCCCCACATCGGCCAGGTCTCGCGCGCGCCGCCCGCGGTCAGCCGCTCGTAGCGCGGCGTCGTGCCCGGCGTCAGGCGCCAGAGCTCCGACTGGTCGAGGTGGCTGCTGCCCAGGCGCCACCACTGCGCCGAGGCGATGCCGCGCGCCGCGAGCGCCAGCGACCGGCCGTCGGGCGCGGGCGCGGCGTGGAACTCGTTGACGTAGCGCTCCGCGCTGACGGGCATCGGCGTGCCGCCCTCCACCGAGACGCGGTAGGCGTCGTTCATCCCCGCGACGTCGCGGCCCGTGCTGTGGAAGTAGAGCCAGCGCCCGTCGCGCGACCAGCCGTCGAGCTGGTCGCGCTGGTCGTCGTGCGTGAGGCGGCGCAGCACGCCGCTGGCGAAGTCCAGCAGGTAGAGGTCGCCGCCGCCGGTGCGGGTGGAGACGAAGGCGAGGCGGCGGCCGTCGGGCGAGTAGAGCGGGCGCGACTCGCTGGCCGGGTGCGAGACGAGCAGCCGTGCCTCGCCACCCGCGCGCGGCACCGTCCAGAGGTCGCCGCCCGAGACGAAGACGAGCTCGCGTCCGTCCGGCGAGAGCGCGGGCTCCGCGAGCGGCGGACGGGCCGGCGCGGCGGACAGCGCCGGCGGCTGCGCGGCGAGCGGGCTGGCGCCGAAGCCGAGCACGGCGAGCGCGGGGAGCATGACGGGCGGGCGGATCGACATGCGGGTACGCGAGGGGTGGGGAAGAGCGTGCCGGTGCGGCGCGCACGCCGGCAGGAGACCGTCTGCCGGGATAATACGAGGTGCGGCAGGCGTGGCAAGGCGGCACCGACGGCGGAGGCACCGCGGCCCGCGGTTGACAGCGCGCGCGCATCGGCGGTAGCCTTTCGCGGCCCTGGACCACCACCGCTGCCACCCCTCGTACCCTGCCGCGCCGTGCCGCTTTTCGCCAGGCTCCTCACAGGACGATCCCCGGTGCGTGTGGCCGGCCTCGCCGCGCTCGTGCTGCTCGTCGCCTACTGCGCCCTGGGCTTCGCGACCTCGCGGCTGTGCTGGTGGATGGAGACCGCGCCCCCGGCGAGCGGCGCGCCGACGCCGGCCGCGGGCGTGGTGCTGAGCGGCGTCACCTCCGTGCACACCGAGCGCTCGCACGATGCGCGCGGCACGCTCGGCGACGTGGGCCGGGCCGCGCGCGCGGCAGAGCTGGACTTCGTCGTGCTCGGCGACCACCCGCCCCGCGACGGCGGCGCGCCGCATCCGCCGCCACGCTTCATCGAGGATGTGCTGGTGGTGCCCGGTCACGAGCTGGTGCTGGAAGGCGGCGGGCGGCTGCTCGCCTTCGGACTGGACGGCATACCGCCGCACCGGCTCTCGCCCGCCGAGCTGGACGAGCACCTCGGCTCCGCAGCCGCCACCACCGTGGTGGTGCACGGGCGCAGCCCACGCCGCCGTGAGCGCTGGGGTGATGCGCCGGTCGCGGCGTATCACGGCTGGGAGGTGCTGGACGTCTCGGAGGCGGCGCGGCACCAGTTGCAGGGGCCGTGGGCGGCGTATCACCTGCTCTCCTTCCTGGCGCTCTGGCCGGTGGGGCTCGGGCACGAGAGCCTGCTGCGCCTGCAGCGGCCCGGCTTCGGCACCGCGACCGTCGCGGCCTACGACAGCCTCACCGCCTGCTGCGCCCGCCTCACCGCGCTGGCGGGGCTGAACCACCATCCCAAGTGGACGCTCGGGGGGCTGCCGGTCCTGCCCTACGGCCTCTTCTTCCGCACCTTCGTCAACCACCTGGTGCTCGACGGGCCGCTGCCGCGCGAGCCCGGCCGCGCCACCGCCGCCGTCGCCGCGGCGCTGCGGAGCGGGCGAGTATTCATCTCGCTCGGCGACGCGAGCCACGCGCACGGCTTCCGGCTGACACTGAGCGCGCCGGGCGCGGCGGCGGTGGAGATGGGGGGGGAAGCCTCGCTGCGGCCCGGGACGGTGCTGCGCACCACGCCGCTGCCGGACGAGGCCGGACCGGTGCTCTTCCGCGTGCTGCGCGACGGCCAGCCGCTGGGCCACTTCCGCGGCCGTTGGCTGGCGCTGCCCATCGCGCAGCCGGGCGTCTACCGCGTGGAGGTCTACCGCTACTCGGCGCGGCTGGGGCGGCTACTGCTGAACGTGCAGCCCTGGATCTTCTCCAACCCCGTCTGGGTGCACGACGCCAGCGCGGCGCCGCGCCTCACGCGCACAGGCGGCGGCAGCACGGGCGCGGCGCCCTAACTCCCGGAGCCGTCCTCAATCTCCAGCTCCAGCGCCTGCCGGGCGGCGCGCGGCCGGCGCTCGCGCGGCAGCGTGACGCCCGCCGGCGCGAAGCGCACCTCTGCCTCCGCCGCCAGGCCCGTGTACGCCGCGCGGCCCGCCTGCTTCAGCAGGCCCAGCGCGCGGCGCACCTCCTCCGCGAAGAGCGCGCTCTCGGCCAGCGCGGCCAGCACCTCGCGGAACGGCAGCGTGCGGCCGGCCCAGCGCGCGGTGAGCCGCTCGGCCAGCTCGGCCAGGTCGGCGCGGCGCACGCGCGCACCGGGCATAGCGGCGCCGAACAGGTCCAGCACGCCGCTCTCTTCCAGGCGGACCAGATCGTCCGTCGGCTCCGCCTCCGGCCAGCGCAGCCGCCCCGCGACCCGCGCTTCGTGCACTACGCGGTTCAGCAGCAGCGCGCGCTCGGGCTCGGGCGTCGCCAGCACCAGTGGCAGCGGCTCGCCGGCCGCGTCGGTCGCCATCACGGGTTTCACGACGGCCGCGCCCGCCGCGCGCAGGCGCTTGCCGTAGAGCCGCAGCATCGCCGCCCCGGCAGCCTCGGCGCCTGCCGCCTGCGGCGCGCGCCAGCCGGCGAGCCAGTCATGGCGTGCGTCGCCGAGCAGCGCCGAGAGCGCGTGCAGCAGGCGGCGCCCATGCGGCGGCAGGTCGGCGAGGGGGGTGCCGCGGTAGCGGGAGAACCTCTCGAAGTCGGTGGCGGGGAAACGCAACAGCACGTCGGCACGGCCGGAGGCCAGCCAGGGCGCCAGCGCGGCGAGCGGCACGGCGGCGGCGGCAGGAGGGTCGAGGAAGAGCAGCGCGCGACCGGCATCCGCGCAGTGCGCGCCCAGCGTCGCGCCGACCGTCGCCCAGGGGGCCTGCACCACCCGGATCCCGCCCGGTGCGGGGAGCGTGGCCTCCTCGCCGATGGAGAGGCGCCCGCCCAGCCCGCGCGCCGCCAGCGCCGCCACCAGTCGCCGCACCTGCTCGGGGTCCTCCTCCACCAGCACCACCGCCGGCGGTATGGCAGCGCGCGGCGCCGCGTGCTCCAGCAGCGCCACCGCGCCCAGCGCCGTCTCGAAGCCGGCGCCGCCGAACGCCCCGCGTGCGCCCGCCGCGCACGCCTCCACGTACAGCAGCCGCGGCTCGCCTGCCCCCTCGGCGTGGGTCTGACCTCGGCGCGGCAGCACGGCACGCGCCCAGCCCGCGAGGTAGCGCTGCAGCACCTCGTGCTCGGCACGCGTCGGCTCGTGCTCCGGGTTGGGCGCTGAAAACGTGGCAGACACAGCTCGGTGGCGGCTCGGGTCGCAGCAACACTATATCCGTATGGACCCCGAAGCAACCCGCCCGCTGCGGCGCTCGCTCTCCGTGCGACTCCCGGGGCATGCTGCCGGATCGACCGTCGTCCGCAGTGGTTTGCCCTCGTTGAACGCCGGGCCTGCAGCTTGCTGCGCGCTCAACCCATCCGCTATCAGCCGCGCGACCGCGCCGCTCCGCTCCTCCCCCCCTCTCCCACGCTGGAGGCGAGATGAACCGCGTTTCTCTGCTCCTCGCCCTGACCGCAGCGGCGGCCTGCAGCGCGCCGCCGTCGCCTCCGGCTGCCGCCCCGTCCGTCGCATCACCGGCGGCGAGCGCGCCGCGCGTGAACGCCGAGCTGCTGGTGAGCACGGCCTGGCTCGCCGACCACCTGCAGGATCCCGGCGTAGTGGTGCTGCACGTGGCCCGGGAGCGCGCCGCCTACGACGCCGGCCATCTGCCCGGCGCGCGCTTCCTGCCCCTGGGCGCCATCGTCACCGAGCGCGACGGCCTGCCCAACGAGCTGCCCGGCGTCGCTCAGTTGGACTCCGTCTTCGAGAGCGTGGGCGTGAGCGACGACGTGCGGGTTGTGCTCTACGGCGAGTTGGGCGGGTTGGCGGCCGGCCGCGCGTTCTTCACGCTCGACTACCTCGGCCACCTGCGCGTGGCACTGCTGGACGGCGGGCTGGAGGCCTGGCAGGCGGAGGGCCGTGCCCTCGCGACGGGCGCAACACCCACGCCGGCACGTGGGCAGTTCACGCCGCGCCCGCAGAGCGAGCGCCTGGTCACGGCCGCATGGGTGCGCGAACACGCCGACGACGCGGGCATGGTGCTGATCGACGCGCGCCCGCCGGCGGAGTACAGGGGCACCGAGCCCGGCGCGGGCGTGGCGCGGCCGGGCCACATTCCGGGCGGCCAGAACATCTTCTGGCGCAGCGCGCTGGTGTCGGCGGAGCAGCCGCTACTGCGCGAGGTGGAGGAGCTGCGGGAGCTGTACCGTGCGGCGGGCGCGCGGCCGGGCACCACGGTCGTGACCTACTGCCGCACCGGCGTGCAGGCGAGCCACGCCTACTTCGTCGCGCGCTATCTCGGCTTCGACACCCGGATGTACGACGGCTCGTTCATCGACTGGAGCCGCCGACCGGAGCTGCCGGTGGCGAGATAGCCGCCCAACCGCTCCTCCACCCCGGCTGCCAGCTACCGGTTTCCGGCTGCCGGCAACAGAAGCCCTCACCCCCGGCCCCCTCTCCCGCCGGCGGGAGAGGGGGTGGCACGAAGTGCCGGGGGTGAGGGTGCAGTTCGCCGGTAGCCGGTAGCCGGTGGCTGGCAGCCACTACTCCACCAGCTCCACCTCCCAGGTCAGCTCCGTGTCGGGCGCCAGCGAGCGGGAGACGGAGCAGTACTTCTCGAACGAGAGCGCGGCGGCGCGCTCGACGTGCACCCGCTCGGAGGCGGTGGTCACGCGGAAGACGAGGTGGGCCCGGGTGACGCGGCGCGGCGGCACGGGCGCGCGCGCGAACTCGACGCGCACCGTGAGCGCGCTCGCCGGCGTGCGGCGCTTCTCCAGGATCTCGACGACGTCGATCGCCGAGCACGACGCCAGCGCCACCAGCAGCGTGTCCACCGGGCTGGGCGCGCGCACGCGGTCGCCGTCCACCACCAGCGCCGGCCCGCCCGCCGGCCCGCCGCGATAGCGACGCTCGCCCTCCCACACCACCTCGATCGGATACTCGACCTTCACGCCCTCCGGCATGGCACCGTCTCCTGGTTCTCGGTCGCTTCCCTACCCACACGACAGACCGGCCGAACGCCCGCGCCCGGCCGGTCCTCTGCCGCCTGCCCGGCGCGGCCGGCTCAGTAGCGCGGCGGCGTCGTGGGCGGGCGCGGATCGCGCGGCTTGGTGTGCGTGGTGGCGGCGATGATGCCGATGCCCACCGCGATGACCACACCCACCCCGATCCACTTCGGGTCGACGTTCAGCAGATACGCCGCCAGTGCCAATCCCACCACCAGCACCATGAACCCCAGCAGGTACGTCTGGAACGTCGTCATGCTCCCCTCCCCCGACGGTGCGAGTACGGCAGTGCTTTCCGCCCCCCGCCCCTGCAGGAGCGATGCCGGAGTGAGTTGCGAGTTGAGAGTTGCGAGTTGAGAGTGAACGGCAACCCCACCCCTCCACCGCCGCAGCGGAGGGGAGGGGTGGGGTTTCTCTCAACTCTCAACTCGCAACTCTCAACTCGTCTGTTCCAGCCGCTCGACGACGGCCCAGGCGAGCAGCGGCAGCATGATCTCGTGGTGGCCGGTGATCTGGTAGCCGCGGCCGCCACCGGTGCGGGTGGGGCGCTCGACGACATTCACGCGCGGGCGGTAATGGCGCTGCATGTCCAGGTCGCAGGCGGTGAAACCGCGCGGGCGGCCGTCGTTCAGGTTGCGGCAGACGGTGAGCGCCTTGAGGAAGACCTCGGGCATGACGACGGCCGAGCCGAAGTTGACGACGACGCCCCCATCGTCGAGGCCGGCGAGCGCGGCGGCGAGGCGGCGGAAGTCGCGCTGCCCGGTGTCGCCGAGCGCGGCGCCGTCGGCGGCGGGGTGCTGGTGGATGATCTCGGCGCCGATCGCCGGGTGCACGGTGTAGAGCACGCCGAGCCGCCGGGCCTGCAGCAGGATCGACAGCTCGGGGTGCGCGAGGTCGTCGCGCGCGGCGAGGTCGCGCGCCAGTGCCTCGCCCAGGCCCCAGCGCTCGTCGCGGCCGCGGCGGACGGCGAGGTTCATGTCGCGCCCGGTCTCCTCGGCCATGCCGAAGCTGCCGTCGGCGAGGCCGGCCTCCACGTCCTCGCTGGTGCCGCCCCAGCGCGCCATCTCGTAGTCGTGGATCGCAGTGGAGCCGTTGCTGGCCAGGTGCGTGATGGCGCCGCGGCGCATCAGCTCGATGAGCAGCGGGCCGAGGCCGGTCTTGACCACGTGGCCGCCGAGCATCCAGAGCAGCGTCTTCTCGCGGCGCACCGCCCGCACGAGGGCGTCGACGACCGCCAGGAACGACTCGGCCTGCAGGATCCTCGGCAGCGAGCGCAGGAACGCGCCGAAGCTGCGCTCGCCCGCCGGCGGGGGCGGAGCGGCGAACTGCTCCGCCGCCACCTTGTTGGGCCGGCTGGCGACGGGCAGGGTGCGGATACGCGAAACCTCCGCCTCGGCAATGGCCGCCGGGGCGGAGGTCGGGGTCGGGTCTGGTGCCGGGTTCACAGGCTGTCGGGCGTCGAATCGGCGAGGCGCGTCTCGCCCGCGCGGTAGGAGCGCAGGTGCAGCGTCAGGTGGCCGACCACCGGTACCTTGCTGCGCAGCAGCACGGGGATGCGGCGCTCGTCGTCGGTGAAGTAGACCTCGGCCTCGCCGCCCTCGGCAAAGAGGCCGCGCGTCTTGATGATCGGCCGCACCACCACGGTGTTGAAGGTGCCGGCCGGCACCCGCACCGTCTCGCGACGCAGCACCCGCAGGAGCACGGGGTTGCCGTCGTCCTTGAAGTAGCGGTGCAGCTCGTAGGTCTCGCCGACCTTCAGCGGCAGCGTGCGCGCGTAGTAGAGGAACGAGACCTCGTCGAGCGGCCGGTCGGTCGGCAGCGTGCCGGTCTCGCCGTTGTCCAGCCGGCGGAAGGCACGGCGCTCGGGGAAGAACTGGTAGGTGCGGTTGCGCCGGAAGCGTACCTCCTTCTGGTCCTGCTTGAAGCGGCGCGAGAAGAGGCCGCAGGTGTCGATCCAGGTCTCGAACTTGTCGTCCACGCGCGCGAGCGGAATGCCGCCGCTGACCTGCAGCCGCGCGTGGTAGGTCGGGTTGCCCTCGACGTCGGCCAGGCCGAGGATGCGCATGGAGCCACTGCCCACGGGCACGCCGCCGAGCCGGACCTGGTAGTCTGCGTGCTCACCCGCGTCGAACGGAATGCTGCGGCCCTCGCTGCTGATGCGTTGCGCGGCGCAGCTCGGCGGCGCCTGCTCCGCCGCGGCCGCCGGCGCGGGCAGGGCCAGGAGCAGCGCGCCCAGCGCGAGCCCGGCGAACCGGCGTGTCGGCAAACCCATAGAACACCTCGTCCTTCTCAAGCTTCGGCGGTGGGCTGCGCGACCGCAGGGCGGGGCAGCCGGCGCGCCAGGTTCCACATGCCCTTCAGCGTCGGCCAGGGCCGGAAGCGCGTCGTGCGGCGGCGGCGGTCGTAGCGCATGGCGATCTCCGCGCCCTCGGCGCGGCGGGTGTAGGGCGCCACCGCAAGCAGCAGCTCGGCGTTGGCGGCCCAGCCCTGCCGCGTCAGCAGCGGCTTGCCGTTGCGCGCGGCGAGCGCCTGCTTCAGCACCGCGGCGCGATAGGCGCGGAAGCCGGAGAGCGGGTCGCCGATGGCGCCGGGCACCGGCGCGCGGCGCAGCAGCCAAGGCAGCCCCCGACGCGACCAGCGCAGCGCACGCGGCGCGCTCTCCGGCTCGTGCGTGCTGGTGGCGCCCACCACGTCCGCCCCGCCCTCCACGCGCTTGACCAGCGTGGGGATGTCTTCCGGCGCCTCGGAGAAATCGGCCTGCAGCGTCACCACCACGTCGCGCCGCGGGTAGCGCGCGCGGGCGACCGCCTCGCGCAGCAGCCGCTCCAGCGCGGCCGCGTAGCCCTGTGTGCGCTGGTGGCGCAGAACGGTCAGGGGCAGCACCCGCGCGTAGGGCGCGAGCACCTCTTCCGTGTCGTCCGTCGAGCCGTCGTCGAGCACCAGCAGCTCGTAGTCGCGCGCGAACTCGGCCATGACCTGCCGAACCCGCCAGAGCAGGACCCCGACGGTCGGCGCTTCGTTCAGCGCCGGGATGCAGATATAGATCAAGCGAAAGGGCTCACTGGCTCAGCCGTCCAGGGGCGCGGCGCCGTCGGCACGGCGGCCGGCGTCCCCCGCCGGGCGGTTAGTACCGGCCACCGGGCGGCGAAGTTCCGGCGGCGCAGGGGTTTTCCAACGTTTGTGAAACCAGAAGTACTGCTCCGGCCGCAGGCGGATCACCGCCTCCAGGCGCGCGTTCAGCTCGGCGGTGACGCGCCAGACGTCCGCCTCCAGGTCGCCGGTGGGCTGCACCGGCACCGGCCGGCCGGCGATGTCGTAGGCGGGCTCCTCGCCGGGGCGGCGCAGCGCGGCGCAGGCGAAGAGCGCCGCGCCGTGGCGCAGGGCGAAGAGCGCCGGGCCGCGGGCGGTGGAGGCCAGCCGCCCGAAGAACGGCGCGAAGACGCCGCGCTCGCGCACGTCCTGATCGGCGACGAGCGCCACGACACCGCCGGCCTGCAGGATGCGCGGCACCGCGTGGCGCGCCTCGCGCTGCGCGATCGTCTCCACGCCCAGCCGGCGGCGGGTGGCGTCGAGGTGCGCGTCGAAGAGGCGGTTGCCCTGGCGGCGCACCACCGCGGCGATCGGCAGCCCGCGCACCGCGACGCTCGCCGCCGCGACCTCCCAGTTGCCCAGATGCCCGGTCGCCAGGATGACGCCGCGCCCGCGCTCTACGGCGGCCAGCACCTCGTCCCAGCCGTCGAGGTGCGTGCGCGCCCGGATCTCCTCCGCGCTCAGCATCGGCAGGCGCATCATCACCGCCGCCTCGCGGCCGAGGTGGCGGTAGCTCGCGCGCGCCAGCCGCTCGACCCACGCCTCGCTCTGCTCCGGGAAGGCGAGCCGCAGGTTCGCGCGCACCACCTCGCGCCGGATGCCGAGCGGCGCGCCGACCAGCCCGCCCACCGCCGCACCCACCCGCTCCGCCGCCGCCTCCGGCAATGTGCACACCACCCGCTGCAGGCCGCGCACCAATGCGAACTCCGCGCGGTGCTGCCAACGAATCTCGCCCACGGGCAGGATGATCGGGGTTCAGGGGAATGGCTGCCGGCTACCGGCTGCCGGCTACCGGCAACGGCAGCCCTCACCCCCGGCTCGCTCGTGCCTCGCTCGCTACCCCCTCTCCCCATGCGGGGAGAGGGGGAACCGAGCCAGCCTCCTGCCGTTCTCCCCCTCTCCCGCCTGCGGGAGAGGGGGCCGGGGGGTGAGGGCCGCCGGTAGCCGGTAGCCGGTAGCCGACAGCCGGTAGCCGACAGCCACCCCTCAACCCTAGCGCCGGCGCGCCCGGTGCGCCAGCGGTCAACCGACCCGGTGCGGCGGAGCCAGGTAGCGAGCGCGGGCGAGTTCCACCTTCTCCAGCACGTCGCGCGCGGTGATCTGCTGCATGCGGCCGCGGTGCGGCTCGAAGCTGCTGGGGTCGGGCGCCTGGCCGGGGTCGGTGTAGCGGTCGATCCAGAGATCCTCGTACTGGCGGTACGGCCCCACGCGCCAGGGGTTGGTGTGGCCGTAGAGGCCGATGACCGGCACCTCCAGCGCCCGGGCGAGGTGCACCGGCCCGGTATCGGGCGAGATGACCAGGTCGCTGCCGCCCAGCGTCCAGGCGAGGCGGCGGATGCCCTCGCCCATCGCCCAGACGGGGCGCGCCCGGCTGCGCTCGGCGATCTCGCGCGCCAGGCGCTGCTCGCGCTCGCCGGGCCCGCCCACCAGCAGCGTGCGGTAGCCGAAGTCGTGCTCCAGTGCGTCGGCGACCTCGGCGTAGCGCTCGGGCAGCCAGTCCTTGGCGGCGATCGCCGAGGCGGGGACCAGCGCCACGACGGGGCGCTCGCGCAGCGGCGCGAAGAAGCGCTCCTGCGCCTGCCGCTCCGCGGCGGTGAAGCCCAGGCGCCACTCGGGCGCGGCCGGCCGGGCGCCGAGCGGGTCGAGGAACTCCAGGAACATGTCGAGCGTGTGGCGGCGCGGCCCGGCGCGCAGGCGCTCGGTGGCGGCGAGCCAGACGCCGTCGCGCGCCCGCTCCCGGCCGAAGCCGAGGCGGCGTGGCGCGCGCGAGAAGAGCGTCGGCCAGACGCTCTTGAAGTAGACGTTGAGGTTGAGCGTGAGGTCGAAGCGCCGCGGCGCCATCTGCCGCCAGAGCGCGCGCACGCCGCGCCAGCCCTGCGCCTTGCGGTAGACGACGATCTCGTCGATCGCCGGCTGCGCCTCCAGGATCGGCGCCGGCATCGGCTCCACCACCCAGGTGACGTGCACGGCAGGGTTCGCGGCCTTCAGCGCATTGGCGATGGGCAGCCCCATCACCACGTCGCCCAGGCCGGTGAGCAGCACGATGCAGACGCGGCTCGGCACGGCGGTCGCCTCCTCCGGCATGTCGCCTCCTAGCGCTCGGCCACGCTGCGCGCCGGAGCGGGCTCCGCCGGCGGCGCCCGCTCCTGCAGCTCCAGCTCCCACAGCTTGGCGTGCTTGAGGAAGCCGTTGAAGCCGTTCAGCGCCGCCAGCACCAGCCCGGCGCGGCCGTGCAGGAAGCCGCCCTGCAGCAGGTAGAGCTTGAAGAAGTAGACCCAGCCGTGGAAGACGGCCGCGAGCGCGCCGCCGCGCTGGCCGCGCCGCCGCCGCTGCTGCGCAATGATGCTGGTGAACTCGTTGAGCTTCGCAACGTGGTGCGTCATGTCGCGATACGAGTAGTGCAGCAGCGGCGCGCGCAGGTGCCCGACCGGGCCGTCGACGTCCAGCCCCTCGTGGATCTGGTAGGGGCGGAAGCGCGCGCGCGTGCGGCGCACCAGCCGCAGCTTGCGCTCACGGCGGAAGTCGCCCAGCCCGAACCACGCGCCCAGGTAGTACATCGGCCGCTCCACGGTGAAGCCGGCGTGCTCGCCCGGCGCGGCGACGGCCCGGCGGATCGCCTCGCGCAGCTCGGGCGAGACGACCTCGTCGGCGTCGACCTCCAGCACCCAGTCGGTGGTCGCCAGCTCCAGCGCGTACTGCTTCTGCGGGCCGTAGCCCGGCCAGGCGTGATGGACGAAGCGCGCGGTGTAGCGCCGGGCGATGGCCTCGGTGCCGTCGGTGCTGCCGCTGTCCACGACGACGAGCTCGTCCGCCCAGCGCACGCTCTGCAGCGTGCGCTCCAGGCGGTCGGCCTCGTTGTAGGTGATCAGGATGACCCCGACGCTCGGCGTGCGGCTCATGGTCTCGTGTCTTTCTGTGCTCGCTGGCGCGCGCGGCTAGAGCTGGCCCAGCACGTCGCGATACCGCTCGGCGATGCGGCGGAGATGGAAGGCGCGCGCGGCCTCGAAGGCGCGCTCGCCCATCGCGTGCCGGTACTCCGGCTCGGTGGCGAGCTGCTGCAGCAGCATGCGGAAGTCGCCGCCGGACTGCGCGTAGAGGCAGGCCTCGCCGTGGCGCGCGATCTCCAGGAACCCGCTCTCCGGCGTGAGCACGCTGGGGATGCCGAAGCTCATGTAGTTGACGAGCTTGACGGCGCTGTTGAAGGAGCGCTTCTGCGCGTGGCGGCGGTAGGCGAAGCCGATGTCGATGCTCAGGTACGCGTCGACCAGCCGGCCGTGCTTGAAGTCGTGCACCCGCGGATAGCGCAGGCCGCGCAGCATCAGGCGGTTGAGCCACCAGTCGTCCTTGCGCCCGACGTAGCCCAGCGTGGGCGGCGTGCGCCCGGCCGGGATCCGCACTTCGTCGAAGTTGCAGTGGTGATGCGGGATGGCGACGACCGCGCCGCCGAAGCGCTGCTGCAGGTAGATGCGGTGCGAGAGGTTGGCGGCGATCAGCAGGTCCGCCACCTGCAGCCGCGCGGCGCTGCGGTGCCAGGCGTAGTTGTCCAGCACGTCCACCACCTGCCGCACCCCCCGCCGGCGCAGCGTCTCCATGACGCCGAGCGGTGGCAGCTCCTTGACGTAGACGACGACGTCGTAGCGCGCGCCGATCTCCGCCGCAAAGTCGCGCAGGCGCACGGCGTCGACGCCGAGCGCCGTCGCCACCTGCAGGCCGCGCAGCGCGCCCGAGCGGCGCGGCGCGGCGTAGACGAAGGCGATGCGTGGGGCCGCGGCGCTCATCGCGGCCCGTCCTGCGCGGAGCCGGCGCTCGCCGAGGTGGCGCCGAGCACCGCCTCCCAGCGGTCGAGCATGCGCTCGAAGCCGAAGTGCTCCTCGGCGCGCCGGCGGGCGGCGATGCGCATGGCGGCGAGCGCGTGGCGGTCGGCGAGCAGCCGGCGCAGCGCGTCGGCGAGCGCGGCCTCGTCGAAGGGCACGATCACGCCCGGCGCGCGGCCGTCCGCGCACGGCGCCAGCGCGTCGTCCGCGCCGCTGACCGGCGTGCTGACCACCGGCACGCCGGCGGCGAGCGCCTCCAGCATGGCGTTGCTCAGCCCCTCGCGCTCCGAGCAGAGGACGAAGAGGTCGAGCGCGGCGAGCACGTCGCCCACGTCGTCGCGCGCGCCGAGGAAGTGCGCGCGCTCCGCCACACCCAGCTCGCGGGCGAGCGCCTGCAGGCTCTCGCGCTCCTCGCCGTCGCCGGCCAGCACGCAGTGCACCTCGGCGGGCAGCCGCGCCAGCGCGCGCAGCAGCCGGTCGAGGCGCTTCTGCCGGGCCAGGCGCGCCACGGCGCCGACGACGGGCGCGTCCGGCGCCAGCCCCAGCAACTGCCGCAGCGCGCCGGGCGGCCGGGTGCGCTCGGGCGGCACCACGCCGTTGGGGATGACCGGCACGCGCGCCTCCGTCCAGCCGGGCAGCGCGAGGTAGGCCGGGCGGACGCGCGCGGCGTTGACCACCACCGCGTCCACCCAACGCGCGAGCACGAAGCGGTACTTGGCGCTGCGCGGCGTGTCGGTCTCCAGCCCGACGCGCGCGACGACGCGCGGCACGCGCGCCAGCCGCGCGGCCAGCGCGGCGAGCCACAGCTTCTTGAAGGTGCCGACGAGGAGCGCGTCCGGCCGCTCGCGCCGCAGCCGCCGGGCGAAGCGCAGCGCGTCGGGCAGGGCGACGTCGCCGCCGAGCGGCAGCCGCTCGGTGGCCACGCCCAGCGCGGCGGCGCGCTCGGCGACCAGCGCGTCGTTGCAGAAGAGGCGCACGCGGTGGCCGCGCGCCTGCAGCCCCGCCAGCAGCCGCGCGGTGGCGCGCTCCGCCCCGCCCCAGACGTGCGCTCCGTTGTGCGCGACGACGTACATCCCGCGCTCAGCTCCGCCGCGGGGGGCTCGCCGAGCGCGGCCTCACGCGAAAAACGCGCGGACGCTCTCCGCCACGTACTCCAGTTGCGCGGCGCTCAGCTCCGGGTAGACGGGCAGCGAGAGCACCTCCTTCGCCGCGCGCTCGCTCTCCGGGAACTGGCCCTCGCGGTAGCCCAGGTAGGCGAAGCACTCCTGCAGGTGCAGCGGCAGCGGGTAGTAGACGGAGCTGCCCACGCCGCGCGCCTTCAGGTGCGCGGCGAGCGCGTCGCGCTTCCCGCCCAGCACGCGGACGGTGTACTGGTTGACGATCGTCTCGTTCTCCGGCCGCACCGTCGGCGTGACGAGCCCCTCCACGCCGGCCAGCGCTTCGTCGTAGAACGCGGCGTGGCGCCGCCGCGCCGCGCTCCACGCCGCCAGGTGCGGCAGCTTCACCGAGAGCACCGCCGCCTGCAGCGCGTCCAGCCGCGAGTTGTAGCCGACCTCCTCGTGATGGTACATCTGCACGCCGCCGTGCACGCGCAGCTTGCGCAGCCGCTCGGCCAGCGCGGCATCGTTGCCGACGACCATGCCGCCGTCGCCGAAGCCGCCCAGGTTCTTGGACGGGAAGAACGAGAAGGCGCAGAGCTCGCCGAGCGAGCCGGTGGTGATCCAGCGCCCGTCTTCGAGCCGCTGGCGCGCACCGATCGCCTGCGCCGCGTCCTCGATCAGCCCCAGCTCGCTGCGCGCCGCCAGCGCGCGGAACGCCGGCATCTCGGCCATCTGTCCGAAGAGGTGCACCGGCATCAGCGCGCGGGTGCGCGGCGTGACGGCGGCCTCGGCGGCGGCGGGGTCCAGGTTGAAGGTGTCCGGCCGGATGTCGGCGAAGACGGGGCGCGCGCCGACGTTGTGGATGGCGCCGGCGGTGGCGAAGAAGGTGAACGGCGTGGTCACCACCTCGTCGCCGCGGCCGACGTCCAGCGCGCGCAGCGAGAGCAGCAGCGCGTCGGTGCCGCTGGCGCAGCCCACGGCGTGTGGGATGCCCAGCAGCGCGGCGACCTCGGCCTCGAAGCGCTCGACGACCGGGCCCAGGATGAAGCGCTGCTCCTCGATGACGCCGCGCACGGCGCCCATCACCTCGTCCGCAAGGCCGCGGTACTGCGCGCTCAGGTCCAGCAGGGGGACGTTCATGGCTGTCGGCGGTCGGCTGTCGGCTGTCGGCTCGACGCCGGGTGTTCTGGTTGTGGATTGCTCCCACGGCCCACCGCAGCGGCAGAGCCGGGGGTCGATCTCCTGACGCCGTTGACTGACGGCCGACAGCCGACAGCCGACGACCTCTCCCTACGCGGCGAACTGCAACTGGTACAGCCGCCGGTACAGCCCCTCCTGCGCGAGCAGCTCGTCGTGCGTACCGCGCTGCACGATGCGGCCGTCCTGCAGCACCACGATCTGGTCGGCCCGGCGCACGGTAGAGAGGCGGTGCGCGATGACCAGCACGGTGCGGCCCTGCAGCAGCTCGTCGATCGCCTGCTGCACCAGGCGCTCGCTCTCGGTGTCGAGCGCGCTGGTCGCCTCATCCAGAATCAGCACCGGCGGGTTGCGCAGCAGCGCGCGCGCGATGGCGATGCGCTGGCGCTGGCCGCCGGAGAGGCGCACGCCACGCTCGCCGACGACGGTCTCGTAGCCGGCGGGCATCGCGGCGATGAAGTCGTGCGCGTGGGCCGCGCGCGCCGCCGCCTCCACCTCCGCGGGGGTGGCTTCGGGACGGCCGTAGGCGAGGTTGGCGCGCAGCGTGTCGTGGAAGAGGATCGTCTCCTGGGTGACGATGCCCAGCAGGCCGCGCAGCTCGGCGAGCCGCAGCTCGCGCAGGTCCACGCCGTCGAGCGTGACACGGCCCGCGCTGGGGTCGTAGAAGCGCGGCAGCAGGTCGGCGAGCGTGCTCTTGCCGGCGCCGCTGGGGCCCACCAGCGCCACCACCTCGCCGGGGCGGATCGTGAGCTCGATCTCCTGCAGCACCGGCTCGCCCGGCGTGTAGGCGAAGCCGACGTTCTCGAAGCGGATCGCCTCGCGGAAGCCTGGGACGGGCTGGGCGCCCGGTGCGTCGCCGACCTCCACCGGCGCGTCCAGCAGCTCGAAGGCGCGCTCCGCCGAGGCCAGCCCCGGCTGCACCATCGAGGGGAACTGCCCCAGGAACTTCACCGGCGACATCAGCCGCGCGGCGTAGCCGAGCGCGAGGATCAGCGCCTCGCCGCTCAGCGTGCCCTCGCCCAGCACCAGGTAGCCGCCGAACCAGATCAGCGCCAGGATGGCGCTGGCGGTGATCATCTCGGTGGCCGGCGCGAAGAACTGCCGCCAGCGCTCGTTGCGCTTCAGCGCCGTGTAGTGCCGCGTGGTCAGCGCCTCGAAGCGGCGCTGCTCCCAGCCCTCCGCGCCGCTCGCCTTCACCAGCCGCATCCCGGCCACGCTCTCCTGCAGGCGCGCGGAGATCTCGCCGACCGCGTCCAGCACCCGGAGCACGCCGCGGCGCAGCCGCTGGCGGAAGCGCGCCCACAGCCCCAGCATCGGCGGCAGGAAGAGCACGGCCACCAGCGTCAGCGTCCAGGAGATCCGGAAGAGCAGCACCAGGTAGATCGCCGCCTGGATCGCCGAGGAGAGCGCCTTGGAGAGGTTGGCGGTGACGATGTTGCGCATGTTGTCCACGTCCACCGTGGCGCGCGCGATGATCTGCCCGGCCTTCGTCCGCTGGAAGAACGGGAAGCCCAGGCGCAGCAGGTGGGCGTAGAGGTCGTTGCGCAGGTCGCGCGTGACGCGGCCCTGCACCAGCACCACCAGGTAGTTCTGCAGGTAGAGCGCAACGTTCTTCAGCAGCATCACGCCGAAGATGACGAAGACCAGGTTGCGCAGCGCCACCAGCGGGTCGGGATGCCCGAGCAGGCCGTCGAGCGCGGCCAGCAGCGTGCGCTCCAGCGGGCTCTCGCCGCCGACGATGGTGCGCAGCCCCTGCACCGCCGACTCGCCGCCCAGCAGCAGGCCGAGCAGCGCGATCGGCAGCGTGAAGGTGACCGCGTCCAGCGCCGCGGCGACGGTCATCGCCACGATGGAGAGCACGAACAGCCCCAGGTGCGGCCGCAGGTAGCCGAGGATGCGCAGGTAGAGCTTCACGGCAGGGGCCGGGGGCCAGGGGTCGGGGGTCGGGAAACGGCGACGGCGCCCTCACCCCCCGACCCCCTCTCCCAAGTCTGGGAGAGGGGGAACTGCGCCGGCCTCCTGCCGTTCTCCCCCTCTCCCGCCGGCGGGAGAGGGGGCCGGCGGGTGAGGGCTGCCGTTGCCGGTAGCCGGTAGCCGGTAGCTGGTAGCCGGTAGCTGGTAGCCGACAGCCCCCCCCTCATCGCGGCGTCAGCAGCGCGACCGGCAGGATCATCTCCTCCGGCGAGACGCCGCCGTGCAGGAAGCTGCCGCGGTAGCGCGCCTGGTACTGCCGCAGCTTGGTGGGGTAGACGAAGAAGACGTCGTCGAGGCCGAGGAGGTACTTCATCGCGGCCGGGCCGGGCGGGAAGCGCAGCACGCGCTCGTCGCCGACGGCGAAGACGAGCGAGGGGTCCTCCGCGCGCAGGTCGGTGCCGAACTTGTAGCGCAGGTTCTGCGTGGTGTCCTTCTTGGCGAAGACGGTGGCCGGGCGGTGGCAGTGGATGGAGCCGTGGTCGGTGGTCACCAGCACCGGCACGCGGTGGCGCAGCGCCTCGCGGATGACGGCCAGCGCCTCGCTGCGCTCGAACCACTGCCGGGTGAGCGCGCGCAGCGCCTCGTTGTCGCGCGCGACCTCCAGCAGCACGGCGCTCTCGGAGCGGCCGTGCGTGAGCATGTCCACGAAGTTGAAGACGATGGCCGTCACCCCCGGCTGCGCGAGGTAGCCGGGCAGGCGGTGCAGCACCTGCTCGCCGTCGCCGGCGTGCAGCACCTTCTCGTAGTGCACCGCCACCTCGCGCCCGGCCACGCGCTGCACCTGCTCGACGAAGAGCTTGTCCTCGAAGTCGTTCAGCCCGCCCTCGGTCTCGCGGTTCCACCAGGCGGGATAGCGCGCGGCGATCTCGTCGGGGTAGATGCCGCCGAAGATGGCGTTGCGCGCGTAGGGCGTGGCAGTCGGCAGGATGGAGTAGTAGAGTGCTTCCTCCACCTCGCCGAGCCCGGAGAGCAGCGGCAGCAGCGCGCGCCACTGGTCCAGCCGCAGGCAGTCGATGATGACGAAGAGCGCGCGGCGCTCGCCGCCCATGAGCGGCGCGAGGAAGCGCGGCACCACGTCCACCGAGAGCGGCGGCCGGTCGGCGGCGCCGTTGACCCAGGCGCCGTAGTGACGCACCACGTACTGCCCGAACTCGCGGCGCAGGTCGTCGAGCAGCGTCTCCAGGCTGGCGAGCAGGCCGGTCTCGCCGGCGGCGCGCAGGCGCAGCTCCCAGTCGACCAGCTCGGAGTAGGTGTCGGCCCACTCGCGCCAGCCGCGCGGCTGGCCGCGCTGCGCGTTCAGCTCGCGGAAGCGCCGCACGAACTCGCGCGCCACGTGCTGCTGCTGCAGGCTGCCGCCCTCCAGCAGGCGGGTGACCACGGAGAGCACCTGCCGCGGCGAGGTCGGCTTGACCAGGTAGTCGGCGACGCGGCGGCCGATCGCCTCGGTCATGGTCTGGTCTTCCTCGCTCTTGGTGACCATCACCACGGGCACTAGCGGGTCCAGCCGGCGGATCTCGTCGAAGACCTCCATCCCCGAGCGGCCGGGCATCTGCTCGTCCAGCAGCACCAGGTCGTAGGGCGAGAGGCGCAGCAGCTCCAGCGCGTCGTCGCCGTTGGCGACGGCGTCCACGTGGTAGCCGCGCCCCTGCACGAAGAGCAGGTGCGGGCGCAGCAGGTCGATCTCGTCGTCGACCCAGAGCAGGCGCTTGGCGGCGGCAGGCATAGCCGACAAAGGTAGAGAGCGCCGGGACCTCCGTCAAACGAGGACCCGCCCTCCCGGCGCCCCCGCCGCTTCGCTGGCCGGGGGGAACGCCGCCGGGCGCGTGGCTTGCGTGGCATCCGCCCGACGCTCACCCCGCATCACCCTCTGCCGCGAGGTTGCCATGGACCCCGAGACGAGCCGGGCCGCGCTGCTGCGGCCGCGCGACTTCATCGGCCAGGACGTGCTGGACCCCACCGGCCACAAGGTCGGCACCGTCGGCGACCTGCTGCTGGACCGGCGCACGGGCATGATCCGCTTTCTGGAGCTGAACCTGGGGCTGCTGCGGCGCAAGCAGGTGCTGGTGCCGGTGCGGGCGCTGGAGTGGGGCGCCGGCGAGGCGTTCGTCTCCAGCAGTTGGACGAAGGACCAGGTGCACGCGCTGCCCACCTACGACCCGGCCCGCCCGCTGACCGACGCGGTGCTGCAGGAGATGGCGCGCGCGCACCCGCGCTTCTACGGCGCGGGCGAGCCGCTGCCGCCGGAGGTCGGCGGCGTACGCGCGACGGTGCTGCCGCTGAGCGAGGCGAAGGACTTCAAGCTGGCCGACGGCGAGCCGGACCTGCGCGGCTGGAGCGTCTTCGGCGCCGACGGCGAGCGGGTCGGCACGGTCGCCGGCATGCTGGTGGACCCGGCGGCGATGCAGATCCGCTACCTCGACGTGGACCTCGCCGACGACCTCTTCCTGCTCAACGACGACCGTCACGTGCTGCTGCCGCTGGAGTATGTGGAGCTGAAGGAGCGCGGGCAGGACGTGTGGGTGCAGCGGCTGAGCGCCGCCGAGGTCGCGCGGCTGCCCGCCTATGTGGGCGGCGCGGTGGACGCGGCGGCGGAGCAGGCGGTGGAGCAGGCGTTCACCGGCCGGCCACGCGAGACGGGCGAGATCGGGATCGTGCGCGCGCCGGTGGAGCCCGGGCCGCCGCGCGACGTGGCGTACGACGAGCCGCGGCACTGAACCCGAGCGAGGCGAGCCCACGATGGGAAGAACGACGAGACGGGTGCGCTGGCTGCTGCCCGCGCTGTTGGGCGCCAGTCTGCTCTCCGGCTGCCTGGCCGCCGCGGCGGTCGGCGCCGCGGGCGCGGCGGGCGCCGTGCTCTACACGCAGCGCGGCGCGTCCTCGCTGGTGCAGGGCTCCATCGACGAGGTGTTCCGGCGCGCGCAGGCCGTCTTCCGCCAGATGCGCATCGCGGAGACGGGGCAGGCCACGGAGAACAGCGGCGCACAGCGCACGCTGCTCGGCACCCACGACGGGATGGAGGTGACGGTGGAGCTGAAGCGCGAGAGCGCCACGACCACGCAGGTGGAGGTCTACGCGCGCCGCAGCCTCGCCGAGTGGGACCGCGAGTTCGCGCGCTCCGTGCTCACCCGCCTCGTGGAAGCGAACTGAGAGTTGCGAGTTGCGAGTTGAGAGTTGAGAGTTGAGAGAAACCCCACCCCTCCACACCGCAGCGGTGGCGAGGGGTGGGGTTGCCGTTCACTCTCAACTCCCAACTCGCAACTCTCAACTCGCCCCCGTGTGCCGCGTCAGAATCCAGACGGCGGCGCGCTCCAGCACCACCAGCACGGCGGTGATCGCCACGGCCAGCGCGAAGAGCACCAGGTTGCTCTCGTCGCCGGCGCGCAGCGCGAAGCTCATGGCGGTGGAGACGGCGGGCGGGTGCACGGCGTCGAGCAGGATCATCAGCCCGATGGTGAGCACCATCGCGCTGCCGCCGGAGAGGTAGCCGGAGCCCAGCAGCAGGTAGGTGGCCCAGCCCAGCAGCGCTGCCAGCGTCTGCGAGAGCATGAGCGTGCGCACGGAGTTGGTGCCGTGCTGCGGATCCAGGTAGATGAGGAAGGCGCTGGAGGCGAGCGAGGCGAAGAGCAGCCGCTGCTCGCTGAGCACCTCCACCAGGGCGAGCACGGCCAGCACGGTCAGCGTCGGCAGCAGCGCCAGCAGCAGCTCGCCGCGGATGTGCAGGCGCTTGCGCAACGAGCGGCGGCGCCCCTCGATCGGTTCGAGGCTGGACAGTTCCTCCGGCACGGGCATCCTCCCGGGGCGGGTGTCGTCTGCGAACCCGGCCACGGAGGCAAGAAGAAGGCCCCCGACAGGGCGCCGGGGGCCTTTCCGTGGCCGTTGCCACGGCGGCCGTGCTCAGGCCACGTCGTCCGTCGGGTCCGTCTTCGGCTGGCGGCGGCGGGCCCACCCGTGCACCGCGAACCCGCCGGCCGTGAGCAGCAGTGCGAAGAGCAGCGCCGCCTCCTGCCGCGGCCGTGCCTCGCGCGCGGGCGCCGGGGGCGGGGCCGCCGGCAGCAGCGCGCTCGCCACGGCGGGAGGCGCCGGCTCCGCCTGCACGGCCAGCTTCTCGGCCTGCGCCTCCGCCGCCTGCAGCTTCGCCGCGTAGGCGCCGTACTCCTCCGGGAAGACCGCGACGTGGTAGTGCGGCGGCCTCCGCTCGCGCGTCACGTCCAGCAGGCCCTTGTTCTCCAGCGACAGCAGCGTGCCCTCCAGCCAGCCGCGGCACGCCGCGTTCTCGCTGACGCGCAGGTCCACCGCCATCCCCGTGGGGTGCACCGAGAGCGCATGCGCGTTCGGCGGCTGCAGCGAGCGCGGCCGCGTCAGGCTGGTGACCACCAGCCGCTCGCCGCACGCCTCGCGGTACTGCGACGAGAGCCGCTCCAGGAAGGTGTGCACCACCGGCCGCGCGTATGGGAACGAGACGCTCGCCACCACCTCGAAGTTCGCCCCGCTCTTCACGGGCACCAGATAGCCCTCCTCCACCAGCTCCGCCACCTGCTCCGGCGTGCGGATGAAGGTGTAGCCCTCGGACTTGGCCACCTGGTTCTGCAACTGCATCGACGCGGGCGAGCCGCGCAGCGACGCCGCCGTTCCGGCCGCCGGCATCGCCAGCACGGCCGCGAGCACCAGGGCGATCGGGGCTACTCGTCTCATCCTTGCCTCCTTGCAGCGGGAGTGGGTCGGCGCCACCACGCAGCGAGACGCGCAGGTCGTTGCCAGAGCGCGACTTCGACGCTTGCCAATATAGCGCCGCCAGAACGAATGTTCCAGGGGCCGGCACGCGCGACGCCGCGGCGGGCTCGCGGCTAAGTGGCTGGGCCGCACGGGAATGCATCTTGCCACCCCCGGCATCGAAAGCGCCAGGACACCCCAACTCACAGGAGGCAGGCATGGCGGACAAAGACCTCACGCAGCGCGGCGCGGAGAACTCGCTGGAGGGCAAGGGCTCGGACCTGAAGGGCAAGCTCAAGGACGCGGCCGGCGGCCTGACCGGCGACAGCGGCCTGCAGGCGGAGGGCAAGCTGGACCAGGCGAAGGGCAAGGTGCAGGACGCGGTGGGCAAGGCGCAGCGCAAGCTCGGCGAGAACGACGAGCGCTGAGGAGTCGCGCGTGCAGCGGCTCCTCGTCCGCACGCGCCAGCGCTGCGAGCTGGTGGAGATCACCGCCGAGCTGGAGGAGCTGGTGCGGGCGCGCGGCGGCAGCGGCGTGCTGGTGGTGCAGAGCCTGCACACGACGGCGGCGCTGACGATCAACGAGAACGCCGACCCCGACGTGCCGCACGACCTGCTCGCCAAACTGGAACGGCTCGTCCCGCGGGACGAGCCGTTCTACCTGCACGCCGAGGGCAACAGCGACAGCCACCTCAAGACGAGCTTCTTCGGCCCCTCGCTCACCCTCCTCTACGAGGACGGCCGCCTGGTGCTCGGCCGCTGGCAGGGCGTCTTCCTCGCCGAGTTCGACGGCCCGCGCGAACGCACCGTGGCAGTGGTACTGATAGTTGAGAGTTGAGAGAACCCCACCCCTCCACGCCGCCGTGGCGGTGGACGGGTGGGGTTGCCGTTCACTCTCAACTCTCAACTCTCAACTCTCAACTCTCAACTCTCAACTCTCAACTCTCAACTCGCAACTCGCCGTCAGGGATACAGGCGCGTGACCCGCCAGCCGCCGGGGGCGGAGGCGTCGCGCGTGTACAGCTCGCGGTCGTGCAGGCGGCTGGAGCGGCCGAACCAGAACTCGATGCGCTCGGGCAGCAGCCGGAAGCCGGACCAGTGCGGCGGGCGCGGCACCTCGCGGCCGGCGTAGCGCTCGGCGACCTCGCGCAGGCGGGCCTCCAGCTCCTCGCGCGCGGCGAGCGGCTCGCTCTGCCGCGAGGCCCAGGCGCCCTCCTGACTGCCGCGCGGGCGGCTGGCGAAGTACTCGTCGGCCTCCGCGTCGCTGACCGGCTCCACCGGGCCTTCCACGCGCACCTGCGTCTCCTGCGCCGCCCAGAAGAAGCAGAGCGCGGCCACCGGGTTCTCCGTCAGCTCGCGCGCCTTGCGGCTGCCGAGGTTGGTGTAGAAGACGAAGCCGCGCTCGTCGACGCCCTTCAGCAGCAGCATGCGCGCGGAGGGGCGGCCGTCGCGCGTGGCGGTGGCCAGCGTCATCGCCGTCGGCTCGGGCAGGCCGGCGGCCCGGGCGCGCGCCAGCAGCGTGGCGAAGCGCGCGAACGGGTCGGGCGCGGGCAGCGGCAGCTCGGTCATCGTCGTCCTCGGGGCGCGGGTCAGCCGGCCACGGGCAGCGGCAGCGGCACGACCGGGCGCATGAAGTCGTCGTAGCAGGCGCGGATGCCGGGCAGCGCCTGCGTGAACGCCTCCACGACGCGCGGGTCGAACTGCGTGCCGGCACAGCGCTGGATCTCGGCGAGCACGTCGTCCCAGGCCATGCCGCTGCGGTAGGCGCGGGTGGAGCTCATGGCGTCGAGCGTGTCGGCGACGGCGAGCACGCGCGCGGGCAGCGGGATCGCGTCGCCGGCCAGGCCGTCCGGATAGCCGCGGCCGTCCCAGCGCTCGTGGTGCCAGCGCACCACGCCGATGACCAGGGGGTCGTCGATGAGCGGCTCCAGGATGCGGGCCCCGATCTCGGGGTGCTTCTTGACCAGGTCGAACTCCGCGGCCGTCAGGCGGCCGGGCTTGTTGAGCACCTGGTCGGGCACGCCGATCTTGCCGACGTCGTGCAGGTCGCCGGCCAGGCGGAAGCGCAGCACGTCGATGCCGCCGATGACTTCGGCGATGCGCAGCGAGTAGGCGGTCACCCGGGTGGCGTGCCCGGCGGTGTACTGGTCCTTGGCCTCGACGGCGGCGGCGAGCGCGTGCGCGGCGCGCAGCACCCAGATCTTGCTCTCCGTCTCGCGCTGGCGCAGCCGTGCCTCCAGCAGCTCGCGCTCGCGCTCGCGCTCGGCCTCGCGCTCGGCGCGGCCGCGGGCGAGCGAGGCGTCGAGGCGGCTGCGCAGCTCCTCCAGCTCGAAGGGCTTGATGATGAGCTGATCGACGCCGCGGTCGATGGCAGTCGCCGCGGCACCGATGTCGGCGTGCGCGCTCATCAGGATCATGCGCGTGCCGGGCGCCCGCGCGCGCACCTCCACCAGCAGGTCCAGCCCGGAGGGGCCGGGCAGCCGCAGGTCGGTGAGGACGAGGTCGAAGCGGTCGCGCGCCAGCGCGTCCAGCGCTTCGGGCACGCTGCCGGCCGTCTCCACCAGGTGCCCGCAACGGCCGAGGAAGCGCTCCAGCAGCCTGCAGATGTTGGCTTCGTCGTCCACCACCAGGATGCGCCCCGGAAGGGCGCCGTTCGTTGCCGGCATCGTGCTCATTCTCCCGTTGCTTCGTGGAGCAGCCGGCACGCCGCCGCCAGGTCGACATTGCCGCCGCTCAGGATCACCCCGACCCGCCCGCTGCCGCTCCCGCCCGCCAGCAGCGCGGCGACCGGCACCACGCCCGAGGGCTCGACGATCAGCTTCATGCGCTCCCACAGCAGCCGCATCGCCGCGACGATCTCCGCCTCCTGCACCGTGCGCATCTCGTCGACCAGCGCGCGCACCAGCGGGAAGGTCACCCGGCCGAGCGCGGGCGTGCGCAGCCCGTCGGCGATGGTGGGCGGGTTGTGCACGCGCTGCAGCACGCCCGTGTAGAACGAGCGCGTGGCGTCGTCGGCGAGCGCCGGCTCCACGCCGATCACCCGGCAGGTGGGCGCCAGCGCCTTCGCCGCCAGCGCGCTGCCGCTGAGCAGGCCGCCGCCGCCGCAGGGCACCAGTAGCGCGTCCAGCGGGCCGGCGTCCTCCAGCAGCTCCAGCGCGGCGGTGCCCTGCCCGGCCACCACGTCCGCATGGTCGTAGGGCGGGATCAGCGCCAGCCCGCGCTCCTCGGCCAGCCGCGCGGCCAGCTCCTCGCGGCTCTCGGTGGCGGCGTCGTAGAGCACCACCTCCGCGCCGTAGCCCTCGGTGGCCGCGCGCTTGGCGGCCGGCGCGTTCGTGGGCATCACCACCACCGTGGGCACGCGCAGCAGCCGGCCGACGAGCGCCATCGCCTGCGCATGGTTGCCCGACGAATACGCCAGCACGCCGCGCGCGCGCTGCGCCTCGCTCAGCCGCGAGACGGCGTGGTACGCGCCACGGAACTTGAAGGCGCCCGCGCGCTGCAGGTTCTCCGCCTTCAGGAAGACCTGGGCGCCGCAGCGTTCGTTCAGCGTGCGCGAGGTGAAGACCGGCGTGCGGTGCGCCACCCCGCGCAACCGCTCCGCCGCCGCGCGCACGTCCGCGAACGCGGGCAGGCGAACGCTCGGCTCGGTGTGCATCTCAGCCTTTTCCAACGTTCATCCATTCCAGGGACGCGGCCGGCGCGTGGCGCGCCAGCAGGTCGGCCACGCGCGCCGGGCTGCTCGCCAGCCGTGCGAGCTCGGCCAGCGCCTCCAGGTGCTCGCGCGGCTGTTCCGCCGGGCTGAGCAGCAGGAAGATCAGGTGCGCGGGCCGGCCGGCGTGCGGGAAGGTGACGCCCTCGGGGCTGATGCCCAGGAAGAGCAGCGTCCGGCCCAGCTCCGGCACGCGCGCGTGCGGCACCGCCACGCCGGGCCGCATCTCCACGGAATATGCCTCGATCGTCCGTGCTAGAGTATCGGCGAGACCGGGGACGCGGTTGAGGCCGGCAGGCCAGCCGACGTCGAGCAGGCGCTGCAGCGCTTCGCGGTAGGGCAGCGCGGGCAGCTCGGCGACGACGCACGCGGGCGTCAGCCACGGGGGCAGCTCGCTGGGCGCCTCGGGCTCGGCGCCGGCCGCGGCGGCCTCGGGCGGGTAGAGCACGACGAAGCTGTGCGGCGCCAGCTCCGCCAGGCGCGCGGGCAGGCGGTCCAGCTCGCGGTGCCAGGGCAGCGTGCCGGGGCGCGCGCTGAACAGCACTGCGAGGTCGTCGGGGCGCAGCTCGGCGGTGAGCGCCGGCATCAGCTCGCCCCAGGTGGTCAGCGCGCGGAAGGCGCTGCGCACCGGCGGCGTCAGCCGCTGGAAGTCCTGCGCGTAGCGCTCGCTCGGGCCGTGGACGACGAGGCCCAGCACCTCCGCGCCCAGCCCCACGGCCAGTTGCTTGGTGGCGCGCAGCGCCACCTCGTAGCCCGGGTGGTGGTCGCTGCCGGGCGGCAGCACCAGCACCAGGCGGCGCGTGATGTTGAGCGGGTGCCCGAGCTTGGCGACCAGCACCAGTTGGCGGCTCTGCGCCAGCAGTTGGTCCAGCACGCTGCCGAAGATGCCGCCGCGCGCCGAGGCGCGGCCGTCCCAGCCGATGATGACGGTGGAGCTGCGCGTCTCGGCGATGCCGCGCGCGATGCCGGCGGCGATGTTGCGGTCCACCCGCGTCAGCGGCACCACCGGCACCGCCGCGGCCGACGCGTGGCTGACGGCGTGGCTCAGCATCCGCTCCGCCTCGGCGACCTGCGCCTCCGCGCTGTCGCCGTCCTGCGGCACCACCATCAACGGGTAGAGCGCCTCGCGCTCGTTCGCGCCGCGCAGGATGAACGCCAGGTCCAGCAGCGCGCTGGCGGTGGCGGGGTTGGAGATGGGGATGAGCACGCGCGGCGCCGCGCCCGCTTCCAGCGGCGCCTGCTCCTCGCGCCGGGCCAGCTCCCGCCCGTAGCGCTCCACCAGGAACGAGCCGACCAGGCAACTGACCAGGATCAGCACGATCACCGCGTTGACCAGCGTCTCCTCGAAGAGCCCGATCTCCAGCCCCACGAAGGTGACCGCCAGCGTCGCCGCCGCCTGCGGCAGCGACAGCCCCAGCATCACCCCGGCTTCGTCGCGCGCATAGCCGAAGAGCCGCGCACTGAGCAGCACCGCGCTGCTCTTGCCCAGCAACAGCAGCAGCCAGAGCGCGCCGGCCAGCACCCACACGCGCGTCCCGCCGGTCAGCACGCGCACGTCCACCAGCATGCCCACGGAGAGCAGGAAGAAGGGGACGAAGACCGTGTTGCCGACGAAACGCACCCGGTTCATCAGCGCGCCGGGCTCCGGCACCAGGCGGTTGAGCGTCAGCCCGGCGAGGAAGGCGCCGATGATCGGCTGCGCGCCCGCCAACTGCGCCAGGTACGCCACCACGAAGAGCACCGCCAGCAGGAAGACGAACGCCGGCGGCGTCTGCATCGGCACGCGCTGGAAGAACCAGTGCCCCAGCCACGGCACCCCCCACCAGACCAGCGCCACGAAGAGCGCCAGCCCGCCCAGCAGCCGGGCCCACGCCCCCGCGCCCGCCGCGCCGCCGACGATGGCGGAGATCACCGCCAGCGCCGTCAGCGCCAGCGTGTCGGTCACCAGCGTGCCGCCGACGACGGTGGTCACCGCGCGCTGCCGCGCCAGGCCCAGGCGGCTGACGATGGGGTAGGCCAGCAGCGTGTGCGAGCCCAGGATCGAGCCGATCAGCAGCGCGCCCGCCACGCCGTAGCCCAGCGCCGGCATCGCCAGCGAGCCCAGCAGCATCGGCAGCCCGAAGGAGAGCAGCCCGAAGCCCAGGCTGAGGCGGCGGTACTCGCGGAAGCGCTCCAGGTCCAGCTCCAGGCCGGCGAGGAAGACCAGGTAGAGCAGGCCGACGGTGCCGAGCAGCACGATGGTGGCGTCGCGCGCCAGCAGCCCGGCGCCGTGCGGCCCCAGCACCGCGCCGGCCACGATCAGCCCGATGATGCCCGGCAGCCGCAGCCGCTCGAAGAGCGGCGGCACCACCAGGAACGCGGCCATCGCCAGCGCGACGATCAGCACCGGGTCGGTGATCGGCAGCGCGAAGGTCATCTCCCTCCAGCGTGCGGCGACGAAGACGAGCCACCCCGCGCGGCACCGGCCGCCGCGGGGTGGACGAACCCGCGTAATCTACACGCTCGCCGACACCTGAACCACCGCCGCCGGGCTCAGTACTTGGGCATGCCGGGGTCGACGGCGTCGGCCCAGGCGTGCATGCCGCCCTTCAGGTTCCACAGCCGGCCGAAGCCCTCGGCGCGCAGGAACTCCAGCGCCCGCGCGCTGCGGCCGCCGCTGCGGCAGACGAGCACGGTCTCGGCATCGGGGTCCAGCTCGTCGAGCCGCTCGGCCAGCTCGCTGAGCGGGAGCAGGCGCGCGCCGTAGTCGCCCAGGTTGCCGAGGCCCCATTCGTAGTGCTCGCGCACGTCGACGATGGTGAGCGCGTCGCCGCGGTCGAGCCGGGCCTTCAGCTCGCCGGCCGTCAGCTCGGGCACGGTGTGGTCCATCCCCTCCTCCGGGTGTGCAGGGAGTGCGTCGCAGAGCGCGGGCTCGTCGCGCAGGCTACGGATCGTCGGGCGTTCGCCGCAGGCCGGGCACTGCGGATCGCGCGCGAAGCGGATCTCGTGGAAACGCAGGCCCAGCCCGTCGCAGAGCAGCAGCCGGCCGAGCAGCGGCTCGCCCACGCCCAGCAGCAGCTTCAGCGCCTCCAGCGCCTGCAGGCAGCCGACGAGGCCCGGCAGCACGCCGAGCACGCCCGCCTCCGCGCAGTTGGGCACCGTGCCCGCCGGCGGTGGCTGCGGGAAGAGGCAGCGGTAGCACGGCCCGCGCCCCACCTGGAAGACCGACGCCTGCCCCTCGAAGCGGTGCACCGCGCCGTAGACCAGCGGCTTGCCGAGCAGCACGCAGGCGTCGTTGACCAGGTAGCGCGTGGCGAAGTTGTCGCTGCAGTCGAGCACCACGTCGTACGCGCGCAGGATCGGCAGCGCGTTGGCGGCGGCGAGCCGCAGCGGGTAGCCGTCCAGCCGCACGTGCGGGTTCAGGTCCGCCAGCCGCGCGCGCGCGGACTCCAGCTTGGCGCGGCCGAGCGCGGCGCCGCCGTGCAGCACCTGGCGCTGCAGGTTGCTCAGCTCCACCGCGTCGGGCTCGACGATGCCCAGCCGCCCCACGCCCGCGGCCGCCAGGTACAGCGCCGCCGGCGAGCCCAGCCCGCCCGCGCCGACGAGCAGCACGCTGCCCTGCCGCAGCCGCCGCTGGCCCGCGGCGCCCACCTCCGGCAGCGTCAGGTGGCGCGCGTAGCGCTGCAGTTCCTCGGCCGAGAGGCCCGGCGCTTCGTTCATCGTTTCCCGCGGTGGTTGTCGATTCGGCGGCACGCCACGAGATTCGTGCGCGTCCCGCTGTCTGCCCCTGGCCTGCTGCTGGAGTCGTGCCGTGACCCGAAGCCTGCCGTCGCTGGCGGGGCTGCTCGTGCTCTGTGCCTGCGCGGGCCGGCCCGGCGAGCGCCCCGCCGCGCCGCCCCCGACACCCGCGCCGGAGCTGCCCGCCGAGGCGGCCGCGGCGCCCGTGGCCATGCCGCCGGCCGAGCCCGCGGTGCAGGAGCGCTGGGCGCAGCCGTTCGCGGTGGAGACGCGGGGCCGCG
>ERZ1066122.232-NODE-232-length-61586-cov-20.689815_pt1 | contig 61586 bp, 60 predicted proteins | sample MGYA00382769_ERZ1066122 | MGnify/ENA primary metagenome ERZ1066122 (study PRJEB33369, sample SAMEA5778352) | biofilm metagenome | biome: Industrial cooling water; feature: Water cooling tower basin; material: Biofilm | place: United Arab Emirates | collected... | reverse complement strand
TCGACCGGCTGGAGCATTCGCTGCAGACCGCCACCCGCGCCCACCGCGACGGGCGCGACGAGCAGTACGTGGTCATGGCGCTGCTGCACGACATCGGCGACACGCTCGGCAGCTACAACCACCCGGAGGTCGCGGCCGCGATCATCAAGCCGTTCGTGCGCGAGGAGCTGCACTGGATCTGCCAGAACCACGGCCACTTCCAGGGCTATTACTACTTCCACTACCTCGGCATGGACCGCAATTCGCGCGACCGGTTTCTCGGCCACGAGCATTTCGATGCCTGCGCCGAGTTCTGCGAGAAGTACGACCAGGCCGCGTTCGACCCCGACTACCGGAGCGAGCCGCTCGCGTTCTTTGAGCCGATGGTGCGCCGGGTCATGGCGCGCCCGCTGGCGACGCTCTACCGGATCGACGAGCAGGCCAGGGCGGCCGAATAGCGGCGCTGCCCGGGGCCGGGGGGGCGAACGGCGGCGCCGCCCGCCCCTTGCGCCAGACTACTCGAAGGTGCTGCCGATGCTGGCGAGCGAGGGGCCTGCCAGCTGGTTGTAGACGGCGACGATGATCGCCGAGAACAGCATGGCCACCACCGCGCCGACGATGCCGTTGAGGAAGCCGAGCGCACTCGGTGCGCCGAGCGCCGCGGCGATCATCCCCATGATCATGAACAGCACCAGCGCGATCACCACGTAGGCGGCGAACAGCACCAGATAGAACAGGAACAGCCGGCCCTGGACCGGCCTGGTCAGCCGCCACGTCCGGCCGAGCACGGCGAACGGGTTCATGGTCTGCTCGATCGCAATCACGGGCGTGATCAGCGACAGCCGGGTCATTGCCCAGAGCACGAGCACCATCGTCGCCACCGCAATGATGAAGCCGAGCGTGGCCGCGATCCCGCCCGAGGCGGCCCCGACGCCGGCGACCACCACCCCCAGCACCAGGCTGACCAGCATCACCGCCACGAAGAAGGCGACGAACAGGATCACCGTGATGGCGAGCAGCGGCAGCAGCGCCTTGAACCCCATGCCGATCGATTCGCCCACCGAGGTCCGTCCGCTGTTGCCGAGCAGCGCGACCATGGCGACGTAGCCGACGAAAGTGGCGAGGATGACCAGCAGGTACAGCCCGAAGAACGATGGACCGAGATTGCCCATCACCGCCTCCATGTCGGCCGGGTCCATGTTGGGTGCCATGAGCGTGCCCATCACGTCGGGCAGGGCGATGAACATCAGCAGCGAGGGAAGGAAGAAGAATACCCCGCCGAGAATGGCGAGGAGCGACAAGTTGGCCCCGAATCTGGCAACAGCCTCGCTCCAGGCGCGGCCCATATCGAAATTCATGGCGTGTTCCTCCCCATGGCCTTGATGGCTCTTGATAAGCCGGCAATGTGCGCTCACGCAATCGCCGATGGAGCAGCAAGCAATGAATAGCACGGTCGAGTGGTGCGTCGCCGCCGCGCCCGTCCCCTATCGCGAGGCGCTGGCGACGATGGAGCAGCGCAACGCCGCGATTTCGGCCGGGACCGCGCCGGAGATGGTGTGGCTGCTCGAACACCCGCCGGTCTACACCGCCGGGACCAGCGCGGTGCCGGGCGATCTGCTCGACCCCCGGTTCGAGGTGGTCGAGGCCGGCCGGGGCGGGCGCCACACCTACCACGGCCCCGGGCAAAGAGTCGGCTATGTCCTGCTCGATCTGGCCCGGCGCGGGCGCGACGTGCGCTGCTTCGTCCACGCGCTGGAGAACTGGGTCATCGCCACTCTGGCCGGGTTCGGCGTCGAAAGCTGGAGCGTGGCGGGTCGGGTCGGCATCTGGACCCGCGACATCGACGGGCGCGAGGCGAAGATCGGCGCAATCGGGGTCCGGGTGCGCCGCTGGATCACCATGCACGGCTTCTCCGTCAACCTTGCTCCCGATCTCGCCCATTTCTCCGGGATCGTCCCCTGCGGCATCGAGGAATACGGTGTCACCAGCCTTGAACGGCTCGGGATTGCCCTTGCGCCGGGGGAGTGGGATCGGGCATTGCGCCAGGGCTTCGGCGGCTTCCTCGCCGAAGTCGGCACCACGCGCTGCGACAGCCGCTGAGAGAGGGTTGCATGATGGTCAAGCGCCTGACCGCGTTTCTTGTGATCCCGGCCGTGCTGCTGGCCGGAGCCTGCGATGACGCGTCCAAGCCGGCGCAGCCAGCAGGGCAGCGCGCGGAAGGGGAAGTGCTGGGCGGCTCGATCAGCGACGAGATGATCCCGCTCGACCGGCTGCGCTCGCAGTCGCCGCCGCTTCGGATCGTCCCCGAAGACAATCGTGCCGCACCCGGCGCGGAGCCGGCGACCGAAGGACCGGCAGCGGCAGCCGAGGCACCCCCCGAAGGTCCGGCACCCGGGTCAGCTCCGGCCGAGCCTCCCCCGTCCGGCCCGGGCGGGGAGGACTGATCGGCGCTGTCAGCCTGCTGCGGCGGAGGCGAGCACCTGGCGGGCACGGGCGAGCTGGGCGCGATCGATCATCCTGCCGGCGAGCGGCAGCACATTGGCCGAAGGCTCGTCCTCGAACAGCGCCACTATCCGGGCGGCCTCGTCCAGTTCCTCCTCGGTCGCGGCGAACCGCGCGTTGATCGGGGCAAGCTGCGCGGGGTGAAGCGCCGCCATCGCGTCGAACCCGTCGCGGCGGGCGAGCGCACAGGCGCGTTCGATGGCTTCGGCGTCGCGCCACACCGGGCTGGGTGCCTCGAGCGCGAGCACCCCCATGGCCTTCGCCGTCAGCACCACCTGCGCCCGGACCTGCGCCAGCGCCGCCGGCCAGCCGATCCGCCCGGGCGCGGCGGCCGAGCCGAGGTCGCGCGCGAGCATGGCCGGGTTCCAGGTGACGCCGGCGACCCGGGGATGGGGATCGAGCGCCAGCCGCTCGAGTCCGATCGCGCCGCGTGCACTTGCCCCCAGTTCGATCACCAGCGGGACCGAATTGGGGGCCATGCCGTGGCTCTGCTCCAGTTCGTACAGCTCGCTGCCGAGGCGGCGGATGTCCTCCGGCTGCTCGACCGCGCTCATCATCACTCCGTCCGGACGGGCGGGCATGACCGCGGCCAGATCCTCGCGCCATTGCGGTGCCGTCACCGGCCTGATCCGGACCCAGCGCGCGGCGCGCCCCGGTGCCGGAGCCTGCGCGGCGAGCCAGGCCGCGGCGCGTGCGCGGACCTCGCCGCTGCTGGCGCCAGGGCCGTGGAAGTCGATCACCACGACATCGGCCGGCAGGCTCGCCGCCCTCGCCAGCCGGGCCTCGTTGGCGGCGGGCACCATCAGCCAGGACCGCATCGCGCTCATCCCTGCGCCGGCTGCGCCGCCTCGGCCAGGGTGGGGTAGTCGATATAGCCCTGCGGCCCCGGCAGGTACCAGCTGCGCGGGACATCAACGTTCGGCGCGAAGGGGGCACCTTGCGCGATCCGCAGATCGAGATCGGGATTGGAGATGTAGGGCCGGCCGAAGCTGACCGCGTCGCATCTGCCTTCGCCCACGTCGGCCGCCGCCCGCGCCGCGTCGTAGTCGCTGTTGAGCACCAGCGCGCCCGAATAGAGCGAGCGGATCAGCGGGCTCTGCCCTGGCACCTCGGTCGCGCCGAAGGTGCCATCGGGCCCCGGCTCGCGCAGCTCGAGGAAGGCGAGCCCGAGTTCCTCCACCACCCGCGCCGCGGCCCCGAAGGTTGCCGCCGGATCGCTGTCGTTGCACCCTTGCGTCTCGCCGTTGGGCGACAGGCGCAGACCGACGCGGTCCGCGCCCCACACCCCCACCAGCGCCTCGAGCACCTCGCGCAGGAAGCGGGTGCGGTTCTCGGGCGAGCCGCCGTAGCGGTCGGTCCGCAGGTTGGTCGAATCGCGCAGGAACTGGTCGACCAGGTAGCCATTGGCGCCGTGCAGCTGGACCCCGTCGAACCCGGCGGCCTTGGCGTTCTGCGCCGCCCTGCGATAGTCGTCGACCACCCGGGCGATCTCGTCCGTCTCCAGCGCGCGCGCCTGCTCGTAAGGCTTGCGGCCGGTCGGCGTATGGGCATGGTCGGGCGCGGTCGTCGCGCTGGCTGACACACCCGGCTGCCCGCCGAGGAAATCGGGATGGACCAGCCGCCCCATGTGCCACAGCTGCAACACGATCAGCCCGCCTTCCTCATGCACCGCGCGGGTGGTCAGCTTCCAGCCTTCGACCTGCTCCTCGCTCCACACGCCGGGCGCGGCGGGCCAGCCGAGCCCTTCGACGCTGATGCCGGTCGCTTCGCTGATGATCAGCCCGGCACCTGCGCGCTGGCGATAGTAGGTCGCCATCATTTCGTTGGGCACCGAACCGGGCTGAGTGGAGCGGCCGCGCGTGAGCGGGGCCATCAGGATGCGGTTGCGCAACCTCAGCGCTCCCACGTCCAGCGGCTGGAACAGCGGTTCGTGCACGATCGGGGGGCTCCTCTCTCCAAAGCGATTGGCAATTGCGCCGCGACAGCTATTGCGCCGCGATGGTCATTGCAACCACTGCCGCAGGCGGGCCGCCGCCGCCCAGGCCCGGGTCACCGGCGCGCTGGCTCCTGCTGGTCGCGCTGCTGGCGGGCAACCTCGCGCTGGCGCTGGGCCCATGGGCCGTGCGGCTGGCCGACACCGGGCCGGTCAGCGCGGCCTTCTGGCGGATGTTCCTGGCGCTGCCGGTGCTGGCGCTGCTGGCCCGCTCCTCCGGGCAGCCGCTCACCGGCATCCCGCGCCGCACGCTGCTGCTGGTCATGCTGGGGGCGAGCGCCTTCGCCCTCGACCTTGCCGCCTGGCACGTCGGGATCGGGCTGACCCGGCTCGGCAATGCCACTCTGTTCGGCAACGCCGGCAGCATCGTGCTGCTGTTCTGGAGCTTTCTCGCCGCCCGCACCCTGCCGCGCGGAATGGAGTGGCTGGCGATCGTCTTCGCGCTGGCAGGCTCCGCGATCCTGATGGGCGAGAGCCTGGAGATCAGCACCGCGACCCTGGCGGGGGATCTGTTCTGCCTCGCCGCCGGCCTGTCCTACGCGGTCTATCTGCTGACTTTGCAGGATGCGCGCAAGGGCATCGGGGCGTGGAGCCTGCTGGTCTGGGTCAGCCTGTTCGCCTGCCCGATCCTGCTGGCGCTGGCCGTGATGCTGGGCGAGCCGGTCCTGCCCGGCGCGGCGGGCTGGGGGCCGCTGGTGGCGCTCGCGGTCTCGAGCCAGCTGGTCGGCCAGGGCCTGCTGGTGTTCGCCCTGCGCCACTTCCCGCCGCTCGTCATCGGCCTCGCCCTGCTGACCCAGCCGGCGATCGCCGCGCTCTACGGCTACGGGGTGTTCGGCGAAGTGCTCGGCGCGTGGGATGTGCTCGGCATGGTCCTGCTCGGCAGCGCGCTGGTGGCGGCGCGGGCCCTGCCCTCGCCCGTGCCGCCCGCCCCTGCCGTCGACCCGCCGTCGGGTCAGGGGCCGATGCCCTCAAGGAAGGAGTGATAGCGCGCCTCGACCCGCTCGAGGTCGGGTCCGGCAAGCGCCAGCCGCGCCTGGCGCATCAGCTGCTCGCCCTCGGTCCGCAGGGACTTCACCCGCACCTCGTCGCGCAGCGTCGCCGCCGTATCGGCCAGCGCCTCGAACATGACCAGCGCCGCCGCCGGGCTGGTCGCGACCGCGCTGCGCATGGTGCCGAAGCCCCGGGTCACGAAATGGGCGAAATCGCTGTCGCGCAGGGTCAGCCGCTCCTCTCCGGGGTAGAGCGGCTCCTTCAGGGTGCGGGCAAGGTCGCGCCGACCCAGCTCGGCCGTTGCCGCGCCGAGCCAGTGGATGGCGGTGATCGCCGTGAACGGATCGTTGATCCCCGGGGAAAGCGCGCGCAGCCCGATCTCCACCAGTTCGTCGATCAGGAAATGAAGGTCCTGCGCCGGGGTCCGCAATGCGCCGAGGGTGAAGCACGCGCGGATCTCGTCCTCGCGCAGGTCGTCGCGCTGGTCGTCGTCGGCCCAGAATGCCAGCGCGATCCGCGAATGGACGAAGTCGCCGGTGCGTACGCCCAGCCGGATGTGCCCCCCGGCCGCGTGAGCGATCCGTTCGAGCCGGGCATGATCGACCCGCTGAACATAGCCGACCCGGGCCGCGACGACGGCGCGCCCTTCGGGAGCTTCCGGCACGATCCGACCGCGGTCGGGATCGGGATAGGTTTCGCCGATCTCGCGCAGCAACCGGTTGCCGATCCCCTCCAGCACCGTGCCGATGCGGATCGAAGCCGGGATGTGGTGCAGGAAGTACACCAGCACGGCGACCGAGATCGCCATCAGCAGATAGGCCGTCAGCAGCGAGAGCTGCGGGACGAAGTCGCCCGCCGGCGCAAGCCCGTTCTGGAGCAGGTCAGCCTCTTCGCCGATCCGGATCGTGCGCAGCGTGGTGATGGCGAAGACGAAGGTGCCGATGAACGTGGCCAGGCTGAGCTGGTTGCCGCGGTCCTCCATGAAGTTGGTCAGCAGCCTTGGCCCGTAGTTGCCGCTGGCATAGGCGACAGCGGCGATGGTGATCGAGAACACCGTGGAAGCGACCCCGATGGTCGAGCCGGCGATGACGGTCAGCATATTGGAAGCGCCCTCGGGCCGCGCCTGCTCGGACCAGCCCAGTTCGCTCAGCCAGGCAGACCGGCCGGTCCGGTCGAGCCATATCGTGACCGAGGCGAGCAGGAGCGCGAACAGCGCGAAGAGCGCCGGGTAGAACCAGTAGCTCGCGTTGATCGTCTGCCAGAACGATTTCAGCCGAGCTGCCACCGGTCTTGCCCTTTCCCTCGTCCGCGGGCGATCAGACCGCGCTCAGATCGCCCTGCCCGACCGTCGCGCTGGCCATGGTGAGCATGGCGTCGAGGCTCTTCCTCGCCCGCAGGCGCAGGCCTTCCTCGATCTCGATCCGGGGTTCCAGGTCGCGCAGGCAGGTGTAGATCTTCTCCAGCGTGTTCAATGCCATGTAGGGGCACACGTTGCACGAGCAGTTCCCGTCCGCCCCCGGCGCGCCGATGAAGATCTTTTCCGGCAGCGCCTTTTCCATCTGGTGGATGATGTGCGGCTCGGTCGCGACGATCAGCGTCCCGCCCGGGAAAGTCTTCGCGAACTGCAGGATGCCGCTGGTCGAACCGACATAGTCGGCATGGTCGACGATGCTGGGCGGGCATTCCGGGTGCGCGGCGACCGGCGCGTCGGGGTGCTGCGCCTTGAGCTTGAGCAGCTCGGTCTCGCTGAAGGCCTCGTGCACGATGCACACGCCCGGCCACAGCAGCATCTCGCGGTTGAACTTGCGCGAAAGGTAGCCGCCCAGGTGCCGGTCCGGACCAAAGATGATCTTCTGTTCCGGCGGGATCTGGGCGAGGATCGTCTCCGCGCTCGATGAGGTGACGATCACGTCGCTGAGCGCCTTCACCTCGGTCGAGCAGTTGATGTAGGTCAGCGCGATGTGATCGGGGTGCGCGGCGCGGAAGGCGGCGAACTTCTCCGGCGGGCAGCTGTCCTCCAGGCTGCACCCGGCATCCATGTCAGGGAGGACGACGATCTTGTCGGGGCTGAGGATCTTGGCCGTCTCGGCCATGAACTTGACGCCCGAAAAGCAGATCACGTCGGCGCTGGTTTCCGCCGCCATCTGGCTGAGCTGGAGCGAATCGCCGACGAAATCGGCCAGGTCCTGGATTTCCGGCTTCTGGTAATAGTGCGCCAGGATCACCGCGTTGCGTTCGCGGCGCAGCCGGTCGATTTCGGCCAGCAGGTCTGCTCCGGTCGGCAATGGGGTGGCGATGCTCATGGTGCGGTCCTCCTCGTTGCGCCGCAGATGGGCCATCGCGCAGGGCGGCGCAAGGGCGCTAGCGCGCGGCCGGCACGCGTTCGCCGTCGTAGACCACCTCGACCTGGACGTCGCCGAAGCCGGCGACCTTGAGCGGGATTGCCAGGTTCTGCCGCACGGCGGTGCGCCCGGCCTCCTGCGCCAGCCGCATCAGCACCGGGTTCGCCGCCTGACGGGTAGCCTGCTGCTCGGCCAGGCGGGTGTTGGCGCGGGTGAGATCGTCCTGCGCCTCGCGGGTGATCCACACCCCTTCGCGCAAGTACTGCGCTCGCGCCTCGTCGAGGTTTGGCTCGCCCACGCGCACCGGGGGGAGCTGCACGGTGAGTGTCTGGCTCTCGGGGTTCCAGCTGAGCCGCCGCGCCTCCATCGCCGACAGGTCGATCGCGTAATCGACCCGCGCTGGGATCACCGCGACCTGGCGGCTCTTGAGCGCGCCGAACAGGCGACTGTCCTCGCTCGCCACCACCGGCGAGAGCTGCGCGCTGAACACCGTCAGCCGGTTCTGCTCCTCGAACGCGAGCAGGCTGGTGGCGACCGGATCGCCGTCCGCCGGATCCGGTCCGAACGCCTTCCAGCCGAGCCAGGCGGCGAGCGCGATCAGCCCGATGACGATCATCCATGGCACCGCCTGCACCCGCGCGAGCGGGCGCTGGCGCTGTGGCGGCGGCGGGGCTTCGGCGGGCGGTGCCGCGGTGCGGCTGCTCAGATCGTCTGCCATAGGCCCCCCGAACGTGCGACCAGGCCGCGGCGTTCCAGATCGATGAGGTGCGCGGTCACGCTCATTTCCGCCGCGCCGTGGAGCCGCGGGTCCAGCCCCTTGTACATTGCCGGGACGAACGCCGCTGCCGCTCGCGCGCCCTCGCCAAGCAGGCGCAGGATCTGCGCCTCGCGCTGGCGCCGGTGGCCGATCATGCCGCGGACCAGCTGGCGCGGCCTTTCGACTGCCGGCCCGTGCGCGGGATAGTAGATCCGGTCGTCGCGGGCGTGGAGCCGCTCGAGGCTCTTCATGTAGTCGCCCATGTCACCATCGGGCGGCACCACCACGCTGGTGGACCAGGCCATGACATGATCGCCGGTGAACAGCGCGCCGCTCTCCTCCAGCGCGAAGCACAGATGGTTGGAGACATGGCCGGGCGTGGCAAGCGCGCGCAGGGTCCAGCCGGTGCCGCTCATGGCCTCGCCATCCTCCATCACCCGGTCGGGCGCGTAGTCGCGGTCGAAGCTCTCGTCCGAGCGGGGCAGGTCGCTGTCGATCGCCAGCGGGGCGCAGCCGACCACCGGGGCGCCGGTGCGCTCGGCCAGCGGGCGCGCTGCGGGGGAATGGTCGCGGTGGGTGTGGGTGCACAGGATCGCCGCCACGCGCGCCCCGCCCACGGCCGCCACGATCGCGTCGATGTGCGCCTGGTCGGCCGGGCCGGGGTCGATCACCGCCACGTCCCGCTCGCCGCCCACCAGGTAGGTCTGCGTTCCGGTGTAGGTGTAGGGCGAGGGATTGGGCGCGAGCAGCCGCCGCACCAGCGGCTCGCACTGCTCGATCCGGCCGGTCGGCCAGGGTTGCGGGGGAGGGCCTGCCATCGCTTGCATATGGGCGCTGGCTTGCGCCATGTCACGCAGCACAAGCGGGGAGACGTGCAATGACGGCAACCATCCTGGTGCTGGACGAGGGAACCACCTCGACCCGGGCGATCGTGTTCGCTGCGGATGGCCGGCAGCTGGCGGTGTGCCAGGAGGAACTGACGCAGTACTACCCCCGACCCGGCTGGGTCGAGCACGACGCGGGGGAGATCTGGGCCAAGACGCTCGCCTGCGCTCGCCGCGTGCTGGAGCAGATCGGCGGTGCCGGCAGCGTCGCGGCGATCGGCATAACCAACCAGCGCGAGACAGTGGTCGCCTGGGACCGGCTGACCGGGGAGCCGCTGTCGCGCGCGATCGTGTGGCAGGACCGGCGCACCGCCGGCCAGTGCAAGGACCTGAAGGCCGGCGGCTACGAACCCCTCGTCACCGCGCGCACCGGGCTGCTGCTCGACCCCTATTTCTCCGGCACCAAGATGCGCTGGCTGCTCGACCACGCGCCGGCGGTGGCGCAGGCGCGGGCCGCCGGCCGGCTGGCGCTGGGCACGGTGGAAAGCTGGCTGGTGTGGAAGCTGTCCGGAGGCGAGCACGTGAGCGATGCCGGGAACGCCAGCCGCACGCTGCTGCTGGCGCTCGACGGCGCGCAGTTCGACCCCGAGCTGTGCGACCTGTTCGGCGTGCCGGGCGAGGCATTGCCGCAGGTGGTCGACAGCCACGGCCCGCTCGCGGCCAGCGATGCCCGGCTGCTCGGCCGCGCGATCCCGATCTGCGGCCTGGCCGGCGACCAGCAGGCGGCGACCATAGGCCAGGGTTGCCTCGCGCCGGGCGAAACCAAGGCGACTTTCGGCACCGGGGCCTTCGTGCTGACCAACAGCGGCAGCGAACCGCCCCGGTCCGACAACCGCCTGCTCGGTACGGTGCTGTACCAGGAGAATGGCCGGCGGACCTATGCGGTCGAAGGTTCGGTGTTCGTCGCCGGAAGCCTGATCCAGTGGCTGCGCGATTCGCTCGGGCTGATCGGAAACGCGGCCGAGACCGAAGCGCTCGCCCGTTCGATCCCCGACAGCGGCGGAGTGGTGGTGGTGCCGGCGCTGGCCGGCCTCGGCGCGCCGCACTGGAACGCCGCCGCGCGCGGGGTGATCTGCGGGCTCAGCTTCGCCAGCGGACGGGCCGAGATCGCGCGCGCCGCGCTGGAGGCGATGGCGCACCAGACAGCCGACCTGGCGCAGGCCTTCGCCGCCGACGGTGCGGCCTGGCAGGGGCTGCGGATCGACGGGGGGATGAGCGCCAACGACTGGATGGCGCAGGATCTGGCCGACGTGCTGGACCTGCCGGTCGAACGGCCCGACGAGGTAGAGACGACCGCGCTCGGCGCAGCCATGCTCGCGGCCACCGGAGCCGGCATTCACGCCACCCTTGCCGAGGCGGTCGAGGCGATGCGCGGCGCGGTGCGGCGGTTCGAGCCGGCGATGGCCCAGGAGGAGCGCCGCGGCCGCCTCGCCGGCTGGCACCGCGCGCTGGCAACGGCCTGACCACCGGCCTGCGCCTCCCGGTCGGCGTCAGCGACTGGCGCCGGGCTCCCAGGTGACATCGGTCCGGCCCTCGTCGTTGAGCACCCGGGCGAGCACGAACAGGTAGTCGGACAGGCGGTTGAGATAGGCGCGCGCGGCCGGGTTGACCGGTTCGGCCTCGGCCAGCGCGATCACCGCCCGTTCGGCGCGGCGGGTGACGGCACGGGCGAGGTGGGTCTGCGCTGCGGCCATGCTCCCACCGGGCAGAACGAAGCTGGTCAGCGGTTCGAGCCGCTCGTTGAGATCGTCGATCTCGCGCTCGAGCCACGCGACCTGCCCGGGCACCACGCGCAGCGCCGTGTCGGCAGGAGTGAAATCGTCGCCCGGCGTGGCCAGATCCGCGCCAAGGTCGAACAGGTCGTTCTGGATCCGCTGGAGCACGGTGCCGAGGCTGTCCTGCGCGATGGCGGCGGCGGCGAGCCCGATCGCGCTGTTGGCTTCGTCGACCTCGCCGATCGCGGCGATCCGCAGACTGTGCTTGGCCACCCGGGCACCGCTGACGAGGCCGGTGGTGCCGTCGTCGCCGGTGCGGGTGTAGATCCGGTTGAGCCTGACCACGGCCGCGCGGCCTAGCGCGTGGCAGCGAGGATGACCGCGACCACCAGCACCGCCAGCGCCTGGTACTTGATCCGGGCGAACATCATCTTGTTCTGCATCAGCTGCATATCGGTGGCGGTCTCGCCCTTTCCGGTCTCGAGGTCGACCCGGGTGGTCCTGAGAAAGGCGACGATCCCGCGCACCAGCGAGACGAGCGCCAGCACCATGAGGACGACGAGCACGACGGTGAGGAAAGTGGTCATGGCACCAACCTAGGAACTCGCCAGCGAAATGCCAGCGGGAAAGTGATGCGCCCGCAGCCGATCGGCGAGCGCGCGGCCAGCCTGCGGGTCGCCACCGGCCGCAAGGCGCAGCGCAGACAGGCCGTGCTCCTTCTCGCCCGATCCGCGCCGCTTGGCGAGCTTGCGGCCGTCGGCTTCGACCAGCAGCGGGTGGTGGTGCCAGCGCGGCACCGGCAGGTCGAGCAGCGCCTGGAGCAGGCGGTGCACATGGGTCGCGGCGAACAGGTCGGCTCCCCGGGTCACGAGCGTGACGCCGTCTGCCGCGTCATCGAGCGTGGCGGCGAGGTGGTAGCTCGCCGGCAGGTCCTTGCGGACCAGCACGACATCGCCCAGCGCCAGCGGGTCGGCCTGCTGCGGCCCGGCGAGCGTGTCCTGCCAGACCAGCGGCCCGGCGAGCGCCTGGGCCCTGGCGGCATCGAGCCGGAGCGCCGCCGGCCGGGCCGGATCGATCAACCTCCCCTTGCACGTCCCGGGGTAGAGCGGCCCCTCGGGCCCGCTGCCCGCCCCTGCCTCCGCGATCTGCCTGCGGGTGCAGGTGCAGCGATAGAGCAGGCCCAGCGCGATGAGCCGCTCCGCCGCCGCGCGATAGCGCGCCAGCCGGGTCGACTGTGCCGGGACCTCGTCCCATTCCAGGCCGAGCCAGGCAAGGTCGCGGCGAAACCCGTCCGCCAGCTCCGGCCGGCTGCGCGGCCCGTCGATGTCCTCGATCCGCAGCAGGAAGCGTCCGCCTCGATCCCGCGCCAGGTCGTGCGCGACCACCGCGGAAAAGGCATGGCCAAGGTGCAGCGGCCCGTTGGGGCTGGGGGCGAAGCGGGTCACGATCATGGCGCGGAAGGGGACAACCCTGTGGAAAGCCTGTCTGTAACCATCTTGACGCGTTACTGCGCAAATGCATCCTCACAGGCAACCGGGGAGATGCACTTGTGTTCAAGGCCGACCTGATCGAACGCGCGGCGCGGGTCCGAAGTAGGCTCGACGATCCGGCACGGAACCTCGCCTCGTGCCAGTCGCTCGTGCTCAATGCAGACTACACGCCGCTGTCGTACTATCCCCTGAGCCTGTGGCCCTGGCAGACCGCGATCAAGGCGATCTTCCTCGACCGGGTCGACGTGATTGCCACCTACGATCGGCGGATCCATTCCCCCTCGCTCGACATGAAGATCCCGAGCGTGATCGCGCTCAAGCAATATGTCCGGCCGAGCGAGTTTCCCGCCTTCACCCGCTTCAACCTGTTCCTGCGCGACCGGTTCACCTGCCAGTATTGCGGCGACACCCACCACCTGACCTTCGACCATGTCCTGCCGCGCCGCCTGGGCGGACGGACCACCTGGGAGAACATCGCCACCGCCTGCGCCCCCTGCAACATGAAGAAGGGCGGGCGCACGCCCAAGCAGGCGGGGATGCACCTTGCCACCCGCCCGATCCGCCCGACCCACTGGCAGTTGCAGCAGCAGGGCCGGTTGTTCCCGCCCAACTATCTCCACGAGACCTGGCGCGACTGGCTCTACTGGGACATCGAACTGGAGGAATAGCCGCTGCCCGGAGCGATCCTGCCGAGGATGGCACGGAAAGGGCTGGAGCGGGTAGCGGGAATCGAACCCGCATAACCAGCTTGGAAGGCTGGGGCTTTACCACTAAGCTATACCCGCGCATCCAGCGTGGCTGCGCTTGCCACCGATGGGGGGCTGCCGTCAACATCCTGTAGCGGGCGGTGCCTGGCGGATCAGTGCCCTTCGAACGCCATCAGCGCGTCGACTGTGACCGCTTCGCCGCGCAGGCGGTCGGCCCCGCCCAGTTCCGGCAGATCGATCACGAACAGCGCGGCCTCGACCCGGGCGCCCGCCTTGCGGAGCAGGGCGGCGGCGGCCAGCGCCGTGCCGCCGGTGGCGATCAGATCGTCGACGATCGCGATCCTCTGCCCGGCGCCGATCCCAGAGGGATCGATCTCCAGCCGATCGCTGCCATATTCCAGCGCATAATCGACCCCCAGCGTCGCGACCGGCAGCTTGCCCGGCTTGCGGACCGGCACGAAGCCGAGCCCGAGCCGCACCGCCACGGCCGCACCGAAGATGAACCCGCGCGCCTCCATGCCCGCGATCGCCTCCGCCCCTGTGTCATGCGCCCGCTCCGCCAGGTGCTCGACCGCGGCGGCCAGCCCGGCCCCGTGCCCGATCAGGGTGGTGATGTCGCGGAACAGGATGCCCGGCTCGGGAAAGTCGGGCACGGTGCGGACGAGCGCTTTAAGGTCGTCGGGCGTCATCCCCGAGGCTCCGGCAAGTGGCGGAGCCCCCCGCGCGGCGCGGCGCGGAGGGCGTGAGGGGGCAGGTCCGCGGGGCCGGTCAGGCTTCTTCGCGGCGCTTGAGCGCGGACCAGATCTGCTGCTTCGACAGGTAGGCGAGCACGGTGGCGAACAGCAGGAAGATCAGCACGGCTACGCCGGTCTGCTTGCGGTGCTCCATCTTGGGCTCGGCAGTCCAGGTGAGAAACGCCGCCACGTCCTGCGACATCTGGCTGATGGTCGGCTCGGGCGAGCCGGCCGCATAAGTCACCTGCCCGTCGGTGGTGAGCGGCGGGGCCATGGCGATGTTGAGGTTGGCGAAATAGGGGTTGTAGTGCAGGCCCGGGCCGGTCTTGGCCTCGGGAAACTGCGCCACGACCTCGGCCGGCTGCGGGCGATAGCCGGTCAGCAGCGAGTAGATGTAGTTGCTGCCGTCCTCGCGCGCCTTTGCCATCAGCGAAAGGTCGGGCGGGATCGCGTTGTTGTTGGCCGCAGCCGCTGCGATGTTGTTCTCGTAGGGCGAGGGGAACTTGTCGGTCGGCACACCGGGGCGGGTGATGCGCTCGCCGGTATCGGGATCGATCCCGGGCACGGTCCATTCCGCCGCGAGCGCCTTGACCTGGCCCTCGGTGTAGCCGAGCGCGGCAAGGTCGCGGAACGAGACGTACTTCAGCCCGTGGCACGAGGCGCAGACTTCCTTGTAGACCTGGTAGCCGCGCTGGAGCTGGGCTTCGTCCCACCGGCCGAAGGCACCGGCGAACGAGAACCCGCCAGCCGGTGCGTGCGGCTTCTCGTGGAACACCTTCTCGGCCGTTTTCTGCCCCAGCCCCTCGGTCGCCGCGGTCCAGGCGCCGAAGGCGAAGGACCACGCCACCACGAACGTGAACATACCACCGATGAGGATTGCGATAAGACGGATCATGTCGGGTCTCTTTCTCTCGTCCTCAGCCGGCAATCGGTGCGGTGGCGTTCGTGTCCTTGTCGAGCACCGCCTCGGTGATCGAGTTCGGCAGGGGCTCGGGCCGCTCGATCGCGGACACGATCGGCAGGATCACGAGGAAGTGCAGGAAGTAGTAGGCCGTCGCGATCTGGCTGATCATGACGTAGGGTTCCTCCGCCGGCGCGCCGCCGCAGATGAACAGCACGATCATGCAGGGGATCAGCCCGAACCAGAAGAACTTGCGGAACAGCGGACGGTAGTGGCCGCTGCGGACCGGGCTGCGGTCGAGCCAGGGAAGCAGGAACCAGATCAGGATCGCCGCGAACATCGCCAGCACGCCCCACAGCTTGGCCGAGATGATGAAGTCGACTGTGAAGGCGCGCAGGATGGCGTAGAACGGGAAGAAGTACCATTCGGGCACGATGTGCGCCGGCGTCGCCAGCGGGTTCGCCTCGATGTAGTTGTCGGGGTGCCCCAGGGCATTGGGCAGGAAGAACACCATCAGCGAGAAGAAGATCAGCACCACACCCAGCCCGAAGCCGTCCTTGGCGGTGTAGTAGGGGTGGAACGGCACGGTGTCCGATTCCTGCTTCACTTCCACCCCGATGGGGTTGGACGAACCGGGAATGTGCAGCGCCCAGATGTGCAGGATCACCGCGCCGGCGATCACGAAGGGCAGCAGGTAATGCAGGCTGAAGAAGCGGTTGAGCGCGGCGTCGTCCGGCGCGAAGCCGCCCAGCAGCCAGACCTGCAGCGATTCGCCGACCAGCGGGATCGCGCTGAACAGGCCGGTGATCACCTTGGCACCCCAGAAGCTCATCTGGCCCCAGGGCAGGACGTAGCCCATGAAGGCGGTCGCCATCATCAGCAGGAAGATGACCACCCCGATCAGCCAGATCATCTCGCGCGGGGCCTTGTACGAGGAGTAGAAGAAGCCGCGGAAGATGTGGATGTAGACCACGATGAAGAAGAAGCTGGCGCCGTTGGCGTGGGCATAGCGCATCAGCCAGCCCCAGTTGACGTCGCGCATGATGTGCTCGACCTTGGCGAAGGCTACCGTCGCGTCGGCCGCGTAGTGCATCGCCAGCACGACGCCGGTGATGATCTGGGCAACCAGGAAGAAGCCGGCAAGAACGCCGAAGTTCCACATGTAGCTGAGGTTGCGCGGGACCGGATAGCCGGCACCGACGGCGTTGTAGACCAGGCGCGGGAGCGGCAGGCGCTCGTCGAGCCAGCGGGTCAGGCCGGTGGCGGGTTCGTACTGCTTAGCCCAGGGAAAGCTCATGGTCTATCTCGCTCCTCAGCCGACCCTGATCACCGTGTCGGAGGTGAATTCGTATTCCGGCACCAGGAGGTTGGTCGGCGCCGGGCCTTTCCGGATGCGCCCGGCGGTGTCGTAGTGGGACCCGTGGCAGGGGCAGAAATAGCCGCCGTATTCACCCTTGTTCTCGCCTTCCACCGCCCCCAGCGGCACACAGCCCAGGTGGGTGCACACACCCATCGTGACCAGCAGGTCCAGGTGCCCCTCCTTGGTGCGTTCATCCAGCGTCTGCGCGTCGCGCAACTCGCCCAGAGGCACTTCCTGCGCGGCTTCGATCTCGAGCGGCGTGAGCCGGCGCACGAACAGCGGCTGCTTGCGGAAGATGGACTTGATCGTCTGGCCGGGCTCGATGGCGGAAACATCGACTTCGGTGCTGCTTTCCGCCAGAACGTCGGCCGAAGGCGACATCTGGCTGATCAGCGGAAGGACCACCCCCACCGCGCCGACACCGGCGGCCGTCACCGCCGCGATGTTGATGAAATCGCGCCGCCGCACCCCGTCGTCGCCGGCCGCGGCCAGCGTTTCGGGAGTGGCGGTGCCAGTCGTCTCAGCCATGTGACCTGCCTTGCCTAGCCTTCGACCCTGCGGAAACCCGCCGGACCCTGAACGTCATCAACCGTCCGCCGCGCTAACGGAGAGAGTGCCCCGCCCCTGCGCCGGATGCCGGGTGCGCGAAAGCGCCGCCCGGAGCCGGTTTGGGCGAGCGTTTAGACGCGGGCAAGACTTTTGCCAACCGCATTTTGGACACCTTCTGTGCACATTCACGCAACCGCGATCAGGCTGAACTGGCGGCCATAACCCGGCTCATTGCGATGGGTCGCGCGGCGGTAGGAATGGAACCGCTTTTCATCGGCATAGGTGTCAATGCCGAGGTCGGCCACGGCATGGATACCGGCCGTGAAGAGCCGCTGGCGCACGTAGCCGGGCAGGTCGAACTGGAAGTGCCGGTCCTCGTCGAAGAGCGAGTGCTGCCCGGTGTCGGGCCAGAACCAGGCCGCGTTGGCCGGGTCGTGCGCCAGGAAGCGGTCGCGGAACGCCGCGTCGACCTCGTAGCTCGGCTGCGCGATGCACGGCCCGATGACCGCGCGGATGCGACCGCGCTCGGCACCCAGCTCGACCATCCGCTCGACTGTCGCGTCCAGCACTCCGCCAAGCGCGCCGCGCCATCCGGCGTGCGCGGCACCGACCACCTTGCTGACCGGGCAGCGCAGCAGGACCGGGGCACAGTCTGCCGTGACGATCGCCAGCACCAGCCGGCGGGTGGCCGTTGCCATGCCGTCCGCCTCGGGCAGGTCGTCGGGATTGAACGGTGCGGTCACCGCCAGCGCGGTGGCGGAATGGGTCTGCCGCACCCGCACCAGCTTGCCGCCGCGCACCAGCAGCGCCGGATCGGGCTCGCCGTCATGACCGGGTCCGGTCAGGAAGCCGTGCGCCCGGCCGCCCAGCAGGCCATTGGTCAGTATCGGGCGCGCCTCAGTCAAGGCTGCGGCTCACCTGCTCGAAGGTATCGCGCGACAGGCCCGGCGCGGCGCGGATCCGTTCCAGCTGGGCCTTCATCAACGCGGCGCGAACCGGCTCTGTCCGCCGCCACCGCCCCAGCGCCGGCACCATCCGGGCGGCGGTCTGCGGGTTGAGCGCGTCAAGTTCGAGGATCACGTCGGCCAGCATGGCATAGCCCTCGCCGCTGACGGCATGGAACGCCGGCGGGTTGGCTGCGAACGCCATGTACAGCGCCCGCACCCGGTTGGGATTGCGCAAGGTGAAGTCGGGGTGGTCGGCAAGGGCCCGGACGTGCTCCAGCACGCGGGGGTGGAGCGACAGCGCCTGAAGGCTGAACCACTTGTCGATCACCAGCGCGTTGCCGCGGAAGCGGTTGTAGAAGTCGAGCAGGCGGGCGGTGCGTTCCGGCTTTTCCAGTCCCGCCAGCACCATCAGCGCGCCCTGACGATCGGTCATGTTGGTGGCCTGGTCGTACTGTGCCGCTGCCAGTCCGGTGGCGAGACCGGGGTTGCCGGCGGCGAGGTAGACCAGCGCCTGGGTACGCAGCTTGCGCGCGCCCTTGCCTGCCTGGTCGAGTGTGAACGGCACAGCGGCGGCGCGGCGGTGGTGCGCCACGAGCTCCGCCTCCAGCGCCTGGCCGAGCCACGCCTTGAGCGCCTCGCGCTCGTGATGGATGCGCGCCGGGTCGGCGACCAGCTGCTGTTCGGCGAGGTAGCCGTGCCCCGGCAGCGAGATCAGCTCGCCGCGCATGGAATCGTCCAGCGTCTCGTCGCCCAGCACTGCGGCATAGGCGGTGCGGATCGCCTCCTGCCCGGCAGCGCGCGCCGCCTCGTCGAGACCGTCGCCGCTCGCCGCGGTAAGATGCCCGACCAGCAGTTCCTGCATCGCCTCGTAGCGGGCGAAGGGATCGTCGTCGTGCGCGGCGAGGAACAGCAGGTCGTCCGCCGCGACGTGGCGCTCGATCGCCACCGGCGCGGAAAAGCCGCGGTTGATCGAAAGCACCGGCGGCGCGGCAAAGCCGGTGAAGCTGTAGCTCGCCCGGGCCCGGTCGACCACGACCAGCTGCTCGCCCCGGTGCGTACCGGTGGCGCGGTCGAACAGGGCCAGCCGCAGCGGGATCGGCATCGGCTGCTTGTCGGGCTGGCCGGGCGTGGGCGGCACGGTCTGGCCGAGGTGGAGCGTCGCTGTCTCGCCCTCGTGGCTCAGCGCGACCTCCACTCTCGGCGTCCCGGCCTGCGAATACCACAGGCGGAACTGCGCCAGGTCCAGCCCGGCCCCGTGCTCGATCGCGCGCACGAAGTCCTCGCAGGTCGCGGCCTCGCCGTCGTGGCGCTCGAAGTAGAGATCGCACCCGGCGCGGAAGGCCTCGTTCCCGGCCATAGTCCGCATCATGCGGATCACCTCGGCCCCCTTGTTGTAGACCGTGGCGGTGTAGAAGTTGCTGATCTCGCGGAAGCTGTCGGGCCGGATCGGATGGGCGAGCGGGCCGCTGTCCTCGGGGAACTGCGCCTGGCGCAGCACCCGCACGTCCTCGATCCGCTTCACCGCCTCACCCTGCATGTCCTGGCTGAACAGCTGGTCGCGCAGCACGGTGAAGCCTTCCTTGAGGCTGAGCTGGAACCAGTCGCGGCAGGTCACGCGGTTGCCCGACCAGTTGTGGAAGTACTCGTGCGCGATCACCCCCTCGATCGCGTCGTAGTCGGCATCGGTCGCGGTCTCGTGGTCGGCCAGAACGTACTTGGTGTTGAAGACGTTGAGACCCTTGTTCTCCATCGCCCCCATGTTGAAGTCGGATACGGCAACCACGTTGTAGAGATCGAGATCGTATTCGCGCCCGAACACGTCTTCATCCCACTTCATCGCGCGATGAAGCGATGCGAGCGCGTGATCGGTGCGCGCGAGATCCTCGCGCCGCACCCAGATGTTGCATTCGACCTCGCGGCCGGAACGGGTGGTGAAGGGCCGGCTGTTGGCCACGAGATCGCCGGCGACCAGCGCGAACAGGTAGCTCGGCTTGGGCCAGGGATCGTGCCACTCGGCCCAGTGGGTGCCATCGGCGTTCTCGCCCTCGGCCACCCGGTTGCCGTTGCACAGCAGAATCGGGAAGGCGGCCCTCGGACCCTGCATCCGCACCGAATAGACCGAGAGCACGTCGGGCCGGTCGGGGAAGAAGGTGATCCGGCGGAAACCCTCCGCCTCGCACTGCGTGCACAGCATCCCGTTAGAGGCGTAGAGGCCCATGAGCTGGGTGTTCGCGGCGGGATCGATCCCGGTTTCGACCTCGATCAGGTGGCTGTCGCCGTGGAGCGGAACCATCAGGTCACCGCCGTCCATGCTCCAGCCGGTGCACGGCTCGCCGTCGACCGTGACCGCGCGCGCGGCAAGGCCGTCGCCATTGAGCCGGATCGTGTCGGCCCGGTCGGCCCGGGCGTTGCGCTGCACCGTCAGGCGGCTGCGCACCGTGGTGTGGTTAAGCCCCAGGTCGAAATCGAGCGAGACCTCGGGCACCAGCCAGGCAAACGGCCGGTAATCCTCGCGCCGGATGACCGGCGGCTCGTGCGGCGTGGGCGCGGCATCGGCCAGAACGGTCGTGCCATCGGGCTGCGGGGGGGTTGCAATGTCCATCGGCTCCTTATTAATCGCGAACGGGAGAGGATGCCACGCCTTGCCGACCATGCTGATCTTCGGTCTTGGCTACACCGCCGCGCGGATTGCCGCGGCGCTGTGCGCGGGCGGCTGGACGGTCGAAGCCACCGGCAGCGCGGGAACGCTCGCTTTCACCGATCGCGCGGCAGTCCGCGCCGCGCTCGCGCGGGCCGACCACGTGCTCTCGTCGGTCCCGCCGGCAGAGGGAAGCGATCCGGTGCTGGACCGGTACGGCGAACAGCTCGGCCACGGCTGGCTCGGCTACCTCTCCTCGACCGGGGTCTATGGCGACACCCGGGGCGCATGGGTCGACGAGACTGCGCCGACCGACAGGGGCCGGCGGACCGCGCGCAGCGCCGCGGACGCACGCTGGATGAGCCTTGGTGCGAGGGTGTTCCGCCTTCCCGGCATCTACGGACCCGGCCGCAGCGCGCTCGACCGGGTCCGTAGATGCCGGGCGCAGCGGATCGATCTGCCGGGGCAGGTGTTCAGCCGCGTCCACGTCGAGGATATCGTGAGCGGCGTTATCGCCGGGCTTGACGGCCCGCCGGGCGCCTACAACCTCGCCGACGATCACCCATGCAGCCAGAACGCGGTGATCGAGGAGGCCTGCCGCCTGCTCGGCTGCGCGCCTCCGCCGCTCCAGACGCTAGAGGAGGCGGACCTTTCACCCATGGCGCGGGGGTTCTATGCCGAGAACCGCCGGGTGGCGAACGGCAAGGCGAAGCGCGTGCTGGAGTGGGCGCCCGCGTATCCCACCTACCGCGAGGGGCTGGCCGCGCTGGTCCAGGGGTTCGCGCCAAGCCGCCAAGGAGCCAAGAAGTCGCAGTGATCGGGCGAAGCCCTTCACCCGATCGAGTCAATCGAAAGCAGACTGGCGGCGGCGCCGCACACCTCGGCAAGCGCAAACCTCCTGGCTTGTCGGCGGCTTGGCGCGAACCTTCCTTCAGGCCTGCCGCGCACGCAGCGCCAGGATCATCCCCGCCATGCCCAGCACCGCGCCCGCCGCCGCCAGCAGCGACCAGTCGTAGCCCTCGACAAAGGTCGAGATCAGCATCGCGACCACGATCACCAGCACCCCGTTGTAGGCCGCGCGGCCGGGCCCGATCTCGCGCACCAGGGTGTAGTAGAGCGGGAAGGTGACGACCGAGCCCGCCAGCGCCAGCCACGCCGTGCCGGCCCAGTAGGCGGGGGAGGCGGGGAACACCGGCGGACCGGCGGTCGCCCAGGCGAGCGCGAAGTCGATCGCCGTGCCGTAGAGCATGGCCCAGGCGAGCAGGCTGACCATCGGCAGGCTGCGCCCGGTCCGGTTGGCCTGCGCGACATTGGCGATCGAGGCGGACAGGATGCCGCCCACCGCCAGCATGACCCCCAGCAGCACATTGCCGTCAAGCCGCGCCACCTGCGCCTCGTGGACCAGCAGCAGCGCGATCCCCGCCATCGCCACCGCGCTGCCGAGCAGGAAACGCGGCGTGACCCGCTGCCCCAGCCACCAGCGCCCGAGCAGCGCGTTGGGCACCATCAGCATCCCGAACATGACCGCGACCACACCCGAAGTCAGGTGATGCTCTGCCCGGTAGACGAAATTGAAATTGCCGCAGAACTGCGTCAGTCCGATCAGCAGCGCGAGCAGGTGGCCCGCCCGCCCCAGCCCGAGCGGCTGGCGCATGGCGAGCGCCACCAGGAACATCGCCGGTGTCGCCATGGCGAAGCGATAGGCGATCGACCAGCTCGCCGGCACCTCGGCGATCTGCCCGGTGATGACATACCAGGTGCTGCCCCAGATCAGCGCCACCAGCACGAACGGCAGCGCGATGCGCGGGCGCAGCAGCGCGTGGGGCGGGGCGGCCTCGCTCACAGCGCGGCGATCGCCCGGGCCAGCGCCAGCGCATCCGCCTCGCGCGTGTTCCACGCCGCCACGAAGCGGGCCGCTTCATCGCCCCAGTCGTAGAACCCGAAACCCTGTTCGCGCAGCGCCGCGCGTTCCGCCTGGGACAGGCGCACGAACACCTCGTTCGCCTCGACCGGGTGCATCAGCCGCGCGCCGCAGGCCGCGCCGATTTCAGCGGCGGCCGCATTGGCCGCGCGGGCATTGGCGAGCCAGAGGTCGTCGTCAAGCAGGGCGAGGATCTGCGCGGCGAGAAACCGCCCCTTCGATTGCAGGTGCCCCGCGCGCTTGCGGCGATAGCGGGCGACCTCGGCCAGCGCGGGATCGAAGAACACGATCGCCTCGGCACTCATCCCGCCGTTCTTGACGAAGCCGAAGCTGAGCGCCTGCGCCGGGCCGGCCGCCTCGGCCGGCGACACGCCGAGGAAGGCGACGGCATTGGCGAAACGCGCTCCGTCGACGTGCAGGCCGAGCCCGCGCTGCGCCGCCAGCGCGCCGATCGCGGCAAGCTCGTCAGGGCGGTAGACGCGGCCGTACTCGCTCGCCTGCGTTACCGAAATCGCGTGTGGCTGGACCTGGTGGACGTCAGGGCGGATCGGATCGACCACTGCGCAAATCGCCTCAGGGGTCAGCTTTGCCCCTTCTCCTTCAGCCAGCATGAGCTTGGCCCCGTGGAGGTAGAACCCCGGCGCGCCGGCCTCGTCCACCTCGATATGCGCCTCGCGGTGGCACACCACCCCGCCGTGCGGCGGGCATAGCGCGGCCAGCGCGAGGCAATTGGCGGCCGTCCCCGTCGCCGCCCACAGCACCGCGCACTCGCGGTGGAACAGCGCGGCCATGCGCGCATCGAGTGCGCGGCTCAGCGCGTCGCCGTCGTAAGGAGCGTCGGGCGCATCGGCGGCCTGCATCGCGGCCCACACGCGGGGGTGGACGGCGGCGGCATTGTCGGACAGGAACTGCATCGTGCCCGCCGCCCTAGCGCCGCGCGCAGCCTTGGCAAGAAGGAGACGCGCCGCAGCCGGAGGAAGGCGACCATCGCCGGGCGGGCCGCCCGGGCCATCGCGCCCCGGCCGGTCAGGTTAACCGGCCGGCCCGGCTGTCCCCGGTCACTCCAGCGGCACCCCCGGCTCGTGCTTGCTGGTCCTGATCGTCAGGCTGGTCTTCACGCTGGCGACATTGGGCGCCGGGGTCAGCTTGCTGGTGAGAAACTCCTGGAAGCTCTGCAGGTCGCGGCTGACGATCTTCAGGATGAAGTCGATCTCTCCGTTGAGCATATGAACCTCGCGCACTTCCGGCAGGACCTTCATCGCCCGCTCGAACTCGCGCAGCGCGTCTTCCGCCTGGCTCTTGAGGCTGACCATGGCGAACACGGTGATGGCAAAGCCGAGCTTGGTGGCATCGAGCTCGGCGTGATAGCCGCGGATGACGCCTTCCTCCTCGAGCGCGCGCACCCGGCGCAGGCACGGCGGCGCGGTCAGGCCCACGCGCTGCGCCAGTTCGACGTTGGTGATCCGCCCCTCTCCCTGCAGCTCGGCGAGGAGCTTGCGGTCGATCCCATCCAGGCTTGCCATCTGACGACCCCTTCAACCCTACACAGCGTGTCATTTTCGCTCCAGCAGCCGCAACAATGCCACCGCCGGAGCGAACCATGAGATAATATTGTTTTCCCTGCCAGTAATTGTCCCGCTTTGCAACGCGCCCGTGCCTGTGCATAGCGGTAGCCGGCGATCTTGTTAGAAGCGGTCGGGGCAGGCACCACGCGGCTTCGCCGCACCGACCGGAGAGCCCATGCGTTTTGACGACCGCCTTGCCACCGTGCTGCGCCACCGCGCCGCCGGCGCGCGCGCGGCGCGGACGCAGTTCAGGCAGCTGCTCGACCTGCTCGACCGTGCGCCCCGGACGGGCAGCAGCAGCACGGTCGCGGCCGCCTGGCTGCGGCTGGGAGCACTGGGCGAGATCGTCCCCGCCGCCGAGCGGACGGCGCTGCTGCGCGACCCATCGGTGCGGATACGAAGCCCCCAGCTCGCGATCCATCTCGCCGAGGACGAGCCGGCGGTGGCCGCCGCCGCGCTGGAGAAGGCGGAGCTGGCACCCGAGGACTGGGAAGCGCTGATTCCGCGGCTGCCGATCCGCGCGCGCGGCTTCCTGCGCCTGCGCCGCGACTTGCCCGGGGCAGCGGTGAGCCTGCTGGAGCGGCTCGGCATCCATGATCGCGGCCTGCCCCAGCCCCCCGCGCAGGAGGCGGACGAGACCGCCGAGCCGGCCAGAAGCACGGAAAGCGTTGCCATGGGCGCGGGTGGCGACTTGCCGGAGGCGGACGAAAGCGAGATCGGCGCGCTGGTCAAGCGGATCGAGGCGTTTCGCAAGGCGCGCGCCGAAACAGCCGATGGCACCGAGGATCCGCGTCTGCCGCTGGAGGATCGGGCGGATCGGCCGGCGCTCGCCGGCTTCGCCTTCACCAGCGACAGCGCGGGCCGGATCGACTGGGCCGACCCGCCGGTTGCGCCGGCCGTGGTCGGCACACACCTGGCGCTGTGCCTTCCGGGCGAGGCCAGGCTGCTCGCCGCGCGCCAGCCGCTCAGGGCGCTGTCGGCCAGGCTGAGCGGGGCACCCGCGATCGAGGGGCAGTGGATCGTCGATGCCGCACCGCGGTTCGATGCGCTGTCAGGCGGGTTTTCCGGCTATGCCGGGCGCTTCCGCCGCGAGCCCGAGGCCGCCGGGGACGAGGCCGGCCAGCCGGCCAGCGAGGGCGACCGGATGCGGCAGCTGCTGCACGAACTGCGGACTCCGGTGAACGCGATCCAGGGCTATGCCGAGATCATCCAGCAGCAGCTGTTCAGCCCGGTTCCCCACGAGTACCGCGCCCTCGCCGCGACCATCGCCGGCGACGCGGCGCGGATCATGGCGGGGTTCGAGGAGATGGACCGGCTGGCCCGGCTGGAGACCGGCGCGTTCGACGTGGATTCCGGAGCCTGCGACCTGGCCGTGCTGGTGGCGCGCCAGCTGGCCCAGCTGCGTCTGGTGATCGAGCCGCGCATGGCCGGGTTCGAGGCGCAGCTGGTCGCCTCTCCCTGTCCGGTCGGCCTCTCGCCCGCTGCCGGCGAGGCCATGGCCTGGCGGCTGCTGGCAACTCTCGCGGGTGCGGCGGGCGCGGGCGAACACCTCCATCTCACGCTCGAGCGGACGTCGCGCGAGGTCATGCTGGAGTGCGACATCCCCGCGAGCCTGGCCGGCGAGAAGGACATCTTCGCCGCGACCGCGCGGTCGAGCAGCGGTGCCCTTTCGGCCGGGGCGTTCGGGGCCGGCTTCGCCCTGCGGCTGGTTCGCGCCGAAGCGCGCGCGATCGGCGGCTCGCTCGCCCGCATCGGCGACCGGCTGCTGCTGGTCCTTCCGCTCTTGACCGGCATCGAAGGGGTTCCTAGCGCTGGCGCGGGAGGGCAGGCCGGGGCCGCCTGAACGCCCCGCGGGGTGCAACGGTGAAGGACAGGATGGACACTCCGGCACCGGCTTCCCTGCGTACCCCGCCACCGCCGCGAGCCCGCGCGCGCTTTGCAGAGGGGTTCGGCCAGCGCTTCCTCCTGACGGTCGACACCGAAGAGGAGTTCGACTGGCGGGCGGGATTTAGCAAGACCGGTTACGGGCTCGACCACGTCGCGCGTCTGGCCGAGTTCCAGCAGTTTTGCGAGGCTCGCCTGGTCGCGCCGGTCTACCTGGTCGACTGGCCGATCGCCCGCTCGGCCGAGGCCGCCGGCATCCTCGGCCCGGCGGTGGCGCGGGGCAAGGCCGAGATCGGCGTTCAGTTGCACCCCTGGGTCAACCCGCCGCACGAGGAGGAGCTGACCGAGCACAACTCGTTCGCCGGCAACCTGCCCCTCGCGCTCGAACGGGCCAAGCTGCTGCGCCTGCGGGACCAGATCGTCACCGCCTTCGGCTTCCAGCCGGTGATCTATCGCGCCGGCCGGTACGGTGCCGGGCCGCACACCGCCGCGATCCTGCGCGAGGCGGGGATCGCCATCGACAGCTCGGTGCGCAGCCATTTCGACTACACCGCGCTCGGCGGGCCTGACTATCGCGCCCACCCGCTCATGCCCTACTGGGTGGGCCCGGGACGCGATCTGCTGGAACTGCCGGTCACTTCGGTGTTCTGGGGAATGCTGCGCCGCCAGGGCCGCTGGCTGCACCCCGCCATGGCGCGCGTGCCGCGCCTGCCGGGGCTGATGAGCCGGCTCGGCCTGCTCGAGCGCATTCCGCTGACGCCCGAAGGCACCACCCGCGACGAAGCGATCCGCGGCCTCGACATCGCGCTCGACGACGGCCTGCCGCTGATCGTCCTGTCGTTCCACAGCCCCTCGCTGGTGCCGGGCCACACGCCCTACGTCCGCAGCGAAGCCGATCTCGACCGGCTCTACGACTGGCTGCGCGACGTCCTGGCCTATCTCGACGCGCGCGGGGTGCGGCCGACCACGGCGGCGCAGATCATGGCCGCAGTCGTGCGCTGACCCCCCCGGCGGGGTGCCCGGCACCGCCGCGCTTGTGCTTCCCCGCGCCAGGGGCTAGGTGCCGCTGGCCTCTGACACCGGATCAGGGCCTGTAGCTCAGCGGTTAGAGCTGGCCGCTCATAACGGCTAGGTCGCGGGTTCGAATCCTGCCGGGCCCACCGGAGGCGAGCGCGGAGCGGGCGTGACGAAACAGAGTCGGGGAGTGGCGCAGTCCGGTAGCGCGCTTGCTTTGGGAGCAAGATGTCGCAGGTTCGAATCCTGTCTCCCCGACCAGTGTGCCCGGCCATGCCAGCCGGCTAGTGCGCGATCACACCCGGGGACAGGCCCCACATCGCGAGCAGTGCCAGGTGCGGGCCGTGCTGAGCGAGCAGGAACAGCGCCGCCATCACCGTGCCCACGGCTATGCTGCGCGGGTCGCGCACTGCAAAGGCAACCGGGTCCGTCTCGACCTCGCCCCGCCGGGCCATCATCCAGATGCGGTTGAGCCAGTAGATCAGCGGCAGGCACACCAGCAGCAGCAGATCGGGCGCGGCGTAGGTCCGAACCGCTTCGGGCTCGTGCGCGAACAGGGCGAGGATCAGGACCGAGACCATGCCCGCCGCCAGCCCCGACATCATGATGATCTCGCGATCGCCGGCGAGGTAGCCGCGCCCGCGCACCAGCCGGTGCGTCTCGGTGCTGTCGCGCACTTCGATGTAGCGCTTGAGATAGGCCAGGCTGAGGAACAGGAAGACCGAGAACAGCAGCAGCCAGAAGCTCAGCTGCACGCCGATCGCCGCGCTCCCGACCACCAGCCGCAGGGTGTAGAGCGAGGCCAGGACCAGTGCATCGGCGACCATCGCCGCCTTGAGCCGGAACGAATAGGCAATCGACACTGCCATGTAGACCGCCAGCCAGCCGAGCAGCGGCAGGCCGGCGACGAGCCAGGCCCCCGCGAGTGCGGCGGCTGTCAGGACCAGCGACAGAACCATGGCCAGCGGGATTGACATCGTTCCGGCCGCCAGCGGCCGGCTGTGCTTGGTCCGGTGGGCCCGGTCCGCGTCGATGTCGAGCACGTCGTTGACGAGATAGATGGCCGATGCGCCGAGCGACATGCAGACCATGGCCGCCAGCGCTGCGAACACGCTGGCCGGGGTGAACAGCAGGGCGGACGTGACCAGCGGGACCAGGACCAGGCCGTTCTTGGCCCACTGGTGCGGCCGCAGGGCCTTCACCAGAGCCCTCGTCAGGCCGCCCCGACCGGGGCCGAGGCGGCTGACGTGGGCCAGACCGGGGTCATGGCGCGTGGTCCACCCCCGCGTCGCCGCCTGCCAGAGCGGCAGGTCGGCACCGCTGTCGCCGATATAGCCGAAGCGGGCCTGCGGGCCGATCCGGTCGCGGATCGCGGCCAGCTTGGCCGTCCCCTTGAGGTTGGCGCGGCAGGTGGTGGCGATCACCGGCTCGGGTAGCCCGAAGTGGGCCGCTATCCGCTGCACGTTGCGGGCATGGCTGGCGCTGGCGAGGATCACCGGCACACCCTCAGCGCAGGCAAGGCGGACGAGGTCGAGCACTTCGGCGCGATAGGGCAGGGCCGCGGGGTCGAGCGGATCGCGACGGGCGGCAAGCGTCTTGGCCGCAGCGCGGCCCCGCACGACCAGCGTCAGCAGGATTGCGACCAGGCTCGCCAGGCCGCGGCGCGCCACCCGGACAAGGCTCTCCAGCGAGACATCGGCCGTGGTCAGCGTTCCGTCGACGTCGACCACCAGCACGTCTATCGGTAGCGCTCCATCCGGGCAGAGGGCCGGCGCGGGATCGGCCGGGGCGTGCTCCGGCGGCCGCATAGGCGGCGGTGCAATTGCGGGTTCAGCACTCTGGACGGTCGGCACCATGGCTCGCTGCCCTAGCAGCCAGGGCTGATAGGCCGGTTAAACCCGGCCCCCCGCCGGATGGCCTAGGCCGATCGCGCCACCAGCACACAGCCGGCGGCGATCATCAGCGTTCCGGCGATCCGCGCGGGGGTAAGCTCCTCCTGGAAGGCGAGCAATCCGGCGAACATGGTCAGGATGAAGCCGAGGCCGACGAACGGGTAGGCGAGCGACAGCGGTGCCCGGGCGAGCACGAACAGCCACACCGCCGCTCCCACTCCGTAGAGCGCAAGACCCAGGTAGACCATCGGGGTCTGGACCAGCGCCGCGATCTCCTCCCCGAGCGTCGCAGGGCGGCCAGCAGCGACCGTTCCCGTGCCCGCCTTCAGCACCAGCTGGGCGAGCGCGGACAGCGTGACGCTGGCGAGGATCAGGGCGATGAGGCGCAGCGACATGACCGGCGATGGCTAGCCGATCATGGTCAAGACCGGGTTAATGCCCCCGCGCGCGTGATGGCCGCAGCCGCAAGCAGGATGAAGAACGGGGTCAGGACCAGCCGGTGGCGCTCGCCGAACTCGAACCAGGGATTGATCAGCGCGATCGAGGCGAGCAGCGCCGCGGTGACGAGCACCACCAGCAGGTCGGCCCGGCGGCGCAGCAGGGTGAGCGCTCCGGCGATCGCGGCCAGCAGCAGCGCCAGCCAGCTGCCCTGGAGCAGAGCAAAGAGGCGGACGTGCTCTGACGGCGCGATCGGCGGCACCGTGTGCCGGAAGCGGGCGAGCGATGCCTCCTCGTAGGCAAAGGCCACGGCGAAGTTGCGCGCCATCTCCAGCCCGGCGCCGATCGGGTCGGCCGCCAGGATCGCCCGTGCCTTCTCGCCCATGATCGCGGCGCGGTGGTGCTCGGCAAGGTCGAACAGCCCTGGCGGAAAGGGGGCCCGCAGCTCGTTCAGCGCAGAGTTGAGCATCATGCCCGAAGCCGTCGTGAACGGCACGAAGCTGCCCAGCACCAGCAGGTTGCGCAGCCACCACGGCGCCAGCACCAGGACCAGCGCGAGTGCCGCCGCAACTCCGAGGCGGACCAGCGCGGCGAGCCCGGTCTGCGGCCAGACCACCAGCGCCACCGCCACCGGAGCCAGCACCAGCGACGGCTGGGTCAGCGCGAGCAGGCCCCACCATAGCCCGATTCTTGGGCCGTGCCGCCAGGGCAGGCGTGGGGTTCGGGAGTCCTCGAGCCAGACGAGCAGCGCGCGCAACAGGAGGATCACCAGCATGACGGTGAGCGATTCCTTCTGCGGGATCCCCGCCGCCAGCGCGAACGCCGGCCAGGCCAGGTAGACCAGGCCCGCTGCCCAGGCCGCGCGCGGCACGAAGCCCAGCCGCCGGGCGCAGTCGGCAAGGGCCCAGGCGGCCGCCGCGTCGATCAGCGTGTTCATCGCCAGCGTGGACAGGGCCGATTGCCCGAACAGCGCCCAGAACCCTGCCAGGGCGAGAGGGTAAAGCGGCGGGAAATAGGCGCGAAGACCCTCGCCGTAGCGCCAGTCGTCGGTCACAAGGCCCCGGCCGTCGAGCACGGCGCGGGCGAGATTGGTGTAGTTCATCGGGTCGGCACCCAGGGCGACGCCGTCCGTCAGTCCGGCCGACCACCAGCGCAACCCGAACGACAGCACGACCATGGCGGCGCCTGCGGCTGCCATGCCGCTGTTCCAGCCGGCTCGCCCCACCCCGCGCCACAGCATCGCCGCCGCCGCGAGCCAGACCGCCAGCAGTGCGAAACCGGGGACGCTCGGCCGGACGGCGGCGTTGTAGACCAGCACCGCCGCCGCCGCCAACGCCACGCCGGCAAGACCAAGGCACAAGGCCCAGCCGGCAGACACGCCCAGCTGCAAGCCAGGCTCGCCATGGGCGGGCCGCCAATCGCGCTTCAGCCCCAGCATCGCTCACCCCTGCCGATCCGACGATCCGGGACAGGCACTATCGCGGATCACCCACGCCCGGCAAGCATGGCCGCAGATTTTGCGGTATCGAACCCTGATGCAGACGGGTTATCACAGGGCGATGGACACGCCATATCACCCCCCGGTCAAGCGCTCGGTCGAGATCGCCGGGCACAAGACGAGCATCAGCCTGGAGCCGTCCTTCTGGGCGCTGCTGCAGGCCGAGGCGCGGGCCGAGGGCGTACCGCTCAACGCGCTCGTGGCGCGGATCGACGCCGAACGGATCCGGTCCCCGACGCCGCCCGGGCTGGCAAGCGCGGTGCGGGTGTGGCTGCTCGGACGGCTGACACCCGCGCCTGGCGATCAGTAGTTGGCCGGCGGATCGCTCGCAGGGAAGCTCTGGTCGACTTCCTCGTCAGTCTTGGTCCATTTGCCGGAGGGGTCGCGCATCGAATCCTGTCCGGCATTGCGGACCGTCATGTCGCCCTGGCTGCCGGCGAACGCGGCGCGCGACGACGCATGGTTCTTCTCGTAGTACTTGTAGCCAGCATAGCCGATGCCCGCGAGGGCGGCGAGTTTGAAAATCATGGGAAAGGCTCCTTTCTGCCAGTCCAACGGAAGACCGGCAGAACGGTTTCACCGCCCGGCGCTCAGCTGTCGCCGACCCGTTCGATATCCGCGCCAACCAACTGGAGCTTCTCCTCCAGCCGTTCATAGCCACGGTCGAGGTGGTAGATCCGCCGCACCGTGCTCTCCCCTTCGGCCGCCAGCGCGGCGATGATCAGGCTCATCGAGGCGCGCAGGTCGGTCGCCATGACTTCGGCCCCGGTCAGCCGTTCGACTCCGCGCACGATCGCGGTGCGCCCTTCGGTCTCGATATCGGCCCCCATGCGGCGCAATTCGGGCACGTGCATGTAGCGGTTCTCGAAGATCGTCTCCTTGAGCACGCTGGTGCCTTGCGCCTTGCACAGCAGCGCCATCAGCTGCGCCTGCATATCGGTGGCGAGGCCCGGATAGGGGGCAGTGGTGAGATTGGCCGGCTTGAGCGGCTCCTCGGCTGCTACCCGGATCCCCCGCTTCGCTTCCTCCACCGTCACCCCGATCGCGCGCAGGGCGTGAATGGTCGCCTGCATTTCGCCCGGATTGGCCCCGTCGAGGAAGACGTCGCCCCCGGTAATCGCGGCGGCGCAGGCGTAGGAGCCGGCCTCGATCCGGTCGGCCATGACCCGGTAGGTCGCCCCGTGCAGCCGCCTGACCCCGTGGATGGTGAGGTCGGAGGTGCCGATCCCCTCGATTTCCGCGCCCATTGCCACCAGCAGGTTGCACAGATCGACGATTTCCGGCTCGCGCGCGGCGTTGAACAGGCGGCAGGTGCCCCTGGCGAGCACCGCGGCCATGACCGCGTTCTCGGTCGCCCCGACCGAGACCACAGGGAAGTCGAACTCGCCCCCCGGCAGGCCCCCGGCCGGCGCGCTCGCCCTGACGTAGCCCGCGGCCAGTTCGATCACTGCGCCGAAGGCGGCGAGTGCCTGGAGATGGAGATCGATCGGCCGGTCGCCGATCGCGCATCCGCCCGGCAGCGAGACGGTCGCCTCGCCCATCCGGGCGAGCATCGGGCCCAGCACCAGGATCGAGGCGCGCATCTTGCGGACGAGATCGTAAGGCGCGACGGTGGAGGTGATCCGGGTCGCCTCCATGCTCATCACCCGCCCGAAGTCCTCCGGCCGCGAACCCTGGATCACCGTGGTGACGCCGAACTGGTTCATCAGGTGCTGGAACCCGTCGATGTCCGCCAGCCGCGGCAGGTTGCGCAGTGTGACCGGCTCTTCGGTCAGCAAGGCGCAGGGGATCAGCGTCAGCGCGGAGTTCTTCGCGCCGGAAATCGGAATCGTGCCGGAAAGGCGGTTGCCGCCGCGAATGATGAGCTTGTCCATCCCGGGCCTTTAGCCCCTTTCCGCACGGGCGCAAACCGCCTCCGGCAGCGGCGGTTGCGTGCGGGGAACCGGCGACCTAACAGGGGGTTCGATGACCATGCACAAACCCGTCCGCAAAGCCGTGTTTCCCGTTGCCGGGCTCGGCACCCGTTTCCTCCCCGCCACCAAGGCCATTCCGAAGGAGATGCTGCCAATCGTCGATCGCCCGCTGATCCAGTACGCGGTGGACGAGGCGCGCGAGGCGGGGATCGAGCAGATGATCTTCGTCACCGGGCGCGGCAAGAGCGCGATCGAGGACCATTTCGACATCGCCTTCGAACTGGAAAAGACCATGGCCGAGCGGGGCAAGAGCCTCGCCGTGCTCGAGCCGACCCGGCTGGGACCGGGCAACTGCGCCTATGTCCGCCAGCAGGAGCCGCTGGGGCTGGGCCACGCGATCTGGTGCGCGCGCGACATCGTCGGCGACGAACCGTTCGCGGTGTTCCTGCCCGACGAGTTCATGCACCCCCATCGCGATGGCACCGGGTGCATGAAGCAGATGGTCGAGGCCTACGCGCACGTCGGCGGCAACCTCATCTCGGTGCTCGAAGTGCCGCGCGAGCAGGTCTCCAGTTATGGCGTGATCGAGCCGGGCGCGCAGCAGGGTGCGTTGACCGAGGTGTGCGGTCTGGTGGAGAAACCGCCGGTGGACCAGGCACCCTCGAACAAGATCGTCTCGGGCCGCTACATCCTCCAGCCGGAGGTGATGTGGGTGTTGCAGGACCAGGAGAAGGGCGCGGGCGGCGAGATCCAGCTGACCGACGCGATGGCGCGGATGATCGGCCGCCAGCCGTTCCACGCCGTCACCTTCGACGGCCGCCGGTTCGACTGCGGCAGCAAGCTCGGCTATGTCGAGGCGACGCTGGCGCTGGCGCTGGAGCGCGAGGACATGGGCGGCGAAGTGCGCGCCATGGCCCAGCGGCTGCTCGACGCCTGAGCCCGCTCAGCCCGCCAGCACCTGCTCGACGGGGACGTATTCGTAACCGAGGTCGCGCGCGACCGCCTCGTAGGTGATCTGCCCGTCGTGGACGTTAAGACCTGCGGCAAGGTGCGGATTGGCCAGCAGCGCCGCCTTCCAGCCCATGTTGGCGATCCTGAGCGCGTGCGGCAGCGTGACGTTGTTGAGCGCATAAGTGCTCGTGCGCGCCACCGCGCCGGGCATGTTGGCGACGCAGTAGTGGACGATCCCGTCGACCACGTAGGTCGGTTCGGCATGGGTGGTGGCATGGCTGGTCTCGAAGCAGCCCCCCTGGTCGATCGCCACGTCGACCAGCACCGCGCCGGGGCGCATCAGGCCGAGCATCTCGCGCGTGACCAGCTTGGGCGCGGCCGCCCCCGCGACCAGCACCGCGCCGACCACCAGGTCGGCCTGGGCAATGCTGTCGGCGATGTTGGCATGGTTGGAAAAGCGCGTCTTGGCCCGGCTCTCGAAGTGGATGCCGAGCCGTTCGAGCACTTCGGGATCGCGGTCGAGGATGGTGACGTCGGCACCCAGGCCGACCGCCATCTGCGCCGCGTTGAAGCCGACCACGCCGCCGCCGATCACCACCACCTTGCCCGGCATGACCCCGGGCACCCCGCCCAGCAGCACCCCGCGCCCGCCATGCGCCTTCTCCAGCGCGGTGGCCCCGGCCTGGACCGACATCCGCCCGGCGACCTGGCTCATCGGCTTGAGCAGCGGCAGGGTGCCGCCCGGCCCGGTGACGGTCTCGTAGGCGATCGCCGTCACCCCTGACCTGACCAGATCGGCGGTCTGTTCCGGATCAGGCGCGAGATGGAGGTAGGTGTAGAGTATCTGCCCCCGACGCAGCATCGCGCGCTCGCCCGCCTGCGGCTCCTTGACCTTCACGATCATCTCGCATTCGGCGAAGATTTCCGCAGCGCTCCCGCGCACCGAACCGCCGGCCGCCTCGAAGTCGGCGTCGCTCACTCCGATGCCGAGGCCGGCACCGCTCTCGATCCACACCTCGTGGCCGTTGAGGCTCAGCTCGCGCACGCTTTCGGGCGTCAGGCCGACCCGGTACTCGTGGTTCTTGATTTCCCGCACCGTACCGACACGCATCGCGATTCTCCTGCCGAAAGCTCCGGCCGGTCCATATCGCATCGCTCGGGACATTATCTGTCGAATTGCGGGCCATCGCCGGCAGCTTGGGCAAGCGCCGACCGGCCGGCGGGGAATATCCAAAGCTCGCCCGCCCGAGGCCGGCAAGGCCGGACATACCCGTTCGAGAACGGCCATGCCCGACCCTTGCGACCCGAAGAGGCTCACGCGCTCTCCGGCCGCGCCCTATAGTCCGCGAAAGTGAACCCAGCCTGTCCAGACATCTGGCCGGGCGTTCATCCCGCCGGTGCGGGCGGGCGGACAGCCATGTTGTCGATCAGCCGGGTTCCGCCGATCCGCGCCGCGACCAGCAGCCGCGCGGGCACCGCGCCCACCTGGTCGAGCGGCACAAGGCTCGCCGCATCGGCCAGCGCGGCATAGTCGATCCGGGTGAAGCCGGCGTCGGTGAGCGTCCGCCGCAGCTGGTCGAGCGCGGCCGATGCCGGCGCTCCGGTCTCGATCTGTCCGATCGCCGCGCGCATCGCCGCCGGCAAGGCGGCCGCCGCCGCGCGCTGCGCCGGGTCGAGATAGCGGTTGCGGCTCGACCGGGCGAGCCCGTCCGGCTCGCGCACGGTGGGCACGCCGATGATCGCGGCCGGCTGCGGCGCGGCAAGGTCGAGATCGCGCGCCATACGCCGGATGACGGCGAGCTGCTGCCAGTCCTTCTCGCCGAACAGGGCCGCATCAGGCCGGACCTGGTTGAACAGCTTGCACACCACGGTTGCCACGCCATCGAAATGGCCGGGTCGGGCGGCCCCGCAGAAATGCTCGCTGACACCGCGCACGGTTATGCTGCTGGCGAAGCCCTGCGGATACATGTCCTCCACACCGGGCGCCCACAGCAGATCGGTGCCTTCCTCTGCCAGCAGGCGCTTGTCCTGCGCCAGCGTGCGCGGATAGGCGGCCAGGTCCTCGTTCGGCCCGAACTGGGTCGGGTTGACGAAGATCGAGACCACCACCCGCTCGGCGTGGCGGCGGGCCTCACGCACCAGCGCGATATGCCCTTCGTGCAACGCGCCCATGGTCGGCACGAGCGCCACCCGGGCGCCATCCGCGCGCAGGCCGGCGAGGGCGTTTCTCAACATATCGAGGCGGGTGACGGTTTGCACGGCTGGGACCCCTCGGCTAGGATGCGGGCGAGGCGCTGTTGCACACCGACCGCACGCCTGCAACGTCCGCTTGACCCTTCTGGAAGGCCCGATCTTGTCGTCACCCCGCCCCCACCGCATCGTTTTCGCCAACGAGAAAGGCGGCACCGGCAAGTCGACCACAGCAGTGCACGTCGCAGTGGCGCTGGCCTATCGCGGGGCGCGCGTCGCTGCGCTCGATCTCGACCCGCGCCAGCGCACAATGCATCGCTATTTCGAAAACCGTGCCGAGACCGCGCAGCGCCGCGCCATCGCCCTGCCCACCGCCCGGTGCGAGGTGTTCCGCGGCGAAACCCTGGCAGACCTCGACGCGAACATCGGGCGGCTCGCGGGCGGGGCCGACTTCGTCATCGTCGACACTCCGGGCCGCGACGATCCCTTCGCCCGCCATGCCGCGGTCGAGGCCGACACCCTCGTCACCCCGCTCAACGACAGCTTCGTCGACTTCGACCTGATCGGGCAGGTCGATGCAGAGACCTTCAAGGTCCGCCGCCTCAGCTTCTACGCCGAACTGATCTGGGAGACCCGCAAGCAGCGCGCCCAGGAACGACGGCAGGAGATCGACTGGGTGGTGGTGCGCAACCGCACCGGCCACGTCGAGGCGCGCAACATGGTCCGGATCGAGAAGGCGCTGCGCGAGCTGAGCAAGCGGGCGGGCTTCCGCGTTGCCAGCGGGTTGTCGGAGCGGGTGATCTATCGCGAGCTGTTCCCTTCCGGGCTGACGCTGCTCGACAAGGGGCACCTGGGGGAACTGGGCACCAGCCACCTCGTTGCGAGGCAGGAACTGCGCGGGCTGGTGCAGGGGCTGCACCTGCCGGAACCCGCCACCCGCGCGGCGGAACTGGAACTCGCCTGATGCGCTGGCTGGTGCTGCTGGCGCTGGCGGCGCTGGCATGGCGCTGGGCGCTCGGGCGGTGGCCATGGGAAGCCTTCGCGGGTTCGCCCCGCCGCCAGGCGCTTGACCGGGCGCGCAAGCTGCTTGGGGTGCCCGCCGGCGCAAGCCGGGACGAGATCATCGCCGCGCACCGGCGGCTGGTCGCCATGGTCCACCCCGACCGCGGCGGCACCAGCGAACAGGTGAACGAGGCCAACGCCGCGCGCGACCTGCTGCTGGGCACCCTGCCCGACGAGAGCTGAAAGAGGAAGCATGACCCACAGGTTCCATCCCACCGTGCTGCGCGAGTACGACATCCGCGGGATCATCGGCGAGACGCTCGGGCCCGACGATGCGCGGGCGATCGGTCGCGGCTTTGCCACCCTGCTGCGCCGCGCCGGGGGCAGCAAGGTCGCTGTGGGGTACGACGGGCGGGTGAGTTCCCCGATGCTCGAGCACGCGCTGGTCGAAGGTCTGACCGCGAGCGGCTGCGACGTGGTGCGGATCGGGATGGGCCCCACCCCCATGCTCTATTATGCCGAGGCCTCAGCCGAGGACGTGCACGGCGGCATCCAGATAACCGGCAGCCATAATCCCGCCAATTACAACGGCTTCAAGATGGTGTTCCAGGGCCGTCCGTTCTTCGGGCCGGACATTCTCACTCTGGGGCGGATGGCCGAGGCAGGAGACTGGGACAGCTCTACCGGCTCGGTCGAGGATCGCGCCGTGCTCGACGCCTATGTCGACCGGCTGCTCGAGCCGCTCGCCGGGCTCGACCCGGCGGCCCTTGCCGCGCTGCGGGTCGGCTGGGATGCCGGCAACGGCGCGGCGGGGCCCGCGCTCGAACGGCTCGCCGCCCGCCTGCCCGGCGAACACCACCTGCTCTTCACCGATGTCGACGGCACCTTCCCCAACCATCACCCCGATCCCACGGTCGAAGCGAACCTCGCCGATCTGCGCGCCCTGGTCGCGGACAAGCGGCTCGATTTCGGAGTGGCTTTCGACGGCGACGGCGACCGCATCGGGGCGATCGACGGGCAAGGCCGGATCATCTGGGGCGACCAGCTGCTGATGATCTACGCCGAGGACCTGCTCGCCCGCCTGCCGGGCTCGACCGTGATCGCCGATGTCAAGGCCAGCCGGGCGCTGTTCGACCATGTTGCCGCGCATGGCGGTGATCCGGTGATGTGGAAGACCGGCCATTCGCTGATCAAGTCCAAAATGAAGCAGACCGGCGCGCCCTTGGCCGGCGAGATGAGCGGCCACGTGTTCTTCGCCGACAGCTATTACGGCTATGACGACGCGCTCTACGCCGGGGTCCGGCTGATCGCGGCCGCAGTGCGGCTGGGCCGCTCGGTCACGGACCTGCGCGGAGCGATGCCGGCCATGCTCAACACCCCCGAACTGCGCTTCCAGGTGGACGAAAGCCGCAAGTTCGCCGCGATCGACGAGGTCAAGGCCCGGCTGGCCGCCTCGCCGGCGGAGGTCGACGGCACCGACGGGGTGCGGGTGAGCACCGCCGACGGCTGGTGGCTGCTGCGCGCCTCGAACACGCAGGACGTGCTGGTCGCCCGCGCCGAGAGCGACAGCGAGCAAGGGCTGGCCCGGCTGCTCGGCCAGATCGACGAACAGCTGGCCGCAAGCGGGCTCGAACGGGGGCCGCAGGCGGGTCACTGAGCAGGGGGGATCGGGTATGAACAGGGCAATGGCACTGGCCGGGGCGCTCGCGCTGGCGATCGCGCAGCCGGCGACGGCGCAGGACGGCGGCCCGCAGGCGGAGCCGGATTTCGCGGCGCTGGCCAGCGCCATGGGCAAGATGTTCACCCCCGAACCCCTGACCGCAGAGCAGGAAACGCGCCTGCCGCAGGCGGAGGCAGTGGTCGGGCAGCTGTTCCCGCCTGGCACCTATCGCAAGATGATGGACCAGATGATGGGGCCGATGCTCGACGGCATCTTCGGGGCCATGAAGCAGATGCCGGTGGCCGACCTGGCGCGCCTTGGCGGAGTGGACGAGGCGGCGCTGGCCGGGACGGGAGAGGCGACACTGGGCGAGGTGACGGCGATCCTCGACCCCGCTTTCGAGGAGCGCAACCGGATCGTCGGGCAAGTCTCGATCGATATGGCGGCGCGGCTGATGGACCGGATCGAGCCGGGTTATCGCGCCGGACTGGCGCGGGCGCTGGCGGTCCGCTTCTCCGGTGATGACCTGACCGAGCTGAACCGCTTCTTCGCAACGCCGGTGGGCGCGCGCTATGCCTCCGAATCGATGCTGATCTACGCTGACCCGCAGGTCATGGCGGCGATGAACGAAATGATGCCGGCCATGTTCGAACTCATGCCGGCCATGATGGCAGAAATGGAAGCCACGACCGCGCACCTGCCCCGGCCGCGCTCCGCCGCCGATCTGGACGAGGAGGAGCTGGGCCGCCTGGCGCAGCTCCTCGGCACGCCGGCTGAGGAGCTGAAGGCGCGCTCGCGACAGTCGTGGGAAGGTGCGGCTGACGAGGCCCGCTAGGCCGGGCCCGCGCGGAACACCGCCTGGCGTTGCGGTGTTACCGGTAAGGTATCGCGCTGGCCGGCGGCAGAATGGATGATTGAACAGCAGCTTCCGCCGGAAATCGCCGACTGGTTCACGGCGCGCGGCTGGCGCGTGCGGCGGCACCAGGCGGAGATGCTGGCGGCGAGCGATGCAGGCCAGCACGCGCTGCTGGTGGCCGACACCGGCGCCGGCAAGACGCTGGCCGGCTTCCTGCCCACGCTCGCCGCGTTCTGCCCCTCGCGGCTCGGCGATGCGCCGTCCCCGGACGGGCTGCACACGCTCTATGTCTCGCCGCTGAAGGCGCTGGCGCACGATGTGCAGCGCAACCTGCTCGCCCCGGTCAGCGAGATGGGCCTGCCCATGCGCGTCGAGACCCGCAGCGGCGACACACCCGCGGACCGCAAGAAGCGCCAGCGCAGCAGGCCGCCGCACGTCCTGCTGACCACGCCCGAATCGCTGGGGCTGCTGCTCAGCTATCCCGAAAGCGCCGACCTGTTCAAAGGGCTGAAGCGGGTGGTGATCGACGAGGTCCATGCCTTCGCCACGGGCAAGCGGGGCGACCTGCTGGCCTTGTCGCTCGCCCGCCTGCACACGCTCGCGCCCGAGGCCCGGCGCGCGGCGCTCTCTGCCACGCTGGCCGATCCGGAGAGCTACCGTGCCTGGCTCGCCCCCGGGGGCGAGATCGACACCGTCAGTCTGGTCGAGGGCGAGCCCGGCGCTCCGCCCGAGGTCGAGATCCTGCTGCCGCAGGAAGAACGCGTGCCCTGGGGCGGCCACGCCGGGCGCTGGGCGATCCCGCAGCTCTACGCCGAGATCTGCCGCAACCGGACCACGCTGGTCTTCACCAACACCCGTTTCCTTGCCGAGTTCGTGTTCCAGCTGCTGTGGGAGGCGAACGCGGATCACCTGCCGATCGGAATCCACCACGGCTCGCTCAGCGTCGAGGCGCGGCGCAAGGTCGAAGGCGCGATGGCGCGGGGCGAACTGCGCGCGCTGGTCGCCACCGCCAGCCTGGACCTGGGCGTCGACTGGGGCGACATCGACTGCGTGGTGCAGATGGGTGCGCCCAAGGGTTCGAGCAGGCTGCTCCAGCGGATCGGCCGCGCCAACCACCGGCTCGATCAGCCCAGCCGGGCGATTCTGGTGCCCGGCAACCGGTTCGAGTTCCTCGAGGCGATGGCCGCGCGCGAGGCGGTCGAGGAAGGGCAGCGCGACGGCGATCCGTTCCGTCCCGGGGCGCTCGACGTGCTGGCGCAGCACGTCATGACCTGCGCCTGCGCCGGGCCGTTCGACGAAGTCGCCCTGCTTGCCGAAGTGCGATCCAGCCTCGCCTATGCCTGGGTGGACGAGACCGTGTGGCAGCGGGTTCTGCGCTTCGTCGCCAGCGGAGGGTACGCCCTGCGCGCCTACGACCGGTTCAGGCGCATCGTGCGCGATCGCGATGGCACCTGGCGGCTGACGCACCCCGAACACGCCGCGCGGCACCGGATGAACGCGGGCATCATCGTCGATGCGGAGATGCTCGCCGTCCGGTTCCGCAACGGCCGCCAGCTCGGCAAGGTGGAGGAGCGCTTCGCCGCCTCGCTAGCCCCCGGCGACACCTTCTTCTTCGCCGGGACGAGCCTGGAGGTCGAGCAGCTGCGCGACATGGAGGTGATCGTGCGCGCGGCGAAGAAGTCGGCGACGATCCCCTCTTACGGCGGCCAGCGCCTGCCGCTCACCACCCATCTCGCCGGACGGGTGCAGGAGATGCTGGCCGACCGGGCCGGCTGGGCACGCTTTCCCGACGACGTGCGCGAATGGCTGGAGGTTCAGGACTGGCGCAGCCGCCTGCCCGGACCGGGCGAACTGCTGGTGGAGAGCTTCCCCCACCATGGCAGGCACTACAGCGTCTACTACACCTTCGAGGGATGGAACGCGAACCAGAGCCTGGGGATGCTGATTACCCGGCGGATGGAGGATCGCGGGCTGGTGCCGGGCGGGTTCGTCGCCAACGACTATTCGCTCGCGGTCTGGGGGCTGCGGCCGGTGCGCGATCCCCTGCCCCTGCTGTCGCCCGACATCCTCTCCCACGAGTTCGTCGACTGGGTCACGCAGTCGCACCTGCTGCGCCGCGCCTTCCGCGAGGTGGCGGTGATTGCCGGGCTGGTCGAGCGGCAGCATCCCGGAAGGAAGAAGTCCGGCAGGCAGGTCACGTTCTCGACCGACCTGATCTACGATGTGCTGCGCAAGTATGAGCCCGACCATGTCCTGCTGGAGGCCGCCTGGGCCGACGCCCGGACCCGCCTGACCGATGTCGGGCGTCTGGCCGACCTGCTCGGGCGGGCGGCCGGGCAGCTGGTCTATGTCGCGCTCGACCGGGTCAGCCCGCTGGCGGTGCCGGTCATGACCATGATCGGGCGCGAGGCCGTGCCGCAGGGCGCGGTCGACGAGGAACTCCTGCTCGAGGCGGAAACCCTCGCGGCCGAGGCCATGCGGGTCGACAGTGGCCGGCCGCGCTGACCGCACCGGCCGGGCCTGCATGGCCGTCCGCCCAGCTGCCGCAGCTTCCCCTGTCATGCGAAAGGGGGGCGGATCGCTCCGCCCCCCTCGCAAACGTCTCCAGATAGGTTTCGCCTATTCCTTGTCGAACTGGCGATACTTCTCGTTGCCGACGAAGCCGAACTTGGTCACGCCCGACACCTTGATGATGTTGAGCACCCGCGCCGACAGGTCGTAGCTCGCCTGGGCCTCAGGCTCGAACTGCAGTTCGGGCTCCGGGTTAATGCCGCGGGTCGCCTCGAGGTTGCGGACGAGTTCGCCGTCGTTGATCGGCGTGCCGTTCCACAGGATCTGGTTGTCCGGGGTCAGAACGATCTTGTTCTTGACCGGATCGATCATGTCCTCCGGCGGAGGGTTCGGATTGGGCACCGGCAGGTCGATGTCGACCGAATGGGTCGCAACCGGGATGGTGATGATGAACATGATGAGGAGCACGAGCATGACGTCGATCAGCGGCGTCGTGTTCATGTCCATCATCGGCGAGCCATCATCCTTGCCGCCTGACATTGCCATGGTGTGTTACTCCTGTATGGGCCCTGCGCTCGATCAGTTCGGATCGACCGGGGTCGAGATGAACCCGACCGTGGGATAGCCGGCGGCCTGGACGTTGTAGATCGCACCGGCGATGCAGCGCCACGGGGCGTTGACGTCGCCGCGGATGTGCACCTGCGGGATCAGCTCCGGATCGGCCATGATCGCCTCCGGCCCGCCGGCGCGCTGCACGATCGCGTCGAGCTTCGCGAAGGCCTGGTCGTAGAGCTCTTCCGATGTCACCGGGGTGGTGTTGTTGATGTACACGCGGCACTCGCCTTCGCGGGTCGCGCCGGTGAAGCCCGATCGCTGCAGACCGGCGGTGCGGCCCTGGGCGTCGGTGGTCGACACGGTGATCAGCAGGTTCTCGACCTTGTTGTCCGATTCCTCCGACACCATGATCGGAACCCGCAGGTTCTCGATCTGCTGGATGGCGACCGGAATCGCGATCAGGAAGATGATCAGCAGCACCAGCATGACGTCCACCAGCGGCGTGGTGTTGATGTCGGACATCGGCGTGTCTGCGCCGCCTCCTCCCATCGATATGGCCATGGAAAAATCCTATCCTAAGACGTCTGTTCGGTTGGCGGGGCCGGACTGACAGGAGCCCGGCCCGCGTAACGTTCGCGCGATCAGGCCTTCGGCGGGGTCGAGACACCGCCGGCGGTGGTCGCCGGCTTGGCGGCAGCGGCCGGCTTGGCCGCAGCGGCTGCGGTGGCGGCCGGCTTGATCGCACCCTTGGAGTTGATGTTCGCGAGGATGTCGGTCGAGAAACCGGTCATCAGTTCGGCGATCCGCTTGTTGCGCGACTGGAGCCAGTTGTAGGCCAGCACCGCCGGCACCGCGACGAGCAGGCCGATGGCGGTCATGATCAGCGCCTCGCCGACCGGGCCGGCGACCTTGTCGATCGAGGCCGAACCTTCGATGCCGATGTTGATCAGCGCGCGGTAGATCCCGATGACGGTACCGAGCAGACCAATGAACGGCGCGGTCGCACCGACCGAGGCGAGGAACGGCAGACCGCCGGAAAGCTTGGAGTTGATCGAGTCCTGCGAGCGCTGGAGCGAGCCGATCATCCAGTCGTGCGCCTCGAGGCTGTCGGTCATCTTGCCGTGCGATTCCTCGGCGGCGAGGCCGTCGTCGACCAGCTGGCGCCAGGCGCTGTTCTTTTCCAGCTTGTTGCGCCCGTCACTGAGGCTCGGGGCCTTCCAGAAGTTCGTGCGCACGTCCTTCCACTGGTTGAAGATCTTCTGCTGCTCGAGCCATTTGGTGATGAGGATGTAGAACGATCCGACCGACATGATGACAAGGACGCCGAAAATCGTCCAGGCGATCACGCCGCCCTGGTTCATGGCTTCCCAGAACCCGAACTGGTTCTTCGGCGCTTCGGCAGCGGCGGCGGTGGCCGCAGTCAGGATTTCAGTAATCATTGCGAGGGTCCTCTCAGATAAGACAAGGTTGCAGTTGCCCGGCCGCCGGGGCCGGGCGAAATCATTGCGGAATCTCCCAGCGCACCGCGCTCGACCAGCTGCCCGTGGTGGGCTCGCCGTTGCCGTCGGTGGCCGGACGGAACCGGGCGCGGCGCTGGATCAGGCGACAGGTCGTATCGTCGAGATCGGGATGCCCGCTCGATCCTGTGACCTGACAGCTGGTGACGCGCCCGTCCGGACCGATGCTGACGCTGAAGCGGGTCACGCCTTCGCGCTCCTCGCGCAGCGCGCGCGAGGGATAGTCGTTCGAGTTGGCCCAGGCGCCGGGGTTGCCACGCGGCTCGGCGGCCTTGGGCTGGACCCGCGGCGGCGGCGGAGCCGGCGGCGGCGGGGGCGGACCGACCGGCGCCGGCGGCGGCACGCGCAGCGCCGGCGGGGCCGGCGGCGGGATGGTCGGCTGGGTCCGCACCGTCGGCGGGGCGGGGGCGATGTTGATCGGCGGCGGCGGGGCCACGATCGGCGGAGGGGCGGTGTCCGGCACCTGCTCCGGCGGAGGCGGAACCTCCTCCTCCGGCGGCGGCGGCTCCTCGATGTCCACGGTGGTCACCCGCTCGACCACCTTCTGCACCGCCTCGTACGCGAGACCGGTGATCAGGACATAGCCGAGGGCCACATGGATCAGCGCCACAATGATGATCGCGACAATCTTGTTGCCGCTCATCTCCTGGTCAGCGTAAGCCATTCAGTTGCATCACTCCATCATCAGGTGCCGGATGGTATCCGGCGAAACGTCACTTCTGGCAAGCCCCGAGGCGGCTGCCAAGAAGAACAGTCAGCTGTCCACCCTGTTGAGTCTCCGCAGACGAGGACCCGGAGCCGGAGGCCTGCTGCGGACCCGCCGACCAGCCTGGAATGTTAATTTTTCGTGTTCCCCAAGCGTCGCGCCGCTTTAGCTTCGTTGCTGGGGGCGCGCAAACGCATTTTCGGTTCAGTGGCAATTCACCCCCCAAGGCGCTAGATCGGCCGCCGGGCACGCGCAGCTGCGGGCCTCGCCACCCCCTTCCCCGAGATGGACAAGCGTGAATGAAAACAGGTAAGTACATGAAGGGAGCGGCAGCCGCGCTGGCGCTCTGCACCGCGGCAGCGGCACCGGCGCAGGACGGGGCCGAGGCCGCTTCGGCGGCACCCACCTATGCCGATCTGGCCGATCTCGCCGCGCCCGCCGAGGCCGCGATTCACGTCCGGATTCGCCGCCAGGCCGAAGTCGAGCCCGAGCGCGCGCCGGGGCTCGCCCCGGGTCACGTGCGGCTCTACATCGAGGCCGACACGCTGGCCCTGCTCAAGGGTCCGCGGGCGGTGGGCGAATCGCTGCGCTATCTGGTCGACCTGCCGCGCGAGGCGGACGGCAGGCCGCCGCGACTGAAGAAACGCGAAGTCGTGCTGTTCACCCGGCCCGCCCCCGGGCGGCCGGGCGAAATCGCGCTGGTCCGGCCGGACGCCCAGATCGACTGGTCAGCGGACCTGGGGGCGCGCCTGCCCCGCATTCTCGCCGATCTCGCCAGCCCCGATGCGCCGCCCGCGATCACCGGCGTGCGCGAGGCGCTGTCGATTGCCGGCAACCTCGCCGGCGAATCGGAGACCCAGTTCTTCCTCGAGACGGCAGAGCGCAAGCCGGTTTCGATCACCGTGGTGCGCCGCCCGGGTATGCCCGCCGCCTGGGGCGTCGCCTGGAGCGAGATCGTCGATCAGGCGGCAAGCCCGCCGCTGCCCGACACGCTCGAGTGGTACCGGCTCGCCTGCTTCCTGCCTGCCAGTCTGCCGCGCGGGGCCAACATCTCGACCGATGCAGCAGGGCGCACCCGGGCGGAGACCGACTACCGCTTTGTCCTGGCCGAACTGGGCCCTTGCCCGCGCAACCGCAGCTAGCGCGGGGTCAAGACAAAACTGTTCCCATGGCCCGCAGGGGCGGTCTAGGGCCAAGCCATGACCATGGACCCCGCCGCCCCTCCCGCCCCCTTCGCCGCGGCCGTTCGCGCGCATGGCTGAACCGCTGCGGATCGCGCTGGCCGGGCTCGGCACGGTGGGAGCCGGGGTGATCCGGCTGCTTGAGACCAATGCCGACATCATCGCTGCCCGCGCCGGTCGCCCGATCACGGTGGCGGCCGTCAGCGCGCGCAGCCGCAGCCGGGCGCGCGGGGTGGACCTGTCGGGCTATCCCTGGATCGACGACATGGCCGCCTTCCCAGCGCGGAGCGACGTCGACGTCGTCGTCGAACTGGTCGGCGGCGAGGACGGGCCGGCGCTGGCCCTCGCCCGCGCGGCGATCGCGGCGGGCAAGGGCGTCGTTACCGCCAACAAGGCGATGATCGCGCACCACGGCCTCGAACTGGCCGAGGCAGCCGAGGCAGCCGGCGTGGCCCTCAAGTTCGAGGCGGCCGTGGCCGGCGGCATCCCGGTCATCAAGGGCCTGCGCGAAGGCACGGCGGCGAATGCCATCGAACGGGTCTACGGCGTGCTCAACGGCACCTCGAACTACATCCTTTCCACCATGGAGGCGAGCGGGGCGGACTTCGGCGAGACCCTCGCCGAGGCGCAGCGGCTGGGCTATGCCGAGGCCGACCCCACGTTCGATGTCGAGGGGACCGACGCCGCGCACAAGCTCGCGATCCTCGCCGCGATCGCGTTCGGCACCCGGCTCGATTTTGCGGCGGTGGAGTGCGAGGGGATCGCGCGGGTGCGCGCCGCCGACATCGCCCAGGCCAGCCGGCTCGGCTACGTCGTCCGGCTGATCGGCATGGCCGATTGCGATGGCGGCGAGGGCGGCACCACGCGCCTGCTGCAGCGCGTGCGGCCCTGCCTGGTGCCGAGGGGGCATCCGCTCGCCCATGTCACCGGCGCGACCAACGCGGTGGTGGCCGAGGGCAATTTCTCCGGCCGCCTGCTGTTCCAGGGCCCCGGGGCCGGCGGCGGGCCGACTGCAAGCGCCGTGGTGGCCGATCTGATCGACATCGCCCGGGGAGAGGCCGCACCGGCGTTCTCGGTCCCGGTGGCGGACCTCTCGCCGCTGGAGCCGGCCGAGGGGGGCGAGCGCACCGGGCGTACCTACCTGCGCTTCATGGTCGCCGACCGGCCAGGTGTTCTGGCCGAAATGACCGCCGCGATGCGCGATGCGGGTGTCTCGATCGAGAGCCTCATCCAGGAAGGCCGTCCGCAGGAAGGTGGCGAGGTGCTGGTGGCGATGGTCGCGCACGAAGGGCCGGAGCGCAACGTGCGCCGGGCGCTGGAGCTGCTGGCCGGCTCCGCCAGCTTCACCGACCGCCCTTTCGCGATGCAGATCCTCGCCTAGTCGGGCGCGGCCGCAGGTTCGCCCTGCGGCGGCGGCGCATCGCCCAGATCGTTGCCCAGCGGCGGCAGCCCGCGCGCGATCCGGTCGGCATCGCTGCCCGGCGGGGCTTCGGGCAGGGCAGCGAAATCGACCGTGATCGCGGGCGGGCGCGGGCATGGCTGAAGGCCGGGGATGCACAGCCCGCCGACCGTGGGCGGCCCGCGAAAGATGCCGGGCCCCGCCACGTCCGGGGCCTGGGGATCGCCGGCGAACATGGTCTCGCGCGCGTAGTCGTTCTCGGCCTCGCCATCGGAGCGCACCCGGAACTGCGACTGCTCCTGCTCCCGGGCGCAGACGACGATCTCGCCGCTGGCCCCCCGAGGACACTCGGGCTCCGGTGCCGGCGGCCCGAAGGCGCGCTGCGCTGCGTCCAGCGCCTGTTCCGCGCGCGGCACGTCCTGGGCCTGGGCAGGCGTGCCGGCCAGCGCAGCGCTCAGCACCAGCCCCGGCAACAGCGCCGCCCGCAGCACATTTCTCGACAAGCGCGCGCTCCCCGTCTAACCGCCGCCCAAGCTGACCAGAAGGGCTGAATCCGTCATGAACAAACCGACCAAATCCTCCGTTCTCGACCGTGTGCTGGTGCTGGAGATGGTCCGCGTGACCGAAGCAGCGGCGATCGCCGCCTCGCAGCTGATCGGGCGCGGCGACGAGAAGGCGGCGGACGCCGCAGCGGTCGAGGCGATGCGCAAGGCATTCGACGAGCTCTACATGGACGGGACGGTGGTGATCGGCGAAGGCGAGCGCGACGAGGCGCCGATGCTCTACATCGGCGAGAAGGTCGGCGGTGCGCCGGGCAAGGGGCCGAAGATCGACATCGCGCTGGACCCGCTCGAAGGCACCACCATCACCGCCAAGGCCGGGCCCAACGCGCTGGCGGTGCTGGCGGCGGCCGAGGAAGGCTGCCTGCTCAACGCGCCCGACACCTACATGGACAAGATCGCCGTCGGCCCCGGCTATCCCGAGGGGATCATCAGCCTCGAGAAGAGCGTGAGCGAGAACGTCCGGTCGGTCGCCGCGGCCAAGGGCGTCGACCCGGCGGACATCATCGTGTGCGTGCTCGACCGGCCGCGTCATGCCGCGATCATCGCCGAACTGCGCGCGCTCGGCTGCGGCGTGGTGCTGATCGGCGACGGCGACGTGGCCGGGGTGATCGCCACGACCGATCCCGACACCACCATCGACCTGTACATGGGCCAGGGCGGTGCGCCCGAAGGCGTGCTCGCGGCCGCCGCGCTGCGCTGCGTGGGGGGGCAGTTCAACGGCCGGCTGGTGTTCCGCAACGAGGACGAGAAGGCCCGCGCGCGCCGCCTCGGCATCACCGAGTTCGACCGGATCTACAAGCTGGAGGACCTCGCCCGGGGCGACTGCATCTTCGCCGCCACCGGGGTCACGTCCGGCTCGCTGCTCGACGGGGTGAAGCGCCTGCGCGGGGGCAAGATGACCACCGAAAGCGTGGTCATGCGCGCCAGCAGCGGCACCGTGCGCTGGATCAGGGGCGAACACCGGATCGGGTAGAGCGGTCCGGCCCGGCTCTCGTTCATCCTCGCAGCGCGCGGGCTGAACAGAGTGACAGATGTTACACTGTCCTGAAGTGAAAAAGCCGCAGCCACCCGGCCGCCTGCACCGCGCACGAAAAACCGGCGCGGGGCAGGCGTTCGAGCGAGGGGAGGTTTGCGGGAGCATGGCCGTGTGGTGGCACAGCCTGCCACCTGTAGGAAAGTGGTGCGGGGCTCGGCGAGCATGGCGCGGCATTCCGCCTTTGGCTCCCCCACCGCGGACGCTCCGGTAGCGAAGCTTGATCGGCTGCGTGTGGGCCGGTGTCCGACAGGCAGCGACCGACGGCCCAGCAAAGACAGCTGTCTTTCCTTCACCCCGCCGTTCAGACAGCTCTACAAGTCATGCTTACTGCGGGGAAACCTTCGCTCCGCAATCGGAGTCCGTGTATGCCGCACAGCTGATCGTTGCCTGGCAGCTTGTGAAGGGCGTTCCAAACACCGTCACGACGTTGCCGCACTGGATCGGGCCGACATTGCCACCACGACCTTGACAGGCCTTCGCCGCGAGGGTCGCATACTCGGCGCGCGCATCCTTGAGTTCGGTCAGGCCCGGTCCAGTGCTCCATTTCGTGGTGTAGGCCGGCCGGGTACATTGCCGCGATGGGTCGTTCTTCTTCGGCACCACCCTCGGCTTGGGTCGCAGCGCCGCCAGCTCTTCGTTCATCTTCTGCAACCGCTCAGCCGCGTCGCGCTTGCCGGGGCCGATCTCCTTGGCAATCGCATCGACCTTCTTCTGCCGTTGCGCTTCGATACGCGCGAGCTCTGCCTTGCGCGCCGCTTCAGCGGCGAGCCGCTGGCGCTCGGCCTCAGCTGCGCGAGCGGCGGCTTCTCGTCGCTTGAGCTCCTCCTGCCGCGCGATCTCGGCCTCCCTTGCCTTGCGCTCGGCAGTCAGTTTGGCCTCGAGCGCGCGTTCTTCCGGGGTGTCTGCGATGCCATAGGTGGGCATGAAGACACGCTGGAAGCTCATCTGCTCCTGGGCTTTTCGCCATGCCTCATCTTCACGTTGCAGGGGCTTGTCCAAGACAACACAGTGCGAGACCCAGGCCCACCCGTCGGTTTCCGGAGCCTGGGTTCGAACGAACTCTCTCCAGGCGGACTCAACAGAATGCCTGAACCCGGCATTGCGCCCGTGGTAGTCAAGCGCCAGCACTTCTGTCTCGTTGAACCGGACGCGGGTGAATATCTGCGTCGAGGTGCGCTGTACTTGCTGCCCTGTCGCCGGATCGCGCTCCCAGCGGTACCGCCATGCGTAACAGACACCGGTGACTGGGCCGCGCGGCGGGTTGTTCGCCTCGAAGTTCGCCTTCTGCTCATCACGACATCTTTGTCTCTCCGCCGCGTTGCCGCAGGAACAATTGGCCGTCGAGCAGAAGGAGACCTGGGCAGCAAGCGATGCCGGACCGATCACCGGGTATGAAGTGCTGCGCTGTGGGTCTTGTCGCGGCTCGAAGCCGAGCCCGCCGACGCAGAGTCCTGCGACGACCGCGACGCGCAATGCATGGTGGAGCCAGCGCATCAGAAACCTGTCTCCGCTGTTCTGTCACAAGTCGCCTTGAGAAATTCCATGGCGTAGACCAATCGCTTCTGAAGCGCTGGATCCGGACGCTGCGGGAGGAGGTGAAGCGTCAGATCGGGCGAAGTCAGGACCAGGTAGGGTTTGCCGGTCTGCCAATCAGCTGCCTCGCCAATCCGAGTGGCCGACCAATCTATCGTGAAGGGTGGCGCAGAGAAGCCATACTTGCGCCGAATGTCCGGCAGGCGATTCAAATCCCCTTCCGAAACCGTCTTCCCTGAGCCTGTAAACCAGGTGGGTCTGGCCCCCACCAGGCTTGTGCAAACATCGCTACCCTGTTCGATGGAAACGAGTTGATAGTGGATGAAGCCCATCCCTCGGTGCGGTTCTTCCACTTCCATCGGGAAGCTTTCTGCGACCAGCGAAAGAAACCGCTGCGCACCTTCGGGCGTTTGCTGCACCTCCTGCGCCGAGACGGTTGCCGCAGCAAGCGCCGCGATGGGGATCAGCGCGCGCATCAGAACCCCGTGTTCGCCGTTCTGTCGCACGCTTCCTTGAGGAAGGTGATCGCATAGTGCACCCGCTTGGCGAGAGCCTGGTCCGGAAGCCGGAGTTCGATCGGACGCGCGCCCGTCACGAGGACGGTCTGCTGATCATAGCCATGCTTTGCAGAATAGCCACCGAACGTGACCGACGACACCCGCGACCAGTCGACAACCCATGGAAGCGGCTGGTGCCGATAGATCCCGGCAATCTGCCGGAGTGCGGAGTCGAACTCTGGCGTACCTGCAGAGTAGGTTCCGCCGCGAGGCAGGGAAATCTGTTCTGGCCGGCCCGACAACAGGGCCTGGCAATCGGATCCCCGGCGGACGCCTTCAAGCCTGGAGGTGAAGGTGAAGCTCGGCCATGCCTGGTAGTGGTGCAGCAGCGTCAGGCTGCCCTGCTGCGCGAGCGTGTCGAGAAATCGAATGGCACCCGCCGGTGTCTGTTTGACCGACCCGCTCTCGGGGTCGAGCTCGATCTCCGGTTCCGGTTCTGCTTCGAACTGGGTCAACGCGATCTGATCTGTACCGTCCGAGGTGGTCACGGGAGTGTCATAGCCGTCGCCGTAGGCCGGCCTCGACAACGGAACACCCTCGCTTAGCTTGCCCTCGGCGATGAGGCGCTGGACCTTTGCCGCCTGGGGGCTTCCACTCGCGACCAGCACAAGCGGCGTACCGTTCATCATCACACCGCCCGCCAGACCACCTTCCAGCCAGGGCCTTGAACTGACGCCTCGACCGGCAAAGGAAAGCGATCCGTCGGCAGCTGCCCTCAGTCGTCCCATCGAGGAAGTACCCAAGGCCCCGACGTTTAGCAGCTGGATAACGCCTTCGGACGGGTCGCGCTGCAACCGTTGGGTCGTCCTGCCCCCTAAGCCCCAGAACACCAGCTCGACATAGCCGGGGTTTTCAACCCAGCGGAATGTAACGAGCTGTTCGCCAAAGACGAAATCGCGGCCCACGAGCTCGAACAGAATGCCCCACTGAGCAAGTTCCGTCGATTGGAAGGAGTGATCGACGAGCGGCGTCGTGTCCGGCTGCGCCAGCGATGGCGCCGCTCCGATCACCGACATCAGGATCGCAATCTGTATCCGCATCAGAACCCCGTTTCTGCCGACTGATCGCACGCCTCCGTGAGGAACTGCATCGCATACTGGGCGCGCCTGGCGATAGCCTCGTCCGGGAACAGGAACACAAGCGAATGCCTCCTGCTTCCTTCGCTGACCAGGACACGACGCAACCTTTGGTCGGAGCCAAGCTTGCCCGGCGCGCTGTTGTCCACAAGCTCCACGGGCAGAACCCGCGTCCAGTCGATCTCGAAGGGAGGCTCTGCAGTTCGCCCGGACGCGAGGTAGCGCCGATACCTTTCTTCTGACCACCGCGGCGAGTCCCGGGATACCTGGTTCGGCCTGTCGGTGCCGATGCCGTCTACATAGGCGGCAGGACCGCCCTCGAAGCGCGTCCGGCATCTGCCATCCTCATCTGCGGACGTCAGCGAGTACGCCAGATGCGCCGACGGCCAACTGTAGGTTGTGACCACCCCTATCTCGTATTGCCGGACGAGGGTCGCAAGGAACAGCTGTGCTCCCTCGGGCGTCTGCGCGATCTCGTCGGCGGCTGCGCCGGGGATGACCAAAAGGACAGCAAGTGATAGTGCTACCCGTTTCATCGGCTGTCCTCCCATGTCATCCTGCAAGAGCCGTTTCCGCTTGTAAAGGCCGGTCAATCACGGCGCTGGCGGGGGCGCTTGCTGCGATCCGTTGCCCGGAGAGGCCGCAGGCTGCGGTCGATGCCGCGCGAGCCGCTAGGCGAGTTGCCAGATCAAGGCGGGCAGCAGCGCAAACCCGACCAGGATCAGCGTCGCCGAGAGCCACCGCCAGCGGGGCAGATCGCGCCACATCCCGGCGAAGGCCTGCGCAAGCCGCGCTTCGCCGCCGCGTTCGCGGGCGATGCGCAGCGAATAGATCGCAGCGCCCGAAAGCGACAGACCGGTCAGCAGCAGGCCGAACAGGAACCACACGATCTTGGTCCAGTAACCGCCGAAGTCGCCGAAATGCAGCGGATCGGCCATTTCGCCGATCCTCTGGTGAACGGTCATGTCGCGCCCGTCGGTGGTCAGCAGCACCCTCGATGTTGCCGGATCGACCCACACTGCATTGGCGCGGGGGCGCACGAGAACAGCCTCGTAGTCGCCATGGAGCTGCAGCACCGGGCTCAGCTTTCCGGGCAGCAGCACCCGGCGCACCTCGAGCCCCGGGTAGGCAGCCAGCGCCGCGCCGAAGGCCGGTTCGAGTCCCCGCGCCTGCGGCCTGGCCTCTGCGGCGGCTTCGACTTCAGGAGGCGGCGGTGCATCCAGGCCGAGGCTTTCGGCGAAGTACCACACGCTGGTAAGCGCGATCAGCGCCACGAACCACAGCGACCAGACCCCGGCAAGCCGGTGGAAGTCCCCCCACCAGGTCCGGGCGTCGCGGGCGCGCAGCGGCTTGGTGAAGCCGCGCCACCACTTCTTGTAGACCACCAGCGAGGTGACGAGGCTGACCAGCAGCAGAATGCCGAGGAAGGCAACGATCGGGACGCCGATCGCGGTCGGCAGGTTGAGGTGGCGGTGCATGTTGCGCAGCACCCGCTGGGCACCGACCCATGGCCCTTCGCCCTGGATGGCGCCGGTCGCGGGGTGGGCGTGGAGATAGAACAGGTCGCCGCCCGCGTCCGCCACCGTCACCTTGACTGCGAAGGCGGAGGCGGTCGGTGCCTCCAGCGACCAGACCTCGGCCACGCCCGGATGATCCGCGGCGTTGTGCGCGATCCTGGCCCATTGCACCGGCCCCTCAGCGCTGGCCGGAGCCACCCTGAGGCTGGGTTGCAGCAGCCAGTCGATCTCGTGACTGACCACCGCCAGCGTGCCGGTCAGCATGATGAAGGCCATGAACAGGCTGAGCTTCAGGCCCGCCCATTGATGCACCGTCCACCAGATACGCGACGCCTTGGGCCTGCTCGCCCGACCGACACCTGTGGGCGCAGCACGATCGCGCGCCATGTCCATCAGAAGCGGTAGCCCACTTCCGCGAACACCGATCGCGGTTCGCCGGGGAAATGGCCGGTGCGTTCGATGAAGCCCGACACGGCATAGGTCTTGTCGAACAGGTTATCGACCCGCAACAGGGCGCGGATGGGTCCGGCCTCGTAGATCAGCGAGGCATCGAAGACCATGAACGGCCGCACCCGCTGGCCCGACAGGCTGACCTGCTCCGACACGTAATCGCCGCCGAAGGCCGCGGCGAGGCCGATCCCGGGGATCTGGTAGCGGGTCCAGAAGCCGAACTGATGTTCGGGGGCATTGGCGAAGCGGTCGCCCACGCTGTTGCTGAAACCGCCGGTCCCGTTGTCGCCGGTGATCCGGGTGTCGTTGTAGGCATAGGCCAGCGTCAGCACCCAGTCCGGGGTGATGTCGGCGGCGAGGTCGAACTCGATCCCCTTCGATGTGACTTCGCCGAAGGCCACGAAGTCGTCGAGACCGTCATTGCCCGGATCGCCCAGCGGATCGGCCTGCAGGATGTTGCGGCGACGGATCTGGTAGGCGCTGAGCGAGGACTGGATGCGTCCGTTCATCAGCGCGGTCTTGAGCCCGCCCTCGACCATGTCGCTGGTGGTCGGGCTGAACGGGCCGCCCGCGCGCGGGTCCTGCGCGCCGATGTCCTGCGGCTCGAAGCTGGTGGAATACTGGCCGAACGCCGAAATCTCGTCCGTCAGGCGATAGACCGCGCCCGCGCGCCATGTCACGTCCTCGTCCGAGAAGCTGTCCTGCTGAACGATGCCGAATGCACCGCCGGTGATCGTGTCGCTGAACCGGTCGAAGCGCACGCCGCCGGTCAGGACCAGCCGGCCGATGGTCAGCTCGTCGAGCCAGTAGACGCCCCAGCGATAACCTTCGGTCAGACGGTTCTCGAATGCGGGAAGATTGTAGGTTCCCGGATCGGACGCGCCGTAGACCGGGTTCAGCAGGCCGAGCGGGGCGGGGAGCCCGGGCGTCGGCGTCGCCCGGCCCCTCACCAGGCGGCTGTCGAAATCGAGCCGGCCATCGAAGTAGTCGCCGCCTACGAGCATCCGGTTGCCCAGCCCGCCGATATCGGTTGCCCAGACCAGATTGGTGCCGAACGACCAGTTGTCCTGTTCGCGCCGCTGGTCGCGGAACTCGCGCACCGATGCGTCCCGCACCCCGTCGCCGTCGGAATCGAACAGCCCGCGCGGTTCGTGATACTGCTGTTCCTCGACCGCGTTGTTGTACCGCAGGGTGGCATCGAAGGTGACGCCGGGCAGCGGCTCCGCCTCGATCCGGCCTTGCAGCACGTCCGATTGCAGGTTGAGGAAGTCGCCCGGCTCGTTGTGGTTCCAGCGCCGGTCGGCAAGGAAGTTGCCATCCATGTCGGTCGGTACACCGCGCAGCCGGTTGGCATCGAGCTCCTGATCGTAGCGGGTCGCCTGAAGGATCAGCTTGACCGGGCCGGGGCTCCACGACACGCCGCCATCGGCGATGAAGGTGCGCGAGGAGGCGTTGAAGCGGAACAGCCCGCGATCCTCGTAGAACAGCCCGCCGCGGGCCGCGAAGTCGCCGCCGAGCGTGGAGTTTATCTCCGCGGAACCGCCCAGCCGCCCGGCATTGCCGACGATTGCGCGCACGTCAGCGGTAAGAGGCGTGTTCTCGGGCTTCTTGGTGACATAGTTGAACAGCCCGCCCGGAGCGCCGGGGCCGTAGAGCATCCCCGCCGGACCTTTGAGGAACTCGACCCGGTCCAGGTTGAACAGCTGCGGCACGGAAAAGCCTGCATAGGGATCGCCGCGCAGGCCATCGAAGAAGATCTCCTCCTGGCGGAACCCCCGCGCGGTGACGCCGGCATAGCTGAAGAAGCTCACCCCGGAGATGTTGCGGTAGATGTCCTGCGCATCGCGCGCGCCCTGATCCTGGATCAGCTCGCTGGTGATGACGGTGACATTCTGGCTCGACAGCAGCGGTTCGGTCGGCAGCTTGGTCGCGGCGGTTGTCTCCACCCGGTAGAGCTTCTGGGCCCGGCCGGTGACGACGATGTCTTCGCGCGCCTCCCCTTCGGCACCGCGTTCGGCCCGGTCCGGATCAGCCTCGCCGGGTGCGGCTTGCGCGCAAAGCGGCGCAGGAATGGCAGCAGCCGACAGCAGGAGGAGCCGGATGCAGGGTAGGCGCGCGGTCATGTATGCCCCTTTTTTGAGAATCGATCTTAAGTACCACTATCTCCCCTGATGATGCGAATCAATCTCATTATTAGCGCTTACCGGCCAGACGGCCGTGTGCCCCCGCTCCCGCGCCTGTTTGCGAGGGGAACCGGCGCTGGATGCGACATCCCCCTTCTCCCGCGCGCCGAGCCGTCGACAACCGTCGCTCGCGCGTTGCAATTCCATGACGCGGCGCTAGGCGGGGCGGACCATTGGCGTTCGGGGATTCGCGCACCATGAAGATCGTGTCAGGCAATTCGAACCTGCCGCTCGCGCGGGCGATTGCCGCCTATCTCGAGCTGCCGCTGACCGATGCCAGCGTGCGCCGCTTCGCCGACGAGGAAGTGTTCGTCGAGATCCACGAGAACGTGCGCGGCGAGGACGTGTTCGTGATCCAGCCGACCAACTTCCCGGCGAACGACAACCTGATGGAGCTGCTGATCTGCGTCGATGCGCTGCGCCGCGCCTCGGCCAAGCGGATCACGGCGGTGGTGCCCTACTTCGGCTACGCCCGGCAGGACCGCAAGCCCGGCCCGCGCACGCCGATCTCGGCCAAGCTGGTCGCCAACCTCATCACCGAGGCCGGAGCCGACCGGGTGCTGGCGGTGGATCTCCATGCCGGGCAGATCCAGGGCTTCTTCGATATCCCGACCGACAACCTCTACGCCGCGCCGGTCATGGCGGCCGATATCCAGGCCCGTTACGGCGAACGCGAGCTGATGGTGGTCAGCCCCGACGTCGGCGGCGTGGTGCGCGCCCGGGCGCTGGCCAAGCGGCTCGACAACGCGCCGCTCGCCATCGTCGACAAGCGCCGCGACCGGCCGGGCGAGAGCGAGGTGATGAACATCATCGGCGAGGTCAGGGGCCGGCACTGCATCCTGATCGACGACATCGTCGATTCGGGCGGCACGCTGGTCAACGCGGCCGAGGCGCTGCTCGATGCCGGCGCCAGCTCGGTCGCGGCCTACATCACTCACGGGGTGCTGTCGGGCGGGGCGGTGGCGCGGGTCAACGGATCGAAGCTGACCGAGCTGGTCATCACCGACACCATCCGCGCGACCGACGCGGCGCAGGACAGCGACAAGATCCGCATCCTGACCGTGGCCCCGCTGATCGGCGAGGCGATCCGCCGGATCGCCGACGAAAGCTCGGTCAGCTCGCTGTTCGACTGAGCGGCGGGCGGCTTACTGCCACGGCCGCCGCGCCCCTTCAGGCAGGCGTTCCAGCGCCTCCAGCCGGCGCGCCTGGCGCGCCTCCAGCGTGGTGGTGAGCAGCGGCTGCGGGGTGCGGACGAACTGGACCGGCGTCATCCCGAACAGCTCGGTGAACTCGCGGTTGAGGTGCGACTGGTCGAAATAGCGCAGGGCCAGCTCCTCCGCTTCGTTCTGGTCGGCTACTCCGCGCAGGTGCGCCGCCATGTCCAGCGCCCGGGCGCGGCGCAGCACCTTCTTCGGCGAGAGGCCGAAGGCCCGCTTCACCCGCCGCTCCAGCGTGCGCAGGTCGACCCCCAGCTCGGCCGCGCAATCGGCGACCGGGCGGGCGGGGTTGACGAAGGCCAGACGGTTGAAGGCCTGGGCGAGGGGGTCCGGCAGCCTGCCGCCCGACCGCTCGACCCAGCTGGCGAAGCAGTCCTCGAGCACGTTCATCCACTCGCCCACGCCTGCTTCCGGGTCGAAGTTCGCCATCAGGGCTTCCTCATCGAAGCCCAGCCTGCTGTAGGGCACGACGCGGTCGATCACCTGCGACGTCGGCACCCCGCCCAGCGCCTCGGCCGCGCCCGGCCGCAGCGCCAGCCCGACCGAGGCGAACGGCCCGCGGGCGGAGACCGGCAGGCGGTGGCTGTGCGGCCCGAAGTAGAGCGCGCCGCGCCCGCAGAACATGGGGCCGTCGCGGGCTTCGATGTGGTGATCGCCCCACAGCACGACCCGCAGCACCGCCCCGTCGGCGAACAGCCCGCACGAGATCAGCTGGTCGTCGGGCGCATCGACCCGCACGCCGTAGACGTGCGCCAGCCACGGGCGCAGGTCAGCGCGGGCCTGGCGGTTGATCGTGAGCAGTTGCCCATCGCGCGTGCGTTCGAGATAGGGGCCGCCGCGCGGGTTCAGGATGCTCGGATGCTGGATGTTCACTGGTTGTGCCTTCTGCCCGCCCGATACCACTGCGCCGCACCATTGCAATGGCTTGACGCGCCGGAGCGGCCCATCCAGGGCTGCACCATGCCCCGCAGCACCGACATCGCGCTCGCCAACCGCCTCGCCGATGCGGCCGGGGCGGCAATCCGCCCGCTGTTCCGGGGGCAGTGGAGCGAGGAGAGGAAGGCCGACCGGTCGTTCGTGACCGAGGCGGACCGGGCGGCCGAGGCCGCCATGCGCGCGCTGATCGAGGCGGAAAGCCCGGACGATGGCATCCTGGGGGAGGAATACGGCCTCAGCAATGAGCAGGCCGGCCGCCGCTGGGTGCTCGATCCGATCGACGGCACCACCAGCTTCATCGCCGGGCGGCCGATCTTCGGCACCCTGATCGCGCTGGTCGAGGACGGGTGGCCGGTGCTCGGCGTGATCGACCAGCCGGTCCTGCGCGAACGCTGGGTCGGCGTGATCGGGCAGGCCACGCAGTTCAACGGCTCTGCCGCCAGAACCGCCGCGCGGCGCGAACTGGCCGACGCGGTGCTTGCCACCACCTCCCCGAACCTGTTCAGCGGGGCCGAGATCGACCGGTTCATGGCGCTGGCCAAGGCGGTCGCCGAGCGCAAGATCATTTGGGGCGGCGACTGCTACAACTACGGGCTGCTCGCCTCCGGCCATGTCGACCTGGTGTGCGAGGCCGGGCTCAAGCTGCACGATTTCGCAGCGCTCGTGCCGGTGGTGGAGGGCGCCGGCGGCATGATGTGCGACTGGAACGGCGAGCCGCTTCATGCGGACAGCACCGGAGAAGTGCTGGCGATCGGCGATCCCGCCCGGCTCGAGGAGGTGCTCGAGGCCATGCACGGCGAGGCAGCACCCCCGCAGGGTTAACCGAATGCTAGGCGGCATGATCTAGGCAGGGCCGTTCGCCCTTTCTCGAGGACCGCCGATGGCCACGCTCGCGCCTGCCGATCCGCCCGCCCACGGCCGTGCGCCTGCGTCGTCGCATCTGGCGCGGCTGATCGTCTGGGCCCCTGCCGCCCTGATGGTCATTGTCTCGCTGGTGGAGCTGGCGCTGGCGAACCGCAAGTTCGGGCTGTTCACCGGCGGCTTCGGCCAGTCGCGCACGGTCGACAGCGCCGGCGAACTGGCGCTGTTCTTCGCCGGCTACGCCAGCGTTCAGGCCCTGCTCGCGCTGGCCGGCTGGGCGCTCGCCTGCCGCCTCGCCCGGGCCCGGCCCGGATGGATGGCGGTCTACCTGTTCGCGCTGGTCAACGGCGGCCTGTTCTGCGGCCTGCTCGCCGCGCAGTACCAGCTCCATTCCTACTTCAGCGACGCGGTCGGGTTTACTCTGATCAAGCAGCTGGGGGGCGGCAGCCTGGTCGACGCGATCAAGTTCGGGCTGAGCGAGATCGGCATCGCCGCTCTCGCGCTGGCCGGTGCCTCGCTCGCGGCATGGCTGCTGTGGAAGGTTCTGACACGCTTCCTGCCCGCAGCCGCACCGGCCGCCTCAGGCCCGGGCAGAGCCGCGGTTCTGGCGGTCGTCGCGCTGTTCCTGGTTCTGGCCTTCGTCGTCCCGCGCGGCGGCTCGGACGCGGCTTTCGGCCTCAACCGCACACTGGGCTGGCAGACCATGACGCGCGCGCTGAGCCTGCTGAGTGATGTCGACGGCGACGGCTACGGCCTCACCGCGATCCAGTATGACAGCGCCCCGCTCGATCCCGCGCGCCATCCGCTTGCGCTCGACGTTCCGGGCAACGGGGTGGACGAGGACGGGTACGGCGGCGACCTGGCGCTGGTCCCGCTCGATGACCCCCTGCCGGCGCAGGTCTTCACCGGACGCCGGCCGCACGTGGTCGTGGTGGTGCTCGAATCGGTGCGCTACGACGTGCTCGGCAAGCGCATCGACGGCAGGCCGGTCGCACCCAACCTGGAAGCTCTGGCGGCGGGCGGCAGCGCGGTGGCCCCGGCCTTCAGCCACGTCGGCTTCACCACCGAATCGCTCAAGTCGATCTTCTCCGGCCAGCTCGCGCCGCGCGCCGGCGACCCTTCGCTGTTCCGCGACTTCGCCGCGAGCGGCTATCGCATCGGGGTCTATTCCGGGCAGCCGGAAGACTTCGGCGACATCTCCGCCACCGTCGGGATGCGCGCCTCGGCCGATGTCCACGTCGATGCCCTGACGCTGCAGGACAAGCGCGCCTTCAGCTTCGCCGCCAAGGGATCGCTGCTGGTGCCCGAGAAGCACCTGCTCGACGCCTTCGACCGGACCCTCGGGGCCGAGGCCTGGGAAGAGCCGCACTTCCTCTACTTCAACTTCCAGTCGGCGCACTTTCCCTACCATCACGACGCCGTGCCGCTGCGCTTCACCCAGGACCCGCTGGAGCGCCGCGAGCTGCGCGCCGACCGGGCGGCGGACGTGCAGCTGACCTACTGGAATGCGGTCGCCGAAGCCGACGCCTGGCTGGGCGCGGTCATCGACCGGCTCAAGGCGCGCGGCGTGTGGGACAACACGATCCTGCTGGTCACGGGCGATCACGGCGAGGACCTGTTCGAGGACGGTTTCCTCGGCCACGGCCACGTGATCAACACCCGCCAGAACGGCACCATCCTGGTCTCCAGCCGGCCGGGGATGCTCCCTCCCGGTCCGCTCGCAATGGCCGATTACCGCGCCATTCTGGTCGCGGCCATGCGCGGGCAGGTGCCCGAGGCCCCGGTCGCGCCGCCGTTCATGCACATCGGCCCGCTCGACAAGCCGACCGGGATCGGCCTGGCCGGACCGGGCGGCGCGATGACCAGCCTGCGGCTCGACACGGGCGAGGCCTGCTTCGTCGAGCAGGCCCGCTGCCGGCCCTACGGGGCGCTCACCGGCGACGAGCGCGCCCGGGTCGATGCCGTCGTCGCCCGCTGGGGAAGCGAGCGCTGGCGTGTGCGCCAGAGGCAGGAGCCGCGCTGAACCGCGCAATGCTTGCATTTCGGGGCCGATGCGCTAGAGGCGCGCGCTTCACTGACACGTGATTCATGCGCCTGCCTGGCTGAAAGGGCTGCCAGGGCCGGTTCCGACGTGTCTCTGACAGGAGATGAAAATGCCCAAGATGAAGACCAAGAGCGGCGTCAAGAAGCGCTTCAAGCTCACCGCCACCGGCAAGGTCAAGCACGGGGTCGCCGGCAAGCGCCACCGCCTGATCAGCCACAATGCGAAGTACATCCGCTCCAACCGCGGCACCACCGTCCTGTCCGAATCGGACTGGAAGGCGGTGAAGAAGTGGGCCCCCTACGGGCTCGACTGAGCGCAACGGTTCAAGGAGACAGATAAATGCCTCGCATCAAACGCGGCGTGACCACGCGCCAGAAGCACAAGCGGATTCTCGACCAGGCCAAGGGCTATCGCGGCCGCCGCAAGAACACCATCCGCATCGCCCGCCAGGCGGTCGAGAAGGCCGGCCAGT
>ERZ1066122.229-NODE-229-length-61943-cov-10.632223_pt1 | contig 61943 bp, 73 predicted proteins | sample MGYA00382769_ERZ1066122 | MGnify/ENA primary metagenome ERZ1066122 (study PRJEB33369, sample SAMEA5778352) | biofilm metagenome | biome: Industrial cooling water; feature: Water cooling tower basin; material: Biofilm | place: United Arab Emirates | collected... | reverse complement strand
GGCTTCAGGATCATGTCGCTTTCGTTGATCGCCTTCCAGCCGGCGATCGACGAACCGTCGAACATCAGTCCGTCGGTCAGCGCATCCTCGTCCATCACCCCGGCGACCATCGACAGATGCTGCCACTTGCCGCGCGGATCGGTGAACCGCAGGTCCACCCACTCGATCTCTTCGTCCTTGATGCGCTTCAGAATGTCGGCGGCGGTGGTGGCCATTGATCGTCCTCGTGTCAGTCCTCCGCCCGGGCGGGGCGGAGAGGGGTTGGGCTGTGGCGGAAAGCGGAAGGCCGGTCCGGCCCGCGCCCCGCGGCTCCCCCCGGCGAGCGGGAGGAGCAGGCTACGCTACAAGGCGTCGTTGTCCCGCTCTCCGGTGCGGATGCGGAGCGCGGTCTCGACGGGAATGACGAAGATCTTGCCGTCGCCGATGCGACCGGTGCGCGCCGCGGCGGCGATCGCCTCGACCACGCGTTCGGCGAGGCCGTCCTCGACCACCACCTCCAGCTTCACCTTGGGCAGGAAATCGACGACATATTCGGCGCCGCGATACAGCTCGGTATGGCCCTTCTGCCGGCCGAAGCCCTTGGCCTCGGTGACCGTGATGCCGGAGACGCCGACTTCGTGCAGCGCCTCCTTCACTTCGTCCAGCTTGAACGGCTTGATGATCGCTTCGATTTTTTTCACGAACTTCCCCCGCGATCGCGCCTGTTGGCGGATCAATAAGCGTGCGCGCGCACGAGTCGCAAGCAAGCCGTGCCGCCGTCGCCAAAGATGCGGCCGGCGTGCCGAAAAGCGGGGCAGACCGGGCCGCGACTGCCCGACTTTCGGGCAGCCCGGGCCTCTGCTCAGGAATAAGGCGGCTTGTCCAGCCCCGCCGGGCTCTTGGTGAAGATCTCGCAGCCGGTCTCGGTGATCCCGATCGAATGTTCGAACTGGGCGGAGAGCGAGCGATCGCGCGTGACCGCGGTCCAGCCGTCTTCGAGCAGCTTGGTGTCCGGGCGGCCGATGTTGATCATCGGTTCGATGGTGAAGAACATGCCCGGCCGCAGCTCCGGCCCGGTGCCGGGGCGGCCGACATGGACCACTTCCGGCGCATCGTGGAACAGCCGGCCGAGGCCGTGGCCGCAGAAATCGCGGACGACGCCGTAGCGATGCTTCTCGGCAAAGCTCTGGATCGCATGGGCGACATCGCCCAGCCGGTTGCCCGGCCGGGCCATTTCGATGCCGCGCATCATCGCTTCGTAGGTAACGTCGACCAGCCGCTTCGCCTTGATCGGCACGTCGCCGACCAGGAACATGCGGCTGGTGTCGCCGTGCCACCCATCGAGCAGCGGCGTCACGTCGATGTTGACGATGTCGCCGTCGCGCAGCGTGCGCTCGGACGGGATGCCGTGGCAGACCACGTGGTTGATCGAAATGCAGCTCGAATGCGTGTAGCCGCGATAGCCGAGCGTCGCCGGCACCGCGCCCGCCTGCAGCATGTGCGCGCGGATGATGTCGTCGAGCGCCTGGGTCTCGACGCCCGGCACGACATGCGGCACCAGCGCGTCGAGGATCTCCGCCGCCAGGCGGCCGGCCCGGCGCATCCCTTCAAACCCGTCCGGCCCGTGCAGCTTGATCGCGTTGGTGCGGGTAAGGCTCGTGTCCTCGGCAGCGATGTAGGTCGTCATCCGTGCCATATAGGCGGGAACGCTTGTCAATCCAACGCTGTTGGATGATGAGCGCGGCCATGGCCACCGAACGCATTTGGACCGCCGGGCTCGTCATCATCGGCGACGAGATTCTCTCCGGGCGCACCCAGGACAAGAACATCGCGCAGATCGCGCTCTGGCTGAACCTCCAGGGCATCCGGCTCGTCGAAGTGCGGGTGGTGGGCGACACCATGGCCGCGATCGTCGAAGCGGTGAACGCGCTCCGCGCGCGCAACGACTATCTGTTCACCACCGGCGGCATCGGCCCCACCCATGACGACATCACCGTCGACGCGATTGCCGCCGCGGTCGGCGTGCCGGTGGTCGTCCATCCGAAGGCGCGGGCGATGCTCGACAGCTATTATGCAAGCCGCGGCGGCCTGACCGAGGCGCGGCTCCGAATGGCGCGGGTGCCGGACGGCGCGGAGCTGATCGAGAACCGGATGTCCGGCGCGCCCGGCATCCGCTGGGGCAACATCTTCATCATGGCGGGCGTGCCGCACATCACCGCGATGATGCTCGACGCCCTGTCCGGCACCATCGAAGGCGGCCGGCCGCTGCTGTCCCGGACGATCGGTTGCTGGGTGGCGGAAAGCGAAGTGGCGGACCTGTTGAGCGCAGCCGAAACGGCCCATGAGGGCTGCCAGATCGGCAGCTATCCCTTCTTCCGCGAGGGCCGGGTCGGCGCCAATTTCGTGATCCGCGCGACCGACGCGGCGCGGCTCGCCGCCTGTGCGGACGATCTCGTGCAGCGGCTGCGCGCGGCCGGGCGCGACACCGTCGACGGCGGTATCTGACCGGCTGCCATGGCGCGGGTCCTGCTTGGCTGGGAGCTCGGCGCCGGCACCGGCCATGCCGCGCGGCTGCGGCGCATCGCCGCCGGCCTGGCCGCGGACGGGCACGCCGTGGCAGCCGCACTCCAGCGGGTCGATCTCGGCGCCGCCTTCCCGCCGGGCAGCTCGATCTGGCAAGCCCCGGTCTGGCCGCGCCTGCTGAACGGGGTCGGCGCACCGCCGGCTGCGGCCCCGGCGACGATGGGCGACATCCTGTTTCGTCTCGGCCTCGACGATGGGGAGCGGTTCGCCGCGCTCGTCGCCGGGTGGGACGCGCTGCTCGCTGCCGTCCGGCCGGACGCGATCGTGGCGGAGTTCGCCCCCGCGCTGCTGGCGGCGGCGCGCGGGCGCGTGCCGACCGTGCTGGTCGGCGCCGGCTTCGACGTGGTGCCAGCACAGCTCGAGCGGTTCCCGAGCCTGACCGGGGCCGATCCGGCGCAGGACGAAGCGGCGATGCTGGCGCAGGTCCAGGCGGCGCTCGCCCGCCGCGGGCTCGCCGCGCCCGCGCATCTGCCTGCGCTGTTCGCCGCGGACCGCGTGCTCGCCGGCTGCTTCGCCGAACTCGATCCCTATGGCTCCTGGCGCCGCCAGCCCCTCGTTGCGCCGCTCGTTGCCGAGGCGCTTGGCAGCGGCGGGCGCGGCGAGGAATTGTTTCTCTACGGCAGTCCGGCTCTGCTGCGCAGCCGCGCGCTGATCGACGGCCTGGCCCGCGCGCGCATCCCCGTCCGTGCCTATTTTCCGGATGCGGACGCAGCGCAGCGGCGCTCGCTCGAGGCGGCCGGCTTCCAGGTGGAGAGGACGCCGCTGCCGTTCGAGACGATCGCGCGCCGGTCGCGGATCGTCATGTCCCATGGCGGCATCGGCTTCGTCTGTTCGGCGCTCGCCTCGGGCCTGCCCCAGGTGGTGGTGCATCACGATCTGGAAAAGCGCCTGACCGGGGAAGCCGTCACGCGGCTGCGGCTGGGCGGCCATGCCGCGCTGGACGCTGTCGATCCCGGCGCCTTCGCCGTGTCGCTGCGCGACTTCTACGCCGATGAGAGCTTCCAGCGCCGCGCCCGGGATGCGGCCCCCGGCTATCGCGCCCGCCTGCAGCCGAGCCAGCCGGAGCTTGCGGTGGCGGCGGTGGCGGCGCTTGCCGGCTGAGCCCGCCGCCGCTCAGACCGTGACGCGCGGCAGCCGGCGCAGCAGCAGGAGCGCAGCGAGCGCGAAGCCGGCCGCCACCAGAAAGGCCGATCCTGTCATCCACAGCGAGGCGCCCGGCCGCACGAAGCCGGCCAGCGTCCGCGTCAGCACCAGCGGCGCGATAATCGATCCGAGCCCGAGCGCCATCGCGGCAATGCCCTGGACCTCGCCCTGCGTCTCCGCCGTGGCCCGGCGCGACAGGATGGCCATCAGGCTGGGCTGCACGAAGCTCTGCCCGGCAATGAACACCATCGCCGCATAGGCCATCCATGTCGTGGTCGCGACCCCATAGGCAAGGAATCCGGCGGTGGCGCAGACAAGGCCGATCGTCGCTGCATCGCGCTCGCCGAAGCGGCGGACGATGCGGCCGGTGAGCAGCGTCTGGCTGAACGCGATCACCACGCCGACCGCGGCGAGGCTCGCGCCGATCATCCAGTCCGGCCAGCCGAAGCGGGCGATCGCGTAGAAGCTCCAGGTGAGCGGGTAGACAAGGCTGGCGATCTGCCAGAGCACCAGCACCGCAACCGCCGGCGCCATGCCCGGCGCGGCGCGGATGGCCGCCAGCGCGCCGAGCGGGTTGGCGCGGCGCCACGCAAAGGGGCGTCGGCGCCCGGCCGGCAGGGTTTCGGGAAACACGGTCAGGCCATAGGCGACGTTCAGCGCCGCGAGCCCCGAGGCGACGTAGAAGGGCGCGCGCTCGCCGAGCTGGCCGAGCAGACCGCCAATGGCCGGCCCCAGCACGAAGCCGACACCAAACGCGGCGCTGACAAAGCCGAAATTGCGGGCGCGCTGCTCCGGCACGGTCACATCGGCGATCGCTGCCTGGGCGGGCGCATAGCTGCCCCCGAACGCGCCCGACAGCACCCGGCCGAGCACGATCAATGGCAGCGTGTTCGCGACCGCCAGCAGCAGGTAATCGAGCGCGAGCCCGCTGAGCGCGATCAGCAGGACCGGCCGGCGGCCGAACCGGTCCGAAAGATTGCCGAGCACCGGCGCCGAAAAGAAGCTGGCGACGGCGATGGCAAGGCCCATCCAGGCCGCGACGCGGACGGCATCGCCGAGCCCGAAGCCGCCGACCGCCATCAGCAGCCGCGGCAGCACCGGGATGATCAGCCCGAAGCCGATCGCGTCGATGAAGATCGTGACCAGCACGAAGGCAAGCGCATGCGGACGCGCTGCCGGTCCGGAGGCAAGGGGAGGGGCAGCGCTCGGCACCGGATCGATCTAGCCCGGCCGGCGGCAGGCGCCTAGGGGCAGATCGCCTGAGCCGGCATGGCCGATCGCCGGACCCGGGACGGTCCGGATGGAGCGGGTAGCGGGAATCGAACCCGCGCGTTCAGCTTGGGAAGCTGACAGGCTACCATTACATCATACCCGCAAGCTGCTGATAACGCTGCGCGTTTCAGAGCCGCCCGCCGAAAGTTCCGAACGATCCGAGTTCGGAGTTCCGAACGGCGGGGCCGGCTTAGCCATCCGAAGCGGTGCCGGTCAAGCGTGTCGGCTGCGCCGCGCGCGCGTGGCTGAGCGCGATCGCGCGGGCCGCCATGCCGGTTGTGCGGGGCATATAGACCTCGAGGATCCGCTTGGTCTCATCCAGATCGTGGCCGGTGATCGCGCTGATCAGGTGATCGGGCAGGCCAAGCTCGCCCAGATAGACGACGGCCGTCCGGCGCAGATCGCGAAACTCGAGCTCGGCCAGCTCAGTGGCGAGCTCGGCGTTGCCAGCCTTGCGCGCGGTGGCGATCGCCAGATCGCGCAGCTGTGCAAAGCGCCGCTGAAACCGCCCAAGCCCGTTGGCGCGGCCGCGCTCGTTGACATCGGTGAAGGGGCGGGCGGTGCGATCATCGAACAGGATCGTCGTCAGCCCGGCCGCCCGGGCGCGCGCGACGTTCGCCTCGACGGCCGCCCGCACATCCCCGATGATCGGCACTTCGATCCATCGCCGCGTCTTGCGCTGCCGGATCCGGATGCCGCGGACGGTGCCGTCCGGCGCGAGGGCGGCAAGCGCCGCGTGAACCTCCGGGTCCATCTTGTGCGGCGCGATCTCGACATACTGGCCGATCGTCATGTGCAGCAAATCGGCCTCGCGCTGGCCGAGCGCGAAGCCGAGCTGCAGCGCCAAGCCGATCGACGTCTCGGCCGGCGCCATGTCCGTCCAGGTGCCCATGTCGATCGCAATGGGCTTGGCGGCTTCGGCGAGCAGCGCCTCGCGCGCCTCGGGGCTCCAGATCTGATCGCGCGGCGGCGGCTTCCCCAGGCCGTGCGCGGCGGCGGGATTGGTGGTGATCAGCTCGAGCTCGACCGCGAATTTGAGCAGCGCCCGCAGCTGCGACAGCAGGTTGAACGCCATGGTGTGCCGCACCCGCGGCGCCTCGCACGGCCGCTTGCCGCGGCAGGGCTGGCATTCGCCGCACGGAACCGGCTTCATCATCGCATCGCGCAGCGCGCGGATCCGCCGCGGCGTGATGCTGGTGACCGCCTCCGGCCCCGCCCATTCGGAGATCTTGCGGAGATTGTAGGCGTAGAGCGCCTGGGTGCTGGCGGCGAGCTTCGGCAGGCGCTCGGCGGTGAAGCGCTCGATCAGATGATCGACCGTCGCGCGCGCGGCGAACCGCCGGACCTCGCGCGGCCGGGCGCCGCCGGCGCGCCAATCCTCGATCTCCGCATTGCGGGCATTGGCACCCTTGATCGCCGCATCGAGATCCCGAGCAAAGCCCAGCGGCTTCCATCCAGCCGCGCGCTCGAGGCGGTTGGGCTCCCAATAGTAGCGGCCCTTGCGGACGACCAGGCCCTTCACCTTGACTTTCATCGATCTTCCTCGATCCGGTCCAGATCCTCGCGGGTCAGCGGCGGGGTCATGCGGGCACCTGGGGGACAAGCGGCGCCCATAGGCTTGCCAAGTGGTCAAGGCGCTCTTGCAGCCACTCCCTGACGGCAGGCTCATCGGCGCGGCAGACCTCTATCTTCGTCCAGCGATACAGGCCCTTGCGCTGCCCCATCCAGAACAGCAGCAGCACGCCGTTGCGGTAGTTCTCGTCGCCGTTGAACGCAGTGCCATGCCCCCAATCCTCGCTTTCGCGCCAATCCCAGCGGAACAGCAAGTTTAAGTTCTTCTCGTTGTCGCCCTCCTCGGCGATGAAGTCCGCCCAAGAGCGGTAACGAGCAACTGGCTGCTCGCTGCCAGGCGCATAGTAGTTGCCCTCGTTGCAGTAGTAGGGGTGCTCAACTTCCCAAAGCCGCTCCATCACTCCCCTCCTTCCATCGCGCGGACGATCGCGCGTTCTGCGGCGGCCTCGTTGCGCTCGCGCCATTGACGGTCTTTCTCCGCCTCGAGGTCGTGGAAGGCGCCAGTCTCCAGCATGCGCTTCTTCTCGTTCAGCCGCGCCGACTCCTGTTCGCAGTACCCGGCGAACAGCAAGTGCGCCTCCATGTTGAGGACCAGCGACGACTTCTCTCGCGTCGCCTTAGCTTGCGTCGGCGCGGAACCCCTCAGGCGAGCTAACTCTTCGCGGGCTTCGATCAGCTCCTTCAAGAGGTCGGCATCGATCCTCAACAGGCCGGCGCGGCAGGTGAGCCGCTCGTCGATGCGGCGGATTTCCAGCATCACCATGTCCGGCGTTGCGGCCACGCCTGGCCAAAGTTGTCCAGCCTCCAGCACCTCCCGCGTCTGCTCGGGCGCTGCGGCTTCGATTTCGGCGGGGGTCATGGCCCGATCCTTTCGATTGTCAGTCGGACCAGATCCCCGCAGACCAAGTCTCCAGCGGCAATGCGGAGATTCATCGTTTCGGGCCGGCTAGCCCAGTGCGAACCGTCCGGGATGACGGCCAGCTGCGCCGTCACCTCCAAAGGCGCTTCCGGCCCCTTGCCATAATCAACGGTCACGATCTTGGTGACGCAGTAGGTATGTTCGCGGCGGAGAGCGCCGCTTCGGCTGCTCAACTCGTTCCGTCCATCTTCCAGCTTACGGGATGCGGCCTCGATTTCGGCCGGGGTCGGGTTAGTGGTCATGGGGTTGCTCCCTTGGCGAGGGCGCGGCGCTCATCGGCGGACAAGCGACGGCCTAGCTCGGCTTCCAGGCGCTCGATCGGCGTCATGGTCGGATCGGGGCGATCCGGCTGCTCGTCCTGAAATCCGCAAGCTTTTCCAGCATAGTCCACGAAACGGTTAATCGACCAAGCGCCGTCGCTATCGACGAAGCGCTCAGGAAAGTTCATCCGTCGCAGCGCCTTCCAGCGCCGTTCCCACATTTGGTGTTCGTAATCAGCGGCGATCATTTCGAGCATGATTGGGCCGCGAAGAGTCGGGTTATCGGTCATGATCGGCTCCGTTGGTGAGGGCGGCTGGATCAAAGTCGACAGGCGGTGCGGCAAGGTCGACGCCGGCCGCAAGCATCTGGTCTACCATCGCCTTGCCGCTCTTGGTCACATTGACACCGTTCTCTCGGCACCAATAGACGCGCTTGGCCGTGTTGATGGCATCCGGGCATCGGTCCATCCGTTCAAATCCCCAAGGGCAACCCCGGTCGTGCATTTCTTCATTGACCCAAAACTGATACTTCAGCTGCCCACATGTCTCGCAGCGCTGACACTCAGGCTTTCTGAGGCACATCATCCCGCTCCTTCAGAAGCTCGGCGCGCACGGCGAGGCCGAGAGGGGTAAGGAAATAGCCCCAGAAACTGACGCCCCACTTCGGACGGCAGCGTTTCCGGTCAACCAAGCCGCACTTCATGAGCGCGATAAAGAGGGCGCTGCTGCCGTTCAGATCCGAAACGTGCAACGGGACTTCGTGGGCGGACAGGATCGCCCGGCGGCGATACGCGCTCAGCCCCTCAGCGATTCGCTTCGCTTCGTCAGTGGTCATGGCGTAAGTCCCTCAGCGCACTCGTGCCCTTGCTGCCGCGCTTTTCCAAGGAATGGTGCGCACACCACCTGGGGCCGACCGATAGATCGATTTCAGCCGTTCGACTTCCGACGGCTGCGCCAGAACAAGATGCGATCCGCCAGCCTGGTGCAGAGCCTCGAGCGATGGCTCGCTACCGTCATGAACGGTGTCACACTGAAATGCCTTGGCCAGCGCCCCGGCGTTTCGGGTTTTGCCGCATCCCGGCGGCCCATAAACGATGACAATCATGCGACTGGTCCTCCTTCAAGCCGCTTCGGCCGTCTCCGTGGCGAGGAGATCGGCGTGCGCGCGGACGATGGTGCGGGCGGCGACGGCGCGATCGCTCGCATAGGCAGGGTGGCCGGGGCACCACATGCCGGGGATCGCCGGCACGATGCGGAAGCCGTCCATCCAGTAGCGCCAGTGGACGGCCTCGATCCGCTCGAGATGCTTGGTCGCGTCCTCGGGGCTCATCCGGCCCTGATCGACGCGCTTCCGATAGGTGTTGCGGCGCAGCATGATCTCGCGCCGCAGCGCGCGAACCTTGGCCTGCCAGGCGTCATGGACAGCCGCGATGTCAAGCGGCTCATCGCCGCTGCCGGGATCCGACCAGATGCCCGTCTCGTCCAGGCGCTGCAGGGCGACGAAATCATGTTCGATCTCCTCGAACATCGCGATCTCGTGCGCCTTCGCCAGCTCCGTCAGGCGGCCCTTGTTGACCCAATCTCCATAGAAGCGGCGCCGATAATCGAGCTCGCGGCGGATCTCCGCCAGCTGCTTGGCAAGGTAAATCTCGTTCGGATGGCGCGCGCCCGGGCTGAGCAGCGTGAAGTCGTTGGCCAAGGGCTTAGGCCCCGACATGTTCGAGCTGCTGCAGCTGCGCGCGCAGCCGAGCGATCCGGGCCGGGCGGCGACGATCGCGCAGATACTGGCGATAGAGCAGCGCCTCGAGCTCGGCGCTTTCGACCGGATCGAGCGCCCGCCGCCGCCCGATCGCCTCGAGCTCCGCAATGCGCGTGCGCGCCTCCGGCTCCGGGATGCGGCGGCCGATCATCGGGAACCTCGCTCGCCCATAAGGACCGCCGCGGCATAGGCGGCCGCATAGGCCAGGTTGTAGCGACGCGCCTGAGCCCCGGTGCAGGACCGCGGCGCGCCGACCAGCTTGCGGGCAACATCGCTGGCAAGGCGATCTTCGAAGCTGCCCGCCGTTGCGCCAGTGAGCGGCAGCGGATCCTCAAAGCTGACCGGGGTGCCGTTGAGCTTGATGATGTGGCTCGGCGCGATGTCGGCCAGCGTTTTGCTGCAGATCCAGCCGCCATCCCAACGCTCGAAGGTGACGGTGACCGTCAACCCGCCGCAGCGGGTCACGGTCAGCCGATCGCCAGGCTTGAGCGTCTGGCGTGCGCGCTCGACCGCCCGCCGCAACTCAGGTTGGCGAAAGGCCCGCCATTCCTCGTAGCCCAAGGACTGCATCAGTCCAGTCCCAGCGCCGCGCGGTAGGTCTCGAGCAGCGCGTCGGCTTCCTGCCGCGCATTCTTCTCCATCCGCCGGAGCCGAACCACCGTGCGGATGGTCTTGACGTCGAAGCCATTGGCCTTGGCCTCGGCATAGACGTCGCGGATATCGTCCGCGAGGCCCTTCTTCTCCTCCTCGAGCCGTTCGATCCGCTCGATGAGCAGGCGCAACTGATCGGCTGCAACAGCGTCAGACATTGGAAACCTCCGGCGGTGAAAAGTCAGGGGATGCGAAGATCATGCGATCGAGCGCCGCCCAGGTGAGTGCGGCCGCGATCGTGACCGCCTCGATCGGCGCCCGCGGGCGGAACAGCTCCCGCTCCCACGGCCAGGCGCCATCATTGTTGGCAGCGGCCCGCTCTGGCGGGTGGCCCGCCTCGAGCATGTCGATCGCCGCGGCGACATAGGCATTGGCGGCCTGCAGCAGCTCGTGCGGTTCGTGCGAGCGATCATGCTCCAGCCCGAAACCGTGCTTCGTCACCTGCTCCATGCGCTCGCGGACGATCCGCCGCAGCGCTTCACCCTGCAGGATCGCCGACGTGTCAGCCGAGACGGCGGCGGCGATCGGCTGCGCGACCGCGAGAACAAGGTCCGTCATGACAATGCCCTCCAGATCAGGACGCCGGCGGCGACCAGGCCGAACAGCAGGCCACCAAAGATCGCGCGGAAATCGCGGCTGATCGCGCGCGCGCGGCGCTGGCGATCATGCTCGAGCCAGAAATCGCGATCGATCATGCCGCGGCCGCCTTCACACGGACCGAAAAGCGCGGTGCGAAAAAGCCGGTCAGCTGGCCCGTGCTTCGATCAAGGAAGCGCTCAATCCCGAACGCATCGTGCGCAAAATTGAAATCATCCGCGTTGAGCAAATCAATCAGCCGGAGCGGCCTGCCGCTCGCGTGAGTGGCGGTGAAGTCCATCCGCCAATCCAGGAGCTTGCGTGCTAGACGCCCGTTGATCTCACGATCCATGGCCACTGCGCGACGGGCGATTTTGGTGATGATGGCGGCTTCCTCGTCCGTCACCGAGAACGAAAGGCTGTCAGACATTTCTCTCTCCGGATTGGAGTTGCGTTCGGGCTGGTTCATGACCGCACCTCCCGAGCCCTGGTGATCGCGGCATCGGCTGCGGTGGCGGCCTCCGCCTCAAGCATGTCGGCCATGCGCAGCAGCCGCTCGCCGAGTGCCCGCGCTTCCTCGATGCCGGGCGTGAACATCAGCGCGATGCCGGTGCTTATCGGCGCGGGCGGCATCTGAAACAGGTGGATGGCGAGACGGTTGACGGTGCCGCCGTCGCTCGCGACCACGCCGATCGAGGCGCGCTGGCAATGCGCGACCAGATAGCGAACGCCGTCCAGATCCAGCAGATGCTTGGGGATCTCGGCCTGGGGATCGCCGACAAGCTTGCGAAAGTCCGGCGTGAAGCCGGTGGCGCTGCGCTTCATGCCGCCACCTGATCGTTCGCCGGCGCGAAAATCGCCGCCGCGCGCGCGTCCAGCCGCTCGGCGGCGGCATCCGCCTCGCGCCGCGCCTGGGCGGCCGCGACGTCGGGCGGGAGGCGATCGAGCAGCCATGCCTCGACGGCGGCGGCCTGCCACGTCGCTTTGCGGTGCGCGCTTTCGATGAAGCGACCGCGGGAGCGCACCGGCAGCGGCCGCGGAAAGCCGAACTCGGCGATCAGGCCGTCAATGTATGCGAGCTGATAGCGCTCGGCCCGGCCGGTCAGTCCCAGGCGCCGGCAAACCTCTTGAAAGCTCCAGACCGACGCCGGCTGGCGATGGAGCGGGATGGCAGTTGCCATGATTGGCCTCCGTTCATTGCGAACGGAGACTGGATATTCCCTGAGCTTATATTATGTCAACTGCTTATATTTCTGCCGCGCCGCCGGTTCCACAAATATCCCGCCACCGCCAACGCGAGGGCCAGCAGCAGAACAATGCCTGCGGCGACGATCAGAGACGCGCCGGCGCCATGTTGTTCCGGGGGCGTTGCGGCCGGCAGCTCCGGCCGCGGCGCTGCATCGTAGGCGTCAGACGGCGCGGCCATCAGGCGGCGTGGCGGGTGTCCTCGCGCAGATCGGCAAGCGGCTCGCTGACCCGCCTGATCAGCTCCCGTTGTCCACTGTCCGCCTTTCGATAGGCGGCCAGCAGGCGCCGTTCCTCTTCGGAAAGGCGATCAGGATTGTCATCATCGGTCAGGAGGTCCGCGGGAGCGCAGCCGAAAATCCGAGCAAGGGTCCGCATCCAGTCGACGTCCAGCGGCCGAGTGTCGTTTTCGAGCTGGCTGATCGCCGGCTGCGAAATGCCGGTCCGCTCCGCAAGCTCGACCTGGGTCAACCCAGCCTGCTTGCGAAGCTCCCTGATCCGGTTTCTCGGTCGCATGACAAACAAATATGACATCGGCTTATATTCGTCGCCCGGCCTCTTGCTTATGCCTCGTCCAAAAATATAAGCTGCCGCAATATCACGCATCGGAACGGGTGGCAACGCAGTGAAGCTCGCAGCCTGGCGGCAAAAATCGGGACTGACGCAATCTCAGCTGGCTCAGCAGCTGGGGTGCACGCAATCCTATATCAGCCAGATCGAGCGGGCGACCGGAGGGCTGATCCCAGGCCCGGCAATCATGATCGAGATCTACACCGTGACCGAGGGCGCGGTGCAGCCCAACGATTTCTATGACCTGCCGAGCCTGGAATTCGGCCCGTCCAAGAAAGCGGCCTGATGCTACCGGCGGCGACACCTCATCGGATGGACGACGGCTTCCGCATCCGCCTCGCTGATCGCCGCCAGAAGCCGGTTCACGTAGGCGGTGGCGACCCGGCGGCTCAGCACGCGCTTGATTTCGACCGGGCCGGATCTGCTGACGACAAGGAAGTTGTCGCCATCGCGCACGATTTCCGGCGGTTCGGTTTCGAAGAGAACGGCGGCCTGTGCGCAGTAAGTCATTCCGTTGCTCCTGTTTCTGTCTTTCTGGGCTCATCCCTGGCCGCAAGCTATTCGGCGGGCGGCATTTTCCGCAGCCCCAATCTTGCGGCCGCGCGCGCGGCGGCGTGCCAGAGCGGGACGCGCCATGGTTGACCCGAAGCGCAGCGAGGCAAGCCGGCGCGCATGGGCGACGCGCAAGCGCATGCAAGCCGTCCGCGCCGCGCTGACGGATCCCGATGCGCCGCCGCTGCCTTCGCCGCCGCCGGGCACCGCGCGCGGCGACTACACCGTGACCGAGATCCTGGCCCGCATCCGCGGGCAGGCTGGCTGACCGACCCAAGGGGGGAACCATGCTTCGCTGGACAACGCACGAGCTCAAGATCGTCCAGGGCCAGTTCGTGCCCGGCGCGACATTTCCGATCCGCGATCAAGGCGAGCTCGCGCTCGACACGCCGAGCGACGAGATCAAGGGCCCGTGCCTGCTGCGCGTCGTCTCAACCGTGGCGGCGCATCTGGACGCCAAGACCAGCGCCGCTGAGCTGGATCCGGCGACGGCCAAGTTCCCGATCTACGCCAATGTGCCGTTCGAAATCCCGATCGTGACCGGGCGGATCTTCATCCAGGCGGCCGCCGCCAGCTTCCCCTATCCGGCAGGGAGCGGCGGAGGCTCCGAGCTGATTGATGAAGTGACCAACCTGAGCGGCGCCGGCACGACAATCGGCAATGCGTTCGAAGTGATCCTCGCGGCGGACCCAGCGCGCAGAGAGGGCACCGCCTTCCAGAACGGCCATGCCACTGACGTCTTGCAGGTGATTGAGGGCAACTTCGCTAATGCTGTGGCAGCTCAGGCTGCTTGGGATGCTGGCGGCGGCTTCGAGGTGCAGCCAAAGGATCCATATTTCCCTGACAGCAAAATGGCCGTCTGGGGGAAGCGCGGCGGCTCCAACGATATTCCCGTTCGCGGGCATCGGGGGTAGGCGGAATGGCTATCCTTCCCCGGCGCCGCGGCGGAACCCCAACGCCTACTCCGACCCCCACTCCGACCTTTCCTGTTCCGACCATCGGCCAGTTCGGCCTTTCGACCACCCCTGTCACGGTGGCGGCCTCGGCGGGTGCCTTCGGGTCTGCGGTGCTTCTTGGCAGCCTGACTGAGCCGGTGGACGAGCTGCTTCTGGACATCGGTTTCAGCACTGGTGGCCGGAGTTTGGCGCTCAATGTCTATTCCGGGAGCACCGGAGGCGTTGGCGGGACGCTGATCGCGGATCGCCTGGTCGTTCACAATGTCGGTCTCGGAAACACCCCTGTTCGGCTGCCTATTCGAGTTCCTGCCGGGCGGGTGGAGATCGCCATCGCTGCCAACGTCGCGGGCGACGCTTACGTCACGCCCTCCGCTCTCAAGTTTGACGTTGCAAACCCCGCCACTCTCATTGAGCCACTAACAGCAGTCAACCTCGCCTCCCTGTTGGGAACCGGCGTGACTATTGCGCCGATGGCGGTGGACGCTGCCAGCGCCTCCTGGGTCAACCTTGGTTCCGCACTGGCGAACAACGCCCATGGGCTTATCTTGGCCGCGCAGAACGGTGGCTCCTTCGGTTCTCGAACCCCGGTCGGTCCAGCCACCATTCAGTTGAGCCTGGATGGCGCAAATATTCTCGCCTCGACTTGGGCTTGGAACTCTACGGCGGCTCTTAGCATTAGCCATAGAGTATTTCAGCACCGGCTGCTTAGCGGAACTCAGGTAAGGGGCCGTGCCTTTGTTGGCGCTGGGTCCCTTTCCAACATAAACCTGAGCCTGAGCGTCATTCGATGAGCATAGGCTGGTCGTCTCGCAGGATGCGCCGCTTCCTCGGGCGGGCAAAAGCCCGCGCCAGCGCGCCGACCCCTACGCCTAGCCCCACGCCGACCCCGACGCCTACGCCGACCCCGACCCCGACGCCTACGCCGACCCCGACCCCGACCCCCAGCATCCCCGTGATCGAGCCGGACGCGGAATGGCTTGGCACCATCAATCCTGCCAATGTGCCGACGGCTTCGCTCGTGCCGCATGGCTCACAACATCTGGACCGCCGCGCCGTTATCGCGCCGGCTGTTCCGCTGACCTACACTGTCGACGGGACGGAATATTTCACCATCGACGCCGAGACGATGGCGATCGGCGGCAGTGACAAGGTTGAAGCCAAGATCGAGAACGGCGCGTGGACAGAGCTCCCCTATGCGCCGCACCCTGTTGACGGCAAATGGGGCTGGCAGGTCGGTGTCCGCGCCCGCGATGGCCAAGACGGCCGCGCCAACCTGATCGTTCGCTCGACCCCGGTCAACGGACTTGAGCAGATCATCGTCGCCGCAGACCTGATCCTCAAGCGCAGCGGCGCGCTCGAATACGCTGACCGCTACGTGAATGCGAACGCCTCTCCCGGCGGTAACGCACTCACCGCAGGCACGGCTGCCCAAACGCTTCAGGCGGCGATCAATACATTCTCTCTCACTGACCTCAACACGCGGATCTGTCGTCTGTTCGTCGCGGCCGGAACTTACGACTGGACTGTGCTGCAATGGGGCGCAGGGAACGCCTTTGCATTTCCTGTTCAAATCCGAGGTCAAGCCTTTGTCGGCGACGTAAAGAACCCCGCCACAGTCGTTCCGACCAAGATACACGCGGGCTTCATTACCGACAGCCGTTTCCGGCACAACCTCGGCTCGCAGCCCGTATTCTATGAGAATATCGAGTTCGACTTCGGCAACGCTGTGCGGTTCCCAAATGGCGGCAACATGCGGCGTTGCCGACTGCGCCAGTCGTTGATCGGCCCGGCGATGCCGCTTCACCGTCCCGAGTATGATGGCGGTCATACCAGGCCGACCTGGGAGCCCGACGAAATCCCGGCTCAAACGCCAAACTTCGGCGCACAGCCCGTCTCTGGTGTCTGGACGACGACTGGCGCCCGGTGGTGCGTCTGGGAGAGTGATGTCGAGCTAGTCGCCTTCGATATGGTCAGCCGGCGCTGGCTCAACAAAGAAGTCTGTCAGATGGACATGCTGGTTTTCCAGAACAACTCTGACAACTGCATCATGGACTGCACTCAGACCCAAGTCCGAAACTACGAAGGGCGTCTCCATCCGGCAATCGAGGCCGAAATCGAGAGCGTTGCTCCCGACGGAAGCGGCAATACCGTCGTGATCCTCAAGCGGTCGAGCCTGATCTATGCCACCAGCGAGACCAAGCCGATCCACCTTGCCCACACGGCCGGATCGACGACGATCAGCGTCACCAACAACCCGCAGCCGATCGTCTCGTTCGTCGCGTCGAGCGACGCTGAGCGCCGGGCCTGGAACACCATCACTGTCTGGGTCAACGGCGTGCCCGAGGAGCGCGTGATCACTGGCGTCACGGCAATCGGCGGTCAGGGCAATGCGACGCTCACCATCAACAGCCCATTCTCAGACGGCTTTTCAGGCGCAGTTCAATATGAGGCCACCATGCTCCAGGCGGGCGAGCAGGGGCAAAGCTATTTCCGCGTCTTCGACCCGGCGGTCCCGGTCGGCAACGTGCCTTTTCAGCAAATGCCGGACGGCACCCGGCAGCAGGCCTGGTATGGCTACCGCATTGTCTCCAAGACCGTTTCGCAGCGCCGCTTCGTCCTTGCCGCAAACCCGGCGACCGTGCCGCTGGCCGCTGACATGCTCGTCCAAGGCTACACAATCGGTCACGGCGATGGCGGGGGCGGTCAGATTTTTCCGGCGTCAAACCTCCATTCGTCGCCTCCGCTGCGCGTCGGCATCATTCGGCGAACCTCGGCGCTTTCGCACAGTTGGCAGAACCAACTCCCGCAGCCTGGATGGCATCCTGTCCTGGCGTCGCCGGACGCGAACGGGCGGATCACTGGAAGCAGCGCGACGCTGACAAAGCCGCTGCCTGCCGGCTTCTCGGCCTATGGTATCGTGGCCTCGCATGTCTCTGGGTCAACGACGGTGGAGATTACAAACTCCAATCCGTCGGGTCAGATCATCAACTTTAGGCGGGACGACTACATTGTTGTGACGCTGGGAGGCAATGACTATCACCGGCGGATCGTCAGCATTCAAAGCCAGAACCAAATCACAATCAACGAGCCGTTCCCAAGCGGCTTCACGAATCAAAACTTCGCGCTGTCCTGTGCAGCGACCGACCAAATCGTCGCGGACTCCATCCTCGACAAAGCCGGGCAGGATTTCGAGCACGCCCAACTTTCTGCATCCCTTTACAACTTTGGCTGGCTGCGCGTCACGCAGCCGTGCGCCAATGGTGTCGACGTCGGCGTTCGTCCAGTCGGTGCAAATGTCTATGGCGCGTTCGATATGTGGATCAGGGATTGTATCGTCAGTGGTTGGACGCACGATCGAGCGGATCCCAACGACTGGCCGGAAGAGATCAAGTTCTTCAACACGTATTTCATGCTGGCGACGCACTTCAAGACGCCCGACTTCATGAAGCCGTCCGGGATCAACCCCTTCATTGAGGGCGGCACCACTCAGACGGTGCGCGGTCAGAACACGCAAGCTGGGGCGGCTGGCTACCTTCCGTATCCCGGCATCATCCCTGCGGTTCTGACCCGCCCAGATGGTGTGGACATCAACGGCAACAGCCGCGTCGGGACGACGCTGCGCGGGGCGAAGATCGCACCGTGACGCACAATCTCGCCCTGCCCTCTCCTCCCGCCGCACCGGAAACCCGCGGTGGATCCTGCGCGCGTCCGTCTTTCACCCCCTGGGCGGCGCGCGCCTTTCTTTTCGGAGCGCGGCTGTGAGCGGCGTGCCGATCTCGCTGTCCGACCTCGAGGCGATGCTCGAGGGATCGGCGGAAAGCCTGTGCCACCACCTGTTTCCGAACGGCCAGGTGCGCGGCGGCTTTTTCGAGATCGGATCCATCGCCGGCGAGCCCGGGCGGTCGCTCAAGGTCAACCTGACGGTCGGCCGTCGCGGCCTGTGGACCGACTTTGCCGACAAGGACGCGCCGAACGGCCATGGCGATCTGTTGTGGCTGATCGCGCACAGCCGCACCGGCGGCGACCTGAGACAGGCGGCCGCCTATGCGCGCGCCTGGCTGGGCCTGGACGATATCGACCCGGAGCGGCTGGCGACGGCCCGGGCCCAAGCGAAGGAACAGCGTGAGCGCATCGATCGCGCAAGGGAGCGCGAGCGCGAGAAGAAGCGGCGCAAGGCGATCGGCCTGTGGGGCCATGCCACGCCGCTGCCGGACACGCCGGCGGAGCGCTATCTGCAGGGCCGCGGCATCGACATCCGCCAGCTCGGCCGCGCGCCCGGCGCGCTGCGCTACCGCCCCGACGTGTGGTGCACCGAAGTTGGGGCCAAGCTGCCGGCCATGGTGGCGATCGTGCTGGACATCACCGGCCGGCAGATGGCGTGCCACCGGACCTACCTGGCGCGGCGCCTGGACGGCAGCTGGGGCAAGGCCTCGCTCGAGGATCCGAAGAAGGCGCTGGGATCCTTCGATGGCGGCTATATCCCGATCTGGAAGGGCCGCCACCGGCACCCGATGAAGGACATCCCCGAGGGCACCGCGGTCTATGTGACCGAAGGGATCGAGGACGCGCTGACCGTGGCGCTGATGCGGCCGGAGCTGCGCGTGATCTGCGCGATCACGCTGGGCAATATCGGCGCGATCGAGCTTCCGCCCCAGGCGGGGCCGCTGGTGATCGTCGCCGATCGCGACGCGCCGGGATCCAAGGCGATCGACGCGCTCGAGCGATCGATCGCAAGGCAGCAGCAGAGAGGACGGCGCGTGCAGCTGGTGCTGCCGCCGGAGGGGCATAAGGACATGAACGAGGCGCTGCAGCGTATGGAGCGGGCGGCGTGACGGCGAGCAACGTGGTCGATATCGGCGCGGCGCTGGACGCGCCGCAGGATGTGCCGGAGTTGTCCCGCCCGAACCCGCGCGACCGCGACGAGGGGCCGCCGGAGCGGCCGATGCTGCCCCGCGACTGCCCGGTCAAGCCGCTGGGGGTGATGGCGCAGACGCACTTCTACCTGGACAGCCTGGGCCAGCTGATCGCGCTCGGCCCGCGCGAGCACGGCAAGCAGCACATCGAGGCTTTGTTCGGCGTGCATAGCGCGATGCTGCGCGAGATCTGGCCGCGGTTCAGCCCAAAGGTGGACCCTGAAACCGGCGAAGCGAAGGTGACCGGCTGGAAGGCCGACGATGCGGCCGAGCATCTCAAGCGCGCGGCCGCGTGGGAAGGGATCTTCGACCCGCAAGGCCGCGTGCGCGGCCGCGGCGCGCACCGGGGCGAGGCGGGCGAGCTGGTGCTGCATTGTGGCGACATGGTGCTGATCGGCGGCAAGCGGATCACCGGCGGGCCGGGCGAGACGCGCTGGCACCATCCGGGCGTGATCGGCCCGTTCGTCTATCCCACGGCGCCAGGTATGCCGCGGCCGCACCCGGAAGCGGTCGACGATGAGGCGGCCGTCATCCTCCTCAAGCTGCTCCAGCAATGGCGCTGGGCGCGCCCTGACATCGATGCGTATCTGATGCTCGGCTGGATCGCCGCGGCGCTGATCGCCGGCGCCCTCGACTGGCGCCCGCACGCCTGGATTACGGGCGGATCGGGGACCGGCAAATCGACGCTGCATCGGCTGCTCAAGATGCTGTTCGGCACCGGCGCGCTGGCGACCGCGGACGCGACGCCGGCGGCCATTCGGCAGCTTCTGCAGCAGCAGACCCTGCCGGTGTTCTTCGACGAGCTCGAGGCGGAAGAGGACGGCCGCCGATCGAAGGCCGTGATCGAGCTGGCGCGGCTGGCGAGCTCCGGCGCGCTCACGTTCCGCGGCGGCACCGATCACAAGGCCAGTGAATTCACGGTCCGGTCCAGCTTCCTGTTTTCCTCGATCCTGGTGCCGCCGATGCCCCAGCAGGATCGGAACCGCCTGGCGATGCTCGAGCTCGAAAAATTCGAGACGGGCGCGCAGCCGCCGGCGCTCGAGCGCATGGGCCTGCCGGATCTCGGCCGGCGGCTTCGCCGGCGCCTGCTCGACCAGTGGTGGCGCTGGGATGCGACCCTGCACGCCTACCAAGCCGCGCTGTCCAGCTATGGCCACAATGGGCGCTCGGGCGACCAGTTCGGCACGCTGCTCGCCGCGGCCGACCTCCTCCTCTACGACTTCCAGCCCGAGCCCGACGTCGTCGAGGAATGGGCGAGCAAGCTGCGCGCCGACACGCTGGCGGAAAAGGTCTATGAGCGCACGGACAGCGACGAGTGCGCCGATTGGCTGGCCTCGACCGAGCTCAAGGGCCGCGGCGGCGACGAGCGCGAGACAGTCGCCAAGGCAATGCGCCTGGGGCTGCAACTCGACACGCTGGAGATGGCGGCGCGGCGTCGGGAGCGGCTGCGGAGCTTCGGCATTGCAATCGGCAATGTGACCGAGGCGGGCGGCTTTCGCGACTATGCCGGCGGCGCGGCTTTCGTCGCGATCGCGAATTCGCATCGCGGCCTGGACGAGCTCTTTCGTGACAGCCGCTGGGTCGGCGGCGTCTGGAGCCAGAGCTTCGCCCGTGCCCGCGAGGCGCGGAAGCGCGTCAAGGTGAAGTTCGACGGCCGCGCGATCTGGGCGACCGTGGTGCCGATCGAGCTGTTCATCGGCAGCGAGGAGGCGCCGGAATGACGCCTCACTCTACACGAACATTGTTCGCAATCAGTTTGAGCCGGAACAGCTCCCAGAATGCGGGGTGCATCTGCCGATCGCCATGTTCCCAATGGAACCAGTTGCGTTCGGTGACATGCACCAAATCGGCGGCCTGGCGCGCGGTCAATCCGGCGCCCTCGCGGGTTGCCCGGATCTCGGCCGGAGCGGGGTTCCGCGCCGGCGATGTGCCGGCGCGGGAGCGGTTCGGGTGGTTGGCCATGGAGGGCATGGTATCCTCCGGCTCAGAAAAAGGCGAGTTGCAGAGCGGGTGCCGCGGCCGCCGGCGCGGCCGGGGCGGGCGCCGGGCGCTCGGCGACGGCCCCGGCCGGCTCGAGCCCGGCCTTCGCAAGCACCATGTCGGCGGCCGCCTGGGCGAGCGAGGCGGCGCGGAAGATCGCCCGCTTGTCGTTGCGGAGCACCTTGAGCCACGAACCGACATAGGCCGCATGGTTGTCGAAATGCTCGCCGGCGATCTGCAGGCGGGCGCAGACCATGGCGGCGCCGATCTCGGCGACCAGCTCCTCGAACGCATAGTCGACATCGCCGAACGCCTTGCCCTTCGTGCGATCGAGCCGGTGCGGCGCGCCCGTCCAGTGCACGCATTCGTGCGCCATGGTGGCGAGGAAGCCGCCGGCGCTCTTGAAGCGATCGAAGGCCGGAAGGTGGATGCTGTCCGTCGACGGGCGGTAATAGGCCCGGTCGCCGCCATCCTCGGCGATGCTGGCGCCGCAAGAGCGGATCGAGGCTTCGGCCAGCTCGTCGCGCAGCTTCGGCTCGAGCTCGCCCGGGCCCGCCGCATAGAAGCGGTCCGGCAAGCCGTCGATCTGATCGACGTTGAAGACCGTGTAACCGCGGATCATCGGAATGCCGATTTCCCGATCCTCGCCCGTCTCCGGATCCTGCTCGGTGCGCTCGAGGCGCTTGAAGAACACGATCGGGGTGCCGCGCTCGCCCTTGCGAACGGCGGCGCCGAAGGCCTTGGCCTGGTTGAAGGTCATCCAGGTATCGGAGCGATAGCCGCACTCGCCCTGGGTGAGCGCCAGCAGGAGAATGTTGATCCCCCGATATTGCTCGCCGGTGACGCGGCGGGGAAGGCCGGTGCGGATCCAGTCGCATTCCCAAGGCTTTGTGCCCGCCTCGAGCGCGGCGAGAATGCGATCGGTGACGTCCTGGTAAAGGTCGCGAGCCATTTCGTGTCTCCGCCCCTGTATCGGCGAGGCGCCCGCGCCGGCTCCGTGCCGACCCCTCTAAAATATGAACATTGTTCATGCTGTCAAGTGGGGCTGCTAAACTTTTTTTCGGCTTCTCTTTGCGTGCCCAATCGACGCGCGCCGGCAGCGAGCGCGCGCCGGCAGCGCGCGCTCGCAGACAGCCGGCGCTCCGCATCTTCTCCCCGGCAGCTGCGATCTTCACCCGGTCCCGCCGCGTTCTTTTTTTTTCGGCCCCGGCCCGCGCCCCTTGACTTCAATCAGGGTGGCATGGCCTGCTGATTGGCGAGCGATGGGACCGGGGACGGTTCCCAAGTTCCCAAGCGGTTCCCAAGCGTTGGGAACCGGCAACATCCTGAAGTCGCTGGCTTTTCATGCCCGGTTCCCCGGTTCCCAGCCCTTCGCGCGCGCGTATGATACGCGCGCGCGCGTCACGCGAGAGAGATTGATTTATTGGGAACTCTGGGAACCGAAGGACAATATAGAAGGCGGTCAATGGGTTAGCGGTTCCCGGCGCGGTTCCCAAGCGCCGGCCGTCTTGGGAACTTGGGAACCGGCCTTCCTTCGCTGCGAGCTCCTCGGCGCCGGCGCTTCCGTTCGCGCCAAAATAGACCCGTTTAGGGGGTTGGGAGAGGGGCGGGGCGGCGCAACTTTCCGGGGTTTCCCCCTGCAGCTCGGGGCCGATCGGCCGGGTGCGCGGCAGCTGGATCCTGGTGCCGGCCAGGCGGGGGCGGATCGAGCAAAATCAGAGGCTTATCGGGTGCCTGGCGTGCCGTTCGGAACCGTCTGTTCGGAACCCAAGCGACAAGGCATTGTCTCTTCATGCTTTTCCGGGCTGCGCTGTCAGCTTCGGAGGCTACCCCCCGGCCTCGATCTGGCGACGATCGCGGCCCGACCGGGGGGGAGCCCCCCAGCCGCGCGCGCCCGGTCCGCAGGGCCTTGGCGCAGCCGATTTTTGGCGATTGGACCCTGGCCCACCCCTGTTCGCCTCCCTCCGACCAGGTCCAATCGCGCCAAAATCTGGGGCAGAAATCGGGGGTCGGGGGGAGCCTGGGGTCAAGCGGGCCGAAATCCGACCCATCCAACGGGGTCGGGGGTGATCCGCGATCCCGGCGGCCGGAGACTTGGCCGAAACGGAAATCAAGCGGGCGGAGATCGATATGTCAACGGCTAATACCGGCGACGACGGCATCGCTGCGGAAGCACTTGGCGAGGCGCGCAAGGCACTCGAAACGCATGAAGAGCAGTTGAGCCTGCTTGAGCCGGTCTCGCCGGAGGAAACGGCCATGGTCCGGCAGGAGCTTGGCCCCGAGGCAAGTCCCATGGCGGTGCTGCAGGAGGCCCGGCTTCGGAGGGCTGGGCGCCAAAAGGGTGCGCGGAACAAGCGCAGCGACGATTTTAGGCGTTGGATCCTCAGTTTTGGCCCGCATCCGGCCATCGGCCTAATGAAGTTCGCCAATTCCTCTCCAGAAGCGCTGATGGAAAACAGCAAGCGTGTCGTAAGGCGTCTGACAAAGAAGGGTGAGATCGTCGAGTTTGTTGAGATGATCTCCTACGCTGAAGCGATGAACCTCATCATCCGCGCGAAAGACGTTCTAATGCCATACCTGGAAAGCAAGCGCCCGACGGCGATGGATGTGTCGCTTGTCGGTGTCTCTGATCTGATCATCGCCGGCATGACGCATAGCGAGCGTGAGGTCGAAAGCCTGCTTGAGGCGGATTTCATTGAGATCGAGGATGAGGAGGCTGGCGAGTGACCTCACCTCGCAAACTCGTCTCGCCGGGGCCTGTCGCGGATGCGTTCATGCGGTCGCGGGCGTTCATCGCGGGCATCATCGGCCCGGTCGGCTCCGGCAAGACGATGGCAGCGCTGCAGAAGGGGCTTCTGGTCGGCGCGTCACAGGGCGGCCAGGTCGACAACAATGGGGTTACTTGGCGCAAGGCGCGGATCGGGGTGATCCGCGAAAGCTATCCGAGCCTGCAGTCGACCACTCTCAAGAGCTGGTGGAATGTCATTCCCGAAAGCGTGGGCAAATTCAGCTGGAAGGCGCCCTTCACGCACCATTTCCTGAAAGTGCTCCGCCGCGAAGGCGGCGCGCGCGGCGGCCGCCCGATCGACGTGCTGGACTGCGAATACGAATTCCGCGCGATCGGCGACCAGACGGTCGAGGAGGCGTGCCGCGGCTGGGAAATCAACGCGGTCGTTGTCGACGAAGCTGATCTGCAGCCCGAGGATCTGGTCCCGTTCCTGACCGGCCGCATCGGCCGCTTCTCCAATCTCGCGCCTGAGCTCGTCGTCGATCCGCAGATCATCCTCTCGATGAACATGCCGGACATCGACAATCACATGTATCGCCTGCTGCTCGAAAAGGATCTCGAACAGCTGGGCCTGACTGAAGAGGAAACCCGGATCCTCGAGGAGGCGCTGGGCGGGCGGCCGCTGATCGACTGTTTCGTGCAGCCCGGCGGGCGCGAGCCCGATGCCGAGAACCTGCACAACCTGTGGGGCGGCCGCGGATACTACATTCTGCAGGTCGCGGCCAACAAGCACAAGCCCGGCTATGTCGATCGCATGGTCGACAACAAGCCGGTGCCGATCCAGCACGGCCAGCCGGTCAATCCGCAGTTCGTCTATACCCGGCATGTCCGCCCGGTCGAATATGATCCCCGCCGCAAGCTGATCCTGGGCGTCGACCAGGGCCTGTTCGCCGCAGCAGTTGCCTGCCAGCGCACCGCGGAAGGGCATCTCCGCACCCTTGGCGAAGTGGTGATGCTGAAAAAGGGAGGCGAGGCGCTGCGCAAGATCGGCCCGACGGCCTTTGGCGAGCGGTGCCGCCAGTTCCTGACCGACCGGTTCCCAGAGCTTGGCCCCGATCAGATCCGTGTCGTCGCCGATCCGGCCGCGTTCGCGGCCGACGATCGCGAGGACAACGAGCACGACTGGCTGCTCGCCTTCCAGAAAGCGCTGGGGCTGCGCGTCCACCGCGCCAAATCGAACCGTCAGGCGCTTCGAAACGAGGCGATCTGGAAGGCCCTTTCGACGGTCGATGGCTATGCGATCGACCCGAGCGCCAAGCACCTGATCCGCGCGCACAATGGCGGCTATCGCTACCAGAAGGCAGAGCTTTCGACCGGCGAGCAGCGCGGCGCGCTCGAGATCGCGGACACGATCTACACGCACGTCGCCGACGCGGAGCAATATGCCGCGCTCGAGGGCGAGCATGTGATCGCCGACATTCGCGGCCGCCCGTCTCGCCAGGGCCGCAAGATCATCGTCGATAACGAATATTCGATCCTGGGAGACTGAACCATGAGGGCGCTGAAATTCGTCGCATCCCCACTTATCGGCGGCCTGGGGCTGATCAGCAGCCCGGGAAAGCCACCAAAGCCGCTGCCGAGCGCGCGCCGAGACGATGCGACCGTCACGCGCGAGATGCTGGACGATCTGTCGCGGCGCCGCGGCGGTGCCGCCGACATGCTGACCGGATCCACCGGCGCAGAAGCCCCCCAGGCCACCGGCAAGACGGTGCTGGGGCAGTAGTTCACCACGAAGGGAGTTCGAGATGACGGAAGATGCACCCAATGACGCGCCGGAGGCCGGCGACGAAATCGAGGCGCTGCGCGCGGAAGTCGCCAGCCTGCGGGACCAAATCGCCGTGCTGACAGCGGAGCGCGACAAGGCGAACCGGAAAATCGCCCGGATGGTGCCCAAGCCGAAGGCGCCGAAGTCGCGGACGATCAAGCGTCTGGAACCGCTGACGCCGGATGCGCGGCGCGAGCTCGCCCCGCTGCTGACCAGCGGCGAGGAATTCGAGATCGTGTTTGTCGCCGGCACCAAGGAACAGATCGACATCCCGGCGATCGGGATTGCCGGCGACGCCTGGGACATCTCGACCCAGAAGCTCCGGCCCCGCTCGGCGCCGGAGGTCACCGGAAGGCCCGCCGGCGGCGCGGCGGTCCAGATCACCGGCTTCGCGCTGTTCGACGGACAGGGCTTCCAGATCGCCTTCCAAGAGCTGCCGGATCCGATCACCATCCCGGCGGGCGGCCGCGTGAAGCTCGAGCGCACGATCGGGTTCTGAAACGACACGGGCCGGCGCAGGGCGCCGGCCCCCATTGAGGGCGGGCACGATGAACGAACAGGACGAGGATCTGGTCAAGACGCTGCTCCAGCGCCAGCAGGAAATGGAGAGCGACCGCCTGCCCTGGGAAAGCCAGTGGCGCGACATTGACCGGCGGGTGAACCCGACCGGCGATGGCGGTTTCACTCCGAAGGCCCCGAGCCAACGCGGCCTCGAAAATTTCGACGTGACGGCGATCGAGGGCCTTGACCGCTTCTGCGCGGTGATCGCGGCGCTGAGCATCCCGCGCAAATCGATCTGGCACGGCCTCGAGTTCAGCGACCCCGAGCTGATGAAGATCGACGCGGTCAAGAGATGGTGCGAGACGGCGACCCGGCGGCTCTTCGCGATGCGCTATGCGAGCTCCACCGGCTTCACCGTGCAGGGCTATGAGGACATCCAGCAGCTCGGCGGCTATGGCACCGCGCCGCTCTGGATTTTCGAGCGGCCCGGAAAAGGCCTGGGCTACAAGACGCTCCACCTGTCGGAAGTGTTCATCGACGAAGATTTCACCGGGCGCGTCGACACGGTCCACCGCAAGTTCGAGCTCTCCGCGCGCCAGGCGGCGCAGCAGTTCGGCGTCGATGCGCTGCCGCCCAAGGTGCGCGAAGCCTATGCCGATCCCAAGAAATGCGAGAACCGGTTCCAGTTCCTGCATGTCGTGCGGCCCAATCCCAAGATCGAGCCGGACCGGTTCGACTGGCGAGCAAAGCCGATCGAAAGCCTCTACATCGGGATCGACGAAAAGTGGATCATCCAGCGCGGCGGCTTCTGGTCGTTCCCGATCGCCGTTTCGCGCAATGCCACTTCCCCGCGGGACAAGTATGGGCGTTCGCCGGCGATGAAGGTGATCGCCGGGATCAAGACGGTCAACGAAATGGCAAAGACGCTGCTGCGCGGCGCCCACAAGGCCGTTGATCCGCCGATCGCTTTTCACGATGACGGCGACATTTCGCGGCTGGCACTCAAGCCGGGCGGGCTCAACCCCGGTCTGATCGACCAGATGGGCCGCGCGCTGGTCAAGCCGATCGAGCTCGGCGGCGCGCTGCCATTCGGCATGGAAATCCTCGAGCAGGAGCGGGCGCCGATCCGCAAATCCTTCCTCGAGGAGTTCTTCACGCTGCTGTCCAACCCGTCGGACCGGATGACGGCGACCCAGGTGCTCGAGACGCTGCGAAAGGAAGGCGTCCTGGTCGCGCCTTTCGCTGACCGCTACGAAGCGGAGAAGCTCACCCCGCTCGTGATGCGCGAGCTCGACATCGCCATGCGCGCGAAACAGCTCCCGCCGCTGCCCGCCGAAGTGATCGAGGCTGGCGCGAAGGCCCAACCGGTCATGACCAATCCGCTGTCCCGCATGGCGCGGGCAGAGGAAGCGGCGGGCTTCACGCGCTGGACCGAAGTTGCGGTGCAGCTCGCCGCCTTCGACGAAGAGGTCATGGACGTCGTCGACACGGAGGCCGGGCTGCGCGGCGTCGCCGAGGTGCTCGGCGTCCCGCCGACCTGGATCCGGAGCCCGGCCGATGTTGCCGCGCGGCGCGAGGCGCGGGTTGCTGCCAAGGAAGAGGCGCAGCTGCTCGAGGGCGCGCCCAAAGCCGCCGGCGCGGTGCTGGATCTCGCCCGGGCGAGCGAAATCTCGGGCGCCGTCTGATGGACCAGTTCATCAGGCGAGCGCAGCAGAAGGCGCTGAACGCCATGCGGCGCATGGCTGTGGTGCGCGCGCGGCATTATCGCGTGGTTTTTCAGCCCGAAGGCGTGATCGATCGCGATCGCGAAATCGTGCTGGCCGACCTTCGCGAGTTCTGCCGCGGCAACCGAACGACATTCGAGGCGGATCCCTACGAGGCTGCACGCCTGCAGGGCCGCCGCGAAGTGTGGCTGCGCATCGTCCAGCACCTGACGCTGGACGAAGCGGCGATCATCAAACTGGTGGAGGTTGACGATGGACTCGAATGACGGCGGGACGGTGATGGGCGGCGCGGCGGCGGCGCTGGGCGGCGACGGTGCCACCGGCGCTGATCCCAATGGGGGTGGCGGCGCCGCAGCGACCGAAGGAAATGGCGGGGCCGGCGGCGATGGCGGCGCCGGCGGCAGCGGCGGCAGCGGCGATCCCGATTGGCTGAGCCTGTTCTCGGCCGAAAGCGCCGATGCGGCCAACCCGTCGAACCGGGACTGGCTGAAAGCCAAGGGCTACAAGTCCCTTGACGATGTGGTGAAGAGCTATCGCGAGGCCGAACGCGCGATCCATGACAGCGGCCGCATTGCGGTGCCGAAGGAAGGCGCGACGCCGGAGGAGATCAAGGCGTTTCACAAGGCGATCGGCGTGCCGGAGACGGCCGACGCCTATGAAGTCGCGGCGATCGAGGGCCACGCGCTCGATGACGGACTGATTGCGGCCATGCGACCGATCGCGCTCGAGGCCGGTGTGCCGGCGTCGGCCTGGAAGGCGCTTTCCGAAGGGCTGATGAAGCATCAGCTCGATCAGCTGCAGGCCGATCAGCAGCGCCAGAATGACGAGTGGAGCGCGCTGCAGAAGGAATGGGGCGCGAGCGCGACCGAACGCACCGTGGAGTTTCAGCGCGGCGTCGAGGCCGTCGGATTGAAGCGCGAGGACATCGCGGCCCTGCAGCAAGTGATCGGATCCAAGCGCGTCGGCGAGATCTTCCAGAAGATCGGCGCGGGCATGACGGAAGCGACGCTGCTGGGCGGCGGCAACAGAAACCGGTTCGGGATCACCGGACCGGAGGCGCAGAAGGAAGTCGACGCCCTGATCGCCGACCCTGAGTTCGGGAAGAAGCTCGCGGCCAAGGATCCGCAGGCCACGGCACGGTGGGAGCGGCTGAACGCCGCGGTCGCCGCCTGGCGCGACGCCGAAGCACAGAAAGCAGCCTGAAAGGAGGAGCCTATGCGCGGCGCAAGCTAGCACCACACCCCATGTCGTTACAGGGAGGGCCGCGGCGATCGTCGCGGCCCTTTTTGTGCGTGCCTCCGTTGACAGACGGCGGCCGCTCGTGAGAGTCTCCGCGCCACGCCCGATCGCTGGGCGCTCAAGAGCCGGAAAGCCCGATCTAGCGGCCCGGCCCCTGGGGTGGACGCCCCCGCCGACCGCAGGCGTAAAGCGATAGAATGGCCCGGCGCCTGGCCGGCAAGCCCTTCGACAATCTGGCAAGCCATTTTGACGGAGGCATGGGCCATGACCCAGCAAGTCCCGACGACATTTGTCACCACGTTCGAAAACAACATGAAGCTGAAGCTGCAGCAGACGCAGCCGATGCTCGCGCCCTTCGCCATGATGAAGCAGGTTTCGGGCGAGAAGGTCCAGCTCGACGATCTGGTCGGCCACGTCCAGGCGATGACGGCCGATGACCGGCACGGCGACACGAAATACGCCAACACCGGCCATGACCGCGTCTGGGTGGCGAAGCCGCCGGCGGCCTATTATGCCGAGCTGGTCGACCGCCAGGACAAGCTGGCCGCCGCGATCGACCTGCAGAGCGGCTACATGATGACCGCCATGGCCACGATCAATCGCGCCCATGATGACGCCTTCCTGGGCGGCTTCTACGGAACGATGATGTCGGGTAAGGACGGCACCACGCTGGTCAACTTCCCGACCGACAATGTCGTTGCGGTCGATGTCGGCGCCGGTGCGCCGACCCGCATGAACGTCGCCAAGCTGCGCGCGGCGCGCAAGATCCTTGCCGCCAACTATGTCGATCTGACCGAAGAACGCTATTTTGGCGCGACCGCCGAGCAGATCGACGATCTGCTGCAGGAAGTGCCGGTCACGTCCAAAGACTTCGCCGCCGCCGGCGGCGAGCTCCGCGACGGCAAGCTCAGCCGCCTGCTCGGCTTCAACATCATCGAGATGGAGCTCGGGAACCCGCTGCTCGCCAACTCGAGCCTGACCGTGGACAGCAGCGGCTACCGGAAGAACCCCTTTTGGGCGAAATCCGGCATGTGCGTGGCGGTCTGGGAAAAGATCTTCACCTCGATCGACCGGATGCCGACCAAGCGCTATTCCGTCCAGATCTACGCAGAGACCGTCGTCTCGGCGACCCGGACCGAGAGTGGCAAGGTCGGCTACATCCTGAACAGCGAGGACTGATCGGCCGGGGGAGTGCCCGGCCGGGCACTCCCCTGTTGACCGCGGTCACAAGGGAGACTGAACATGGCAAAGCGTTATTCCAGGGAAATGACCGGCGTCCTCGACGGCAGCAAGCCGGCGTCGATGGCCGATGGCCGCATCATCATGGCGAAGCTGAAGCGGATCCGCGCGACTGTGGATCTGGCCAGCGCGACGTTCGCCAACGGCGACACGATCGCGCTGGGCCGCCTGCCCGCCGGCGCGTCGTTCGCCTATGGCGTGCTCAACGCCAGCGCCACCATGGGCGCATCGGCGACGCTGGCGATCGGCACTGCGGCGGCCGCGGGCAAATATCGCGCCGCGGCCACCTTCACCGCTGCCGCGCCGACGCTGTTCGGGGTGGTGGCGGCGAGCGCGGCGGCGCCGCTCGATGCCGAGGAAGAAGTGATCGCGACGATCGGAGCGGCCAATCTGCCGAGCTCCGGCACGCTCGAGATCGACATTTTCTATTCGGACGCGGCCTGAGCGGAGGCGGCGGGCGGGGCGGCGCGCGGCCACCAGGCGCCGCCCCGCTTTCCAGACGGAGACTGACCCATGGCGTTCAAGCTGAGCATCAACCGGGGCGACAAGACCGACGACATTGCCGTCGCAGACGGCACGACGATTTCCGGCAATGACGGCCTCGAGCTCAACATCGACCGGACCAGCATGAGCAAGGGCGAAGCCCTGATCCTGATCGACCAGCTGAAGCACTACATCGAACGGTCGCCCTGGCCGATCCCGACCGCCTGAACCGGATCGAGCGAGGGGCATGGCCGATTACGTCACCGTCGCCAATCTCGCGCTCTCGCTGATCGGCGAGAACGATCAGCTGCGGGATCCCGACGAAGACAGCGCACCGGCGCGCGCCGTGCGCGCCGTGTGGGACAGAGTCCGCCGCGCGGTGCTGCGCGACCACCCCTGGAATTTCGCCATCGAGCGACGAACCCTGCCGGCGCTCAACGAGGCCGTGATCGGTTTCACCCACGCATTCCTGCTGCCAACCGGGTGCTTGCGGTTTCTCGAAATCCTCGAGCCGCTCGATATCCGCGACACTTACCAGATCGAGAACGGCCGGATCCTGGCCAACGCGGCGGGCCCGATCGCCGTGCGCTATGTCGCCGACCGGACCGATGTCAGCACATGGGACGATCTCTTCATCGACGCCTTTGCCGCGAAACTGGCGCATCAGATCGCCGACCGCATCACCGGCGACCTGGACCGACAGGACGCGATGGAGAAGATCTATAGTCGCCGTCTCTCCAGCGCCACGGCAACCGACGCGCGCGAAAATCCGCCGATCCCGCATGAGGACAGCGACTGGCTGCTCGCGAGGTTCGGCACATGACGGCGACGCAGACGCCGAACATGACGTCGTTCAATGGCGGCGAGCTCAGCCGCCGCATGGCGGGCCGCACCGATACCGCCATCTACGCAATCGCGACCGAGCTGATGGAGAATTTCGCGCCGACGATCGAGGGCGCGGCGGTGAAGCGGCCGGGGTTCGAGTTCATCAAGGCAGCGGCCGTTAGCGCAAGCTGGCTCAGCCCGTTCGTGTTCAGCGTGACCCAGGCCTATGTGCTCGAATGGAGCAATGGCGCGGTCCGCTTCTACACCAATGGCGGCCGCATCGAGACCAGCCCGGGCACACCCTATGAGGTGGCCGTCCCCTACAGCGCCGCCCAGGCGCCTGCCGTCAGCTTCCAGCAGAGCTTCGATCGCCTCTATCTGGCGCATCCGAACCATCCCGGCCCGGCGCGCCTGTCCCGCACCGGCGCGACCAGCTTTGCCTATGACGTGCCGACGCTCGAGGGCGGCCCTTTCGGCGACCAGAACGTCAACGAAGCGGTGACGGTGACGGCGACCGCCACCACCGGCAGCGTGACGGTGACTGCGAGCTCGGCGATCTTCCAGGCCGGTCATATCGGTGCGCTGTTCCGGATCGAGGCGCGCGACTTTTCCGACGTCAAGGCATGGGAACCGGGCTTCGACAGCATCACGGTTGGGACCAAGGTTCGCAGCGACGGCAAGGTCTATATCGCCACCGCAGTCGGCGGGGCGGGCCGCACCGGATCGGTCCAGCCCATCCACACGCGCGGCCGCGAATGGGACGGCATCGACGTCGGCGAGGACATCAACAGCAAGGCGGCCGCCGGCGTGCAGTGGGAGTATCTGCACGATCAGTTCGGGATCGGCCGGATTACCGCGGTTGCGCCCGATGGCCTTTCCGCGACCATGACCGTGCTGCGCCGCCTGCCGGACAGTGTCACCTCCGTCGCCACCCATCGCTGGAGCCATGCCCTGTTCTCGGCCGCGGCCGGCTGGCCCAATATCGTGCTGATCGCCTTCGGCCGGCTCTTCCTGTTCAAGGGCTTTGACATGGTCGCCTCCGTCGCCGGCGACTATCTCAACTTCAGCCAGTTCGATGCGAGCGGCCGGGTCCAGTCCGATCTCTCGTTTCGGCGCCGCCTGGGGATCCCGAACCCGCCATTGTGGGCGCGCGCCGACCGCAAACAGATCACGATCGGCACCGCCGACGGCCAATATGCGATCATCGCGCTCAACGCGGCGGAGCCGATCAGCGGATCCAACATCGACGCCGTGCCCCAGAACGGCCATGGCGCGGCGGCCGTCGAGCCCGTCGTGATCGGGACGCAGACGATCTATGCGGAGCGAGGGCGCCGGCGGCTGCGCGCGAGCGACTATGATTTCGGCCGCGACCGCAACGCGACCGTCAACCCGACCGTCTGGGCGCGCCACATCGCGCGCGGGATCCGGCAGCTCACCTTCCAGCAGAACCCGGAGGAGTTGCTGTTCGGCGTGCGCGATGATGGCCAGATGCTGGTGCACGCGCGCGCGGAAGAGCAGGAGGTGAAGGGCTTTGCCCGGATCGTTGCCGCCGCCGGTGCCAAGATCCTTTCGGCCGTGGCGCTGCCGGCGGATGATGGCGAGCTCGATGAGCTGTGGGCGCTGATCGAGCGCGACGGCGCCAAGTCGATCGAACGCCTCGCCCGGTGGTGGGACGAGGATGACAATATGGCGATCAGCGACGCCTTTTTCGTGGACAGCGGCGTCACCTTCACCGGCCCGATTTCGGCCATCACCAGCGGGCTCGAGCATTTGAACGGCCGCAAGGTCGCGGTGGTCGCGGACGGCGCCGTGTTGCCCGACCAGACGGTCAGTGCCGGCGGCCTGCCCCTGCCGCTCGGGTTCACCGCCTCGAAGGTTCATGTCGGCTTGCGCTACACGGCGCGGCTCCGCTCGCTTCGCCCCGAGGTGCGCGACGCGAGCGGCCAGACCAGTCAGGGCAAGCGAAAGCGCCTGGTCTCGTTGATCCTTCGCCTCCTCGACGCCGCGGGCGTGCGCGTCAATGCGGACGGCACGCACAATGACAACGTGATCGACCGGCCGGGTTCGGCGCGCATGGATGCGCCGGTGCCGCTGTTCTCCGGCGACACGGAAGCGAAAACCGTCAGCGGCAATTGGGAGCGCGCCGGCCAGTTCGACCTGATCAGCGACGATCCTCTGCCGCTCACCCTGATCGCCGCCCTGCCGCGCTATGAGGTGTCGGGGAGATGATGCCGCTCGTTTCCTTCCGGGCATTTCAGCCGGCTGACGTCGTCAAGATCTCTCGCCACCTGTCGGCCGAGCTGCTGCGGATTGGCCTGACCGAGGATCCGGCCTCGATCGAGGAAGGCCAGGCGCTTGCCGCCGCCGGGCCGGCCTGGACTGCTGTCGGCCGGGACGGTGAAATCCTGTGCTGTGCCGGCTTTGCCGAAGTGTTCCCGGGGATCCAGGCGGAAGCCTGGGCGATGCTGGCCACCGCGATCGGGCCGGCGCATCTGGCGATCACGCGGTTTGCGCGCTGGCAGATCCAGACGTCGCCGCTGTTCCGGATCGACGCCCGGTGCGTCCGCCGCCGGGCAGAGATCACCTGGGCGAAGCTGTGCGGGCTGCGCGAATGGGCGGAGCTCGGTCCCTGGGGTCCGCGCCGGGAACCGACCATGTTGTTCTCCCGGATCCGGCCCATCCCGGAGGATCCTGCATGAAGGCCGCCGCGCATCTTGTCGACGGCGTCGCCGCCTATCGGGCGGGGCGGTTCAACAGGGCGGTCGCGCGCACCAACGCCACCAATGCGCTGCGTGACGGCGCGATGGAGGAGACGCGGATCCGCGAAGCGGCGCGCGCTGCGATGGGCCGGCAGGTGGCCCTGCAGGCTGCCGGCGGTTTCCTGCCCGGCCAGGGATCGGCGCTGGATGAGCTCCGCGAAAGCGCGCTCAACGCCTCGCTCGACATTCTGCTGACCCGGCGACGGTCCGGCATGGAAGCTCAGGGCTTCGACGTGCAGGGGCGGGCGGCGAAAGCCGCGGGCAACAACGCGCTGCTGTCCGGCGCGATGCGCGCGGCCGCCGAAATCGCCGATTACGCGCAGGCCGGCTGATGGCGACGCGCTACGAGAGCCAGGTCGCGCCGCAATCGCCGCGGATCGGCGGCGTCGGGCCGGCGGCGTTCGGCGCCGAAATCGGCCAGTCGCTCTACTATGCCGGCGAGATCGAGGAGCGGATCCGGCGCCGGCGCGACGACGACGAGCTCGCGAGCTTTGGCGTCCGCTTTGCCGAGGCGCGCACAGCAACCGAAGAGGCGGTGCTCAAGGATCGCGCGGAAGCACCGGACGGCGGTGCCGGCCATGCCGAGCGGGTGCGAAAGCGCGCACAGGAGCGGCGCGATGCGCTGCTGGCCAACATCAAGAGCGAGCGGGTGCGCCGGCGCGCGACCGAGCAGCTGGCCGATTGGGAAAGCCGGCTGGCGACCCGCGAGCTCGAATGGGAAGAAGGGGCGCGCGTCGGCAAGCTGGTCCGCGACGTCGACGCCTCGACCGACATTTCCGCCAACCGCGCGCGCCGCGCGACCGATCCGGCGGCGCTCGGCGAGGAAATCGACCAGTTCGACCAGCTGATCGACGGGCTTTCCGCCGTGCCCGCCGATGTGCGGGCAAAGCTGCAGCGCGAAGGCCGCGGCCGCATTGTCCGTTCCTATCTCGAGGGGCTGAACGGCCGCGATCCGCGCCAGGCGGCAGCGTTGCTCGAGAGTGGCGCCTTCGACGCCTATCTGCAGCCGCAGGAAATCGACGTGCTGACCGGCGAGGCGGGCGTCGAGATCCGGCGCGAAGAAGTCGAGATGCGGGCGAAGCTGGCGGCCGAAACCGCCGAAGCGCGCGAGACCGTCAACCTGTTTCAGAAGCGCCTCGCCGATGGCGTGCCGGTGCCCGATGCCGAGCTCGAGCAGATGCAGGCACTCGCCCAGCGCTATGGCCTCGATGCGGATGCCTATGACCTTGCGAAAGCGCGCGTGATCAACGGCGCCAATCGCGTTTTTCGCGCGGCGACGCCCCAGCAGATCGACGCCGAAATCAAGACGCTGGACGCGCGGATCGCCAAGGCCGGCGACAAGGCAAGGCCGGCGGACGTGATCCTCCGCGACCATCTCTCGAGCCTGCTTTCGACCCGCACGGCAGAGCTCGATCGCGACCCGCTCGGCTATGGCGCGCGGGCGTTCGGGATGAACGTCGAGCCGATCGACTTCGACGATCCGGCAAGCATCCAGAAGCGGTTGACCCAGGCCCATGCGGTGGCCCGCGCCACCGGGCGGCCGCCGCAGTTTCTGACCGATGAAGAGGCCGCCGACCTGTCCGCACAGCTTGGCGCTGGCGGGGCCGGACGGTCGCGCGCCGCCGAGATGCTGGCCCGGCTGGGTCCGCGCCAGGCGCTCGCGGCGGCGCGGCAGGTGGCGCCGGATGATGACGTGCTGCAGCGAGCCGTGACGCTTGGCCCCAAGACGCGCACGCTGGCGCTGATCGGCCCGGACTATCGCAAAGCCAATCCCAAGCTGGTCCCGGCCGGTGACAGCCAGATCGCGTTCCAGGCCAGCACCGGCCGCGCGCTCCGGCACCTGGGCGGCGAGTTCAGCGCGGCGACGCTCGAGACCGCCCGGAACATCTATGCGGGGCTTGTGGGCCGCAATGGCGGCGGTCAGGACGGCTTTGACGACGCGACCTTCGGGATGGCGGTCAACATGGCGCTGGGTGCCAGCCGGCGCAACGGCGAACAGCAGGGCGGCATTGGCAGCTGGAACGGCCGCGCGATCCTGCTGCCGACCGACATGACCCAGCGCGAGTTCGATGGGGCGCTGGCGCGCGTCGCCGGACCGATCAGCGGCGCATCGAACGGCACGCCAATCTGGGGTGACGGATCGCCCATCAAGGGAAGCCAGATCCGCGAAGGCTTTGTGCCAGTTGCTGTGCGTGACGGGGTCTATCGGTTCGAGAACGCGCGCGGCCAGGTGCTGACCCGGGAGGGTGGCGGCGCCTGGCTGCTCGACATCCGGAAGCTCAAGCGGTGAGCGGACCGCTTGACGCCTATGAGCCGGCGGAGCTGCCGGCGCTGCCGCCGGCGCTGCCGGAAGCCTCGATCGGCGACGTGTTCGGCGCGTCGCGCGACCTGGCCGCCGGCGATCTGGCGGTCGGTCCGTTCCGGCGCGATCGGGACGCCTGGGAGCCGGTGATCGATGCGCTGGGCCTGAACGCCTACGACAATCCCGCCTATTTCGGCAGCGACCGTTTCGGCCGCCCGAGCGGGCTCAAGCAGCGCAGTGTGCTGGGCCTGTGGGGCGGCAATGCCGACCGCGACGAACAGGAAGCGCTGGTGCTCGAGCGGCTGCGCGAGCGCCGGGCTCGCGAGCCCAATTTCCTGCCGGGCGTTCCCGACACGCCGGCGGCGTTCCGCGCCTGGGTGATCGACCGTGAGCGGCAGCGACGCGACACGGCGCGCGAGACGCTGGCGCGATCGCCGGGCGGCGTCGTCGCCGGCGCGGCCGAGCTCGCCGGCGGCGCGATCGAGGGGTTCACGGATCCGCTCAACATCATGACCCTGCCGGTGGGCGGCGGCGGCAAAACGCTGGCGCAGATCCTGCTGCGCGAAAGCCTGATCAATGCCGGTCTCGAGGCGGCACAGTCGCCGCTGATCGCCCGCAACCGCGCCGAGCTTGGCGAGGAGCTGACACTCCGCGAGGCGGCGATCAACTCGCTTGCAACCGGCCTGTTCGGCGGCGCGCTCGAGACCGGCGGCGCCGCGGCGGTCCGGGGCATCGGCCGCGCAATCGACGTGATGACGCCGATCGACCGCAAGCTCGCCCGCGCGCTCGAGACGGCCGAGCTGCCGGCGATCGCGCGCGACGCAATCGGCTGGGAGCGAATGACGCCGGCAGAGCGGGCGGCCGTGAACGTGATCGAGCGCGAGTTCGAAATCGACGGCACCACGCCGTTTGGCAAGGGCGGGCCAAGCCTCGAGACGCATGGCGAGAAGCTGGCGGGCGCAATCCGCGCAATCGCCGACGAAGCGCCGCCCGTCCCGGCGCCGATCACCCCGGCAAGCCCGGCGCCGGCACCGCCTGTTTCTCGTGGAACATTCGGCTTCGATCGATACATGGCCCAGGTGGCGGGCGTGGAAAGCGGCGGAAGCCTGACCGCGCGCAACCCGCGCAGCAGCGCCGAAGGGCTGTTCCAGTTCACGGACGGCACATGGCTCGCCTATTACCGCCAGCGGTTCGGCGATGGGCTGAGCGACGCTGCGATCCTCGCCAAGAAGGGTGACCGGGGGCTGCAGGAGCAGCTCTTCCGCGACCTGACAGCCGATAACGCGCGATTGCTGGCCCGCGGCGGCGAGGCTGAGACAGCGGGCAACCTCTACCTGGCGCATTTCGCCGGCCCGAAAGGCGCGCTGCGGATCCTGAAAGCCGATCCGGACACGCCGATCGAGCGCATCCTGAGCGCCGACGCGATTGCCGCAAACCCGTTCCTGCGGGGCAAGACGGCTGGGGACGTCGCCGAATGGGCGCACGCGAAGATGGGCGAGGCCAATCTTGCCGGCCAGCGCGTCACGCTCGATCGCGCCAACTTCCCCAGCGGCGACACTGGCGAGCTCGAATGGCGGATGGCCCAGGCGTCGCTTGATGCCGAGCTGGTCGCGCGGCTGCAGGCCGAGCGCGCGGAAATCGCCGGCGGCGCGCCGGCGCCGGCGCAGCGGCCCATCGCGATCGCGCCGGAGCAGGAGCTCACACCCTGGACGCGCGCCGACGCAGAGGACGGACCGGACATGCCGGAGCGGCCCGAGGTCGCCGAGCCCGACCCCGCGGTGCTGGCGCTGCTGCCGGCGATCCGGCAGGCCATCGCCACGCCGGGCCTGTCTCTGGATCCGGCCAAGCTCGCCCGCCGGCTGCAGACGACGGAAGCGCTCGCGCGCGAGGCACTGGCCCGCATCGCCGCCCGCTCCCGCGCCGTGCTGGTCGACCGCCGCGGCCGCTTCCGTCGACCGCTGCAGCGGCGCGAGGAGCCGGACATCGTCACCTGGGTCGCCGACCGTGGCGGCGTGCGCGACGACGTGAACATCCGCGGCGACTATGGCGCGCACCAGATGGCCGAGCGGCTCAAGGCGTTCGTGCCTGGCGCCGGGCCGCTCCACCGCAAATCCGGCATGTCGCTCGATGAGCTCGGCGAGGCGCTCTGGGAGGATGGCTGGTTTCGCGAGCGGCCGTCGACCGCGGATGTCCTCGATCTGCTCGAGCGTGGCGTCGCCGCCTATGGTGGCCCGAAGGCCAAGCGGATCTACCACCCCAATCGCGTGGCCGATGTGCGCGCCCAGATTGAAGCTGAGGTGACCGACGAGGCGCTGCTGAGCCGGATCCACGGTGTTGCGGGCGAAATCGAGCTGAGCGACGACATGGCGCAGCAGGTGGCGCGCAGCTTCGAGCGGTATCTCGGGGCCGACCAGGACGTCGACGCGGCAATCGAGCGGGCGATCTTCGATGAGCTCGCCTATGAGTTCGAGCAGGTCCAGCGAATGGCCCTGTTCGACAATGAGGAGGCGCTCTATGATGCGCTCGCCGAATTGGAGGCCGAGGGCTATGTTGGATCGACGGATCGCGCTGGCGGAGAAGATCTCGGCGAGCCCGAGATTTTCGGAAGAGACGCGGATGGCGGCGAAGCGCTCGGCGGCCAATCTGGCGGCGCTGGCCAAGCGCGCGCAGACTTCGACGACGCCGAAGGGCTAGGCCCGCCCGACGATCCGGCGGCGCTGGCCGCCTTCGACGATCCCGCCGGCGCCGGGGCAAGCGCCCAGATCCAGAGCATCGAGCATGACGTCCGGATGGACGTCGGCGCGGGCGGCCTCGACCGCGGCGCCGAAGTCGATCCGGCGGTCGCCGCGCGTCTGCGCCAGGAAGCCGAGCTGCGCGCGCAAAGCCCGCTGCGCGGCGAAAACGTCACCGGCCAGGAGCAGGCGGGCACCATGGGGCTGGACCTGTTCGACGCGGCCGATCAACCAACGTTCCGGCTCAGCGAGGACGGCGACGAAATCGACGCCGCTTCGCTGCTGCGCGCGCTGGATGAGGATGACGCCGCGAATGCGGTGCTGCGCGGGTGCATGGTGCCGCCCAAGGGGGCGGCGTGAGCATCCGCGCCTGCCTTCCCGGCCTGCTGGCCGATGGGAAGATCTCGCCCGAGAAGGCGCGCGAGGCCGGGCAATTGTTCGATGAGCTCGAGCGCGTCTATCGCCGCCAGTTCGGCGAGCAGACGGCCGCGGCGATGGCGTCGGAACGTGTGCTGGAAATCCTCGAGCGGCAGGCGCTGCAGAAGCGGCGCCAGGCGCTGCTGCAGATCCAGGCGCAGAAGGGCGCGCTGGCGGCGATGGGCCGGTTCGCCGGCGGCGCCGGCGACGGCCCGCCGGATCCGCGCGCGGCAATCGCGCTGCTCGATCGCGACGGCCGCGCGCCATATTCCAACGTCGAGGGCCGCCGCAAGGCGATCATCGGCCGCTCCCATGCCATGCTCGATCGTCTGTTGCGCGAGCATAGCCGCAACCTGATCGGCGAGGTCCGCCAGAAGCCGCAGCTCGCCGACATCGTCGCCGAGCTGTTCGGCCGTTCCACAAGAAACGGCCATGCGCGCGAGCTGGCCGATGCGTGGAGCCGCACGGCCGAGATGCTGCGCCAGCGCTTCAATGCGGCTGGCGGCGACATCGGCAAGCTCGAGCGCTGGGGCCTGCCCCAGGCGCATGACAGCCGTGCGGTCCGCGCCGCGGGCTTCGAAGCCTGGCGCGACTTCACCCTGCCGCTGCTCGATCGCGAACGCATGATCGACCGCGACACGGGCGCGCCCTTTGCCGACGAAAAGCTCGAGCTGGTGCTGCGCGACGTCTGGGAGACGATCCGGACCGATGGATGGTCCAACCGCGCCTCGGGCGGCGCCGGCATGTCCAAGCTCGCCAATCGGCGCCAGGAGCATCGCTTCCTCCACTTCGCCGGGCCGGATGCCTGGACCGCCTATGCCGACCGCTTCGGCGGCGGCAACGCCTTCGATGCGATGATGGGCCATATCGAGGGCATGGCGCGCGACATCGCGCTCATGGAAATCCTAGGGCCCAACCCCAACGCCACCGTCCGCTGGCTGAAAGACACGATCGAGAAAGGCGCGGCGCTCGACACCGCGCCAGGCACCAAGGCGATCGAAAAGGCCCGCGCGGCGGGCAAGGCGATCGACCGGATCTATGATGAGCTGACCGGCGCCTCGCGCCAGCCGGAAAGCCGGGCAATCGCGCTCGGTTTCTCGGCGCTGCGATCGATGCAGACAGCCGCGAAGCTGGGATCGGCGACCCTTTCGGCGGTGACGGATCTCGGCTTCCAGTTTTCCGTGCGGCGGTTCAACGGCCTGCCGGCGGCCAAGGTGGCCGGCGATTATCTGCGCCTGCTCAACCCCGCCGCGGCAGAGGACCGGCTGTTCGCGGTGCGCGCCGGCCTGATCGCCGATCAATGGTCGACCATGGCGGCAGGCTCGCACCGTTATCTGGCTGAAGAGCTGACCGGCGAAGTGTCGCGCCGCCTGGCCGAAGGCGTGCTGCGCGTGTCCGGCCTGTCGGCCTGGACGCAGATCGGCCGTTGGGCCTTCGGCATGGAAGCGCTCAACGCGATCGCGAGCAGCGCCGATCGCGGCTTCGATGCGCTCGATCCCGCGTTCCGCGACATGCTGACGCGCTACGGCATCGGCGCCGATGGCTGGGACCGGATCCGGGCGACGCCGGCGCGGATGGAGCGCGGCGCCGAATGGATCATGCCGGCGGACATCGACGATCAGCAGCTCGGCGATCGCGTGCTCGAAATGATCCTGTCCGAAACCGACTTTGCCGTTCCGGTGGGCGACGTTCGCACCCGGGCGCTCATCAACTCGGTCGCGCCCCGCGGCACCTGGATCGGCGAGATCGCGCGCTCGGCCTTCCTGTTCAAGACGTTCGGGATCTCCGTCTTGCTGAACAACGGGCGCCGCGTTTTCGAGGGCGGCACCACCGGCAGCAAGATCGGCCGCGCCCTGGCCTTCGTGGTGCCGGCGACCGTCATGGGCGCGCTGGCGCTGCAGTTGAAGGACGTCGCCAAGGGCAAGGATCCGCGGCCGATGAACGCGCCGGAATTCTGGGGCGCGGCCATGCTGCAGGGCGGCGGCTTCGGCATCTTCGGCGACTTCCTCGCCGCCTCCCAGAGCCGCTTCGGCGGCGGCTTCTCGGAGACCCTGGCCGGCCCGATCGCCCAGGATCTGGACGCGATCGCGCAGATCGTCCGATCGGCGCGCGATCCTGACACGCGGGAAAGCGCGGACTGGAAGCTGGCGCGCTTCCTGAAGCAGGCCACGCCCGGCAGCTCGCTCTGGTATCTCAGGCTCGGCCTCGACCGGCTGCTTGCCGATCAGATCCAGGCCGAGATCGACCCCGACTACCGCCAGAGCTGGCGCCGGCTGGACAAGGCCGCCGCCGAATGGGGCCAGGATTTCTGGTGGGCGCCCGGCGACACCGCCCCCGAGCGCGCACCCGACTTTGCCAACGCCTTCACCGGCGAGATCCCGGAGGACGCAGAATGACGGTTTCGACCCAGACCGCGGTTGTCGAATATCTCGAGCCGGGTGGCACCAATGTCGATTTCGACGTGCCCTTTCGCTTTCTCGCCGCCGCCGACCTGATCGTGACGCGGCGGATCGGCCAGACGATCACGAATGTCGCCCCGTCCCTGGTCTCCGGAGTCGGCAACGCCGACGGGGGAACCATCCGCATCGCCAGCTCCGTCTCCGGCGCCGTGCTGCGGATCCGTCGAAGAACCGCGCGGACCCAGCCAACCGACTATACGCCTGGCGATCGCTTTCAGGCGGAGACGCACGAGCTCGCGCTCGATCGCCAGATGATGGCGCTGCAGGAAACCGACGCCGACGTGGCAGGTATTCAGTCGCGGGCGGTGCTCGCGCCGGTGGGAGAGACCATCAGCGAGCTTCCGCCGGCATCTGCGCGCGCGAACAGGGCGATGGGCTTCGGGGCCGATGGTCTCCAGCCCGTAATGCTGGAGATCGGCGGCGGCAATGACGCGCTCCGCACCGATCTCGCGAACGGTAACTCTGCGGGCGCCCGGCTGATCGCTCACCGGCGCGCAGGCGCAACCTACGCCTCTGTCCGACCCGCGCAGGACGAATTCGACGAGGCAGTCAAGTTCACTCAATTCTACGATCCGGCGTTAGGGAAGGCCGGTCTCGGCAACGCGGCAGCCGATACGGCCGCGTTCGAGCGTTGCATTGCCTACGCGATGGCAAATGGCCGCGCCATCTGCGTCCCCGACAATCCAGCGCCCTTCAAGTTCAACTCGATCGACTTTCCAAAGAACGAAATCGGCGTGGACGGCGACACCGCACGGCCGACGCGGCTGCTGATCTGCGGACCCGGTCAAATCGAGTATGTGGGCGACACCTACATGTTCGACTGTTCAGACGGGTATTTCTACGATCTGGTGATCGACGGACCCCGATTTGTCTGCACAAGCGGGAATGGCGCGGCGGCGATCAATGGCGACAAGTTCATCCGGCTTGTGATCGCGCCGGGAGTGCAGTTCGAGAAGTTCGATTACGTGATCCGCGCGCCCAACGACTATCTGCAGTCCGTCCGCATGTATGGCGTCATTTGTCGCGGCGGCGTCGAAGCGTTCGTTAAGGCGCCGATGTCTTATGACTGCCTGTTTCACGGATGTATCATGGAATTTGGCTGGGACGGCATCGTCATCGATGGCGACGGCGACCCGGCGGTTCATACCACGTCGATTGTCGATAACGTGATCGAGGGCATGGCAGGCCGCGGCATCGTCCTTGGCTCCTGCCTCAGCAGCTCCGTGATCGGCAATTACATGGAGGGCAACGACCAGGGCGAGGTGTTCCTCAACGCGAGCAGCGTCCCGCACAAGGGGATCTTCGTCCAGCTCAACAGCTTCCAACAGACCAGCGCGCGCCTGCTCGCCGGCGCTTATTCGATCGTCTGGGGCGCCTCGAGCGCGCTGACGGCCCGCAGCGGCGGCAACTTCTGCACCGGACATCTGCACGACACGGCCGGCACGGCAGGCCTCCTCGACACGTTCGGTGATTTCGTCGCGCTGGGCAAAAACGTCTCCCGGCCAAATGTCGGCCGCACCGTCGATACGGACGGCTTCACCTATGTTTTTCGCTGGTTCGACCGCTTCGCAAAAATCGATCCTTATCAGAACGAGCTGGTGTTGGGCGGCAAGCACAACAGCGGCGGCCAGCCGCCGATAATCAGCTTCGGCACGGCTTCTCCCCAGGCAGCACCGGCCCTTTATGAGCGCACCACCTTCGCGCGTGGCAGCGTCATCTTCAACGTCGGAGCGGCGATCGGTCAGCCAATCGGCTGGATCTGCACGGCCGCGGGCACGCCCGGAGCCTGGGAACCATTCACGATCCTCTGAGGAGACGAGCAAGATGACGATCGCAGAGCAAATCGCCGCCCTGCAGGAAGAGGGCAGGCAGGCGTTTCAGGCGCAGACGCCGATCGACGCCTGCCCGTATCCGCGCGGATCGTATGAAGCGATGGCATGGCGCGAGGGCTGGATGATCGCTGCTCGCGGACAGCTGAACGGATAGCCGGAGAAGGCGGCGAGACAGGAGGCGCAACGATGAGCCCCGAACAGGAGAAGCAGCTTCTGGAAACGGCAGCTCTGCTGCGTGCGGCTTTTGCAAGCGGAATGCCGCTAGCGAGCAGCAATGCACCGGCGTCGGCCAAAAGGAGCTGGTCCGATTATGCGTCCGTCGCCGCGCTCATCATGTCGTCGCTGTCGATCGTTTGGACGGGCGGGGTCATGTATGGCCAGCTTTCCGAAAACACCCGGCGCATCAGCGATCTTGAACAGGTCGACCGCGCCCGCGAGCCCATCGTGCGCGAGATCTTCTCAAAGGTCAGCCGGATCGAGGCCCAAGTCGATCAGCTTCGGCAGGAGAAACCCCGCTGATGACATCCCATGCCCAATTCTACGCCGACCGTATCGCGATCGCGCTCCGCTCGCTGGCGCCCAATGGCCGCCTGGTGCCGCCAGAGGTTCCGCACATCAACGCGCTGGCGGCGAGCTTCGCGCAGCGCGCGGAAGCCGAGGCCGTGGCAATCGTCGATCCGAAATGGATCGAGGTTGCGCGCAGCCTGATCGGCCAGCGCGAAATCCCTGGCCCGAGGCACAACAGTTGGATCGCCACCGGCTGGGCCCGGCTGGGCGCCAGATGGTTCAACGACGACGAAACGCCATGGTGCGGCTTCTTCGTCGCGCATTGCCTCGAGGCGGCGGGGATGCCCTATCCCGGGCGGGGCGAGTTCGCCCGCGCGCTCGCCTGGTCCAGCTATGGCCGGGGCCTGCAGCGTGCGGCGGTCGGTGCGATCGGAGTGAAAAAGCGGCGCGGCGGCGGCCACGTCTTTTTCATCATCGGCGAGACGCCGGACAAGCGGTTCTTCAAGGTCATCGAGGGGAACGCGAACAACATGGTCCGCATCGGCGACGTGCTGAAAGCGGACGTGATCGCCATTCGCTGGCCTCCTGCCGATATGATCGAGCTGCCGGCCAGCCGGATCCTGCCGGTCATGGACTTCGGCACGATCGCGGAAACCGAAGCATGAACCAGCGCGACGAAGCCCGGCTGCTCCGCTCGGCCATCCTGCTCGGCATCTTCGCCGCGATCGCGCTCGTCGGCGGGTGCAGCGGCCTCATCCTCGCAGCACAAAGGATCATGACACCATGAGCGAACCGACCGAGCCGCGCGACCGCATTCCCTATGTCGGCATCATCGCCGCCGTCACCGCCGCGATCCTCGCCGGCTTCTGCTGGGTGACCTGGTATGCGCTCACGCACAACGCGACGCCCGAAATGCGCGGATCGCTGATCCAGACCTGGAACAACCTGGCCGTTGCGGTCGGCGCCTTCTGGCTGGGATCGAGCGTCGGCGGCAAGCTGGGGAGCCGGAAGCCATGAAGAGGCTCGGCCTGGCGCTCGCCGGCCTCCCGGCCAAGGTGAAGGCGATCGCCGCGGCGCTGGCGCTGGTGCCGCTGATCTTCGCGCTCGGCCAATGCGACGGCATCCGCGCCGAGAAAGCCCGCCAGCGGGCCGCTGAGGCGCGCCAGGCGCTCGCCGCAGAGCGCATCGCCCGCGCCGCCGACCGGCTGCGCAGAGAGCGCCTGAGCGCCGACACGGCCACGATCCGATCCAACCGCAAGGAAGTCGACGATGCGACTGCTCACCTGCCTGATCGCCCGCTGTCTGATCGTCAGCGCGCTCGCGCTCTGCTCGAGCTGTGCCGAACGGGTCGCGCGCCTCCCGGCACCGCCTGCGGATCTGTTCGACCGCCCGGTGCGGCCGGTGATGCCCGCTGAGGCGATTGAAAGCGAGGCCGTGTTCGAGCGCTGGCGCGAGGATGTGTTCGATTGGGGCGCGACGCTTGACGCGCGGATGGCGGCCGCGTGCGCCTGGTTCAAGGATGCGGGCTTTGCCGTCGTCTGCCGGGAGCCGCGCTGAGCCGTTCCGAAAAACCGCGCGAAAGCGGCCGTTTTCGGAAAAAACTATAGCTCTAAGTCATTGATCCGGCGGGAGTAGCCTTAGCTTGGGAAGCTGACAGGCTACCATTACATCATACCCGCCTGGCGCCGCGCCGAGATAGCGAGTGCGGGCGGGGGTTGCAAATGGCACGTTTTCTCTACCATTCCGGTATTGAAACGGCGGCGACACCTTCCTAGATCCATTCCGCTCCGGCGCCGCCGGAGCTTCGGCTGCGCGCCTGCTGCCCGTCGCGCGCGCCGATCCGATCCGCAGCAGGGCTGCGGACGGCAACCCGCCCGGCCGTGCGGCGCCCTGCCTGCCCCCTCCTCGCGGGCGCCGCACGGCGGGCCAAGAAAGGAGACGCATGATGAAGATGATTGCTGCCATCGCCGCCGCGTTCCTCGCGTTCGGCGTGACCAGTGCGGCCACCTCGGCGTTCGTCCCGCTGCAGGCGGGACCCGTCGCTGAGTCGCTGTGACGGCCGGGGCGGAGCGTTAAGGCATCGCCATGACGCTCCGCCAGGCCACCCACCAGATCGAGATCGCCACGCCCGGCCCCGGGCTGCTGGAGATCACCGCCCCGGTTCGCCGATGGGCGGAGGCGCAGCGGATGACGGAAGGGCTGCTGACTCTGTTCTGCCGGCACACATCGGCCTCCCTGCTGATCCAGGAGAATGCCGCCCCTGCCGCCCGCGCCGATCTGGAACGCTTCTTCGCCACCATCGCGCCCGAGGACCCGGCCCGCTACGCGCATGACGATGAAGGGCCGGACGACATGCCCGCCCATCTCCGTTCCGCGCTCACCGCCACCCAGATTGCGGTGCCGCTGATCGGCGGCGCGCTGGCGCTCGGCACCTGGCAGGGCATTTTCCTGTTCGAGCACCGCCGCCAGCCGCAGCGCCGCCGGATCGCGCTCCACCTGCTCGGCGGCTGAGCTCAGAAGGGCTTCAGCACTCCGTCCAGCAGCCCGCGCTTGCGCTTCTTCTTTGCCGGCTGCCGTGCCTCGGCCGGATCGCCCGCCGTGTCCGCGCCGCCATCCTCGGCATCGGCGAAGTCGGCGCCCAGGAAGCCGCTATAGGTCGCGCGCGTCTGCACGCGCGTGACCCAGTCCGGCGCCCAGCCCGGCGGCGCCTTTTCCGGCCGCGGCGGATGGCTGAAGCTGGAGGTCGGGCCGACCGCGTTCATCATCAGGAAGCCGCGGCCGCCCATTGCCTTCACGGCTTCCGCCGGCACCGCGCACTGGGTGGCGGTGGGCGGCAGCATCAGCCGCTGCTGGACCAGCCGGGCGATCTCGCCGGCGCTGGCGAACTCCGGTGCGCTGCCGGGCGTCTGCGCTTCGCTGGAGCTCCACATCACCATCTGGTCCTCGCCCATGCCGCCAAAGGCCATGGCGGAGTAGCCGAGCGCATGGGGAATGGTGCGCCAGGCCAGCAGATGCGCGCCGGACGGCAGGCCGCGGCTGCCGGCGAGGTTGAACGGCGCCAGATAATCCTGCGCGGGCGCGAGCGCGAACTTGATCTCCGGGGTATAGCTGCCGCGGACGACATGCTCGCCGACCAGCGATCCGGTCGCGGGCACGCTGGTCCGCGTCCGCTCGTTCGGCCACAGGCCCGTGGTCCGGTACTGGCCCGCCGCGCCGGCGGCCGCCCGCGCCATGCGCTGCCGCATCTGCGCCATCTGCCCCGGGTTCATTCGGCCCATGGCCAGGAGCTGGGGCGGGATCTGGCCTTCGGCAAGCTTCGCGAAATCGAGCACCAGCGGCTGGCCGGGCCGCGCCTTTTCACCGCAGCCCCAGAAGATCAGGATGCGTCCCTTGGGCTTTTCCATCGGCTCGGTCGAGTCGCGGTCCGGCGACTCGGGCGTGTCGACAACCGGGCGGGGCGTGACGAGCGGCAGGCTGGCGCCGACGCCCAGCGCCGGCGGTGGCAGATGCTCGGCAGCGGGCGGCCCGGACGGCGTCCGGTTGCTGCCAAGCTCGAGTGTCAGGAGGCGCGCGGCAGCGGCGGGATCCGCGGCCCGGCCGCTCAGCAGCGCGCCGATCATGCCGCCGGCGCCGCGGGCGCCCATCAGCCCGGCGCCCATGCCGCTATAGGTGTCTGCCGTCACGCGGTAGCTGACGGTCTGGCCCGGACCTTTGGTCTGCGCTGCGGCGCTCCACGCGATCCCGGCGACCGCCGTCGCCGCCAGACCGGCGGCGAGACTCACTCGCTTGTCCATGTCGCTTCCTCCCTGTCCCGGGCACATTCTCGCCGGCCGGGCGAGGCCCGGCAATAGGCGATCCTCCGGAGCCCGCAGCCGCGCTGAGACGAACCCCGCCGATCGCACGACCGGGCGGCGGCTTGGGCTTTCGCGGCGAGCCGGCTAAGACAGCGGCCATGTCCACCACCTACACGCTCGACACCGCGACCAGCCGCGCCAACCCGACGCCGGCCCCGCTCAAGCGCCTGACGGTGCCCGCGCTGCGGGCGCGCAAGGGCGGCGAACCGATCGTGATGCTGACCGCCTACACGGTCCGGATGGCACAGCTGCTCGATCCGCACTGCGACATCCTGCTGGTCGGCGACAGCCTGGGCCAGGTGATCTACGGCCTGCCCTCGACGCTCCCCGTCAGCCTCGAGACGATGTGCGCGCATGGCGCCGCGGTGGTGCGCGGCAGCTATCACGCCGCCGTGATCGTCGACATGCCGTTCGGCAGCTACGAAGCCTCGCCGGAACAGGCGTTCGCAAGCGCCGCGCGGGTGATGAAGGAAACCGGCGCGGCCGGCGTCAAGCTGGAGGGCGGGACGGCGATGGCGGAGACGGTGGCGTTCCTGTCCCGCCGCGGCATCCCGGTGATGGGCCATGTCGGCCTGACGCCCCAGGCCGTCAACATGCTGGGCGGCCACCGCGTCCAGGGCCGCGACGCCGCGACCGCCGCCCGGGTGGTCGAGGATGCGCAGGCGATCGCCGCTGCCGGCGCCTTCGCAATCGTCGTCGAAGGCGTGGTGGAGCCGATCGGCGTCGAGGTGACCGGCGCCGTCCCCTGCCCGACGATCGGCATCGGCGCCTCGGCGGCATGCGACGGACAGGTCCTCGTCGCCGAAGACATGCTCGGCCTGTTCGAACGCACGCCCCGCTTCGTCAAGCGTTACGCCGATCTGGCGGCGACGGTCGGTGCGGCGGCGGAGCGCTATGCCCGCGAGGTGCGGGCTCGTGCCTTTCCCGGCGCCGAGCAGGTCTATGCGCCGAAGGAGGGATCATGATCGCGAGCCTTGCCGCCATGCTGCTGGCGGGTGCCGCACCGCCGCCGTCGCCGGCCGCAGACGCGCCGGCGGCAGAACCGGCGGCGGCGCGGCCGGCACCGGCAGAGCGGGCGGACGACGACATTCTGGTCGAGGGCGTGACGCTCTCGGCAGGCGAGCTGCGGCAGCAGGCCGGCCTGATGATCCGGACGCTCGCCCTGCTGCCGACCAGCGATCAATATGCGCGCTGGAACACGCCGGTCTGCCCGGTCGTGATCGGCACGCCCAATGCGCGGGTGGTCGAGGCGTTGACGGTCAAGCTCCGGCTGGTCGCGGCGGAAGCGGGCGTCCCGCTCGGCAAGCCCGGCTGCGACAGCAATCTCGTGATCGCCTTTGCCGACGATGCGGGGCGGCTCTTCAGCAAGGTCGCCGCGCGCCGCACCCAGATTTTCGAGACCGTGCTGCCGCGCGAGGCGCAGATTCTCCGCCGGTCGCCGCTGCCGGTGCGCTGGTGGCACGGGCTGCAGCCGGGCGGCGCCGAAGGTCAGGGCGTCGCTTCGGGCGCCGAGGCGGCGGGGGGCGTCGGCCTGCCGGGGCTCGATCTCGGGCAGACGAGCATCGCGGTCTATGGCGGCGGCTCGCTGGTCGACTCGCCGGTCCGCACCAATGTCATGAACGCCTCGATCCTGATCGATGTGCGGCGCGTCGAAGGCGTGCGGCTCGATGCGCTGGCGGCCTATGTCGCGCTGATGGCGCTGGCGCCGGCCCGGCTGCCGCCGACGGCGCTGCCCGTCCGCTCGATCGCCAACCTGTTCCTGGGACAGCCGGACGTGACCGATCTGACGGCCTGGGACCGCGCCTATCTGGAAGCGCTCTACCGGACCCCGCCCAATCGGGCCGCGCGCACCCAGGAAGCGGCGATGGCGGCCCGCATGGCGGAGCGGATCGGCGGCGCGAACTGATCCCTGGACCGGCCACGGCGCCGCTGCCCGGCGGCGGGCGTCGCCCCTTCCGTTTGCGATCCGCCGCCGCTAAAGGGCGGGCTTTGCTGTCCGGAGATCCCGATTGGCCTTGCCGCCGCAGAACAGTGACGCCTTTGTCCGCGAAGTCGATGAAGAACTCCGGCGGGATCAGATCTTTTCCTTCTGGCGGCGCTGGGGCCGGCTGGTGTTCGTTGCCGTCCTGGTCGGGCTGGCGGCGCTCGCCGCGTGGCTGTTCTGGCAGGACCGCCAGGCCCGCGCCGCCGGTGCCGAGGCCGAAAAGCTGACGGCTGCGATCGAGCAGCTGTCCGCCAGCCGGTTCGACGAGGCCCGGCCGACGCTGACCGCGCTCGCCGCGTCCGACCGCGACGGCTATCGCGCCGCCGGGCGGCTCGCACTCGGCGCCGTCGCGATGCAGAACGGCGATCTCAAGGCGGCGGCCGCCCGCTTCGGCGAAGTTGCGAACGACACGCGGCTGTCCGATCCGCTTCGCCATCTGGCGCTGGTTCGCCAGACCGCCGCCGAGTTCGATCAGCTGCCGCCCGACACGGTCGTCCAGCGCCTGCAGCCGATCGCGCAGAAGGGCAGCCCCTGGTTCGGCAGCGCCGGCGAAATGGTCGCCGCTGCCCATCTGAAGGCCGGGCGGCGCGCGGATGCCGCCGCGGTGTTCGCCGCGATTGCCGCCGATCCCGGCGTGCCTCAGTCCATCCGTTCACGCGCGGTCCAGATTGCCGGCGTATTGGGGGTGGACGCCAGCGTATCCGCTTCGCCCAGCCAAAGCTCCGCCCGATGATGCCTCTCTTCCGCAGCTCCGTCCTTCTTGCCGCGCTTTTCGCCGTGTCGGCCTGCGGCATATTCAAGCCTGCCCGGCCGAAGACGCCGGTGATCGGCAACCGCGTGCCGATCCTGGTCTCGGAAAGCAGCGCCGATGTCGATCCGACGCTCGCGTCGGTGGACGTGCTGCTGCCGCTCCAGATCGTCAACGAAGGCTGGACCCAGCCCGGCGGCAATGCCGCCAAGGCGCTCGGCCATGTCGCGCTCGGCGAGGCGCCGGTGCGGCTCTGGCAGGCGGAGATCGCCGCCGGCACCGGCAACCGGGCCCGGCTCGCCTCCGCGCCGGTGGTCTCGGGCGGGCGCGTCTATGTGGTTGACACCGACGCGCGGCTGCACGCCTTCGACGTCGAAACCGGCAATCGCATCTACGAAGTGTTCGTCGGCGATCCGAAGGATTCGGGAGGCGGCATCAGCTTCTGGACTGGCGAGGCGACCGGCGTGTCCGGCGCGCTGTTCGGCGGCGGCGTCTCGGTCGACGGTGACCGGCTCTACGCCACCAACGGCCTGGGCGATGTGGTCGCGATGAACGCCTCGGACGGCAGCATCCTCTGGCGCAAGCGGCCGGGCGGGCCGCTGCGCGGCGCGCCGACGCTGTTCGCCGGCAACGTGTTCGTCGTCAGCCAGGACAATCAGATGTTCGCGCTCCGGGCGAGCGACGGCAATGTCGAATGGACCGACAGCGCGACGCTTGAAGTCTCCGGCGTGTTCGGCGTCGCGGCGCCGGCAGCGGGCCAGGGCACTGTCGTCGCCGGCTTTTCGTCCGGGGAGCTCGATGCCTTCCGTTACGAGAACGGCCGCGCGCTGTGGCAGGACGCGCTGTCCCGGACCAGCATCTCGACATCCGTGTCGACGCTGTCCGACATCGACGCGGAGCCGGTGATCGATCAGGGCCGGGTGTTCGCGATCGGGCTTGGCGGCCGGATGGTGGCGCTCGATCTGTTCACCGGCCAGCGCATCTGGGAAATCAATGCGGGCGGCATCGCCATGCCCTGGGTGGCGGGCGAGTGGCTGTTCGTCGTGACCGACAATGCCCGGCTGCTCGCGGTCTCCCGCACCACCGGGCGGGTGCGCTGGGCGGCGCAGCTGCCGCGGTTCCGGAACGAGAAGAAGAAGTCCGGCGCGATTTCGTGGGTCGGGCCGGTGCTGGCCGGCGGCCGGCTGGTGGTGCTGAGCAGCCGCGGCGACGTCGCGTTCGTGAACGCGGCCGACGGCACCATCCAGAGCCGGATCGAAGAGGCCGGATCGAGCTTCAGCCTGGGCCCGGTGGTTGCCGCCAACACGATGTTCCTGCTGGACGACAAGGGGCGGCTGACGGCCTGGCGCTGAGCGCTGCCGATCGACCCGACGACAAAAGGGCCGCGCATCCCGGGATGCGCGACCCTTTCCGTCCGGTCGGTCGATGCGTGGCGATCAGTTGCCGCGCACTTCCTCGCCGGCTTCGACCATCGCATTGCCGGTCGCGTCGGCAGCGCCTTCGGCCGCGCCTTCGGCGGCAGCACCCATATTCTCCATCGACTGCTCCGCGCCGCTCAGCGCGTTGTCGACCGTGTCGCCGGCGGCATCCATCGTCGCTTCGACATCGCTGCCGATCACATTGGCCGCCTCGGCGCTCTCGTCCTGCGCCTTTTCCGAGCAGGCGGCGATGCCAAGCGATGCGGCGGCAATGGCGGCAGCGGCAAGAATCTTCTTCATTCGTCTCTCCCTTTTGATGCGGTGCGGGTGTAGCCCGTGGGCTCCGGGGCGGCAAACGTAAACCTGCCGAAACGGTTTCACCGGCAGGTCGTGCCCGGCCCGCCGTCGAGATCGAGGCAGCGTCCGTCGATCTCGCCCGCCGGCAGCGGCAGGCCGATCAGCGGGGCGAGGCTGGGCAGGATGTCGACCACTTCGACGCCCAGCGGCTGTTCAAACGGCACCACGCCCGGCCACCAGAACAGGATCGGCACCCGCCGGTCATAGTCCCAGAAGCTGCCATGGGTGGCGACATAACCCAGCCGCGGGTCGGGAATGGGAGTCACGCGCTGCTTGAGGGCGACGACCAGATCGCCGGACCGGCCTGGAAAATAGCTGGCCCGCGCCCGCTCGGCGAGCGACCAGAGCTCCGGCGGCCGGCTGGGCGACGGCATGGCCGCAAGCTCGCTCCCCAGCAGCACCTCCTCGACCAGCGGGTTGGCGCGGAGCAGCTCGGCGGCGCGCCGGATGACGGCGGCGCGGCGCCGCCGCGGCACATCGCGGTGGACGTAGAAGTCCGCACCCTGGGCCAGCAGGGCGGGCACGTCGAGCCGCAGTTCGCGGCTGATCTGCGCGGCGACCGCCTTCGCGTCGAAGCGGGCATCGACGCGGATCGCATCCGGCGCGGCACGGGCCTGGTTGCGTTCGGGCAGGTCGTGCCCGCCATGATCGGCGGTCAGCACCGCGACGTAGCGGACGCCGCTGCGATCGAGCGCGGCGAACAGGCGGCCGAGCTCGCGGTCGAGCGACAACAGGGTCAGGCACTGCTCGCTGCCGCCGGTGCCGTAGGTGTGGCCGACATAATCGGGGGCGGACGCGCTGAGCGCGAGCAGATCGGGAGCGTCCCCGCGGCCGAGACGCAGCGATTCGAACATCGCGATCGCAATGTCGATCGTCGCGGTATCGGCTTCCGGCGACGCGCGCCACGCCCGCAGATCCCCGGCCGCGCGGCCGAATCGGCCGGTGCCCACGGTCTTGCCGTCGCCGATCGGCACCGATTGCGCGCGCGCCTCGCAAGGGGGCGGCAGCGGCAGATCCGGCTGGGCCGTCGCGATTCGGGTGCGAATGGCGGCGAAGGCGGCGGCAACCTCCGGGGCAGGCTGCTGGCCGGCAGGCCCGGCAAAATCGCGCCCGTTCCACCACCACAGCTGGTCCGCCTGGTGGCCGCCCAGCATCACCGCACCCCGATCCTTCGTCGACACCGCGACCACGCGGCTGGCCGGCGTCACGGCCTTGATCCGGTCGCCAAGCGTCGGCACCAGCAGCTGGCGCGCGGACACGGTGTAGCGGGACGAACTGCTGCCCGGCACGCTCGGATCCTCGGAGCAATAGAGAACCTTGTCCTCGCGGGAGAGCGACTGGTCCAGCCAGTCGTTCGCAATGATGCCGCTGCGCGATGGCCGCGCGCCCGTCAGGATCGTCGCATGGCCGGGGCAGGTCTCGGTCGCAGCGTGGGACTGGTAGCCGGCGGGAAACACCACGCCGTCCGCCATCCGCCGCAGCCCGCCGGTGAAATGCGGCCGATATTCCGCGAAGAGATCGGCCGACAGCTGATCGACGGCGATCGCCACGATCAATGCCGGCTGGCGCGGCAGCGCCGGCGACACGGACGGCGCGGGCTGGGCCGCAGCGGCGGATGCGCAGAGGAGCGCGGCGAGGGCGGCGAGCGGACGGTACACCGGTGCGATTCTCCGTTGGGGCGCGGGCCGAAGCCGGATAGGGAAAGCGCCATGGTCGCGAAACTGAAAATGGCGATATGGGCGGCGCTTTACGCGTTCGTGACGGTCGTCGCGGCCGCCGCGGCGCTGCCGGCGGCCGCCCAGCCCTATTCGACGCAGCACATTCGGCCGGAGCTGCGGATCGAAACGCCGCGGCCGGCGCCGGGGCAGACGGTGACGCTGGCGCTGGTGATGACGCCCGATCCCGGTTGGCACGGCTATTGGGCCAATCCGGGTGATGCGGGCGTGCCGCTGGCGATCGACTGGACGCTGCCGGCAGGCGCGCGCATCGGCGCATTCGCCTATCCGGTGCCGGAACGGCTGCTGATCGCCGGCCTGATGAACTATGTCTATGCCGAGCGCTACGCCCTGCTTGCGCCGCTCACCATTCCCGCCGATGCCCGGCCGGGGGCGACGCTGCAGCTGCGCGGCGCTGCCGAATGGCTGGCCTGCACCGACGAGATTTGCGTGCCGGAACGCGGCACGGTCACGCTGGAAGTGACGGTCGGGGAGGGCCGCGGCGATGCCGCCCGGCGCCGCGCGTTCGATGCCTGGCGGGCGGCGCTGCCCAAGCCGCTCGGCACCCCGGCGCGCTTCGTGGCCGAGGGCGGGCGGCTCCGGATCGCGGTGCCGCTGCCGGCAGACGTCGCGCTCGCCGATCCCTATTTCTTTCCGCTGACCCGGGACGCCGCCGACTATGCGGCGCCGCAGCAGGTCAGCCGATCCGGCGATCTGCTGATCATCGAGACGGCCGGCCGCGGCACGCCGCCGCGGCTGGACGGCGTGCTGAGGCTGGACGACCGCACCGGGCTCGTCGTCGCCGCGGCGCCCGGTCCGGTGCCGGCGGCCGGAACCCCGGTCGGTCCGCCGGCGGCCGGCGGCGCCGGAATCGCGCTCGCGACCGCGCTTGCCGGGGCGCTGCTCGGCGGGCTGCTGCTCAACGTCATGCCCTGCGTGTTCCCGATCCTCAGCCTGAAGGCGCTGAGCCTCGCCCGCGCCGGGGTGGAGGAGCGCGTCGCCCGGCGCGAGGCGCTTGCCTATGCTGCCGGCGTCGTCCTGACATGCCTTGCGCTCGGCGGCGCGCTGCTCGGGCTCCGCGCCGGCGGCGCCGCGGTCGGCTGGGCCTTCCAGTTGCAGGATCCCCGCGTCATCGCGCTGCTGCTGCTGCTGGTGACGGCCATCGCGCTCAATCTCGCCGGACTGTTCGAACTGGGATCGATCACCGCCGGCGGCGCGCTTGCCGGGCGCGCCGGGACAGCCGGCGCCTTCTGGACCGGCGCGCTTGCCGCCTTCGTCGCGACGCCCTGCACAGGCCCGTTCATGGCGGCCGCGCTCGGCACGGCGCTGGTGCTGCCCGCCGCCGCCGCGCTGGCGGTGTTCGCCGGCCTGGGACTGGGGCTGGCGCTGCCCTTCCTCGCCATCGGCTTCGTGCCGGCGCTGCGCCGCCGGCTGCCGCGGCCGGGGCCGTGGATGGAAACGCTGCGGCGGCTGCTGTCCGTGCCCATGTTCCTCACCGCGCTCGGCCTTGCCTGGATCCTCGGCCGCCAAGCGGGCGCGGACGGCATGGCGATCGGCCTCGCGGCCGCGCTGCTGCTTGCCCTCGGCCTCTGGTGGGCGGGCATCCGTCAGGCGAAGGGCCGCGGCTTCGCGCCGGCGCTGCCGGCGCTGGGCCTCGCCGCCGTCCTCGCCCTCACGCTGGCGCCGGTGTCGACCCCGGCCGCGGCGGAGGACGGCGCGCTGGGCGCGGCGCCGTTCAGTGCGGCCAGGCTGGACGAAGCGCGTGCGGCGGGGCGGCCGGTGTTCGTCTATTTTACGGCGGACTGGTGCATCACCTGCAAGGTGAACGAACGCACCGCGATCGACCGGGCGGAGGTCGCCGCCGCGTTCCGCAAGGCGGGCGTCACGGTGCTGGTCGGCGATTGGACGCGCGGCGATCCGGAGATCGGTCGGTTCCTCGCGGCGCAGGGCCGGTCGGGCGTCCCGCTCTATCTGTTCTACCGGCCGGGCGGCGCGGCGCCGGAGGAACTGCCGCAGGTGCTCACGCCGGCCATGCTGACCAGCCTCGTCGGCTGATCCGGGGCAGGCGCCGGCGGGCTGCCGCTCAGCGGGCTCCCGGCGGCGGCGGCGGCGCGACCGCCGGCGGTAAGGTCGGCACGTCGATCGCCGCCGGCGCCGCTCCATTCTCCATGTCCGGCGCGGGCAACGGTTCGGGCTGGCGGCAGCGGTCGAGCACGCGGCGCACCGCGACGCCGCCGGGCAGGCTGATCCGGTCGCCCGTCGCCGTCACCAGCTGAAGCCGCGCCTGCGGAGCTGCCATTGCCGCCAGCAGCGGATCGTCGAGCGTCAAGTGCGCCGCCACGCGATCCTCGCCGATGCGTTCGGCCGGCAGGGTCCGTTCGATCCCGCCGGCGGCGAGCGTCAGCTCGGTCCCGGCACCGCTGCGCTCGATCAGCAGCTCGCCCGCCGCGCGCAGGCAGCGCAGCCCGATCAGCGGCTGCTGCCCGGCGCCGCCATAGCCGGCGGTGCCGCCGGTCACGCGCCAGGCCATTGGCGCGGCACCGGCCTGCAGCGGCTCCTCCGCCAGAGCGGTCACGGCGTCCGTCTCGTCGACACGGACCGTCACGTCGCCGGCGCGCTGCTCGCGCGGGGGCGACGACGCCATGTCGCAGCCGCCGATCAGCAGCGTGACCGCCAGCGCTGCGGCGGCCGCGCGCATCACCGCTCCGCCGCGAACACGCGTTCGCCGCCGATCCAGGTCTCGAGCACGCGCGTCGCGCGCAGCTCGGCAATGCTGCTTTCCAGCGGATCGGCGTCGACGATCAGGAAATCGGCGCGATAGCCGGGCTCGAGCATCCCGATCCGGTCCTCCGCGAACCCGGCATGCGCAGCGCCGGTGGTGAAGCCGGCCAGCGCGATCTCCCGCGACACCCGCTCCTGGGGCTGCCACCCGCCCAGCGGCTCCCCGTCCGGACCCTCGCGCGTGATCGCGGCGGCGAGGCCGGCGAACGGATTGGCCGGCTCGACCGGGAGATCGGAGCCGAAGGCGAGGCCCGCCCCCGCCTGGCGCAGCGACGCCCAGGCATAGGCGCCGCTCAGCCGGCCGCTGCCGAGCCGCGTCTCCGCCATCAGCCGGTCGGACGTCTGGTGGACCGGCTGCATCGACGCGATGATGCCGTGCCTGCCGAAGCGGGGAATGTCCGCCGGGTCGACGATCTGGGCGTGCTCGATCCGCCAGCGGCGGTCGCCGCCATAGGTTTCGGCCAGCTCCTCGATCGCTTCCAGCGCCTGGGCGTTGGCGCGGTCGCCGATCGCATGGACCGCCACCTGGAACCGGTCCATCGCCGCCCGCACCATCAGGTTGCGCAGCTTCGCGTCGGAGAGAAGGCCGAGCCCGGTCTCCCCCGGCGCATCGGCATAGGGCGCCTTCAGCCAGGCCCCGCGCGAGCCGAGCGCACCATCGGCATAAAGCTTGACGCCGATCATGCGCAGCCGATCCTCGTACAGCCAGGGCGTCGGGCCGGCGCCGGCAATCGCCAGCATCGGCTCCACCCCATGGGCGTAGCTCAGGATCCGCACCTTGAGGACGCCGGCATCGCCGGCCCGGCGGTAGACGTGCCAGTCGCCTTCGCTGGTGCCCATGTCGGCAATCGCGGTGATGCCGTTTTCAAGAAGGATCTTCTGGGCGCGCGACAGCGCCAGATCGCGTTCGCGCGGCTGGGCCGGGGGGATGATGCGCTCGACGAGCATGCGGGCGGCGTCGACGAACACGCCATTCTCGATGCGGCCGCCCGGCGGCGCCACTGTCGCCGCATCAATGCCGGCCGCCTTCAGCGCGGCGCTGTTCCCCCAGCCGGCATGGCCGTCGACGCGGACCAGCCAGACCGGCCGGTCGGCGACGGCGGCGTCGAGATCGGCCGCGGTCGGAAAGCGGCCGAGCTGCCAGTTCTCCTGGTTCCAGCCGCGGCCGAGGATCCAGGGCCGGTCCGGATTGGCGGCCGCATAGGCGCGGATCATTGCCTGCGCTTCGGCGAGCGAGCGGGCGCCGGTCAGGTCCAGCTGCATTGCCTGTTCGCCAAGCGCCATCACATGGCCGTGCGCGTCGATCAGCCCGGGGATCAGCGTGCGGCCTTTGCCGTCATGCCGGAAATCGAGCTTTTCCGGCCGCTTGTCCCGCCGCCCGAGCCGCTTCACCACTTTGCCGTCGGGCCCGATCACCAGCCCGGTGAAACGTTCGATGCTGCCATCCCGGGTCAGGGTCAGCCCGTTCACATTGTCGATCAGCCCGTCTGCCGCCGCCGGCCCGGCGGCCAGCAGCATCGCGGCGAGCGCGCCGACCACCAACGTCCTCAGCACCGGGGCAGTCTCCTGACGAGTGCGCTCGTGTCCTGGCGCTGGCCGCCCAGGGCCTGCACCTCGGCATAGAATTGATCGACGAGCGCCGCGACCGGCAGCGTCGCGCCGTTCGTCCGCGCTTCGTCCAGCGCGAGCGCCAGATCCTTGCGCATCCAATCGACCGCGAAGCCGAAATCGAATTCGTCCCGGGCCATGCTGTGCCAGCGGTTGAGCATCTGCCAGCTTGCCGCCGCGCCGCCGGACACCGCATCGAACACCCGGTCGAGGTCAAGCTCCGCGGCCTGGGCGAAGCGCAGGGCCTCCGCCAGCCCCTGGAGCGTGCCGGCGATCGCGATCTGGTTCACCATCTTCGTCGTCTGGCCGGCACCGGCCGGGCCGACATGCGTGATCCGCCCGGCATAGGCCTGCATCAGCGGCCGTGCCGCATCCACTGCCTCTGCCGGGCCGCCGCACATGATCGAGAGCGTCCCCTGTTCGGCGCCGGCCTGGCCGCCGGTCACCGGCGCGTCGACGCAGTGAAGGCCGAGCGACTTGCCTTCGACGCCCAGCTGGCGGGCGATCCGGGCCGAGACCGTCGTGTGATCGATGAACACGGCGCCGCGCGGCATCGACCGGAAGGCCCCCTGGCGGCCGAGCGTCACGTCCGCCAGATCGTCGTCATTGCCAACGCAGGTGATGACCGCATCCCGGTCCGCCGCCGCGGCTGCCGGCGAGTCCGCGACCGTGCCGCCGTGCGCGGCCACCCAGGCATCCGCCTTTGCGGGAGAGCGGTTGTAGACCGTCAGCTCGTGGCCGGCGGCAGCAAGATGCCGGGCCATCGGACCCCCCATCACGCCGATGCCGATGAATGCGATGCGCGCCATGTCCGCCGCTGCTTAGAGCGCGGGGGGCCGATCGAAAAGCCCCCGCCGGATCAAACGCGGCGGGCGCCGTCGCCGGCCGATGCGGCCTGCAGCAGATCCAGCTCGACGGCATCGTGCGCGCAGAAGATGCGCACCTCGCCGGCATGGTCGAGCGACAGCTGCCGCAGCCGGCGCTGATTGGCGAGACGGGCCCCGCGATCCACCTCCATCAGCCGCTGATAGCCGGCGAGGCCGGGCGGGCAGGATGGCCGGGCGACGCCGATCTCGTCGCGGAAGAAGTAAGCGTCGCCGGCATGGAGCAGCCAGCCTCCGGGCGTCGCGACCGCGACGGCCGAATGGCCCCATGTGTGGCCGGCAAGCGGGACCAGCAGGATCTCGGGTGGCAGCCCGTCCAGGTCGCGGACCGCATCGAAGCCGAACCAGGGCTCGCCGCCACCGAACGGATAGAGCCGCCAGTTCTCGACCTCGTCCCACTGGCGCGGACGATAGCGGCGCCGGCCGACAAAGGCGCCGCCGGCCCGGGCGTCCGCCACTTCCTTCTCGCGCGCGGTCACGTGCACCGCGGCGTTCGGAAAATCCTCCAACCCGCCAGCATGGTCGAAATCGAGATGGGTGACGATGATGTGGCGGACGTCCGCCGGGTCCAAGCCGCGCGCGCGGAGCTGGGCGGCCGCGCTTTCCTCGGCGCGGAGCTGGGGGTTGTTGAGCGCGCGAAAAAAGCCCGCCAGGCGGCGCTCCGGGTGGGCCACGTCGCGAAGGCCGAAGCCGGTGTCGACAAGGATCAGCCCGTCGTCATGCTCGATCAGCAGGCAGTGGCAGACTAGCCGCGCGAACGGGCTGTCGCTCGTGCCGTCGAACAGCCGTCCGCCGACCGGGCAGCATGTGCCGCAATTCAGATGATGGACCCGCACCGACGCTCAGCCGGCAGTGCCGACGGCGAAATCGGCCTGGGGCACGACATGGCCGTCACTGTCCAGCCGCTGGTGCGTGCGGGCGGCGATCTCCGCTTCCGCGCGCCGGCTGCGTGCCCATGCGAACGCGCCGAGCGCTGCGGCCGTGCCGATCAGGGCCAGTCCGGCTGTCGCCAGCGCCGGCGCCGGCGTCGGCGCTGGGGCGGCACGGTCGAACGGCTCGGTCTGGCGGCGGTGGAGCGTCGCGCGCTGCGGATCGGACATCATCTTCGCAAGCCCGCCTTGCAGCCGCGTCTTGAGGCTGCCCGTCACGACGGCGTGGCGATCAGCCATCAACGCGGCATAGGCCTGGTCCGCCACTTGCGCCGGATCGTCCTTGCGGGCGCGCCCGGCCGGCGTTTCGTCCATCCCCGCGCGGTGGAAAAAGTCGGTGTCGGTCGGGCCGGGCATGAACGACGTGACGCCGATGCCCTTGTCCGCCAGCTCGTTGCGCAGGGCTTCGGCAAACGAGCGGACGAACGCCTTCGACGCCGCATAGACGGCTTCGAACGGTCCGGGCATCAGCCCGGCGATCGAGGACGTGAAGAGCAGCTTGCCGCCGCCGGTCTCGATCATGTCGCGCACCAGCAGCTTCGCGAGCTGCACCTGGCCGCGCACATTGAGGTCGATCAGTTCGAGCTCCTTGCCGAGTTCGGTCTCGGCGAAGTCGCCCCCGCCCGAGCCGACCCCGGCATTGGCGCACAGGATGCCGATCGGTCGGGGCTTTTCCCGCAGTTCGCGGTGCAGCCCGTAAATCCCTTCCTCGCTCGCCAGATCCGCGGCAATGGTGGTGATGTCCGCGCCCGGCACCCGATCCCGCAGCAGCTCCGCTGCGCTCTCGAGCTTCTCGATGTCGTAGGCGGCGATCACCACCGGATGACCCTCCTCGGCAAAGCGCCGGGCCAGCTCGAAGCCGATTCCGGACGAGCCGCCGGTGACGAGAACCGCTGCGGGCGCGGCGGCGCTCATTCGGCCGGGCTCACCGCAGCCGCGGCCGCGGCCCGGTTGGCGCCGGCCAGCAGGAACGGCCGTTCCTCGGCGGTCCGCTCGGGCTTGCGCGGTGCCTGTTCGGCGTCCTTCATCCGGCGATAGGTGGCAAGCGCCTGACCGACCACCTGGTCCATATTGTAATAGCGGTAGGTGGCGAGCCGGCCGACGAAGATCACGTCCGGCTCGGCCAGTGCGAGCGCCTCGTAGCGCTTGAACAGCGCCTGGTT
>ERZ1066122.228-NODE-228-length-62442-cov-8.076266_pt1 | contig 62442 bp, 63 predicted proteins | sample MGYA00382769_ERZ1066122 | MGnify/ENA primary metagenome ERZ1066122 (study PRJEB33369, sample SAMEA5778352) | biofilm metagenome | biome: Industrial cooling water; feature: Water cooling tower basin; material: Biofilm | place: United Arab Emirates | collected... | reverse complement strand
ACCCGGGACAGCGCGGTATGGTTGCATTCCATGCTGGCGCAGACGCTTCCGATGCCGGTCTTAGGGCCTGAGGAGCCGCTGATTTCCAGAATTCGGAATGAATACCTGCGAAGTATCATGATTAAAATCCCCGGAAATCTGTCTTTGGAGGGCACAAAAAAAACTATCCGGCGTACACTGGATAGTTTTCATGCGATTCCGCAGTTTCGTTCGGTAAAAGTGACTGTGAATGTCGACCCGTATTAGGCGATAGCAAGTGCTTTTACCAGATCCTCTTTCTTATTGCGACTTAGCGGTATTTTGGTCACGCCAATTTCAGCAAATTTTGAGTTGAAGCGCTCCACTTTATCAATATTGATAATGTACGATTTATGTACCCGGATAAATTTATCTTTTGAAAGATCTTTCTCGAAAGATTTCATCGTAGACAGAACAAGATTACTGTCTTCTTCAGTTACGACCTTTACATAATCTCCGTACGCCTCAATCCACTTAATTTTATTGGTGTAGACTTTAAGCTTTTTCAGGTTGCTCTTAATAAAGATGTGTTCGCCTTCTTCCTCACGATTTTCCTGCTTCAGCATATGGAAATCCATGGCGCGTTTTACAGAAGCATTAAATCGGTCAAGAGCAATAGGTTTTTGCAGATAATCCGTAGCATCGTAATCAAAAGCCTTCAGCGCGTACTCGGCTTTAGACGTAATGAAAATAATTTGAGGCTTTACTTTTAATCCGTCCAGAAAATCAAATCCGCTGATTACCGGCATTTCGATATCCAGGAAAATAAGATCAACTGTATGAACGGACATGCAATTTTTTGCCTCAATTGCATTCGAAAAGTCGCCCACTAAGTGTAGGTTTGGATGATTATTCACTAATTTTGCGATAATCATCCGCTGGATGGAACTGTCATCAACGACAACGCAATTCAGTTTCATAATTGTTACTTTTAATAGATTTGGTGCAGCAAACATATTTCGTTTTTTTTTATCTACCTAATGTTTATCGATTTTTTTTGCACTTAAACGAAAAAAAATTATTTCTCCTTGGTTATTAAATTTAATTTTATACTTTTGCACACATTTTTATAATTCTAACACATTTTTTATGAATCATTACGAAACTGTTTTCATTTTGAATCCCGTTTTATCTGACACTCAGGTAAAGGAAACAGTAAGCAAGTTCGAGGAGTTCCTCACGTCTAGAGGTGCTGAGATGGTCGCCAAGGAAGATTGGGGCCTGAAGAAGATGGCTTACGAAATCCAGCACAAGAAAAGTGGCTTCTACCACCTTTTCGAATTTAAAGTTAGCGGAGAAGTTTTACAAGCGTTTGAAACGGAGTTCCGTCGCGACGAAAGAGTGATGCGATTCCTTACTGTAAAACTGGATAAGGAAGCCATTGCATGGGCAGAGAGAAGAAGAGCCAAACAGAAAAATTCAGCAACCGTTAACGCCTAATCATTATGTCAAGCATAGAGCAATCAGCAAAAGGTAAAAAAGATGGGGATATTCGTTATCTGACCCCACTTAATATTGAAACCAACAAACAAAAAAAATACTGCCGTTTTAAAAAAGCGGGTATTAAATACGTTGATTATAAGGATCCCGATTTTCTTTTGAAATTCGTTAACGAGCAAGGTAAAATTCTACCACGTCGTCTGACCGGAACTTCGCTGAAATTCCAGCGCAAAGTGTCAGTAGCTGTGAAACGCGCTCGTCACCTGGCTTTGATGCCGTATGTAGCGGATTTATTAAAATAATTTGAAAGGCAATTATGGAACTTATACTGAAACAAGACGTACAGGATTTAGGATTTAAAGACGATGTGGTTACCGTAAAGCCCGGATATGGCCGCAACTTCCTTATTCCACAAGGATTTGCAGTTCTTGCAACACCTTCAGCCAAAAAAGTGCTTGCAGAAAATCTGAAGCAAAAAGCGCACAAAGAAGCTAAAATGATTGACGATGCTAAAAAACTGGCAGAAGTTTTAAAAGCGGTCGACATCAAAATTACTGCTAAAGCAGGTGGTGAAAAATTGTTTGGCTCGGTAACTAATATGGATATTGCTGAAGCGCTTGAAAAAGCAGGTCAGAATATCGATCGTAAGTTTATCACCAGCGGAATTGTGAAACGTACCGGAAAATATACCGCTAACGTAAGACTTCACCGCGATGTAGTGGTTGAACTTCCTTACGAAGTTATCGCTGAGCAATAATTTTGCAAACTCACATTCAAATCCCGGTTTTCGCCGGGATTTTTTTTTCTTTATGAAATATACCCGTCTCACCAAAGAGCAGTTTGACGAACTTCACCGGGAATTTGCGCAATTTCTGGCACTGCAATCCATTGATCGCCATGAATGGGAAGAAATTAAATCCCTCCGCCTGCATGTCGCAGAGCAGGAACTAGATGTTTTTTCTGAGTTAATTTGGGAAAAGGTCTTGAGCCGCACGGCCTACGTAGATAACATTTCTGTAAACCATTGGTTTCTATTTCACGTTACAGACAGCCATATTCACAGCATCATTGTCCGCAACTTCAAGCCGGATTTGGATATTTCCGAACCGGAGGGTAGAGATTATCTACTAGCACATCTTTCTGAACCTTTTTTTGAAATACTAACAGGTCGAAAATCCTTCTCCGACCGAAATGCGGAAGTATTCCAACTTATCCGAAGCGGCGGTGAAATATCTGATGGCTCGCTGTATCGCGCAATCCTTAGCTGTATTCCTGCCTGATTGCCATCCGGCGTTTTTTAATTACATTTAACTGTCAAAATTGAAGCACATGGACATTCGGGAAGCGATACAGTCGCTACGTGATGAATTACATCAGCATAATTACAACTATTACGTACTGGACAATCCGACAATTTCTGATTTCGAGTTTGACACGAAATTGAAGCAGTTACAGGAGCTTGAAGTCGCACACCCTGAATTTTATGATCCTAATTCGCCTACCCAACGCGTAGGTGGCGGTTTAACCAAAAATTTTACAACCGTTGCACACCGCCAGCGGATGTATTCTCTTGATAATTCGTATTCGCGCGAAGATTTATTGGAGTGGGAGAATCGTATTCGCAGACTTCTGGGCGACGTGCCGATTCAGTACACGTGCGAACTGAAATACGACGGAGCATCAATAAGTTTATGGTACGAAGACGGTCAATTGGTTCGCGCCCTTACTCGTGGTGATGGTTTTCAGGGTGATGATGTGACGACGAACGTGAAAACCATAAAGTCCGTCCCTTTAAAAGTGCAATCACCCTTCCCGCAAAAATTCGAGGTACGGGGCGAAATCATCCTTCCGGTAAAAGGCTTTCAGCAAATGAACAAAGAGCTGATTGAAATCGGCGGCGTGCCATATTCCAATCCGCGCAATACGGCTTCCGGAAGCCTGAAACTTCAGGATAGTGGTGAAGTAGCGCGCAGACCTTTGGAGTGCTTGATATACAATCTCATTGGCGACGGTTTTACCACGCATTTTGATAGCTTGTCCGAAGCCCGACGCCTCGGGTTTAAAGTTCCTGCCGAAACCATTTGTGCCAAATCGATAAATGACGTTTTTGAATTTATTGACTACTGGGAAACGAAACGGCACGAATTACCTTATGAAACGGATGGTATCGTTATAAAGGTCGACAGTTTGCATCTGCAGGAAGAACTAGGTTATACAGCAAAAGCTCCGCGCTGGGCAATCGCATTTAAGTACCAAACCGAGCAGGCTAGTACAAAATTGGTTAACATCGTTTTTCAGGTCGGACGAACAGGCGCAGTTACGCCAGTCGCTAATCTCGAACCGGTGCAGTTGGCAGGAACCATCGTAAAACGTGCATCGTTACACAATGCCGACCAAATTGAAAAACTTGACATTCGAATAGGAGATACTGTCTTCGTCGAGAAAGGAGGGGAGATAATTCCCAAAATTGTGGGCGTAGATGTAACTAAGCGCGGTGCTGATAGCGTTAAAGTTCCGTACATTGTCGTATGCCCTGAGTGCCAATCGGAATTAGTCCGCAAAGAGGGTGAGGCACAACATTATTGCCCGAATTATTATGGATGTCCCCCGCAAATTATTGGACGGATTCAACATTTTATCGGGCGGAAAGCGATGGATATTGAAGGATTGGGCGGCGAGACCGTTGCCTTGCTCTATAACGCCGGTTTGGTGCGGAATTATGCAGATTTGTACGACTTAACCATGGAGCAAGTTCTTCCCTTGGAACGAATGGCTCAAAAATCTTCGGAGAATCTGATCAGCGGAATTGCAGCTTCGAAAAACATACCTTTCGAACGCGTCCTTTTTGCGCTCGGCATTCGCTATGTGGGTGAGACTGTGGCTAAAAAACTGGCGCGACACTTTTCATCAATCGATGCACTTTCAAAAGCGGATTATGAAACCTTGATGCAAGTGGAAGAAATTGGCGACAAAATCGCGCGCAGTGTATTAAGTTTTTTCGCAAATGAGGATAACGCACTGATTATTGAACGCCTCCGTGAGAAGGGAATCCAGCTTGAAAGTGCAGCCCCGGCCCGGCCCGCAGGTACCGCTCTATCCGGTAAAACTATCGTAGTTTCTGGAGTATTTGCTCATTTTTCACGCGACGGCATTAAAGAAGCCATTGAAAATCAGGGCGGAAAAGTCGGAAGTTCTATTTCAGCCAAAACCGATTTTGTGGTCGCAGGCGAAAATATGGGACCGGCAAAGTTCGATAAGGCGAATAAATTAGGTGTGAAAATAATAAGTGAGCAGGATTTGCTTGCGATGATAAAATGAGAGATTCCCGACCCTCACTGATTCTTTTTGTTGCAGCGGCAACCATGGCTGTAGTTGCACGCATAACTGAATCAGATGTACTAAATCTTATCTTCAAACCTATCGTCGTTCCTGCAATCTTTTACTATTACCTGCAAACCAAGCGGACTAAAACGAATTTCTTCTTCTCGATCGCGCTGTGGCTTTTTTTTATCGCCGATATGATCATGGTGATTTTTACGGATTATAATATTGTGCACATTATGGTCTGCGTACTCATCGGAAATGTAATTATTCTACGGTTTGCTCTGGATGATATGACAGGTGATGTTTCCTGGTACACCGGAATGATTCTTGCCACCGTATTGGCACTTTTGGGGTACTTGTTGGTTACCATCTTAAATTTGCCGGAGAAAAGTATTGATAATCACTTTTTTATATATTTATCGTACGGTATAGTGCTGATGCTTATTGTCGCCGCGGCTATTTTTAACTATCTCAGTGAAAGTACTCAGGCGTTTATGCATCTGCTTACCGCCGCACTGTGTATGTTGTTATCAGACATTTTCTATGCGATCAATTTATTTATGTTTCAAAAGAATCTTCCAATTCTCGACAACATTAACCTGATCGCCCAATTTATGTCGTATTTTTTTCTGGTGCGGTACGTTAATTCAAGAAGAACTATCAGTAGAAACAGCAATATCAAAAAGGCAGAACTGTGGAAGTAAATCAGACCTCGCGCGCAGTGCAGGTGCTTACGATACTGTACTTCGCCATTTCGATTACCGAGCTCATGATGGAGCTGTTTGCTTATCGGCCGGCGATCTATTTTCTGAAACCGCTTATACCGGTTGTGCTGATGGTATTGTACTACTGCACTTCCGAATCGCGAAACCTTTTATTTTTTGCAGCATTGCTGCTGTCAGCCGTTACCAATGTGCTTTTTATTGAAACGGAACCGAACATGCTTCACGCCGCTGTAATTACGTTCACCTTACATCGGATTTGTATCGTAGTATTCATACTAAAATTAATCAGGCTCAGGGATTTCATCCCGCTGATGATCGGTGTTCTACCTTTTCTCCTGATTTTCTTCTACCTCTTGATGAATTCTGAAGTTCCCGAGAACAGTATGGCCGTTATGGTGATTCAGAACATATTAATTTCGATTATGGGAGGTGTGGCCGTTTCGAATTACATCATGGCGGATAACAGAGCCAATTCCTGGCTTTTAATTTCGGTTTTGTTATTTGTTGCGCTGCAAGTAATTGTTTTTATAGAACGGTACTACCTTGCGAATTTGTCACCCATTGTACTGCGACCGATAGCGATGGCTCTGAATGTATTCGCATTTTATACCTTTTACGAATTCGTAGTTGCCAGCGAAAGACAATCAGATTTGAATCGAACGACCGTCTAATACTTTTTTACCGTTGCGGCTAAAATAAAAATCAATGCGCCCCAAATTAACCCCGTAGCAACCGGTTTGATTAATTACAACCTTTTGTCCGTTCCGGTTTTCTGCCACAACCGGTTTTTCCAAAAAGGTGTGCGTATGACCCCCGATGATAAGATCGATGCCGTCGGTGGCAGCCGCCAGTTTTCGATCGGAAATCCGGTTGGGATCCGTAGTATACTCAAATCCTAAATGCGATAGACAAACAATCAGATCACAGCGCTTCTGGCGTAAAATGCGCACGGTTTCCTCTGTGATTTCTATCGGATCGAGGTATTTGGTCTCTTTGTACAACTTTTTGTCAACTAATCCAAGAAGATTTATTCCCAATCCGAAAACCCCGATTCGAAGCCCTGCCTTTTTTAAAATTTTGTAGGGTGCAACTTTGCCTTCAAGTATTGTATTCGAAAAATCGTAATTGGCTGATACAAAGTCGAAATTTGCGTGCGGCAACTGTGCAACAAGGCCGTCAATCCCATTGTCAAAGTCATGATTGCCCAATGTTGCCAGATCGTAGCGCATCAAACTCATCAATTTAAATTCCAATTCTCCCCCGTAAAAATTAAAATAGGGAGTTCCCTGAAAAATATCACCTGCATCAAACAGAAGGGTGTTAGGGTTTTCGGTTCTGATATCAGCGATAAGCTGAGCTCGCCGGGCCACGCCGCCACGTCCCGCAAATTTTGGATGATTTGCCGGAAAAGGATCTACATAGCTGTGAACGTCATTGGTGTGCAGGATCGTGAGGTGCACCTCATTTTCCGAAAGCAATTCAACTCCCGCACTACCGAGTGTTAACCATGCAGTTCCTGCAGCCGTTTGCCTGATGAAATTTCTTCTGTTCATTTAACTGAGATGCGGGTGTCGTTTCTGATGTCAAGTGTGTCGACCTTTTTAAAATAATCGATTAATGCATTGCGAATTTTATAGTCCGTTTCATAAACTTCAGAAGCCTGACCAAAAAACAGCATGTTGTCTCCGCCATTTAAAAGGTAATCAGAAGTAACTACCAGATAAGTATCGGCATGATTCAAGGGGCGACCGTTGATTTTAATATCCGTTGCGGTAGATCCGGTAAGTGACAACGAAAGTCCCGAAAGGGGGTGCGCTTTCTTCTCTGCCAGAAGGAAGGTCACCATTTGTGCTACCTGTGCACCTTTCAGCTTCGCGACAACGAGCATGTTTTCAAAAGGCATTAGTTCATAAGCGGTGCGGACTGTAACGTCTCCTTTGGGTATCACCGAGCGAATGCCGCCGTAATTCAATAAGCACATGTCTGCACGCACACCATATCGTTTCATTATGATATCGGATGCTGCGTCAAGACATACATCCGCCATCAGATTTCCCAGCGCAGATTGCCATTTACCCTGTGCACGGTCTAAATTCTGCGGCGAATAAGCAAGCACGGTGTTCATTTCGCTCTCGACATGATTGCGGTACGGCGAAATAAACAAATCAATTTGCTTGTCCTCCTGCAGTGCGTTTGTAATTGTAATCTGGAAACCTTCTATTTTTGAAACCGCGAATTTGCGATGGCAGGATCCGAGTAACAGTAGTGTTAAGGATAAAACAAATAGAGTCAGACCTGGACAAGAGTTTCTTAGCTTTACCACCTGAAAATGCTTGGATTTGTTTTACTTTTGAAGCAAGTAAATGTACTATGTTTTTTCATCACCTAAAGGATTTCACCACAAAAAAGATCGTTAAAGAAAGGTTGGATAAGTCCGATGAAAAGCCTTCTCTGGATAAAATAAAAACTGTGGGTATCCTTTTCGATGAGACTTACATCGTAAAACATGAGCAATTGCTGGAAGCCTTAGCATCTAATGGTATAAGCAGGGAGGATATCGATGTCCTTGTATTTCGGGACAATATAAAAAAAGATGATGCGATTACGGTTCCTTTCTTCTCTCCGCGCGACTTTAGCTGGACGGCCACTATAAAAAAGCCGGAAGTGGTAGCATTTATTAACAAGCCATTTGATTTGTTGATTAGTTATTACGACATAGAAAAAGCGCCTCTACTTTTGGTGTCGCATCTTTCTAAAGCCGGTTTTAAAGTGGGATTTGCTTCTACAGACAAACGACTTCACCATTTTATGATAAATACGCCTTCGGAGAATTATGGCGTTTTTACGGACGAATTATTTAAATACCTCAGGATACTAAACAAACTCGCATGAAAGCATTAATTGGTACCGGCGTTGCATTGGTTACGCCCTTTAAAAACGATGGTAGCGTCGATACAAACGCGTTGACAAGAATCGTTAATTATCAGATCGATAACGGAATTGATTACCTTGTTGCTTTAGGTACAACCGCCGAATCGGCCACACTCACTTCTCAGGAAAAAGAGTTGGTTATTAAAACGATAATTGATGCAAATGCAAATCGTCTTCCATTGGTTTTGGGTGTGGGCGGAAACAATACTTCGGAAGTGGTTAACGAGCTTAAAACCCGCGATTTTTCAGGATTTTCCGCGATACTTTCTGTTTCGCCCTATTACAATAAACCTTCACAAGAGGGAATTTATCAGCATTTTAAAGCAGTTGCTGAGAATTCACCGCTGCCTGTAATTCTTTACAATGTGCCGGGTCGTACTTCAAGTAATATGCAGCCTTCTACTGTTATTCGACTCGCAAATGATTTCAAAAATATTGTAGCCATCAAGGAAGCAGCCGGCGATATTGTACAGGCGATGCGACTCATTAAAGATGCACCCGAGGACTTTCTGGTGATTTCAGGAGACGATATGATTACTTTACCAATGGTACTTGCAGGTGGAGCAGGAGTTATTTCGGTTATTGCCGAAGGTTTTCCAAGGTTGTTTTCAGACATGGTGCGATACGGACTCGACAGAAAGGTCGACCAGGCGTACACCATCCATTATCTTCTCGCTGATGCCATTGATATGATTTTTGAGCAAGGCAATCCCGCAGGAATTAAAGAAGTATTCCGAATATTAGGTCTTTCTGAAAATACGTTGCGACTTCCTTTGGTGCCGGTTGACGCGTCGCTTCGTCAGAGATTGGAGGAATTTGTTCAGACAATCAGAAATGTGCATGAGATCGCAGTGCCTGTTGAAAATTAATTTGACACACAAGCGTTTAATGCGTACATTTGCCGCCCGCGATATTGCACCCTTTTCGGCGCGTTTAAAAGCGAATTGTATAATGAGCAGATTCTTTTTTGTAGTTTTTTCGGTTTTTTTTCTGGTTTCCTGCAGCCCGTATCAGGATGCACTGAAATCTGAGGATGTCGACGTGAAATACGTGGAAGCCGAAAAGATGTATCAAAAAGAAAAGTACATGAAGGCCATCCGCCTGTTTGAACAAATGGCGCCAACATTTCGCGGTAAACCGGAAAGTGAGAACATGTATTACATGTTTGCTCAATCGTATTTAAAGACCGAGCAGTACATGTTGGCTGCATATCAATTTGAAAGCTTCGTTTCAAGTTTTCCGCAAAGTGAAAAATTGGAGGAAGCCAGCTACCTCGCCGCTAAATGTCATTCCATGATGTCGCCCCGGTACAGTCTCGATCAGTCTGAAACCAATAAAGCTATCGAGAAGCTACAAGGATTTATCGATCGTTTTCCCGACTCCAAATTTCTTCCCGAAGCCAATGCCTCTGTGAAAGTTTTGCGCGAGAAGATTGAAAAGAAAGTTTTTGAGAACGCAAAGCAATACAACACGATTTCCGATTTTAAATCGGCTTTGGTGGCTCTGGATAATTTTATCATTGAGTTTCCGGGAACGCCTTTCCGGGAAGAAGCGATGTACTACAAACTGGACTCCGCGTACAACCTGGCAATCAACAGTGTGCCGTCAAAAATGGAAGAGCGTTTACAAAACGCCAAGACTGCTTACAGTCAGCTCCTGAAAGCTTTTCCTTCGACAAAATATAAAGCGCAGGCAGACGATATGCTGGTGCGGATTGAAAACGACTTAAAACAATACATTAAATAAAATTATGGATTTGAAGAAGACCAATGCTCCGGTGAATACCACTACTTACAATCGTTCTCAGATTGAAGAGCCTACCGGAAACATTTATCAGGCGATCACCGTTATAGCAAAGCGCGCAAACCAGATCAACTCCGAAATTAAAAAAGAGTTGAATGAGAAACTGGAAGAGTTTGCTACCTACAATGATAGTCTGGAAGAAATCTTCGAAAACAAAGAACAAATTGAAGTTTCGAAGTTTTACGAAAAATTGCCAAAACCACATGCTTTAGCAGTACAAGAGTGGGTTGACAATAAAATTTACTTCAGAGACGGAAATAAGCAATAATTGCTCCTATGTCAGTTTTAAGCGGAAAAAAAGTACTGCTCGGTATCTCCGGTGGCATCGCCGCTTATAAAACTCCAAACCTGGTGCGATTGTTCGTGAAATCCGGCGCGGAAGTACGTGTAGTCATGACGCCGTCTGCCAAGGATTTTGTTACTCCGTTAACGCTTTCTACTTTATCAAAAAATACGGTCCATTCTGCTTTCTTTGACGATGATCAGGGGGAAGCAGAGTGGACTAATCATGTGGAGTTGGGTCTGTGGGCAGATTTTATGCTGATTGCACCCGCCACCGCGAACACATTGTCAAAAATGGCAACCGGCAATTGCGACAATCTACTGATAGCCACTTACCTGAGTGCAAAATGTCCGGTTTTCTTTGCTCCTGCGATGGATCTCGATATGCACCGTCATCCTTCTACACGCGAAAGTTTTGATGCGCTGCGCCGCTTCGGAAACATTATGATTCCGGCAGAAAGCGGGGAACTTGCAAGTGGACTTCATGGTGAAGGTCGGATGGCAGAGCCCGAAAACATCATCAGTTTTCTGGAAAATCATTTCCTTGCCCAATTGCCGATGCGTGGCAAAAAAGTTCTCATTACTGCAGGGCCAACATACGAACCTATCGATCCGGTCCGTTTTATAGGAAATCACTCTTCCGGAAAAATGGGATACGAACTGGCCGACGAGGCTGCCCGACTTGGAGCAGAAGTTACGCTCGTTTCAGGACCGTCAGCCTGTACTACGTCCGTCAGCGGGATTACAATTGTCAACGTTATGACTGCCGCGCAGATGCTAGATGCGTGTATGATTCATTTTGATGATGCCGATATTGTTATTGCTGCAGCAGCTGTGGCGGATTATCGACCGGTCTCGGCAGCGAAAGAAAAAATAAAGAAAGAAGAGTCGTTGCTTTCGCTGACCCTCGAAAAAACGGAGGATATTCTGGCTACCATGGGCAGAAAAAAGAAAAAGCAACTGCTGGTTGGGTTTGCTTTGGAAACTTTTGATGAACTGACCCATGCAAAGGAAAAGATTAAGAAAAAAAACTTAGATTTGATTGTCCTCAACTCGCTTCGCGACGAGGGTGCCGGCTTCGGCAGCGATACCAATAAAATAACGCTGATTGACAAGGAAATGAATGTTGTTCCCATGTCGTTGAAAAGCAAGAGGGAAGTTGCGGCCGACATCTTTCAAAAAATTGCATCATTATGAAATTACGCTTATTGATTATTGCAATTTTGTGTCTGGCAACTAACGCCACTGCGCAACAACTCAACTGTCAGGTTACCGTTAATTACGAAAAGATCTCAAATCAGAACGTCAATGCATTTAAAGCATTGGAACGCGCATTGAATGAGTTTGTCAACAATACCGACTGGACCGGCACAGCATATCCTCAGGGGCAACGAATTCAGGCATCAATGTTTATAATGCTCGACGCATTTGATTCTGATAATTATACTGCTACGATTCAGGTGCAGTCGTCCCGGCCGGTTTATAATTCCACGTACGCTTCACCCGTTTTCAATTTCAACGATAAGGATTTTAATTTCCGATATGTTGAAAATGAAAACATGTTTTTTAATCCCAACAGTTTTGATTCGAACCTGGTTTCTGTAATAGCATTTTACTGCTACATGATTATCGGTATGGATGCAGATACTTTCTCGCCTCAGGGGGGTACTCAATGGCTTGAAGTAGCGCGTGAAGTAGCAAATGTTGCTCAACAAGGCGGTTTTAAAGGATGGAGTCAGACCGATGGAAATCAGAATCGCTTCTTTTTAATCAATGATATGTTGTCCAGCACTTTCGCGCCTTTCCGGCAAGCATTGTACGAGTACCATTTTGGCGGACTTGACGAAATGGCGCGCGATGCAAAGGTTGCAAAAGAGAACATCGTTAAGTCTGTTGAAACATTGGCAAAATTACACGCCGTGAGACCGAACGCCTTTTTAACTCGTGTGTTTTTTGATGCTAAATCAGACGAAATTGTCTCGGTGTTTTCCGGTGGTCCGCAGGTATCCATTACCGGGTTGGTAGATAATCTGGGGCGGCTGTCGCCGCTTAACAATTCGAAGTGGTCATCCATTAAATTTTAAGAAATGCTCGCATCTTTATCGATTGAGAATTTCGCACTAATCGACAAGCTTGAGATTTCTTTTCAATCGGGTTTTTCAACCATTACCGGCGAAACAGGAGCCGGAAAATCCATTCTTCTGGGCGCACTCGGCCTCGCATTGGGAAATCGGGCAGATTTTTCAGCACTTAAGGACAAAGAACGCAAATGTATTATTGAAGCGGTTTTTAAAATTGCTGATTATGATCTGCGTCCATGGTTTGCAGAAGCTGATTTGGACTACGAGGACGAAACCATCATTAGGCGGGAAATACATCCGGGCGGGAAATCCAGAGCCTTTGTAAACGACTCACCCGTTAATCTTCAGCAACTGCAACAATTAGGTCAGTTTTTAATTGATATACATTCTCAGCACGAAACACGAAGTCTGGGCGAAGAGCAATATCAGTTCCAGATTCTCGATGCGGTAGCGCAAACCAACGCGTTACTGAACGAATACCGCATGATTCTCAAAGATTATCGTGCCGATCAAAAACAATTGGACGCATTGCGCGATCGTCAGGCCGCCGCAGCGCGGGAGCAGGATTTTACGGCATTTCTGTTAAGCGAACTGCTAAATGCCGACCTGCGTGCAGGTGAAATCGAAATCCTTGAAGAAGAAATCAGTGAGTTAAGTAATGTCACGACCTTACGGGAGCTGTTTCAAAAAGCGATTGCGCTTGCTGAAAGTGAAGAATCCGGTTTGCAGAAGTCATTAGTGGATTTAAAACAAACCTTCCAGCGAATCGCAGCGCTAACTCCCAAAAATGAAGAAATCAGCAATCGGATATCAGTTCTGGCAGTAGAATTCGACGATATTTATCAGGAAATCCAGCAAGCAGCAGATTCGATTGTTGCTGATCCTAATCGATTGGAACAGTTACAGGAGCGTTACCAAATGCTGACCAATTTACTTAAAAAGCATCAGGCAGCCACAATCGAAGAATTAATTAGTATTCGCAATCAACTCGATGAAAAGGTTGTCTCCAATAGCGAAATAGAATTTTCAATTGCAAATCTTGAAAAAGTACTTCAGGAAAAGCAGTTACAACTTGATGAGAAGGCAAGCCGTTTGCACGATATGCGCCTAAAGGCGATTCCTGATTTGGCTGCCAGACTTCAATCCATCTTAGCGATGCTCGGTATGCCTCATGCGAAAATAGAGCTACAATTGCAGAAAACGCATTCGTATAATTCGCTGGGGAATAGTGCTCTTGAATTTAAATTTACCGCAAACAAAGGTACTGCTGCCGGCCTAATTCATAAGGTAGCCAGTGGCGGTGAAATGTCGAGAATAATGCTCGCTGTGAAGTCGGTTCTTGCTCAATTTCAGAATCTTCCGACTATCATTTTCGATGAAATCGACACCGGAGTCAGCGGTGAGATTGCGGCCAGCATGGGAGAAATTATGGCGGGGATGGGGGAAAGGATGCAGGTCATTGCCATCACCCATTTGCCTCAAATTGCAGCACGCGGACAGTCACAGTACAAAGTCCATAAAGTGGTTCAGGACGGCACAACTGTTTCCACCATTTCCAGACTAGAAGCCGACGAACGTGTGGCAGAAATTGCCCGGATGTTATCCGGTGCGGCAGTTTCTGAGAGCGCAGTTGCGCATGCAAAGGCGTTGCTTAACTAAGTATTTAATCTATCTTTGTTCAAAATAATCTGATCATTATGTACAATCTCTTACAAGGTAAAAAAGGAATTATTTTCGGAGCTCTTGATGAAAATTCGATTGCGTGGAAAACCGCTGAGCGCGTATATGAAGAAGGTGGGCGCTTTGTGCTTACCAATGCTCCAATCGCGATGCGTATGGGAACCATCAATCAGTTAGCTGAGAAAACGCAGTCGCAGATTATTCCTGCTGATGCTACCTCAGTTGCCGATCTTGAAAATCTTGTGGAGAAAAGTATGGAGATTCTTGGTGGTAAAATTGATTTCGTTCTTCATTCTATCGGTATGTCTGTTAATGTTCGAAAAGGAAATCACTATACCAACCAGAATTACGATTTTACAGCAAAAGGCTGGGATGTTTCTGCGATGTCTTTCCATAAAGTCATGCAGGTTTTATACCAAAAGGATGCAATGAATGAATGGGGAAGCATTGTGGCTTTAACCTATATGGCTGCGCAACGTGTGTTTCCGGATTACAATGATATGGCAGACAATAAAGCGTATCTTGAATCGATTGCCCGTTCGTTCGGATACTTCTTCGGTCGCGACAAAAAAGTTCGTGTAAATACGATCTCCCAATCCCCAACACCGACCACAGCGGGACAAGGTGTTAAAGGATTTGACGGTTTTATTTCCTATGCAGATAAAATGTCACCGCTAGGCAATGCGTCAGCGCTGGACTGCGCCAATTATACCGTTTCGCTTTTTTCTGACCTCACGAAAAAAGTAACGCTGCAAAATCTTTTCCATGACGGTGGATTTTCCAATATGGGCGTCAGTCAGGCAGTGATGGAAACCTTCATGAATCAGTAACACAAAGCTTCCTTCGGGAGGCTTTTTTATTGCGAAACGCAATACCTGAAGTATATTTGTTAAAAATGCTATGAAGTTTTCCGTGATTGTTCCTGTTTTTAATCGACCTGATGAAATTCGCGAATTTCTCGAGTCGGCATGCCGGGCGGAAGGTGCAACAGAACATGAATTTATTATCATTGAGGACGGCAGCACGAAAGATTGCGCGTCGGTAATCGCGGATTTTTCAAATAAGTTGCAGATACGGTACTTTTATAAATCAAATTCAGGCCCCGGCGATTCCCGAAATTTCGGTATGCAAAATGCGTCCGGGGATTATTTTCTGATTTTTGATTCAGATTGTTTGCTGCCTGCGCACTACTTTACGGTGGTTCAGCGTGAATTGAACCGAAATTACGTTGATTTTTTCGGCGGCCCGGATGCGGCACACGATTCTTTTTCGGATGTACAAAAAGCAATTAATTTCGCGATGACATCCGTTCTTACCACCGGAGGAATTCGCGGTGCCAATGCAAATGGTTTTCAACCCAGAAGCTTTAATATGGGTATAAGCCGTGCCGCTTTCGCCGCTTCCGGGGGGTTTGGCGATATCCACCCGGGCGAAGACCCCGATCTGGTAATGCGACTGTGGGAACTTGGATTTCGTTCGACCCTGATAAAAGATGCCTTTGTGTACCATAAAAGGCGAATCGACTGGACAAAATTTTATCATCAGGTTAATCGTTTTGGTAAGGCCCGCCCGATTTTAAATATGTGGCATCCGAACTTCAACCGGATGTCTTTTTTACTGCCGTCTCTATTCGTCGGTGGATTCGCTGTTGCGATCTTTGCAGCGCTATTCGGAGTTTCCGCTCTGCTTGCGCTGTACGGCGTTTACTTTTTATCGATTTTTATCAGTGCGTGGATTTCGGCGAAAGAGGTAAATATTGCTTTACTTGCTGTAGTGGCAGTGGCAGTTCAATTTTACGGATATGGAACCGGGTTCATAAAATCGTGGGTGTCGCTGCATCTATTCGATAAAAAACCTGTGGAAGCATGTCCGGAACTATTTTTTCGAAGTAAATGATGATAGTCGGACTAACCGGGGGTATCGGGAGTGGCAAATCAACCATTGCTCAATATTTGGAAGCACAAGGCGTCCCGGTGTATATCGCGGATATCCGCGCGAAAGAACTGATGAACTCGCCCGAGGTGGTGCAGTTAATTACAAAGAAGTTTGGATCTGATTTACTTTCTGAAAATGGGATTGATCGGGCGAAGTTAGCGCGACTGGTATTCGCAGATCCGAAGCAATTAAAAGCTTTAAACCAAATTATTCATCCTCTCGTTGAAGAAGACTTTCGCCACTGGGTGCAGCAGCATATAGACGCTCCCATCGTAGTAAAGGAAGCGGCCATTCTATTTGAAACCGGTAGTTACAAGGCACTGGATAAAACGATAACAGTTTCAGCGCCCGAGGATATACGCATTAACCGCGTCATGCAGCGGGATAATGTTACCCGCGAAGAGGTGGTGGCTCGCATGAAAAATCAATTTTCTGATGAGAAAAGAGCAGAATTAGCCGACTTTATTGTCGAAAATATTAACATTTCGGAAGCAAAGCGGCAGATTGATGATATTCTTAAAAAACTGCGTAAAATTTAAAAATTACTCCCGCTGTTAATCTTTGGTTAACGGTTCTGTATTGCAAATGTTAAAATGATAATTTTGCTAATATGAATCGGCTGTTCTTCAGATTGCTCGTTTTGTTAATGAGCCTTTCTCTTATCGGAATAATACTGGTACAGGTTTACTGGTTTACAAATTCGTTTGAGAATAATGAAGAGCAATTCCGGTTTCATGTTCAGCAAGTTATTGGAAATGTAGCCGAAACACTCGAAGAGCAGGAAGCTTTCATGTATCTGGAGAAGTACAATGAGCTCGCGGATAGCATCGGCAAAGTTCCTGAGCGTCAGGATTTGCTGTCGTTTTATTACGTACAGCAAGACCATACGACCAATGAAACGATCGTTTACAAGAACAGTATTATTGCTGAAGATTACAATTTGTCGTCGTTCTTTGATAAAGATTTAGACAGTGTAAGAAGTTTTTCGGCAAACAGGCGCACAGAAGTTTATAGCAATTCGCCGACGGATAACAGGAATTTACAGCGAAGTGCTACACCCGATCTGACGATTGAAAAGAAAGGCGATATTGATATTCTGAAGAAAGCACAATTTGAAATTTCTTTTAAGGATATCGCATCGGCGCGGCCGTTGCATCAGCGCGTTTCGAAGGAACATCTTCGCGATTTGTTACGCAAGGAACTGCGGGAAAAGGGTGTTGATACACCATTCGAGTTCGGGATCTACAGTAACGGACTGGCAACGAAAATTCGTTCCGAGCAATTTAGCTTCGATACGTATGCAACTTATTCAACACCGGTTTTTGCAGATAATGAAGGAAAAAGCCGTTACGAATTGCTGGTAACATTTCCGCAGAAGAAAAAGTTTCTTTTTTCAGAATTGCTAGGCATCACCATTTTGTCGATCGTTTTTACGCTGATCATAATCATTGCCTATTCCAGTGCACTCAATCAATTGATAAAACAGCGTCAGATCTCAGAGATCAAGACGGATTTTATCAATAACATGACGCATGAGTTTAAAACGCCGATAGCCACTATAAATTTGGCTCTCGACGCCATCCGAAGTCCTAAGGTTTTCGATTCTCCGGACACCATGAAACGTTATTTGCAAATGATTCGCGATGAAAACAAACGGATGCATGCGCAGGTTGAAAATGTTTTGCGGATATCCAAACTCGAGAAAAAGGAGTTGGAGATTTCTAAGGAATCAAACGACATCCACGAAATTATTGAAGAAGCTATCGAGCACGTGCATTTGATTCTAGAAGATCGCAAAGGAACTATTACAACACACTTTGGAGCAAAACGTACCACCGTGTTGTTAAATGATGTGCATTTCACGAATGTTCTTGTCAACGTTTTGGACAATGCGATCAAATATTCGCCGGAGCGCCCCAGAATTGATGTGTACACGGAAAATGTGAAAGATGTGGTGATAATTCGTGTGAAAGATCACGGTATGGGGATGAGCAAACAAGCGCAAAAACGAATTTTTGAGAAGTTTTATCGCGAGCACACCGGTGATTTGCATAATGTTAAAGGACACGGACTGGGATTGGCATACGTAAAGCGGATAATCGATGATCACAATGGTCAGATATTCGTGGAAAGTGAAAAAGGCAAAGGAAGTACATTTATAATTAAACTACCCTTAATTAATTAAGATATGGAAACAGAAAATAAAAAAATTCTTTTGGTGGAAGACGACCAGAATTTTGGTGCGATACTGAAAGATTATTTAATGCTAAACGATTTTGACGTTACACTCGCCAAAAACGGGATGGAAGGTTTTGAAAAGTTTAAAAAAGACACGTACGACCTTTGCATTCTGGACGTCATGATGCCCTACAAAGACGGCTATACGTTGGCAAAGGAGATTCGCGAAAAGAATAAGGAAGTGCCTATTATTTTTCTTACCGCAAAGAGCATGAAAGAAGACGTGCTCAAAGGTTATAAGGTGGGTGCAGACGATTACTTAAATAAGCCTTTCGATTCTGAAGTGCTTTTGATGAAGATTAAGGCAATTCTTCAACGAAAGGCGTCGGATACGAAGAACGATCACGTTCGTTTTGAGTTCCAGATCGGAAAATTCCATTTGAATTCAAAACTTCGATTCTTAACCTTTGGCAACGACGAGCCGATTAAACTGTCGCCCAAAGAAAACGAATTGTTAAAAATGCTTGTTCTTCATGAAAACGATTTGATGCCGCGTGAATTAGCACTTACTAAAATCTGGCGCGACGACAACTATTTTACCTCTCGCAGTATGGACGTGTATATTGCTAAATTGCGCAAATACCTGAAGCGGGATGAAGATGTGGAAATCCTAAATATCCACGGCGAAGGTTTTCGATTGGTCGTAAAAAACAAGGAGGCACAACAGCCGCTATAAAATTACCCCGCAAGGGGTTTTTTTATAGCTTATCGGTAACCGATCGGATCGACGATTGATAATCAATCCACATAATGTCCGGATCTTTTCGAAACCAGGTCATCTGCCGTTTGGCAAATCGGCGGGTGTTCTTTTTGATTTCTTCAACGGCAAAAGCTAGCGAAATTCTACCGTCTAAAAAATCGAACAATTCTTTATAGCCTACTGTTTGAAGTGCGTTCAGATGGCGGAAAGGGAGTAATTCTCTGACTTCGTCGAGCAAACCTTCCTGCATCATCGCGTCAACACGTTGATTGATTCTCTCGTATAAAACCTCACGAGGCGCTTCAAGTGCGAATTTGAAACTGGTAAAATTTCGCCTTGATTTGCTTCCGGTTCGAAAAGAAGAGTAGGGTAGGCCTGAACTGATGCAAACTTCCAGGGCACGCATAAGACGTTGCGGGTTAAGCGTATCTACGGTGCTGTAATAGTCGGGATCAAGCTGTTCGAGGGACCGCTGCAAACCTTCGAGTCCGGAGTTTTCATAAAGTGACTTTACCTCTTGTCGTCTCTGTTCCGGGACTTCCGGAAAGACATCCATTCCTTGTAAAACGGCATTAAAATATAATCCGCTTCCGCCGACCAAAATTGCGTAATCTGACTTCGAGAAAAGATGGTCGAGCAACTCTATCGCATCTCGCTCAAAATCACCTGCGGTGTAAATATTCGTAACAGATTTATGCTGAATGAAATGATGAGGTACCTGCTGGAGTTCCGTTCTCGTCGGCACCGCAGTACCAATGGACATTTCCTTAAAAAATTGCCGGGAATCACACGATAAAATCTCACAATTCAGCTCTTTAGCTAATGCAATAGCAAAAGCTGTTTTCCCGATTGCCGTCGGTCCGCCGATTGCAATTAGTGTCTTATCCATTTCTGCCGTTTAACAATTCGCCGCAGCGATGACAAAACTTGGCGTTGTCCGGATGCTCGTTTTCATGACACTCCGGACAAACCTGAGTATTGGAGTGAACGACTCTGGATCTCGCCATTTCAGTGGTTACAATACCGGTCGGCACGGCGATAATGCCGTAACCCATAATCATGATTACTGTCGAAATTAGTTGTCCGAGCGGAGTTTGAGGAGTGATGTCGCCAAAACCAACGGTGGTAAGTGTAACCACACTCCAATAAATACCAATGGGGATATTGGTGAACCCATTTTCCGGGCCTTCGACAACGAACATAATGGTGCCCGCAATGATGCAGATTACCATTACAGTAAACATAAATACGGCTATTTTAGTTTTGCTACGCCGCAATGCCACTACTAAGGTGTTGGATGCGCCTATAAAATGAATCAACTTTAAAATCCGGAAAACCCGCAACAACCTGACCGACCGCAACGATAAGAGAAAATGAAAAGACGGATAAAAAAATCCTACATAGGTCGGAAGTAAGGAGAGAAGATCGATAATTCCGTAAAAACTGGTGATATATTTCAGAGGTTTGGGAACTGCCAAAATCCTGCCAATATATTCCACCGTGAAGAAAACGGTAATGATCCATTCGATTAGCAGTAACTCGGCACCAAAGCGTGAGTGAATGCTTGCCACGCTTTCAAGAATTACCGCGAGAACGCTGATTACAATTAAAATCAGCAGTATAATATCAAATAATTTACCCGCTGGTGTATCAGCTTCGTAAATAATGGTATGCAGTTTTAATCGAAGTTTTCGGGATAGCATAGCGTTCATCAAGCATCTCAAAGATACGCAAATCCTAAAGTGGTACGATTTTCAGCCTTGGATTCTTTAGTAAGTAGGCTTTGACGATTCCAAACGAATGCTGTGCAGATGGAAGTTGAATCAAAAGGTTGTTAAGAATGTTTTTATTGCTGATCTGGTAGTTTAAGTCGACAAAAGTGTAACCTTTAACCATTCCGTCTTCAATCACAATTACGCTCCGCTGAGACGGTTTCGGTCCTTTATCTACTAACGCAAAATTACCCGCTAAAAGTGTCAGCCGGGCTTCGAGGGATTTCGCTTTTTTGTTATAATCTTCAACTGGTTCTTTGTTTATGCACGCGCCCGAACATTTTTCCGGATAAGAAGAACACGCACTTATACTTTCTTCCAGTACATTAATTTTGGGGCAGAGATTGAAAACCGAAGTCAATCGTAAAAGTACATTTTTTGCCTCCTGATAAGATGCGAAAAAGCCGCCGTGCCGGTTCTCGGATTCCCGGATATAACACCGGAAGTATCCTTCCGCCGTGAAATCAATCCCGAGATAAAAGGGCGTCGCTTTCCGGCGTTTCGAGACGCGATTGTAACGGGGTTTATTAATGATAATTTCTTCGCGTTCCTTAAACATAGCCAGTAGCTCGCTTCCCGTTTCTTCGAAACTAACACTAAAAACTTCTGCCGTAATTTTCTTTGAAATGGGATGATTGGCGACAAAATGCTGATTTACGCTTTTTCGAATGTTTCGGCTTCGCCCTACGTGCAATAGCATTCCGTCTTCCCGATACATATAATACACCCCGGTTGTTGAAGGAAGCTGTTCTACCAGTTGGGTTAATTTGGGTGCTATTCCTTTTTCGACTTCAAATTTAATGTGTTCTTTTACAATAGTTTTAGACGTGTCCTTTGAAAGTAAAAGTTCAAATAATTTTAAAGTTGCCAGTGCGTCGCCGGATGCCCGATGGCGATCTGCAACCGGAATTCCCAAACCGCGCACTAATTTCCCTAAGCTATAGGCAGGTTGACCCGGAATCAGGTTCTGAGCAAGCTCCACCGTGCACAATGTTCTGGCCTGGAAATCGTATCCTAACCGTCTGAATTCTGTACGCAGTATCCGGTAGTCAAAGGAAGCGTTGTGCGCCACGATGACGCAGTCGTTTGTTATTTCGATGATGCGTTTGGCAATTTCGAAAAACTTTGGGGCGGTTCGGAGCATCTGATTGCTGATGCCCGTAAGTTTTACGACGTAGGGCTGTATCGGTATCTCAGGATTTACAAGGCTGATAAATTGGTCCGTGATCTCATGACCGTCAAACCTATAAATTGCGATTTCGGTAATTCCTTCCTCATTAAACTGACCTCCGGTGGTCTCTATATCTAAAATTGCGTACACTATCTGTTCCCGAATATACTGCTTCCAATACGAACCATATTACTGCCGGCTTCAATGGCGATGCGATAATCACCGCTCATCCCCATGGATAACAACGTAAAACCGGTATCGATGTTGCGAAATTTATCGAAGCACACCTTTAAACTGTCGAATTCTGCTCTGATCTGCTTCTCGTCGGTTGTAAATGTTGCCATGCCCATTAACCCGCGAATCCGGACGTGCGGGAATGTTCCCGCTTTGATCTGCGTCATAGCTGCATCAAGTTCCTTAAAATCAAATCCGAATTTAGATTCTTCCTTTGCAATATGAACTTGCAGCAGGCAGTCGATGACCCGTTTATTTTTCGCTGCCTGACGATCGATTTCTTCGAGCAATTTAATACTGTCGACTCCGTGAACAAGAGCTACAAACGGAGCCATGTACTTAACTTTATTCGATTGAACGTGGCCAATCATGTGCCATTGTACGTCGTCCGGCATTAGTGCCGCTTTTTCCGTCATTTCCTGAATGCGGTTTTCGCCAAAAATTCTTTGCCCGGCATCATACGCCTCCATTAAAGCGGAAACCGGCTTTGTTTTAGAAACAGCAACAAGTGTTATATGTTCCGGTAAACTGCTTTTAATGGCGGCTAAATTTTGCTGAATGGTGCTCATAACTGATAGATTACAAGTCCGCTGCGGAATTTAGGCTCAATGTAAGTGCTTTTCGGCGGCATTATTAATTGCGCGTCCGCAACCGCTATGATTTCATTTATATCGGTGGGATAGAGCAGAAACGCCATGGTAAACTGTCCGTCATCAACGCAGGAAATCAATTTGGATAATGGCTTATTACCTGGCAAATATTCGATCCGGTCGTCATGACGCAAATCCTTAATGCCAAGCAGAGGGAGCAATACTCGGTCGTAAAGAATCTGCGTATCCAAACCGTCAATGGCGTTGGTAAAATTTTGTTCAGATGCTTTCAGACGCAAGGCAAAAAACTGACCTTCAATGTATAGCCCGAATTCATGTTTTGCTTTGGGCTGAAACAGTTTTTGACCTTGTGGTTCTACGATGAAAATCTCTGAAAGACTATTTAAAAAGTCGACTGTCCGCAGGTTTTTTGGTCCGCGAATGAGACGATGAAATTCATAGATACGAATGTTCGATTCTGCGATCAGAAAACTCATAAAATACCTGCTCGTTTCCGGGTCGCCGTGATTCTGGTCGTGCAAGCTTTCAGCCGATGCCGAACGATGATGCCCGTCTGCGATATATAGGTTCCCTAACGCTTCAAAATTAATCTGCAGATCGCGAATGGCATCCGGATGATCGATTTTCCAGAGGTAATGAATCTCGTTCTTGGTGGTTGAAAATTCAAATTCCGGCGGCATCATAGTGTGATGCTCAAGCCACTTTTGGATCGACGCATCATCACGATACGTCATCAAAACGGGCTCGCTATTAAATCCGGTGAATTTTAAAAAATCCTTCAACCAATCTACCCGATAACCGATCGTATCTTCGTGTTTTTTAATTACATCCGTTTTGTAATCATCGATGGATGTAGCAACGATGATACCGGTAAAAACATGATTTGGTGTTGCTATTCTGTGGATGTAAAACGACGGGTTTCCATCCTGTTGAAGGATAAGTTCTTCCTTAAACTCGGTATATTTCTGGTGCACTTTCCCGAAGCGGATTTCATTGCTTGCACGTTGTAAATCGCCGTAGGCGGGACTAATGACGTGCAGAAACGAAAGGGGATTGTAGGTGAGTTGTGCAGCAAGTTCGGCCTGCGAGTAATCTCCGTACGGCCGCGCGGAAACGAGGCTGACTTTATCGCGGGTAGGGCGAACGGCACGAAACGGGAAAATGCTTGCCATGGATTTTATTTTTGAAATTGCCGCGCTACGACTTCTGCCTTTTTGCTTTGTGAATAATCGTAGAATCCTTCACCTGACTTTACGCCGAATTTCCCGGCGCGGACCATGTTTACCAATAGAGGGCATGGCGCATATTTTGGATTTTTAAAACCGTCGTACATCACCTGAAGTATGGCAAGGCACACGTCCAAACCGATAAAATCAGCAAGTTGAAGCGGGCCCATAGGATGCGCCATTCCCAATTTCATCACCGTGTCGATTTCCTGCACGCCCGCTACACCGTTGTAAAGCGTCTCTATCGATTCGTTAATCATGGGCATTAAAATGCGGTTGGCAACAAATCCGGGATAATCGTTAACCTCAACCGGCACTTTGCCCAAAGCCACCGAAAGATCCATAATTCTACGAGTCACCTCATCCGATGTGTTGTAACCACGGATGATTTCTACGAGTTTCATAATCGGAACGGGATTCATAAAGTGCATCCCGATTACCTTGTCGGGGCGCGTAGTAGCTGCAGCAATCTGTGTGATCGAAATCGAGGAGGTGTTGGAGGCAAGCAATGTGTCTGCATTGCAGTATTCATTTAACTTACGAAATATATCGAGCTTTAAATCAATATTTTCTGTTGCTGCTTCGACAACAAGCTCTACACCCGTCACGCCGTCTTTTAGATCGGTAAAGGTTCGAATATTGCCAATTGTTTTTGCTCGATCGTCCTCAGAAATGGTTCCTTTACTCACCATCCTGTCGAGATTGGTGGCAATCGTATTCATACCTTTTTCGAGTGACTTTTCAGAAATATCGATCAGGTTCACCGAGAACCCGCTTTGAGCAAATGTGTGGGCGATGCCATTCCCCATGGTTCCAGCGCCAATGACAGCAATGTTTTTCATGTTATAATTTTTGAGAAGTAAAATTTTCAATAATGCGATACGCGATTCGCAAAGCTTCTGTTCCGTGTTCGAGTGTTACCACCGGGTCCTGACCACTGTTGATGGCGTCGGCGAAGGTTTCCAGTTCGTCCAAAATGGCATTGTTCGGGGCAACCGTTGGATTTTCAAAGTAAATCTGCTTTTTTATTCCTTCGGCATTTTGAAGTATCATATCAAAATCGCCGGGATTTTCGGGCGCATCTTTCATCCGGACTACCTCGCACGATTTTTCCAGAAAATCTACCGCGATGTACGCATCTTTCTGGAAGAAACGGGACTTGCGCATGTTTTTTAGCGATATTCTGCTTGCCGTAAGATTTGCAACGCATCCGTTCTCAAATTCAAGCCGCGCATTGGCTATGTCGGGTGTATCTGAAATGACGGCAACTCCGCTTGCGTGAACACTTTTTACCGGTGAATTTACAACGCTGAGAATTACATCAATGTCGTGTATCATCAGATCCAAAACAACCGGCACATCTGTCCCCCGAGGATTAAATTCCGCCAATCGGTGTGTTTCAATAAACATGGGATTGCTTATTTTATCGCGCACCGACAAAAATGCCGGATTGAAGCGTTCTACATGGCCCACCTGACCCTTAACATTAAACTCCCTGGCGAACGCTATGATTTCCTCGGCTTCATCAACGGTATTTGCGATAGGTTTCTCGATAAACACGTGCTTGCCGGACTTAATGGCAACTTTCGCGCATTTGTAATGAGAAAGAGTAGGTGTGACAATGTCAACAACATCTACCGCGTGAATGAGTTTTGCAATGGTATCAAACTTTTGATAGCCAAATTCGGCTGCAACTTTCGATGCATTTTCCTGATCCGGATCATAAAAGCCAACCAATTCATATTTCGGCGACTGCTTAAGCAATCGAAGGTGAATTTTTCCCAAATGTCCGGCGCCAAGCACCCCTACTTTTAGCATAACAAAAAGTTTGGGCAAAAATAGCGATTAATTACCATTGTATGAGGCTTCCTTTTCAGCGGGTTTTCAAAATTCCGCGGTAGTCCGAATGGGTTTTTCACAAACGCAAATTTGTGGTAGGTTTCATTTCACCATCTTGCAGGCCTTGATGCGATACTGTATTTTTACGCGAAATTCTGAAGGTGAGAGATACGGAAAAACATAAGGGTCTTCGCAAGAAACTGGTTGCGGTATTAAGAGAAAAGGGCATTCAGGACGAGACGGTGCTAAAAGCTATAGGAGAGTTGCCCCGGCATCATTTTCTGGAGTCCGGTTTTGAGGATTTTGCGTACCAGGATAAGCCGTTTCCCATTGGCGCGGGCCAGACCATATCTCAGCCTTACACGGTTGCGTTTCAGACGCAGCTTTTACAGGTAAAGAAAGGAGATAAAATCCTGGAAATCGGCACCGGATCCGGTTATCAGACTGCAGTTTTGGCGCTGATGGGTGCACATGTTTACAGTATTGAACGGCAAAGCGAATTGTTTAAAAAGACGGCGCGATTTTTACCGCAAATCGGAATTCGCCCCAAGCATCTTTCATTCGGAGACGGTTATAAAGGGTTGCCCAATCACGCTCCGTTTGACAGTATTATTGTAACTGCGGGCGCGCCTGAAATTCCTAAGGCACTTATGGCGCAACTTAAAGTAGGTGGCCGACTTGTTATTCCTGTGGGAGCAGAAAATCAGATTATGACTTTACTGGTTCGAAAAAATGAAACCCAATTTGAAAAACGGGAATTTGGTGAATTTCGCTTTGTGCCGTTGCTGGAAAATAAAAGTTAGCGGTTAAATGCTTTCTTAATGCGATCCAAATCCCGCTTTGTATCCGATTCTTTAAGCGATTCCCGTTTGTCATAGGTTTTCTTACCTCTGCATAAACCAATGTCAAGTTTGGCTATACCGTTTTCATTAGTGAAAAGCCGTAGCGGTATGATGGTTAAACCTTTAGCCTGAACACTTCGCTGAAGTGACCGCAACTCTCTTCGGTTAAGCAAAAGTTTACGTTCGCTTCTAGAATTGTGATTGAAGCGGTTGCCAAAGGCGTATTCTTCAATGTACGTATTAATGGCAAACAATTCGTGGCCGCTAAATTCGCAAAATCCTTCGGTGATGTTTGCTTTTCCTAAACGGATCGATTTAATTTCCGTGCCTGTCAGTACAATTCCCGCAGTGTAGGTTTCAATAATCTCGTAATCAAACCGCGCACGCTTATTTTGTATGTTGACCGTTTTTTGCATCATGGCAAAGGTAAGCATCCCTAAATGAAATTAATCATTGCGAAAAAATGTTCATAACTATTGTAAAAACCTCATTGTCAGTATATATAAATTTTTACTTTCGTTAAAGTAATCTTAATTTTTTAAAGTATGTCTCGAAAAGTACTCGCCATGACAGCAATCGCGGTGTTCGCTGCCGGCTGTGCCGATTACGAAACGGCGCGCTCAGAAGAACAACTAATCCGCGAACCTTTAACGCCGCAACAAATTAATAAGCGGATTAACACCACCTTGCAAAAGAGTATTTTGTACAACTGGAAAGACGCATCCACGTACTTACTGTGGAGTGCTGTTGTTCAGGGTAATAACGTTGTAGCCATCGGGTACGGGAATGATGCTGCGGATATTGAACGCAATGTTGCCAACGCTAAAATAAAAAGCGACATTTTAAATGTGATTGAGCAATTTGAAGGAAAGCTTACGGTCATTTCGGATGACCCGATCCTGACTACGATGGATGTTGAGATTCGGAAACAGGAAACTATTGCAGCGCTTCGAAAGCTGCGCTTTATCCGTTACATCGAACCGGCGGATTACCGTTACACCGATTACGAAACCAATCTTGTGACCTACAGTGGAGTAAGCAGCGGTTCAGGTTGCGGATATGAGTCGGTAAGTTTGCTTTCGCAGGATTTCACCACCATACAACCCAACGCAAGAGCAGGATGGACACTTTATCATCACAATATTCCAACTGCATGGAATCTTTCAACGGGTGCAGGCGTAACCATCGGAATTGTCGACACCGGCACGTCGCCGCAGCAGTCATTGTTAGGAAATGCCTTCAACGACGGATTTTCACAGGGCAGAACCATCCAGAAATTCGGAACTTTTGTCGACTCGGCGTGGCCGTGGTCAACCGGCACAGATGGTGTAAACGACCTTTGCGGACATGGCACCAGTATGGCTGCCGCCGCTGCTGCCCCCCGAAATGACAACGGCATGCCGGTAGGAGTGGCATACAATTCCAACTTAATTACCTACAGGGCAGCCGCCAATGTGGTTTTAGATAGCTATCACGAACAAAATGGAGTTAAAAACGCCTTCACTGCTCTGGGAAATAACAATTCCGTCCGCATTATATCCATGTCTATGGGGCACGTATTTTCGGTAGGAAAAATTTCTGACGGCGTCAAATACGCTTTTAACAGAGGTAAATTAATATTTTGTGCCGGAGGGACTTCCACTTCGTTTACAAATTTTGTCGGAGTGATTTTTCCAGCCTCGATGCCGGAAGCTATTGCAGTTACGGGGGTAAAAGACGGCGCCTCGTATCAAAAATGCGACGTGTGCCATTCCGGTAGTAAAATAGAATTTACCGTAGCGATGCAGCGAAACGCCAATGGTAGCACAGCACCCGTATTGAGCTATTATGATAATCAAACAGACTATGTAGGAGGATCGTCAGTGGCAACGGCAACTACGGCCGGAATTGCAGCATTGGTTTGGGCGCGTTACCCCACCTGGACCCGGCAGCAGGTTTTGGACAGGATGAGGCAGGCGTCTCATTTCTTTCCGAATAAAAATGGTCAGTTCGGTTACGGGAATATCAACGCAGCGCAAGCCGTTCAGTAGATAACGTAACAAAGGTCATCTTCGGATGACCTTTATTTTTCTTCAGTTTTAAACGAAAAGTTCCGCAATTTCGGCGCTGTAAAATAGGTGACAATCACCACGCCAAGCGTCAGGAAGCCTCCGGTGACAACCGCCCGAACGGTCCCCAAATAATGAGCCATCACACCGCTTTCGAAATCGCCTAATTCGTTTGACGAACTCACAAACATGGTATTTACCGAAGATACCCTGCCACGCATTTCGTCAGGTGTTACCAATTGCAGAATGGTACTTCGGATTACAACACTTACGGCATCAAACATCCCTGACAACAGTAGCATCAGCAGCGATAGATAAAAGTTGGTGGAAATACCGAAAATTATAATGGATACGGCAAAACCTGCAACACAAATTAGCAGTTTTTTACCCGGATTTGACCTCAACGGAAGGAAAGCCAGAACTCCCAGCATTAGCAAGGCTCCAACGCCGGGTGCTGCGCGTAGCATTCCAAACCCCATTTCGCTGACGTGAAGTATTTCTTTTTGGTATACCGGGAGTAGGGCAACGGCGCCGCCAAACAGTACGGAAAACATATCCAGTAATTGCGCTCCGAGAAGTTCCGGCGTTTTCCAGACAAAACGCAATCCTTCTGCGATGCTTTGCAGTACCGGCTCTTTCTCTTTTTTAAGTATTGGTTTAACCTTAATTCGAAAAAGCGGAATTAAAAGCAATGCAAAGAGGAAAACGATCATCAGCAAACTACGGGAGATACCGATTGATGCGATAGCAAAGCCAGCGGCGAGCGGCCCCATAACTGCCCCGATTTGCCATGCCATACTGCTCCAGCTCGTTGCGCCCGCATACTGATTGCGGGGAACAATCATCCCAAAAAGTGCGAACATGGATGGACTATAAAATGCTCGTAACACACCGCCCATGAAAACCAGACCGTACACCAAAGGCATAATCGTACTAAGTGAAATGGTTTCAGAAGTAGCAATTGCGAAAAGTCCGATAGCTGTAAAGATGTAACCCATCAAACAAATCAGTACTACTTTGCGCTTCTCGTTTTCATCCACTATGTGCCCGGAAAAGAACGAACAGCCGATTGCCGGTATAACTTCTGCAAGTCCTACCAAACCAAGCGATAGTTTACTTTCGGTTATTTGATAGATCCAATAATAAATGATGGTAGATTGCATATTCAGCCCGAAGATCACGCCCAATCGCAGGGTTAAATACGAGCGGAATTCAGCAATGCGCAGCGAAGGATTTTTGCCGAAAAAAGATGAGTCTAATGTAGAGCTGTTCTCTTTCAAAGGGAAAGGTTAAGTAATTCGGAATTTACGAGGAAGCCCATAGAATTACAATACGACTTACTAAATATTACGTTCCATCACAAAATCTTCCATGAGATAGCCCTGACCAATAGGAATATCAACCTCATTTGTAATGGTATATCCGGCTTTTTCATAAAAGAACCGCGCATTATTAAAACGATTTACATTTAAATAAACGGTTCGGTTAGCCGCCGACTTGACCGCGTCGATGACGGCATTCAGCAATTCGTTTCCGCACCCGAGGCTTTGTTTCGAGGGCAGCACATACAACTTATGCAGCTTGGTTCGTCCGGGCTCCGCATTGCATTGAAACGAAGCAAAACCAATAGCTTCGGGATTTTCTGAAAGCAGAAACTGCTGATTCATCGCCATAGCTTTTAATAAAGCATCGTTTGAATAAAAACGTTGGAGCATATAATCGATTTGTGCAGGCGACAAAATTTTGCCATAGGCTACAGGCCAGGTTTCGTACGCGATTTTCTGAATCAGTGCTATGTCCTTCGCGGAAGCTTGTCGAATACCCATTATCCGTGAATGGTTTCTTTTCTGCCGTAATTTGCAATTACTTTTGCTTCATAGTCCAACCATTCGCGCCACCGTTTTTCTACGTCTATATCACCCCCGTACTTTCGGGCATAGGTTATGAAAGTTGTGTAATGCGACGCTTCACTTTCCATCAGTTCGCGGTAAAACGTTGCCAGCTCGGGATCCTCAATGTTTTCACTTAGTACTTTGAAACGTTCACAACTCCGCGCTTCAATCATTGCTGCAAATAACAGACGTTCTACCAATCCGGATTCGCGACTGCCATCGGAACTTTGCTTCATGTACTTTGCAAGCTCATTCACATAGTCGTCTTTGCGCTCCCGGCCAAGCTTAAAGCCTCGCTTTTTAATCAATTCATGCACCTTTTCAAAGTGTTCCAATTCTTCCCGCGCCAGGGCGAGCATATCGGTAACCAGATCCGGATAATCTGAATTAATTGTAATGAGTGTGATGGCATTTGTAGCCGCTTTTTGCTCACACCACGCATGGTCGGTGAGGATTTCACTGATGTTTGACTTCACCAAATCCACCCATCGCGGATCTGTCGGCAATTGTAAACGAAATGTGGACATGGGTTGAATGTTAATTAAAAAAAAATCCCGGCATGCCAGGATTTAAGTTCTATGCGACAAAAATAGCACGTTCACTCATCCAGTCGCTCACTTCGTCGGCAACTGCTTCCAGAACATCTTCATTTTGGTAATTACAAATCACTTTGTCGATAAGCGCAACAATCCGATCCATATCCGCTTCCACCAGTCCGCGTGTTGTGATCGCTGCCGTACCTACGCGGATTCCGGAAGTAACAAATGGCGATTTGTCATCAAAAGGCACCATGTTTTTGTTGACCGTAATCTCGGCTTTTACGAGCGCATTTTCAGCCTCTTTTCCGGTGATGTTTTTATTTCTAAGGTCAATCAGCATCATGTGATTGTCCGTTCCGCCTGAAATAATATTATAGTCACGTGCGACAAATGCTGCTGCCATTGCTTTGGCATTTTTTTGCACCTGCAGGGCGTATCTGAAAAATTCGTCCGTTAATGCTTCACCGAATGCCACTGCTTTTGCAGCAATGATGTGCATTAATGGACCGCCCTGATTACCGGGGAATACACCCATGTCAAGCAGGTTTGACATCATTTTTAGTTCGCCTTTAGGAGTAGTTAGTCCCCATGGATTTGCAAAATCTTTCCCCATCATGATCATTCCGCCCCGTGGCCCGCGCAATGTTTTATGGGTAGTAGTTGTAACAATATGGCAGTGTGGAATCGGATCGTTTAATAAACCTTTTGCTATCAAACCTGCAGGGTGCGAAATATCGGCAAGTAACAAGGCTCCGACCTCATCTGCAATTGCGCGGAATTTCGCAAAATCCATATCGCGCGAATAAGCCGATGCACCGGCAATAATCAATTTTGGTTGTTCCCTTACGGCAATGTCGCGAATATGATCATAGTTTAGTCGGCCGGTTTCTTTTTCAACTCCGTAAAACACCGGATTGTATAGTTTTCCCGAAAAATTCACGGGTGATCCGTGTGTGAGATGACCACCATGTGCGAGGTCAAATCCGAGAATTTTATCGCCGGGTTTTAAAGCGGCGGCAAAAACCGCGGTGTTAGCCTGTGAGCCGGAGTGAGGCTGAACATTGACGTACTCAGCTCCGAAAAGTGCCTTTGCGCGATCAATCGCGATCTGCTCGACAATGTCGACTACCTCGCAACCTCCGTAATAGCGTTTTCCGGGATAGCCTTCAGCATATTTGTTTGTCAGAACAGAGCCCGCAGCTTCCAATACAGCATCGCTGACAAAATTCTCTGAAGCAATTAATTCGAGTCCGTTTATCTGACGTTCCTGTTCGTCAAGTATTAAGTCAAAAATCTCTTGATCGCGTTCCATAAGCATCGTTAAATTGCTGTCAAAAATACGAAAAACGTTTGGTACGATGAATCATAATTTTATATTTGGTCAGTAATAAAACCCTAAAATAAACTTAAAAAATGCCTATAACTGCGAACAATCCGGCGCGCAAGACGTGGCTGGATATGCCTGCAAAAAGCGACTTCCCCATACAGAATATTCCCTTTGGAGTTTTTCTAACTAAAGATGATGTTATTACCATTGGCACCCGTATAGGAGACAATGCCATCGACCTCGGTGCTTTGCAATCGCTCGGTTATTTTGAAGGGATCGACCTCACCGACGATATGTTTATGCAGGACACCCTGAATGATTTTATTTCTGACGGTAAGAAAACGTGGCGATTGGTGCGAAACCGCATCGCCGATATCTTTGATGAGAAGAATCCGAAATTGCGCGACAATCAAGACCACAGATCAAGGGTCATTTGCCATATTGAGGATGTCGAAATGCAATTGCCCGTTCAGATTGGCGATTATACTGATTTTTACTCCAGTAAAGAGCATGCTACCAATGTCGGAAAGATGTTTCGCGATCCGGCGAATGCACTGCTGCCCAACTGGCTGCACATTCCTGTTGGATATCACGGCCGAAGTTCAACAATTATTCCCTCCGGGATTCCGGTTCACCGACCGATGGGGCAAACACTTCCCGCAGGGGAAACAACGCCTGTTTTCGGGGCTTCCAGATTGGTGGATTTCGAACTGGAGATGGCATTTATCACCACCGATGCCAATGTAATGGGCGAAAACATTCCGGTATATGAAGCAGAAGAATATATTTTTGGTCTGGTTTTAATGAATGACTGGAGTGCAAGGGATATTCAAAAATGGGAATATGTTCCGCTAGGGCCCTTTCTCGCCAAGAATTTTGCCACGTCGATCTCTCCGTGGATAGTTACTCTCGACGCACTCGAACCTTTCCGCACCAAAGGGCCTAAGCAAGAGCCCATGCCTCTGCCATATCTTCAATTGAAAGGGAAGCATACATTTGACATCCAGCTTGAGGTAGCGTTGCAAGCAGAAAATACTGAAGAAAAGGTGGTTAGTAAGTCTAATTTCAAGTATTTGTACTGGAATATGAGTCAGCAACTCGCGCATCACGCTTCAAACGGCTGCCGGATCAATTCGGGCGATATGATGGGAAGCGGTACCATTTCCGGCCCGACGGAAGATAGCTTCGGCTCTATGCTGGAGTTGACGTGGGGTGGCAAACAGCCGATTGTAATGCCGGATGGTTCCGAACGCAAATTTATCAACGATGGCGATACCGTAATCATGCGCGGATGGTGCGAAAATGACAAAGTACGTATCGGTTTTGGGGAAGTTAGCACAAAACTGTTGCCCACTTTCAGCGGTAAATAAAACAAGCCCGTAAGTCATGGGCTTTTTGCTTCGTATAGAACTATTATATTTACGCAAATTTTTTTAGATGAGAATTCTTGCGCTTTGTCTTCTGGTAATAATCTCCGGTTGTGCTGCCAGAAAAACCAAACGTTCCCTTCTTTCAGGAGATTACGATCATGCGATCGATATTGCCGTCCGGAACCTCAGGCGTGATCGCGACAGCAAGGGCAAGCAAGAATTTGTTTATATGCTGGAAGAAGCATTTGCCAAAGCTAAAGAGCGCGACGAAAGAAATATTTCTATTTGGGAGAAAGAGCGTAATCCTGCAAACACGGAACGCATTTACAATACCTACGTTGCCCTAGAGGCCCGCCAGGAATTAATCAGACCTTTGCTTCCTTTAAAACTGCTGAATGAAAACAGAAATGCTATTTTTCCTATTGAAGATTACTCCAAAGACATCGTCCGGAGCAGGTCGGCTTTCACCGAATATTTATATCAATCAGCATTGAGTCTTTTGCAGCGAGGCAATAAACTCGATGCGCGCCGTGCTTTTGATGATTTGCAGCACGTGAACAGACTGTACCCCAACTATAAAGAAGTTTCGCGTTATCTTGACGAAGCGCAGTATAAGGGCACTGATTTTGTAAATGTGGTCTTAAAAAATGATACCGGTATCATGATTCCGGGTCGACTCGAAAGTGCGCTGCTTGATTTCAGTACGATGGGATTGAATGATCCCTGGACGGTATATCACAGCAATCGGCAAAAGAATACAACTTACGATTTCGGCATTGTCCTGAATTTCACTCAAATTATGATTTCACCGGACCAGCTCAAGGAGCGCGAATTCACGGCAGAACGGGAAATTAAAGTCGGACGCAAAAAATTAATCGATCGCAATGGTAATGTGGTTCGTGACAGCACGGGAACGGTTGTGATGATTGATGATCTGAAGACGGTACACGCAACCGTAAACGAGTTTCGGCAATTCAAGACCTGTGCAGTGGTGGCCAAAGTAGACTATGTTGATTTTGCTACCAATCAACTTCTGCAGAGCTTTCCGCTCGCCACAGAATTTGTATTTGAAAATATGTATGCTGTGTGCCGGGGCGATCAGCGAGCTGTAGAGGACGGTTATCGACCGCTTTTCAACAATCGACCCGTACCATTTCCGCCCAACGAACAAATGGTTTTTGATTCCGGAGAGGATATCAAGGCCCGGCTGAAATCCATCATCACCTCCAACCGACTACGGCGAAATTAGGCAAAGGCAACTTCAATACTTCGCTGCACATCGTCTGCATCGATTTCACCATGACTCTGCGTGAAAATGCATTTTCCGTTTTTAAGTACCAGAATTTGCGGTGATTGGTGTACAACGTTCAATTCGCTTTCAATGGCCTGACTAACCGATCGGAATTGTAGAAGATCCAGAAAATACGCTTTTGCGGAGGCCGACTTATAATTGCTTTCAAATTGTCGCAACGCCATCCGACTCACAGAACACCGGGTGGAATGTTTAAAAATCAACACCGGTTCTTCAAACGATTTATCGATTGCTTCGCGAAATTGTTCCACCGAAGTTAAGTCGATCCATTGCACGCGCGGATTTTGATCTGATTTTTCACCTCCGCCGAATATCGATCCAAATAAACTCATTTTTGTCTGATTGTGCGACAAATTGTCGCGTGAAAATACATTTAAGCGGTCAAGTTGGCATGTAAAAGAAGATGGATTACAATTTGACGACGCCGACGTAAATTTAAACAATCCCAATCGTTAACCTGTTAACATAAACCAAAATGACAATCAACAATTTTACTATTAAGTCCCAAGAAGCCCTTCAAAAAGCGCAGCAGATTACCCAGGCAGCAAATCATCAACAAATTGAAAATACGCATTTGCTGAAGGCCATTTTTGAAGTCGATGAAAATGTCACACCTTTTATCCTAAAGAAACTTGACGTCAATGTTGGCTTGCTGCGGCAGATGATTGATAGTACTTTGCAAACGTATGCGAAAGTCTCAGGAGCTGACGTTCAATTTTCAAGAGACGCCGTTAAAACGCTAAATGATGCAGATGCTTATGCGAAGAAGAAAGGCGACGAATTTGTTTCCATTGAGCACTTGTTGGTGGCACTTTTTCGCTCCAATAGCAGCGTTGGCCGGATGCTTAAAGATCAGGGTATTACTGAAAAAGGTCTGGAATCTGCGATACAAGAGTTGAGAAAAGGGGAGCGGGTTACTTCGGCTTCAGCGGAAGAAACGTACAATTCACTTAGCAAATATGCCAAAAATTTAAATGATTTGGCACGAAACGGTAAACTTGATCCCGTAATTGGTCGGGATGAGGAAATTCGCCGAGTCTTACAGATACTGACACGGCGCACAAAGAACAACCCTATGCTGGTGGGGGAACCCGGTGTTGGAAAAACGGCCATTGCCGAAGGTTTGGCGCATCGGATTGTGGACGGTGATGTGCCGGAGAACCTCAAGGATAAAATTGTGTACTCGCTTGATATGGGTGCACTGATTGCAGGTGCCAAGTACAAGGGAGAGTTTGAAGAGCGTTTAAAATCGGTTGTAAAGGAAGTGACCTCGGCTGAGGGTGACATTGTACTTTTTATCGATGAGATTCACACGCTTGTTGGCGCTGGTGGTGGCGAGGGAGCAATGGATGCTGCGAACATCTTAAAACCTGCTCTTGCCCGAGGTGAATTACGCGCGATTGGAGCAACTACACTCGACGAGTATCAGAAGTATTTGGAAAAGGACAAAGCGTTGGAACGTCGCTTCCAAAAAGTAATGGTAGACGAACCCGATACCGAAAGCGCCATTTCGATCCTGCGGGGTATAAAGGAGAAATACGAAACACATCACAAGGTGCGGATTAAAGATGAGGCCATCATTGCCTCGGTCGAATTATCGCAGCGTTATATAACGTCGCGATTCTTGCCGGATAAAGCGATTGATTTGATGGATGAAGCTGCATCAAAACTCCGGATGGAGATTAATTCCAAACCGGAAGAATTGGATGTACTTGATCGCCGGATTATGCAGCTCGAGATTGAAATTGAGGCCATTAAACGCGAAAACGACGAAAATAAGTTGAAAATCCTCAATCTCGAACTGGCGAATTTAAAGGAGGAGCGCAATGAAATTTTTGCCCGGTGGAAATCCGAAAAAGAAGTGGTAGACAATATTCAGCAGGTTAAAACTGAAATTGAAAATTTTAAAGCAGAAGCCGAACGCGCCGAACGAGAGGGAGACTACGGACGGGTGGCGGAGCTTCGTTATGGCAAAATCAAAGAAGCACAAGCGCAACTTGATGCTCTGCAGCGTGATCTTGCCGAACATCAAAAAGGAAATTCCCTGATTAAGGAGGAGGTTACGCGGGAAGATATTGCAGAGGTCGTAGCAAAATGGACAGGCGTACCTGTAACTAAAATGCTACAAGGTGAGCGAGAGAAATTACTCAGTCTGGAGGACGAGCTGCATCGCCGCGTAGTAGGGCAGGAGGAAGCCATTTCGGCCATCAGCGATGCGGTGCGAAGAAGTCGCGCGGGTCTGCAGGATGCCAAAAAGCCCATCGGTTCTTTCCTGTTTCTCGGGACAACAGGGGTCGGAAAAACAGAATTGGCCAAAGCGCTGGCGGAGTATCTTTTTGATGATGAAAATGCCATTACTCGAATTGATATGAGCGAGTATCAGGAAAGACATAGCGTTAGCCGTCTCGTGGGAGCGCCTCCGGGATATGTGGGTTACGACGAAGGCGGTCAGCTTACGGAAGCAGTGCGGAGGAAGCCGTATTCTGTCGTGCTGCTCGATGAAATCGAAAAGGCGCATCCTGATACGTTTAACATTCTGCTGCAAGTTCTCGACGAGGGGAGGCTTACGGATAATAAAGGACGTTTGGCGGATTTTAGAAATACTATTATTATCATGACTTCCAATATCGGGAGCGGTATTATTCAGGAAAAATTCGAAAATCTGCGCGGTTCTGTTGATGAGGCGGCAGAATTGGCAAAAGTAGAAGTACTGGGTCTGTTACGTCAGACCGTGCGGCCGGAGTTTCTCAACCGTATCGATGAAATCGTAATGTTTACGCCACTTTCCGGTGAAGACATTCGAAAAATAGTAGGATTGCAGTTGAAAGCGGTAATACGACTTCTGGCACAACAGCACATAACTATGGATGCAACGCCCGAAGCCATTGCATATCTCGCTGAAAAAGGATACGACCCACAGTATGGAGCACGTCCGGTTAAGCGTCTGATTCAACGAGAAGTGATGAACCGACTTTCGAAAGAGATATTAGCCGGGAGCATAAAAAGCGAGACCATTATTTTGCTGGATTGTTTTGACGGTGAACTGGTATTCCGCAACCAATCTGAAATGGTCTCGAATTAAAAGTGGTCCTCCTTTGGGTGGTTTCGAATTAAGAGTGGTCTTCCTTTGGGTGGTTTCGAATTAAAAGTGGTCCTCCTTTGGGTGGTTTCGAATTAAAAGTGGTCCTCCTTTGGGTGGTTTCGAATTAAAATTGGTTCTCCTTTGGGTGGTTTCGAATTAAAAGTGGTCCTCCTTTGGGTGGTTTCGGATTAAAATTGGTTCTCCTTTGGGTGGTTTTGGATTAAAAGTGGTCCTCCTTTAGGTGGTTTCGGATTAAAATTGGTTCTCCTTTGGGTGGTTGAGCGGAGCCGAAACCACCCAAAGGAGGACCCAAAAAAAAGATAAAAAAAAAGGGCTGTCGTTCGACAGCCCTTCTCTCATATAACAGTTAATTACTGCTTAACAATTTTTGTAGTTTGAACTGCACCAGCAGAAGTTACTTTAACAGTGTAAGCACCGGCAGTAAGTTCAGCAACATTCATTCTTACATCGTTAGATGAGAAAGATTGAGCAGCCACACGCTGACCAAGCATGTTGAATACTTCGATAGATTCAACACCGTTTGGAGCAACTACGCTAAGTTCTGAAGCAACCGGGTTAGGGAATACGCGAACTTTAGTGTTGTCAAACTCAGCAGAAGAAAGATTTGGTTCTACAGATGCGTCAAACAATAGCAAGAACGCGCTGTTTGGTGGAGAAGTAGCGTTAAATGCAAGGTAGTACTCGCCGGTAGTTGCAGGTACGAAAACTCCTGACGCAGTAGTAGCTAAAGCTTGCAGGTCAGCAAAATCTCCATTTTGAATTACCCCGCTGTTAGTAGCAATTTCCTGGCTGAATGTAAAAGTAGCGTTTGGCGCATTCACGATGTACGAAGTAATGGTTTCGTTAGCGTCGTTAACCTGACCGTTAGCACCATTAAAGCTATAGCTAATGTCATAAGCCTGATTAGCCTCAAGAGTCAAAGCAGGTGAGAACAACCAGTCATTTTTAGGGTTCTCTCCGTTAGATCCATTGGTAGCAAAAGTTTCTAAAACTCCATCATTATCCAGGTCAAGTTCTTGTGGGATCCAAGCCGTTCCGTTAGCATCAAGGTCAACCACATTCCAGCATCCGTAGAAGTTTATTGGATCATTAAATGTAGTAGAGTATGGGATAGTAGTAGTGCAGTCCGCCGCTTGCTCTACAATTGTCCAGTCAAATCCGGCAACATCGCTCCATGCGTCATCCCAATAGATGTAGTAAGTCTGACCAGCAACGATTGGCATAATCAAAGAAGAAGTGTTGTTGTCAGGGAAATTAACGTCATCTTGTGACTCATAACAAGTAAGGTTGTCACAAGTTCCTGTGTACACAACTAATCTTGTGTCAAGACCTGCGTTGCCCGGGAAAATTTCAGAATCAGAAGTGATAAGCGCAACACCACTTAAATTAGCAGTATACACATACCAGTTTCCGTTTGCCTGATTTTGCTGAGCACCCCATTCTGTACAAGACAAATCAGTAGCAAGTTCGCCAATGTATGCATCGAGAGTATTCAGGACATCCGGAAATACTTCTTCTGCAGTGGCGCAGCTTGATTGAGCAAATCCAAGCGTAGGCAGGATTAGACCCAACATCAAAGTAATTTTTTTCATGATAAGTTAATTAAAATTTCCCCAAATTTAGGGCATTCTATTTAATCCACCACCATCGATCGAATGAAAAATTAACCATTTGTTGTTAATAATTTTTATTTATGCGGCCTGAAGTTTCGACCGCAATCGAACTTACTTTGGTGCATCCACTATTTTTTTTATCTTCGGCTGCGCGATCAATTTTTTGAGTATGAAGTTTTTCCTTACATTCCTTTTAATTATTTCTTTTCTGATATGCTACGCTCAACCAGATGTTTCTGAGCAGGTCTACCGCTCTACCGACGTCGATGCGAAGCCTAATCTTTCGGAAGGAATGTATAAATTAACCATGTTTATCAGCGAAAATTACAAGATTCCTGACATTCATAATAAAAAGATTCGAATCTTCACCAGTTTCATCATTGAGCCGGACGGACAAATGACCTCTGAAAAAGCCGTTCATATTGATGTGCGCGATTACCTCCCTCTGGACGTTGTACCCCTTCAAACTCCGGAAGAAAAAGCCGCCGAAAAGGCACTGTACGATCAGATGAAAGCGGAAGCAGTCCGCGTCTTGTCGCTTTTTAAAGAAACCTGGCAGCCCGCGGTGGTGAACGGAAAACCGGTTCGCTGCCTGTATCAGTATCCCATCAGTTTTCATATCGAATAAACGCAAACTTTTCTTAAAACCGCCGAATATCCACAGCCGCATTCTGTAACTTTAAAAGAAACATCAATCTTTTAGTTATGGAAAAAAGCACAAACTACGACAAAACCACGGCAGGCGCACACACTCCTGTATGGACCGCCGAAAACGAAGAACCATTGCATCCACTGCGTGAAAATGTAAGTGCGGACGTTGTTATCGTTGGGGGCGGCCTTGCCGGAATGACCACTGCTTATCTTTTAGCCAAAGCTGGCAAAAGTGTGGTTTTGGTAGAAGACGGTAGACCCGGTAGCGGCGAAACCGGTCGCACCACAGCACACCTCACCGCCGCACTGGACGATCGGTATTACAATTTGGAAAAAGCAGTAGGAGAAGCTAAAAGTCGGCTAATGGCTGAAAGCCATCTCGCGGCCATCAATTTTATTGCCGAAACCGCCGATCGCGAACAAATCAGCTGCGATTTCGAACGGGTGTCCGGCTTTTTGTTCCTTCACCCCTCCGATAAGGAAGACGCGCTGAAGAAAGAGTATGAGGCCACGCAAAGAGCCGGACTTTACACAAATCCGGTAGAGAAAGTGCCCGCGCTTAAAAAAGAGGTTTCCGGACTCGAATTTCCTTCGCAGGCGCAATTTCATCCTTTAAAATACCTTCGCGGACTCGAGCAAGCGATCGTTAAATACGGCGGCCGCATTTTTACGGGCACGCACGCACAGGAGGTTACCAAAGAAGGAATTCAAACCACCGAGGGATATCGCGTCGAAGCTTCCCACATCGTCGTCGCTACCAATGCGCCTGTTAACAGCAGGTTTATTATGCCCATGAAGCAATTTGCCTACCGTTCGTATGTAATCGGAGGATTGGTAGAAAAAGGTCTGCTGCCTCAGGCGCTTTGGTGGGATACGGGCGACTACACCATGGACAGTGACGTGGCACCCTATCATTACGTTCGGCTACATCGCTACAACGAATCGCACGACCTTCTGATCTGCGGAGGGGAAGATCATCCTACCGGAATAACAACGGATACCGACGTTCCTGAACACCAGCGGTACGCCAACCTCGAACGTTGGGCAAGAGAATATTTCCCAATAAGCGAGGTAATTTACAAATGGTCGGGGCAGGTAATGGAACCTCATGACGGCATTGCATTTATAGGACGAAGTCCGATGGACGCGCCAAATATTTATATGATTACCGGCGATAGCGGAAACGGTATGACCCACGCCACCATTGGTGGAATGCTGGTTAGCGATCTCATTCTCGAGCGCCAAAATCCGTGGGAAAGCGTGTACAGTCCGTCCCGAATTACCCTTTCGGAGACAGGAATTGTGCTTAAAAAGCTCTTTGAGGAATTAAAATCGCAGTGGCAAATCTCTCCGCAAAAAGCCGCTGAACACGAAATTTCGCAAATATTGCCCGGCGAAGGCAAGCTCTTGTCGATTGACGGCAAAACCTACGGCGTGCATAAGTCGGCTAACGGGAAGATTTACGCCGTTTCCGCGCGATGTACGCATCTGGGCTGCACGGTGCTGTGGAATGCCGATGAGAAATCGTGGGATTGCCCGTGTCATGGCAGCCGCTTCAGCGGTGACGGCAAAGTAATTAACGGACCCGCAAATATTGATTTGCCGTCCTACTTTGAGGAATAACGAAAGGCCTGAAGATTTTTCTCCAGGCCTTCCCACCAAAACAAAATAAAACCAAATTACACCAAACGATTATGAGTCAGCCGCCCGTTATTTAGTTGGCATCGGAAATCATTGTTGGCCTCAAATACTTTTACGCCATCAAAAGGGAGCATGAGACCGCTGTTTTTTTATTAAAGGTAGTGCCGCAATTGTCGAAGGTGCAGCCTCTTTTAGATTTAGTTGGCTTTAAATTAACGTGTGTTTGCGAAGCCTTGACAAATTCAGGTTAAAACAATATTTCTTCTTGTTAAGTTTAGGTGGGCGTGCCCCGCCGCTGCGGACAAGCCGCTGCGGCGGGTCGGGTCTTCCGCTATATCCCCGCAAGCGGGGGATGCCGCTGCACCCCCTCACGCGAACCTAAGAAAAAACAGACGCTGCAAATTGCTGCACCTGAGCTCTTTATTTACGGCGGTCCTATTTTTTTAAAATTTAAATTTGGAATGCAAAAAATATGACTATATTTGCACCCGCAAAAGGCCTCGTGGCGCAACTGAATAGCGCATCTGATTACGGCTCAGAAGGTTACAGGTTTGAATCCTGTCGAGGTCACTAAAACCCCAGTATTTACTGGGGTTTTTTATTTTCTTTCCCGACATTTTCCCGACATTTCTATTTTTTTCTAAAAAAGCTATCGATATGGATTAAAATGAATGTCCAAAAGTGGTAATATTGGAGCGGTTCATGCAGAACCTAGACGAACTTCGAATAAAGGATTAGAAAAGACTAAATATGACTTTAAATCAGTATCTAGACAACATTAATCAGCGGTATAGACTTGGAAATTCAACTGAACATACATTCCGAGGTGACTTACAGAATTTGTTAGAAGCTCTTGTGCCAACTATTAGAGCTACTAATGAACCTAAAAGACAAAGTTGTGGGGCACCGGATTACATCCTGACTAAAAAAGATATTCCAGTTGGATTTATCGAAGCAAAAGATATTGGAGACAAAGATCTTGACGGAGCAAAGAAGACAGGTAATAAAGAACAATTTGACCGTTACAAGAGTTCATTAAACAACTTAATCTTCACAGATTATCTAAGTTTTCATCTGTATCGTGACGGCATATTTGTTACAAAAATTTCCATTGGAGAGATTGAGGCAAACGGCATAAAACCTTTACCCGATAATTTTGCGGCTTTTGAAAATTTAATCAAAGACTTTTGCACCCACGTCGGACAGACCATTAAGAGCAGCAAGAAGTTAGCAGAAATGATGGCCGGAAAAGCCCGTCTTCTATCTGACGTTATTTGCAAAGCTTTGACAAGTGATGAAGTGAGCCACGAGGACAGTACGCTAAAAGATCAAATGTTGGCCTTCAAGCAAATCTTAATTCACGATATCACCCCACAAGGTTTTGCAGATGTCTACGCTCAAACCATAGCTTATGGAATGTTTGCAGCTCGCTTACACGATCCCACCTTGCCAACTTTCAGCCGTCACGAAGCATCTGAACTTATTCCGAAATCAAATCCGTTTTTACGAAAACTTTTTGGCTACATCGCAGGACCCGACATTGACGACCGTATAAAATGGATAGTTGACAGTTTGGTAGATATATTTTTGGCTTGTAATGTCGAAGAAATTTTAAAAAACTATGGGAAGTCAACCAGAATGGAAGACCCAATCATCCATTTTTATGAAACTTTCCTCAGCGAATATGACCCGAAATTACGTAAATCTCGCGGCGTTTGGTACACTCCGCAACCCGTCGTAAATTTCATGGTTCGAGCAGTTGATGATATTCTAAAGACGGAATTCGACTTGCCTCAAGGTTTAGCGGATACAAGCAGGACCAAAATAAAAGTTGATGTTCAAGGCAAAAAGACGGAGCAGGAAGTTCACAAAGTACAGATTCTTGACCCTGCCACAGGAACGGGAACTTTCCTTGCCGAAGTGGTAAAACACATTCACAAAAAGTTTGAAGGACAACAAGGCATTTGGAGCAATTATGTTGAAACACATTTGTTGCCTCGCCTCAACGGTTTTGAGTTACTAATGGCTAGTTATGCAATGGCCCACCTTAAATTAGATTTGCTATTGACGGAAACAGGCTACAAACCAACCACCAATCAACGGTTTAGAGTTTACCTTACTAACAGTTTAGAAGAATACCACCACGACACAGGAACTTTATTTGCCAATTGGTTAAGCACAGAAGCCAATGAAGCCAATCACATCAAAAGAGATGCACCCGTAATGTGTATTATTGGCAATCCACCGTATAGTGGAATATCTTCAAACAATGGCGAATGGATAAGCAAACTGATCGAAGACTATAAATATGTTGATGGAGTCCATTTTAATGAACGAAAACATTGGCTGAATGACGATTATGTAAAATTCTTGCGATACGGTCAACACTTCATTGAAAAAAACGGAAGCGGTATTTTAGCATTTATTAATCCACACGGATTTTTAGACAATCCCACTTTTAGGGGAATGCGTTGGCATCTTCTGAAAACGTATGATAAGATTTACACCATTGATTTACACGGGAATAGTAAGAAAAAGGAAAATGCACCTGATGGAAGTGTTGATGTCAATGTATTTGACATTATGCAGGGTGTATCGATAAACATTTTTATAAAAACAGGAAAGAAGAACAAAGATTTGGGTAAAGTATTTCATTTTGACCTTTATGGCAAACGAGAAACTAAGTACGATTTTCTATCTGAAAACACAATTTCTTCTACGGATTTTAAAGAACTAAAACCAGAAAAGCCAAATCTGTTTTTTATCCCAGTAAATTATAATGCAATTGCTGAATATAATCAGGGCATCCTTGTTTCAGATCTGTTTAAGAAACAGTCAATGGGTGTGACAACCGCAAGAGACCATTTTGTAATTGATATGAACAAAATGACCCTATTAAATCGAATTATAGAATTTTCCGATTTATCGATTGACGACTTGAGCGTTAGAACTAAATACTTTGGCATAAATTCTTCTGGAAAATATTTACCTGGAGATACACGTGGCTGGGAAATGTCAAAAGCAAGAAAGGAATTGACCAAAGAAAATCACGATAGCAATATTAAATTCATTTCATATAGACCTTTCGACAAAAGATACATCTACTATTCAAAAAAAATGGTTGATTGGGGAAGAGAAGAAGTTATGAATAATTTAATTGAAAATAATTATTCAATCGTTTGTGTAAAAATTGGAAGAGATGAATCGGCTCAAAATTATTTCGTTTCTAATTCAATTACGGATAAAAGTTTGACTTCTTCTTTAGATAATTCAAATGTTTTTCCTCTTTATCTATATCCCCAAGCAAGTGAACAACAAACGATCAGCCAAACATCAGGAAGAACCCCAAACCTAAACACAGAAATTTTAAGGCAAATAGCTGCAAAGTTAGGATTAACTTTTACTAAAGAAAAAGAAACCGCCAAGGACACATTTGCACCAATCGACATTTTGGACTACGTCTATGCAGTATTGTATTCCCCTACTTACCGAGAAAAATACAAAGAGTATTTAAAAATAGATTTTCCGAGAGTGCCTTACCCAAAAGACAAAGAAACTTTTTGGCGATTGGTAAAATTGGGTGGAGAAATTCGCAAAATTCACTTGTTGGAAAGTCCGGTTGTTGAGCAATTCATTACACAGTATCCAATTGACGGAGATAATGTGATAAGGAAACCGAAATACGAGAACGGAAAAGTGTACATTAACGAAACGCAATATTTTTATAGTGTACCGCAAATTGCGTGGGAGTTTTACATTGGTGGTTACCAGCCAGCCCAAAAATGGCTCAAAGACCGCAAAAATCAAAAGTTGGAGTTTGATGATATTTTACACTATCAGAAAATTATTGTGGCATTGACCGAAACGGACAGGTTGATGAAAGAGATTGATAAAGTTGGATGAAAGAGATCGCCACTATTCAGTCACTGAACAAAATGAGAGATGACTTGATTAATGAAAGATGTCCTAGCTCTTACTATTGAAAAGGAAATTATCAAGAGTTAGGTATTTTAGGTTTGAAGAAAATGCTCCAGCTAATAACAAAGCTACGAGAGTTTTACTGGAGATCTTTATAAGTAATTTTAAAAATCGGCCATGAAGAAAACTAGACAGCAAATCAAAGACAAGCTTAAATCTCTTACAGAGAAAGAACTACGAAAAATTCTTGTTCAAATGTTTGAAAACTTGAATTTTAAAGAAGTTGTAGAATTCCACGGAATAAATGAGTTAGGGAAGGACATTGTGTTTTACGACATCGATAAATTCTCTCGACAGACGTGGTATGCATGTGTTGTAAAAGCAAAAGATATTGGCCAAGCGGCATATAATGAGGTTGCACGTCAAATCAATGAATGTCACCGAAAAAAGTATCCTAGCACAATCCATGGACATGTTGCAATCAATCATGTATTAGTCATAACGAACGGGATTTATAAAGACAATGCCCGAGTTCAGATTGCAGAGCTATTGACAGAAAAGAACAAAGTCGAAACGGTGGAATATTGGAGTGTGAATGAGATTGCAGAAAAGATTGAAAATACCGATCTCATCGAAATCCTTTTCGACAACGCTGCCAACATCACACAAAGTTTATTTAATAAAGAAATTCTTCATAATATTTCGTCGGAGTCGAGTCTAAAGTTACTAGAGAGCGATTTCGATGTAAATATTGGAAGTCTCGATTCATTCCAAATAAAAGTTAAAGCGAAGGCTAAAGCTTTCGAGAACGAACGTGGCGAATATCTCAAATCAATTGATATAACGCACAGCAACATTCCGGTAAAGTTCTTACCGGACGTTTCGGAAATTTTAAAGCAACAGAAGCCAATTCTTTTACATGGTATTGCGACGGCTGGCAAAACAACTATTCTAAAGAAATTAGGAAAAGACTTTATAAATTCTGGAGAACCCGGGTATGTATTTTATATTGAATTAGCAAAATATAAAGATCGACTGGCTCGGCAGGAATTGACGGAAACCTTGAGTGACATTTTTTCGGAAATTGTAAAAGAAAAGTTCAATATTAAAAATATTGAAAAGGGCGATTATGTGTTCATTTTGTTAGATGGTTTAGATGAGGTGTCGGATCCAATAATTCAGGATACCATAATCAGTGAGATTTTAAAAGTTAATGCGATCGCAGAAGTTCGTGTAATACTTACTTCGAGAACCAATGAATTTATTGTAAATCACCAGGAGTTAAGGGAGCAATTCAACACTTATGAGCTTTTACCACTTACTCTTACGGAAATGATTGACTTAGGAACAAAAATCTTAACTCAAGATGATAAGAAGGCAAATTTTGTCAAATTGTTGAAAAAAAATGAAATTATCCATTCGTTTCCAAAAACACCTCTGACAACAATTTTGTTGGCAATTTTATTCAAAGAAGATAAAATTGACGTTCGTGAGCTACCTCGTAATATTACAGAATTATATAGCAAGTTTATTGATGTTTTCTTAAATAAATGGGATCGAAATAAAGGCATATCCCAGCAATTCAAGTTTCAAGAAAAACAATTTATAGTTCAAAAAATTGCCGAGCACCTTCACGACAATAATATGATTTCAATTCAAGGTGATGTCTTGGAGGGTTTTCTAAATAAATTGTTTATTCAGCACCCAATAGAAGGCTTTAAGAATTCGCAAGACTTTTTAGAGAACATTTTGCAGAGATCCAATATTATTGTAAAAGACTTTGACGGATCTTATAAATTTTTCCATCTAACGATTCAAGAATATCTAGCATCAACACTTTTTGGAAATGATAAAGAAGATTTTCTAGTACAAAACTTTTATGATAACTGGTGGCTTAACGCAAATATTTTCTACGCAGGTCGTACTCCACATCAAGCTGTTGTTCTAAACAGAGTTTGTCGTGAAAATGAAAACTATCCCATCGATGAGCAGTCAAAATTGTCATATATTGTCCATTCTTCGAAAGTTTTACAAGCAGCGCATCTTTTGGATAAGAGCACTAGACGTGACATCTTGCTATCCATGATACGAGTTTTTGACAGCTTATTGAGAGAGGTCCTTGGAGATTTTATTATTAGCCAAGATACTACATTAAAAAAAAGAACAATGTTGGAATTTATTCTTTTGGGTAGAAGGATGTTCAACGAGTTTTTCGGTTCCGCGCAGTTCAATGAATGTCTTGAAGATATACGATGGAAACTACTTGAAAATTCGAATACAAATCTATTGGACATTACGGAATATTGCCTCGCATTCCGTTGTGCGCTAAACAGCCATTCTGCCAAGCCCCTCTATGATTTCTTAGACCTAAAGCAAGATATCAATCCTCGTTGGTTCAAGATTATTGACGTTGACGTAAACATTAAAAATTTAGCAGTAAGCGACAAGAAAATAGCAGCGAAGATTAAGTCTAAAGCATTGAAACATAAAAAGTACATTCAACAACAATTTAAAGAGGTTTTATCGAAACACTATAATAGTATAACAGGTATAAGATAATAAGCTAAAGACGATTTCCCCGCCCTATATGTGCATTATTTTATTTTAGAATCTATTTAGCGCGAGGCGGTAGCAAGGATTGTAACTGACAACCTCGATCAGTTGAAATGTTGATCTTCTTAATTTTTTCCTTACCCTGCAAGGGTTTATAGCAGAAACCATAAATCAACTGCCTATCAACAAAGTTTGTTGACGGGCAGTTGAATATAAGTTGACGTGCTAAAATGTTGAAGCGACTGCGACTAAGAGGATTTGTCAACATTCTCAACAGACTTGATGAAGTTTTGTTTTAAGAAAGTGTAATATCGCCCTTTCTCCGTGGTGTAGTTAAATTCAGGCGGCGTATTAAAAGCGCAGCAATCTGATCTAAACAGTTTATAGGTGCTATTATGCGGTGTCAACTTCCATTTGTTTTGAAGTACATTCGACACATTTCCCACACCTACCAGCACGTTTCTTTTGCGTAACATATCTACGAGATTTTGGGAGGTGTACTGCAATTGGGGAACATCAAAATAGGAGAACTCGTCTTTGAGTAATTCCTCTAGTTCGCTTTCAAAATTCGTTCGGTTGCCCCGGATGAGAACTTCCAAAGCCTCGGTGTAAATTTCCTCTCGCGAAAACCACATTCTGGTTTTTTTCTCGGATTTAATCTTCCTGTTAAGTAGAAAATTGGCAAAATAGGGAATTTCTTGCCGCATCACATCGAGCAGTTCAGTATTCACGGAAGGGAGCGGCTTAATTTTACGTACCCAATACCGAACCTCGTTTGAATCGATTTTAATAAAACTGTCTTCGTTGTTTGAGCATAAGATAATCTTACCAAAAAACTCTAACTCAATTTTATCTTTTCCTTTCGCCTCGACTTTATGGGTTAATGAGGTGGACAGGTTCTTAATCCGCTCACTATCCTCTTTGCGATCAAGCATAACCTCGTCAACACCAATTACGTTTCTTCCTGCCATATCGGAATTAAACCGACTCTTAAAATCATCATTATTACAAATTGTCATGTTGCATTGAAAAAGCAGTTTTAAAAGATTCAGAAAAGTAGTTTTGCCCGTCATTCTATCGATACTGACAAGGCATAAGACTGGCAAAATCTGAAGAGGACGTGTGTAGAGAATTGTCAGATAATCTAACCCTAGTTCATACTGTTCTTCAAAAATGTGTTTCAAAAAGGCAAGGATTGTTTTGCACTCGCCTTTGATTGTGTTGTCGTATGATAATGGTTCGTATCTGTTGTAAAATCCATTTATAACACGTTTGTATTCCGAATGAGAGGGAACTATGCAAAACCCGTTATATTTTGCGATTTTCTGCAATTCGCTTTTTCCAAAATCATCAATAATGGATTGCCTGCTCCAAGGAACCAGGCATCTAACGACATCATTCGCTAAAGGGCGATAAACCTCACGATAGTAGTCTGTTCCTACCCGAATATATTGTGATATGTCGTTCATGATACATTCCAATCTAAATACGCAGGTACGTCATCCTTATTGGGACGACTTAACATGGTAAGCATTATTAATAATTTGTTTATCGATTTTTGTTTCTCAAACAGGTTTCGGATTGCTTCCCTAAACTGGACGTAATCAGGTGAGCGAATATCATCTATTAAAACCTTGATTTTGAAATACGCATTGCAAAGCTTTGCAAAGTGGGCGGCAATAATTTCATAGTTACTTGTTGCTGCACCATTGGAGTTTGGACTCATGTAATTAATGTCTTTGCAGGCTTCACCACAGGGTTGCAACGCGTTTTGCCCACTGTTTTGCAGGGCTTTTTGCAGAACCATTTGAAGGTTTGTTAATTCCCGTTCAAATTCGGCAATGCAAGCGTACTGGATATCTGATGCTTTATGTTGACTACTCATAATACTTCGATTTAATGGTTAATCGGTTTAACAGCTTCTAAAACCTGCTGTTTTGAGTAGTACACGCGTTTCCCTATTCCGAAACTTTTCAATCTTCCCGACTTGGTGTGCTTCCATAGCGTCGTTAGATTGATGTTCAGAATTTTACAAGCTTGTGCGCGAGTGATTAGATCATCTTCTGCACTTTCGGCTGTTTTGATTGGTTTTTGGCAGTTTGCAATTTCATTTGCTAGTTCCTGCGGCGTAATTCCATAAAGGAAAATCAATTTTTTATTCATAATGCGTTAATTAAATTTGACGCAAGATGAATCTAATCCCATTATAGCGAATGCTCTAGAATTTTTAGTTTACTAGAGCTTGACTATCAGTTCTTTAAGGTAAATCTCTTTAAATCTCTCGCAGATATCTATGTTTTCGCGGATACAGTAAGCTGCGATTGAACGTAAGGCGGCGTGATTTCTATAAATATTTTCCTTCCTGATATTATTTTTAAGAGAAGCCCCAACATAATTGCTAAGATTTTCATCTATTACTAAGTCACGACAGATAATACGGAAGCATTGTGTGTCTGCCCCGTACTTTTTATATAAGTCATACATACTGCCATCGGCTAACGCTACTCCCACCTTGAAATATTTATATCTTTCGTAACGTTTAACGAGAGCAAAATCCAAATCAGTAAGCCCATACACGGGACGGAGATCAACAGTCACTATGTCTGGTTGGATTGGGCGAGGTTCCTCTCGAATTTTAAAGTTTTCCAAGTTTTCGTCAAATACTTTTGCCAATTGAGTTGATTGGATGTCTAAAAGCCGAGATATTTCGTTAATAGCCTCGTATGCGGCAATCTTCTTAATTAATGTTTTATAGTTTAATGCTTTGGGAACAATATTGCTATCAAGGTTATTAAAGTACCTGAAGAGTATCTCGTTAAAGATTACAGTCTCCGAATATCTATCTTCAAATTGATTTTTTGTAAGGTAGACGTTGAATAATTCAATTTCTAGTGGACTCTGAAATTTATATTTAGCTTCAACAACCTCTCGAAAATACGCTCTTACTTTGTCAATGCTATAACCCGATTTGTAGTGAAGCTTTTTCTGATTTATAAGAAACAATTTAATTTTCTTTTCTACAAGATCATAAATCGTATTATAATTCGATCGAAAAGTTAAATGATAATCCATGCTGCCTTTCCTCTGCTTAGTCCGGTTTCGTGCCATAGTATTTTAGTTCTGAATCTTTGAGAAATATTCTAACATTTGATAGGCGTTATCGTATGAGGTTTTACCGATATATTTTAAGAACATATTTTCAGTTCCATGTCCGGTAATACTCATTAAGATAGGTGTAGGTATCTTTCCGTAAAAATTTGTGGCAAAAGACCTTCGACAAACATGGCTGCTTACCACCTTCCATTTAGGGAAAATATCTTTTATAGTGGCCACTCCATTTTTTAATTTTTGCCGTCCTTTTATCGGAGTATTAATCTTCGCAGCTTCGCAAACTTCCTTGATATACTCATTAAAATGTACCATAGAAATCTTATAGGGCATTCCGTGTTCTATAATTTCGGTAGCTTCGGGCAAAAGTGGAATTGCAACTATTTTTCCCGTTTTACCTTGTCGCAATTCAATAATTTTAATTCCGTTGATGTCTTTGATGTTCTGAGCGTTGATTGATAGTAAATCGCTCCCACGCTGCCCAAGCAGACAGCCAAGTAACAGCCATTTCCTTGCATTTATAAGCGATTCTCTCGTCAGGGGAACTTTACGGATCGCTTCGAGCTCCTCTTCATTGAGATAAACTATATCCTCCGGTGGTTTTGATTCCGACAGAAATTTGATATGATTTAGTTGTGGAGAAACTTCGATCTCATTCTTTGCTGCATCCGTGCAAACGGCTCTAAGATTTGAAATGTTCTTGCCCACGTAATTAGCAGAATAATTCTTGTCAAACAACCATTTTTTAAAATTATCAGCAAATCTTACATTGACGTCCTTAATCACAATGCTTTTGCCATTAAGTGCTTCTGCTTCATACTTTAAAATGGTATTTTGAAACAGTTTAAGATTTCTGATACGCCCCTCGCTTAAACCCAGCTCACGCTTTGCATTCAATTTATAAGGTGCTTCTGCGATGTATTTCGAAATATAATTGGTTAGTAAATCCTTTTGAGCAATGGGCTTTTTGTTGTGGAATAAATCTATTTGCGTTTGCAGCCAATCGGAATTTAATTCAATACCTTGCGCTGTGTCATTATTGCACGCTTCTCTTAGAAAAACAGCCATGCGATCTAATTTGACTTGCAGTGCTTTAAGCTCGTCATTACGGAGTATTATCCCCTGTTTTTTTCGATCTTTGCTCCAGTCCTTTGCTTTAATAAGATAGCCTGTCTTTTTTTCTAGGTCGACATTTCTACCTAATGCAAATCGCACATATATAGTGGCATTATCCCCAACAGACCTGATTCGAAACTTAATTACGGACATTTTTTTCTAGATTTCTTTCAAAGATATATTTTTCCCGACATCTTCCCGACAATTTGCGAATTTTAATCAATTTTGATAATTTCAAATAAATTTAAAAAGCTATTAAAGCCTTAATTATCAATGCTTTTACGTATAATAGGGTTTCTTAATATTTATAAGTTTGAATCCTGTCGAGGTCACAATTAAATTACTAGTTAAAAAAGACGCCAAGTTCACTTGAGCGTCTTTTTTTTGGATTTTCAAGGCGGAGCTTTGCAGCATTACGAAGTAAAATCCCGTAGATCTGTAGCGAAAAAGCAAATTATCAGGCATTATCCAACCTTGCAATTTCATTCATTTTCTAAATTTATCTTTTATTAATCATTCTGAAAAAGCCATGAAACAGTATCAAATATTCGCAATCATTTCGATGGTTTTTGCAGGTTTGACGGCTGTAATCGCAAAGGCTGGTTTAAAGAATGTTACTGGCGATACGGGCTTAGCGGTAAGAACGAGTTTTGTCTTTATTCTAATATGGTTGAACATTATCGTTTTCAATCATTCGAGAGATTTTACAAATTTAACGACTCGTGATATCTTCCTTTTGGCAGTATCCGGTTTGACTACCTCATTATCGTGGATTTTTTACTACAAGGCAATTAAAATCGGAAATGTATCAGAAGTTGCTCTAATCGATAAAGCCAGTATTATAATCACTTTAATTCTATCTTTTCTACTACTCAATGAACAATTTACCTGGAAAATGGTGATTGGCGGGCTACTGATTGTTTGTGGTTTACTAGTCCTGACCTTAAAGTAAGAGGCAGAATAAATTAAGCAGAAATCCGGTCAATTGTACTTTATGCGGTCCGTCGCGCCACGATTCTGCATGCAACTGCGGCCAAAAGCGCCAGTATTCCCATGGCCATCCAGTTGATCCCGTACCCGATACTCCCGATGATCTCCATTCCCATTTTGGAACTCACAATGTGCGCCAACGAAAAACTCATGGTGTAAAGTGCCATATAGCGGCCGGTTTGTCCTTTGGGCGCGCGATCCATAACCCACGAATTCGAAAACGGAAACGCAAACATTTCACCAACCGTAATAAATAAAATGCTGACAATCAGAATTCCTGCCCACGGCGCGTACAACAGAACGAAGTAACTGGCAGCCATAAGCAATGCGCCCCAACCAATTACCTTTATTTTTCTGACTTTTTTTCGCTCAAAAAAAGAAACAACGGGCATTTCCAAAAAGAAAATCAGCAATCCGTTCAGCGTCATCAGTAATCCGGTTTGGAATTCTGAAAGTTTGTATTGTTGGGCATGATAGAGTGGGAGCGTCGTGAAAAGTTGAAAGAAAGTTACCGCAGTTGCAAAACTCGAAAAGAGAAAAATCCAGAAAACCGAATCTTTAAATACCGACTGCGTTAAAATTTCACCGGGTTGCGTCGCATCCTGATAAATCGATTTTTTCTTCTCTTTCACTAAAAATGCGAAAATGACAATTGCTATCATGCAACTCAATCCATCTACCCAAAACAACGCAGGATATCCAAAATTCATAATGATTAATCCTCCCATGGCAGGACCGGCAGCAAATCCAAGGTTAACGGCAAGTCGGACCAACGTCATGGCCCGCGTTCGGTTTTCGGGTTTGGCATACGCGCCTACGGATACAAACATCGCAGGCCGGAACATATCGGCAATAGACATGATGGCGAACATCCCCAAGCACAAACCAATAAATGAGGTAACAAATTGTAAAATGATAAAAATGAGACCGCTCGTGAATAAGCTAAACACCATAACCTTGTAAAAACCAAGGGTGTCGGAAAGCTTGCCCCCCAACCAGGATCCCAGCATGGAGCCGCATCCGAATGCAACCATGATCCAGCCAACATCGCTGTAGCTAAACCCTAAATCTTCCTTTAAATATTTGGAGAGAAAAGGCAGGACCATTGTTCCTGCACGATTGATAAATGTAATGATGGCAAGAATCCAAATTTCACGTGAAAATCCACGGAAATTATCAAAATAGCGTTGCAGCAGCCTACGTACCATCGGGTGCAAAGGTATCTTTTTTCAGAGCCTCCGCGGGCATTAATTCGTACTTTTGCTAAAATTCAGCAAATGAAGTATCTGCTATTTTTTCTACTAACTGTACCGGTTTATTCACAAAATTTCGACCCGGCGGAGATTGCTGCACATCGGGAAAGCATAAATCGGATTTTTGCCGATCCGAAGACAAGTCCGCTACGCGAGGAAGATCGCAAAAGCTTTACGGCATTGCATTATTTTGAACCCGATCAGCGGTATTATATCACTGCTCAGTTCAGGATAACGCCGGACACCACACCTTTTGAAATGAAAACCACCACCGAGCGAATGCCGCGTTACCGGAAATACGGAGAATTGCATTTTGAACTGGAGGGTCAGAAGATGAAGTTAAACGTTTATCAGAATCAGGAGTTAATGAACCGGAAGGTGTATGAAGATTATTTGTTTCTCCCTTTTTCGGATTTAACTAACGAAGCGGAAACGTATGTCGGCGGTCGCTATCTGGATTTTAGAATACCCACCGGCGACACAGTTGTGCTCGATTTTAATCTGGCTTACAATCCTTACTGCGCCTACAATTACGATTATTCCTGCCCCTTAGTGCCGCTTGAAAACGACCTTCCGGTGGCGATTCGCGCCGGTGTTAAAAAGTTTCATGACTAATGCGATATAATCTTCATACGCACCGCACTCCACCACCGGGAGAAGCAGGAATCGTCAACTGCTATCCTGACGAAATGCGGCCCGATACGTGGTTCAGCATCGGCATTCATCCGTGGCGTATCGATTTGGCGCGGATGAACAGCGATCTTGATGCAATGGAGATAGAAATGCAAAATGAGAATTGTCTGGCTATCGGCGAGTGCGGACTCGACAAACGCATCGAAACGCCATTATCCGAACAAATAACGGCGTTTGAGTCGCAACTTGCTTTGGCGCAGCATCATGGCAAACCGGTGATCATTCACTGCGTTGCTGCATTTGATGAGGTTATGGCTATTTTGAAAACCATGAAAATTTCTATTCCCGTTATTTTCCACGGGTTTAGTAAATCGGCCGAACTTGCTCAACAGCTTGTTAGCCGGGGATATTATCTTTCGTTTGGAAAATACCTTTTGCGGAATCCCGAGTTGTCTTTCGTACTAAAAGGAATTCCCGGAAATCAATATTTTTTGGAAACAGACACCATCGAAGAGTCGCTGGAAGCAGTTTATGCACGTGCAGCCACCGCGCGGGGATTGTCTGTCGAAGAAATCGAAAAGGAAGTAAAAGAGAATTTTTTAGAAGTATTTAAATGTAATTAAATGAAAAAGTGGACAGAGCGCGCCGAGTTGCTTTTTAAACCTGAAGGAATGACCCGTTTGCAAAATGCCAAAGTGCTTATTGTAGGAATGGGTGGTGTAGGTTCGTTTGCAGCCGAGTTCATTGCGCGTGCAGGTGTTGGTACTATGACAATCGTTGATGGTGATGTGGTAGATATTACTAACATTAACAGGCAATTACCTGCCTTGCATTCTACCGTTGGTTTATCTAAAGTTGATGTTGTCGGGGATCGGTTGATGGATATCAATCCCGAACTGAATCTGACCCGAATCAAGGAGTTTTTATCGCCCGAGCGCGCCTACGAATTGGTTTCAGATGATTTTGATTATGTTGTGGATTGTATCGATTCTATTACGCCGAAGTTAAATTTGATTATGGCTGCCCGACGCAAAAAAATACGGATTGTCAGTAGCATGGGAGCCGGCGGTAAAGTTGATGCGTCCAAGGTAGAGGTGGCTGACATCAGCAAAACAAAAAACGACTACTTCGCGAAAACAATTCGGAAAAGGTTGCGGAAAGAGCAGATTTACAAGGGTGTAAAGGTGGTTTATTCCTCAGAATTGCAGGATTCAGACAGTTTAATGCTGACGGACGGGCAGAATTTTAAAAAATCGTTTTACGGCACCAGCAGTTACATGCCCGGTCTTTTCGGTTTGTATTGCGCGGAAACAGTAATCCGACATCTGATTAAGCAGGAACCGAATGATTAAGACAGTGATTTTTGACATGGATGGTGTCATCGTCGATACCGAACCCGTGCATTATTTTGCTTATCAGCAGCATTTTGCGCAACTGGGCATCGCGGTTGACGATCAGTTATATGCCACATTTACCGGCAATTCTACGCGTAATATTTACGAGAAATTGGTATCACAATTCAGACTTACCGACGAAGTAGCCGATCTCGTGCTGGCAAAACGGGCGTTGTTTAATGATGCTTTTGACAGTAAAGAAGATCTTGAAATGCTGGAAGGAGTGAGCGACTTGATACAAAGTTTATATCAGGAAGGCTTTCAGTTGATTCTTGCCTCTTCCTCGGCTAAGGTAACGATCGGGCGGGTGTTTAACCGATTTAAACTCCATCAATATTTTTCGCATGTCGTCAGCGGGGAAGATTTTCCGCGAAGCAAACCCGATCCTGCAATATTTCAAAAAGCGGTACAACTCTCTGGTAATGACGCTTCTGAATGCATCGTGATTGAAGATTCAACAAATGGCATTAAAGCCGCAAAAAGCGCAGGTATTTTTACGATTGGTTACAAAAGTGTGCACACTAAATTGCAGGATTACACCCTCGCGGATATGGTAATCAATCATTTCAATGAATTGAACCCGTCAAAAATAAAGCACCTTAACGGCTAAGCGCTTGTTTGTACGTAGCGATGGCGCGCTCTCTTGAAGCCTTCAAATCGACCATCGGCTGCGGGTATGTCAGCGAATCAAATTCGGGTACCCATTTTCTAATGTAATCTGCTTTGGAATCGAATTTCTCGGCTTGAGCGTTTGGATTGAATACCCGGAAATACGGTGCCGCATCGACGCCGCTTCCGGCTGCCCACTGCCAATTGCCAACGTTACTGGCTAGTTCGTAATCAAGCAATTTCTCTGCAAAATACGCTTCACCCCAACGCCAGTCGATTAACAGATTTTTACACAAAAAACTGGCGACGATCATGCGGACGCGATTGTGCATAAAGCCCGTCGCATGTAGCTCCCGCATCCCCGCATCAACAATCGGAATGCCGGTAGTGCCGTTTTTCCAACTTTCGAACTCGGCAATGTCATTCCGCCAGGGAACGGCATCATATTCCGGCCGGAAAGATTTGGTAGTCGTATGCGGAAAATGAAAGAGGATTTGCATAAAAAATTCGCGCCAAATCAATTCGGTTAACAACGTAGCATTTCTCGGGGCAACTTCTTTCGCGATTTCCCGGATGCTGACAGTTCCGAAGCGAAGATGCGGGCCCAGGCGCGTGGTTTTCTGCGCTGGATAATCACGTGTTGCATCATATCGAGCAACCACGAAATCCTCGAGCGAAAATTCGGGTATTTTGATTTCTGATCTCTCGAATCCGATTTGCTCTAAAGTCAGAAACGGATATGTATGTTTTACAAAGGACGGCCGATTCGGTAAATCTGTCGTTTTAATTTCAGTTTCGCGAAAGGCGGCTAGCCATTTTTTCGAGTAAGGTGTAAAAACCACATACGGTTTACCGTCATCCTTCACAATTTCAGATTTGGCGAACATCACCTGATCCTTGAACCGGTGAAAAGAAACCCCTCCGGCGTTTAGTAGGTTTTCCACCTCATTATCGCGCTTTATGGCATAAGGTTCGTAATCTTCATTCGTGAAAACGGCTTTGGGTTTGTGCCGTTCGAGTAATTCGGCAAAAATTTCTGAAGGAGTTCCATGAAAGATGGCGACGGAACTATTGAACTCCCGCAAGCGATTATTTATTTGCTCCAGTTGATCGTGGATAAACGTGACGCGCGCGTCAGTGCGCGGAAGTTCGCTTAAAATTGAAGAATCAAAGATAAACAGCGGCAATACCGGCTCGCCTGTTGCAATTGCAGCATTAAGCGCGGTATTGTCGTGCATACGAAGATCGCGTCGGAACCAAAAAAGTACCATTACACAGAAAGTGTTGACATACCTCCGTCAACATGCAGCACCTGCCCTGTGATCCAGCCGTTGTCTTCATTCAGTAAAAAAGCGGCGGCATTGGCAACATCGCTTACACTTCCGATCCGTTTTAACGGATGACGTTCCGCAGCATTGGTTCGCTTTGCATCATTACTGAGAAACTTTTCAGCCAGGGGCGTATCTGTGAGCGACTGCGCAACTACGTTCACGCGGCATTTTGGAGCCAGTTCTGCGGCAAGCGCACGTGCAAACCCTTCGACGGCTCCTTTCGCTGCGGCAATACTCGTGTGAAATGGCATGCCGGTTCCGGCGGCTACGCTGCTGAATAACACGATTGATGGCGACGGGGATTTCAGCAGCAGCGTCAGGGCAGACTGTAAGGTCCGGACCATGGAAATGAAGTTGATGGAAAGATCTTCTTCAAAATGCGACACCTTTAAAGAGCGAAATGGTTTCAGATTAATGCTACCCGGTAAGTAGGCAAATCCATCGAGGCTTTCGGGCAGCCGATCTGCCGGAAATTCGTCCGAAAGCGCATCAAAAGGAATGTGTACGACCGGAAAGTCGGTACTGGAAGGCGCAGTTCGGGATGCGATGTACACCGTTCCTGATTTGGACAACCGCGCGGCAAGTTCGAGACCAATCCCGTAAGATCCGCCGATCAAAAGGTAATTTTTCATGTTTAGTTTTTAAAATTTCCGAACAACTCGATTAATTTCTTCCGACGGAATTCAAAAATCCGCTCCAAATTAGGACGCACTAAAAAGGGATGCGCCATCTGGCCTAAAATACCGAGCGGAATTTTGTAGTGGATAATGTCTTCCATCTCGACACCGCCGTCAATCGGTTTCAAAAAATGCTTGTGATGCCAAAAATCATACGGACCATACCGCTGTTCGTCAACAAAATATTCACCTTCGCGGACGTGTGTAATTTCAGTGACCCATTGCATTTTAATTCCCAGAAGAGGCGATACGTGGTAGTGGATGACCTGTCCCGGGTACATTTTGCGTTCTGCTCCGGAAAGGGTTACAAATCCCATATCAGGCGGTGTGATAACGCTCAAATTTTGCGGGTCAGATATGAATTCCCAAGCCTTTTCCATGGAAATAGGCAGGTTTTGCTTGCACTTAAGAGTATAAAGTTTCATGTCGCTAAATTACTTTGTTTAATTAAAATAAAAAATCTTTAAACAAAATTTATTTGTAATGTTTGACAGACCGCAGTACATTTGAGGAAACTAAACACATAAGAAATGAAAAAACTTTTTTCCACGCTGACCCTGGTATCGATCATGACTGTCGGTGCGCAGATCAGAACACCACAGTCGAGTCCGAAGGCAACGGTATCTCAAACGGTCGGATTAACTGAAGTTGTACTTGAGTATTCCCGCCCCAGTATGAAAGGCCGGACCGTATTTGGTGACTTGGTTCCGTTTGGTCGGATGTGGCGGACGGGAGCTAATGCCAATTCTACGGTTTCCTTCAGCGATGATGTGGTTATTGACGGTAAGATCTTAAAAAAAGGAAAGTATGCACTTTTTGTAACGCCCAAAGCCGAAACATGGGATGTATTTTTCTATACGGATACAAACAATTGGGGTGTGCCTGAAAACTGGTCTGAAAGCAATGTAGCTCTAAAAACAACCGTAAAATCGGAAACGTTGTGTAAGCCGGTGGAATCATTTACGATTGCGGTAAATTATTTGGATAATAATTTCGCGCACCTCGAATTGATGTGGGAAAAGACAATGGCGGCAGTTCGCTTTGAGGTACCAACTCAGAAAATGGCAATGGCCAGCATTGAAAAAGTAATGGCCGGGCCTTCTGCCTCGGACTACTTTGCTGCGGCTCAATACCTGTACCAGTCTAATGGCGATATGAACACTGCCTTAACTTACGTCAACAAGGCGCTGGATTTGAATAAAGATAAACCTTTCTGGTACAGCCGTCAAAAATCACTTATTCAGGCACGTCTGGGCGATAAGAAAGGTGCCGTTGAAACAGCAAAAGTTTCATTAGCTGCCGCACAAGCTGCTAAAAATGCAGATTATGTAAAAATGAATGAAGACAGTATCCGCGAGTGGAGTAAGAAATAAAACCAGAAGTTCGTTTTACCATTAAGGCTGCCTCGGCAGCCTTTTTTTGTCATCTTTGGTTTGTTGCTATAATTTTCTAACCGTTACCTAAGAGGTAAGTGCTCACGGACTGAAAAAGCATAATAGACAGTTAAGAATTGGTAGCCGTGTATTGATTAAAAATTAATTTCTGCAGCAGAAGCGACAAAGCGATCGCCATCATGGCGCCGATAAAATTGAGCCAGAGGAAACCTACTACTTCGAGATAATAGATATAGAAAATAAAAAGTTGTGTGATGATGGCACCATAGAAAATCGCTTGTGCTTTTACGTATCTGATGTAGAATCCAACGAGAAAGATACCGAGCACTGTGCCATAAAAAATTGATCCAACGATATTTACCAATTGAATTAAATTCTCGAACAGCGTTCCAACGCAGGCAAAAAGTATGGCAACCAAGCCCCAAAACAGGGTAAAAAACTTAGTAGCATGAACAAAGTGTTTTTCGGATTTGTCTGCTTTTAAGTTGCGCTTATAAATATCAATTGCAGTGGTTGATGCGAGAGCATTTAGGCCGCTGGCCGACGAAGACATGGCCGCTGAAAAGATTACTGCCAATAGCAAACCAATCATCCCCTGTGGCAGGAAATTTAGGATAAAGTGAATAAAGACATAATCCTTATCATTAATCTCTGCTTCATCGTCTGCTTTCCGAATCAGTTCTCGTGCCTGATCGCGCAGGTCTCGTTCTTTTCCGCTTAAAGCCTGCAGTTGGCGCCGGAGAATCGGATTGTCGTAATTCTGGTTTAAGTGATCGATATACAGCAGGTTAAATTCTTTTTTTTCCTCTGAAAGTTTGGCGAGTTCCGATTCGAGTTGATGGTACTCATCGCGGTATTTTGATTGTTCTACAACGATCTTATTGTTCGGATTAAAATTTAAGGGGACATCGTTAAACTGAAAAAATACAAACACCATCACCCCTGTAAGCAAAATGAAAAATTGCATCGGCACTTTAAGAAAGCCATTCATGATGAGTCCCATCTGACTTTCCCGTATAGATTTTCCGCTTAGGTAGCGTCCGACCTGAGATTGATCTGTTCCGAAGTAGGCCAAAGCAAGAAAGAACCCGCCCGTGATGCCGCTCCAGAACGTATAG
>ERZ1066122.227-NODE-227-length-62812-cov-20.578469_pt1 | contig 62812 bp, 22 predicted proteins | sample MGYA00382769_ERZ1066122 | MGnify/ENA primary metagenome ERZ1066122 (study PRJEB33369, sample SAMEA5778352) | biofilm metagenome | biome: Industrial cooling water; feature: Water cooling tower basin; material: Biofilm | place: United Arab Emirates | collected... | reverse complement strand
CGGCGCGGATGCGCTCGAACACGAACAACACCATCGTCAGCAGGGTCAGCCCGAGTACGAGCTGCATGTCGCCGGTGAGGGTGAGGGTGGTCTCCATCGCGGCGGTCAGGGTTCCGCTCGGGCGAGTGTGGATTCGCTGCCGCGGTCGCGCCAGGCGAACAGCCGGCCGAGCAGCCACGCGCAGACCGTGCCCGCGATGAAAAAGGCCGGCAGGAGCCCGATCTTGAAGGGGGCGAATGGCGCCATGGCGCCGGTCAGTATGAGCAGGCCCAGTGCGAGCATCATCTCCAGTGCGCCGACCGCAAGCCAGGTCGCGGGCGCGTGGAGACGATGACGCAGATGACCGGCACACCCGCCGGCCAGCGCTGCGGGCAGTGCAGAGATCATGTAGGCGATCTGCAGACTGAACAGGAACAGGAAGGCCCCCATGCCGACCTGCTGATTGAGCGCACCCTCATGGGGTGCGAAGGCCATGAGAGTCGAGATGGCCAAGAACGACGCGATCGTCGGCGCGAGCGCGGCAAACAGCACGGCGCCGGCAAGGGCGTTCAACGCTCGGCGGCGATGGACGGATGCTGCGGTCATGGGCAATCGCTGTCTGTGCGGGAGGCCGGCGCCGGTGGAGGGTTCGTGTGCGGCGCGGCGCCGCCCCGACAGGGGCGGCCATGGCGGCGATGCCTGCCGCCGGGCCGCATCAGCCTGCCCCCTCGCCGAACTCGTCCCTGACGTACAGAAGATCCCACACCCCATGCCCCAGCTTCTGGCCGCGGGTCTCGAAATGGGTCTGCGGGCGCCAGTCGGGTCGCGGCACCGCGCCGCGCGGGCCTGCGACGTTGCGCAGGCCGGGGGTGGCGTCGAGCACGTCCCACATGTGCTCGGCGTAGGCCTCCCAGTCGGTGGCCAGATGCAGGCGCCCGCCGATGCGCAGCTTGCGCACCAGCAGCGCGGCGAACTCCGGCTGGACCAGACGCCGCTTGTTGTGGCGCTTCTTGTGCCACGGGTCGGGGAAATAGATGCGAAGTTCGTCGAGCGCGCCGTCGGCGATCTCCTGCTCCAGCACCTCCACCGCGTCGTGGCGATACAGCCGCACGTGGTCGCTGCCGTCCTCGGCCAGCGCGTTCAGCAACCGGCCGACGCCGGGCGCGTGCACTTCGATGCCGATGTAGTTGCGCGTCGGGTCGTGCTTCGCCGCGTAGCGCAGCGCCTCACCGTTGCCGAAGCCGATCTCCAGCACCACCGGCGCTGGCCGCGCGGCGAACAGCGCGTCGAGATCGCGCGGAGCGCCGAGGTAGTCCACGCCGAACCGCGGCCACAGCGCATCGAACGCGCGCTGCTGCGCCTCGGTGAAGCGGCCCTGACGCAGCACGAAGCTGCGGATCTTCCGGGTGCCGGCCTCGATGGTGTAGGGCTTGTCCAGCGCCAGCCCATCGTCGGCGGCGGGCGCGTCCTGCGCGTCGCGGGTGCGACCTGCGGTCATCCGATCAGCCCGTCCACCGGGGACGACGCCGAGGCGTAGCGCTTGCGCGGGATGCGCCCGGCCAGGAACGCGTGGCGTCCGGCCTCGATGGCCAGCTTCATCGCCAGCGCCATGCGCACCGGGTCTTTCGCGCCGGCGATGGCGGTGTTCATCAGCACGCCGTCGCAGCCCAGCTCCATCGCGATGGCGGCGTCGGAGGCGGTGCCCACGCCGGCGTCCACCAGGATCGGCACCTTGGCGTTCTCGATGATTTCCAGCAGGTTGTACCTGTTCTGGATCCCCAGGCCCGAGCCGATGGGTGCGGCCAGCGGCATCACCGCACAGCAGCCGATCTCCTCCAGGCGCTTGGCCAGGATCGGGTCGTCGCTGGTGTAGACCATCACGTCGAAGCCGTCGGCGACCAGGGTCTCGGCGGCCTTGAGGGTCTGCACCACGTCGGGGAAGAGCGTGCGCTGATCGCCCAGCACTTCGAGCTTCACCAGCGTATGCCCGTCCAGCAGCTCGCGCGCGAGGCGGCAGGTGCGCACAGCGTCCTCGGCGGTGTAGCAGCCGGCGGTGTTGGGCAGCAGGGTGTAGCGGTCGGGCGGCAGCACGTCGAGCAGATTCGGCTCGTCCGGGTTCTGGCCGATATTGGTGCGGCGGATGGCGACGGTCACGATCTCGGCGCCTGCGGCCTCGGTGGCGCGGCGGGTCTCGTCGAGATCCTTGAACTTGCCGGTGCCGGTGAGCAGGCGGGAGCGGTAGGGCTTGCCGGCGACGACGAGCGTGTCGTCGCGGTATGCGGAGGCGTCTGCGGTCATCCGCGCATTATCGCCCAAGACAACGCCCGGTTATCGTCGAATCTGCGTTTCCGTGCCCCGGAACGGCCTATCGGCGTGCTATCGGCGTGCATCGGCCCCGCCGTGGGTCGTGCTCCGCGTTCAGCCGCCGCCGAGGGCGTGCACGATCTCCACCGTGTCGCCCTCGTGCAGCGGATGCGCCTCGTGGCGCCCGCGGGGCACGATCTCGCCGTTCACCTCCACCGCCACGCGTCGGCCGGCCAGGCCCTGCAGGGCGAGCAGGTCGGTGATGGTGGCGGCGGCGGGCACGCTGGCTTTCTCGCCGTTGAGTCGGATATGGATGGACCCGGTCTGCATGCGCGGCATTGTCGCCGCCCCGGGCCGGAATGCCCAGCCCGGGCAGGTGCGGGGACGCTGCCGACAGCGGGGGCGTCGAGGCCGGGCCGCGGACGAGGGTTTTCCGCAAAAACCACCCGTCCGCCGCGGGCTTGAGTCCGGCAGGGCTTCGTGAAACCATGCCGCGGCCATCCGCCTGCGTATCGTCGAGGCAGGAAGGAGTTTCCGTCGCGGGCTGCGCTCAGCATCGCCCGGCGATTTTTCCGCATCATTTCATCTGGAGGGGATATGTCGTTTCACACCCGGGCCAAGCGGCCCATGCGCGCTCTTCTTGCCACCGCGCTGGCCGTGGCCGCCATGCCGACCCTGGCCGGCGGCCCGTACACGCAGACCGTGTTCTTCGGCGACAGCCTGACCGACGCCGGCTTCTTCCGGCCGCTGCTGCCGGCCTCGGTGCGCCCGGTCACCGGCCAGTTCACCAACAACCCCGGCTTCGTCTGGTCGCAGTTCCTGGCCGATTTCTACGGCACCAGCGCCGCGCCCAACGGCAACGGCCAGACCGGCCCGAACTATGCCGCCGGCGGCGCCCGCGTCGGCGTCAACACCACCGGCGCGCTCGGCCCGATCCCCTCGCTGGCCACCCAGGTCAACAACTACCTCACCGCCAATGGCGGCCGCGCCGACAGTCGCGCGCTGTACACCGTCTGGGGCGGCGCGAACGACCTGTTCGCCATCACCAATGCCGGCGCCGATCCCACGCTCACCATCGGTGGTGCCGTGGCGGCCGAAGTCGGCATCGTCGGCGCCCTGCGCAACGCCGGCGCCCGCTACATCATGGTCGCCACGGTGCCCGACCTCGGTCTCACCCCGGCCTTCCGCGCTCAGGGCGCCGCGGCCCAGGCCGCCGGCACCGCGCTGACCACCACCTACAACAGCAGCCTGTTCGGTGCGCTCGCCGGCAACAACCTGCGCGTGATCCCGCTGGACACCTTCACCTTCCTGCGTGAAGTGACCGCCAACCCGGGCGCCTACGGCTTCACCAACATCACCGGCACCGCCTGTCAGCCGCAGATCACCGCCAACTCGCTGACCTGCAACCCGACCAGCCTGATCAGCCCCGACGCCGGCAACACCTATCTGTTCGCCGACGGTGTGCACCCGACCAGCCGTGCCCACCAGATCCTGTCGCAGTACGCGGTCTCGGTGCTGGAAGGCCCGCGCCTGCTCGCCGCCCTGCCGCACTCCACCGCGGTGATCGGCCGCGCCCGCGCCGAGCGCGTGGCCGGGCAGATGGCCGCCAAGTCCGAAGGCGACGGCATGCGCTGGTGGGTCGACGCCCGCGCCGACATCCAGCGTTACGACGACGGCGGCCTGTACGACGCGGTCGGCCCCGGCCTGACCGGCGGCGTGACCTGGCACAGCGGCAATCTGGCCTACGGGGTGTACGGCGGCCTGAGCCGCAACCGCTACGACTTCGGCAACGACGCCGGCGACTACGACCAGACCGACGTCACCCTCGGCGGTACCCTCGGCTGGCGCAGCGGGAATGCCTGGGTCAACGGCCAGCTGGCCTACAGCCTGGTCCAGTACGACGTGGACCGCGAAATCTGGCTCGGCCCGTCCAAGCGCAGCCACACCGGCTCGCCGGACGGCAGCAACATCACCCTGGGCGTGAGCGCCGGCTACGACTTCGTCGGCGAGAAGGTCACCCACGGCCCGGTGCTCAGCGTGCTCGCCCAGCGCATCGACGTCGACGGCTACACCGAGAACAACGCCAACCAGTCCACCGCCCTGGGCTACCCCGACCAGAACTTCGACTCGCTGATCGGCAGCGTCGGCTGGCAGGCCAGCTTCAGCGTGAGCGACCACATGCAGCCCTACGTGCGCGTCACCTACGACCGCGAGTTCGAGGACTACGCCGAAGAAGCCTTCGCCCGTGCCCTGACCGTGCCCGGCTCGCTGCAGTACGCCGTCCCGGGCCTGGAGTTCGACGACAGCTACGGCACCGCCATCCTCGGCGCCCGTACCCAGCTGTTCGGGATGGACGCCAACATCGGCCTGAGCACCACCATCGGCCAGGAAGGCGGTACCGACTCCACCATCTTCGCCACCTTCGGCAAGGGTTTCTGACCGGCGTCCCGTCACATCCCGGCGCCCGGTTTTCCGGGCGCCGGAACCGCGCTAAACTCAGCGACACGCGGGTGTAGTTCAATGGTAGAACTGCAGCTTCCCAAGCTGCTAGCGTGGGTTCGATTCCCATCACCCGCTCCAAATGCTTGCGACGGCGGCCTCTTCGGGGGCCGCCGTTTTTTCTGGGGCGTGTTGTGCGGCATGGGGGTGATGGGTGCCCCAGTTTCACAAGGACCTGGGTGGGTGAACGATACGAGCATCCCCGCCGTGCTTTCGAACGGCTGAATCGCCCAGGGTTCCCTGGACAGTCAGGACCCTCGTTGCGCGTAGCGCCGTTCGTACTCTACAGGCGACACATCGCCATTCGAACCGTGCCGGCGCTTTGGGCTGTGGAACATCTCGATGTAATCGAAGACATCGGCCCGTGCGGCATCCTTCGTCGGGTAGATGCGTCGCTTGATGCGCTCGCGCTTGAGTAGACCGAAGAAGCTCTCCACCGGCGCATTGTCGTGGCAGTTGCCGCGTCTGCTCATGCTGCACACCAAGCCATGGGCAGACAAAAACGTCGGCCAATCGTCACTGACGTAGATCGACCCCTGGTCCGAGTGAACCAGCACGCCGGGTCTGGGTTTGCGCCGCCAGACCGCCGCCAGCTACGCCTGCACGACCAGATCCGCGTCGGCTCGATCCCGCATCGCCCAACCGATGACTTGTCGGGAAAACAGATCCAGTACGACTGCCAAATACATCCAACCTTCATGCGTCCGGATGAATGTGAAGTCGCTGGCCCACACGGTATCGGGCGCGGCGACGTCGAATGCGCCCGTAACCGACCTGCGCGCGCAGACCTTCCGCACGCATCAGGCGATGGACGCGATGCCGGCTGCAACGCACGCCAACATGCCGCGGATCCTTGGTCACCTTGCGATGCCCGTACACGCCTCCGCTGGCCAACCACTGGTGCCTGATCAACCCGAGCAGTCGTGCGTCTTCCCTGGCGCGCGCGCTCCGCGGCGACGTCAGCCAAGCGGAGTCACCCGCACGGTTCACCTTGAGCACCCGACACATGGCGCACGGCCGGAGCTCCTGCACATGTGTCTGCATAAATGCGTATTTCGCCTTTATCCCTTGGCAAAGTACGCTGCGGCCTTTTTCAGGATGTCGCGCTCTTCGGTGACTCGGCGAAGCTTGGCCTTCAAGCGTCGAATCTAGGCGCTTTGGTCCAACTCGGCCCGTTGCACGACGTCAGGCTTGCCGAACTTCCGCAGCCAGGCATACAGGCTGTGCGTGGTGATCCCGAGCCGATCGGCCACCTCTGCCACCTTGAAGCCCGCTCGATCACCTGCCGAACCGTCTCGATCTTGAACGCATCCGTGTGTCGCTTGCTGCTCATGAACGCCTCCACTCAGGCCATTTTCCATGACCCCGAGATGTCTATGAAACCCTGGGCGATTGACTGGCTGTGCCCGGCAGCTGAGCCGGCAGCTCTCCGCCTGCATTCAGGGCTGCGGCATCATGGGCAAGGTCTCCACGAGGCCTGTCGCACCAACGCCTCGACAGGCGTGCGGCCGACAACAACTGCTTGTGGAGCCGGTCGCGCAACATGCGGTTGCATGTGCAGGGGAGTTCCCGGTGCAATTCGCCGATCCGGCGCATCAGCGCCAGCCCCGCTTCGCAGAAGCCCGGCAGGGTAAGGAGCGCTGACGCAGCTGGTTCCGTTTGCGGACGCCTGCCGACGGATGGGCAGAGGATCGCTGCGGTCGATGATCGTTTCGTACTCATCGCGTGCATCTTGATGAGTTCACCTTCTGGATTGTCGTTCTTCAACGTTGGTCTGCCGATACTCGCGCGCAGGAGCATCGCATGCCGTGTTGACCACACACATCTGTGGCGTCGGCAGGCAGTCGCTCGTTCCGCCGCGCGATCCGACTGTGATGGGCGTCCAAGCGTTTGTTCGACTGTGCAAGCATGTGCTCGCCACGGATAGAAGTCGGCACTGTTTTCGATTTCAACATCCGCGCGTGGTTCCGGGCGTGCGTCCCGTCATCATGCTGTCTTTGGAATGGCGATATCCTTGCCCGAGCGACTGGGGAATCCAGTGGTCTGGCTGTTCGGATGTCCGGGGCATCCGGCTCCAGTCGACTCACCGACCGACAGGTGCATGCATGCAGGTCGTACGCATGCATGTGCATGAGCTCATGTCGCGCAATCATCCCCGCCACTTGTAGAGACGGGCCGAGAGATGGCATGCTCTGGAGTGGGGATGTAGGGATTGACGTGCTGATTCCAGTGGTGCTTGGTGCCGCAGGTCTTTGCACGCGTTGAATTCGCGAGACGCGTTCGATACGCGATTGCGCTTCAAAAACAGGGAGATTTTCGGGGGGTCGAGTCGGAAGCTGTCCTGCACGGGAAGCTCTCCGCGTTTGGCTTGAATGTCGATTTCTATGGGTCGATCTCATCGGACGCGTGGGGCGCGTCCGGTGGGCATGGAGCTTCGAAGGGGCGGTTGGATTCTGACGATCAGGGAGATTGTCACAAGGTATGGATACGATGGATGTTGCGATTGTCGGGATGTCGTTCCGCTTTCCGGGCGCAGATGATGCGGATGCTTTCTGGTCCAATCTGATCGGGCGCAAGGCGAATATTTCCGAAGTGCCGCCGGACAGGTGGGACTGGCGCGCGTACTGGGGCGATCCCAAGGTCGAAGCCAACAAAAGCCTCAGCAAATGGGGCGGTTTCATCGATCGTGTCGACGCCTTCGACAATGGATTCTTCGGCCTGCTGCCGAAAGTCGTGCAGACCATGGATCCGCAGCAGCGCATCATGCTGGAGCTCGCATGGTCGTGCCTGGAGGACGCCGGCATCGCGCCGTCCCGCCTGCGCGGCAGGAACGTCGGCGTCATCGTCGGCATCTTCAACCACGACTACAAGGAACTTCAGGAGCGCGGTACGGCTTCGATCGAGGCGCACCACTCCACAGGGACGGCGACCACCGTCGTGGCGAACCGGATATCGCATTTCTTCGATTTCCGCGGCCCCAGCATCCCGATCGACACGGCCTGCTCCAGTTCGCTCAACGCGATCCACAGCGCGATCCAGGCGCTGGAATACGGCGACTGCGAGCTTGCGCTGGCGGGCGGCATCAACCTGCTGCTCACCCCGACGCGCCACATCTCGTTCTCGAAGATGGGCATGCTCTCGCCCACCGGGACGTGCAAGACCTTCGACGACACCGCCGACGGCTATGTGCGTGGCGAAGGCGCGGCATTCCTCCTGCTGAAGCCGCTGGAGCGCGCGATCGCCGACGGCGATGCGATCCACGGCATCATCAAGGGCAGCGCGGTGAACCACTGCGGCGAGACCTACACGCTGACCTATCCCAGCGCACGCGCGCAGGCCGAGGTCATCGTCGCTGCGCACGAGCGCGCCGGCGTGCCGGTCGACTCGCTGGGCTTCGTGGAACTGCATGGCACGGGGACGCCGAAGGGCGACCCCATCGAATTCGCGGGTCTGGTCGATGCGTTCGGCACGCTCGCGCAGCGTCAGGGTGTGGCCCTCGGCAACGGCTTCTGCGGGCTCAGTTCGGTCAAGACCAACATCGGCCACCTCGAGGCCGCCGCCGGCATCGCCGGCGTGATCAAGGTGCTGCTGGCGTTCCGCCATCGCACGCTGCCTCCGTTCCACAATTTCATCCGCATCAACGAACGCATCGCCATCGAGGACTCGCCGTTCTACGCGCTGGGCGAGAGCCGGCCGTGGGAGCGCTTCGACGAAGGCACGCCGCTGCGCGCGGGAGTCAGTTCGTTCGGTTTCGGCGGCACCAACGCGCATGTCGTGCTGGAGGAACCGCCGCGCGCCACCGCGACGCGCGCACGCAAGGCCGTACCCACGCCGACGCTGATCGCGCTGTCCGCGAAGACGCCGGACGCGCTGCGCCGCCGTGTGGCCGAGCTGCGCGACTGGTTGCGCGCCGACGAGGGACGCGCGTCGCTGGCCGATATCGCACGCACCCTGCTGATCGGCCGCGAACATCTCACGGTGCGTCAGGCGTGGGTGGTCGACAGCGTGCCGGCGTTGATCGACGCGCTGGAGTCGACGCTCGCCGAGGCCTACACGCCGGAGCCTGCTGCCGACGAGGACGGCGCTGCGCTGCTCGCGCAATGGCCCCCGGCGAAGAAGGCCGGCCGGCGTGCGTTGTTGTCGCGTCTGGCCGCGTGCTACTGCGCGGGTGCCGAGCTGGACTGGGCGCCGTTGTTCGCCGGCCAGCCGGCGCGTCATGTCGGATTGCCGGCTTACCCGTTCGCGCGCGAGCGGTTCTGGATTCCCGATGCCATCGCCGCCGAAGCGACGCCGCCGACGGCGCGCCTGCATCCGCTGCTGCACCGCAACGTGTCCACCCTGGGCCGCCAGCGCTTCGAATCGACCTTCGACGGGCGCGAATTCTTCCTCGCGGACCACGTCGTGAAGGACCGCCCGGTGCTGCCGGGCGTGGCGTATCTGGAGATGGTGCGCGCCGCCGTTGCGCAGGCGCTGTCGGCCGAGGTCGATGTGTCCAGCGCCAGCGGGCTGCGTTTTCGCGACGTGATCTGGATGCGTCCGCTGAACGTGGACGGCGCCCCGGTTTCGGTGCGCCTGGATCTGGTGGCCGACGCCGCGGCAGGTGTCGGGCGCACGCTGGCCTTCGAGATCGCCGGTGCCGAGGCGGCGGTACCTGCGACGGTGTTCTGCCGCGGTCGCGTGGAGCTGTTCGAAGGCGGTGCGCCAGCGTTGCTGGACGTGGCCGCGATCGCACGCGACTGCGCGCAGGGCGAGGTATCCGCCGATGCGTGCTACCGCGGTTTCGCCGCGCTGGGCCTGCGCTACGGCGCCGCGCATCGCGCGCTGTCGCAGCTGCAGATCGGCGCTGGCCAGTGTCTGGCACGGATCGCGCTGCCGGGCCACCTGGCGGCCGGGCAGGGCGATTTCGTCCTGCACCCGAGCATCGCCGATGCCGCGCTGCAGGCCGCGGTCGCGTTCGTCGCGGGTATCGAGCCCGATGGCGGCGAGCGTCCGCACGCGCCGTCGCTGCCGTTCGCGCTGGACAGTCTGGAGGTGCACGGCGACCTGGTGCCGTCAGCGGCCGCCACGCTCGCCGACGTGCATGCCTGGGTGCGCGCGTCGGCCGGGCATTCCAGCGCCGACGCCATTCCGAAAGTCGACATCGATCTCATCGAGCCCGGCGCCGACGACGGCATCGGCCGCGTGCGTCTGGCCTTCCGCGGGCTCAGTATCCGGCCGCAGCTCAACGACCTGCCGGTGGCGGCCAGCGCTGCCGCCGCTGCGCCAGCGACAGCACCGGCGCACCGACCGCCGGCGTCGGTGGCCGATGGTCTGTACACACCGCTGTGGGTGACCGAACGGCTGCCTGCAGCCAGCGAAACTCCGGCCGGGCTCGTGGTGGTGGGTATGCCGGGCGATGTCGAGCGCCTGACCCGTTCACTGCGCGCTTCGCCGCGCTTCGCCGCGGCGCGTCTGTCGCAACTGCATCTGTACGCCGACGACGCCATCGGCGCGGATGACGTGGCCGCAGACGCCACCGCCGCGGGCGACACCCTGCGCGTGCGTGCAGGCGTGCTGGAGGACTGCAAGGCGGCCATCGCGGCGTGGAAGGCGGCCGGCGTGCCGCTCGACCGCATCGTCGCAATCTCGCCGTCGGATGCGACGCTGTCATCCGCACAGCGCGTCGCGTTCGGTCCGCGCAGTGCGTTCGCGTTGGTCAAGTCCCTGTTTTCCGGCCCGAAAACCGCGCGTTTCGTGCATCTGGCGCCGCGTGCGGCCGGTGCATGGGCCGAGCCGGACGCGGTCGGCCTCAGCGGTTTCTACAAGACGCTGCGCATCGAGAAGCCGAGCTTCGCCGGGCGCGTGGTGCAGCTGGATCTGGCCGACGACGCGGCGCTGCCGACGATCCTTGCCGATGAGCTGGCCGCCACCGATGCCGCGACCGACGTGCGCTATCGCGACGGCGTGCGCGAAATCCGGACGTTCGCGCCGGTCGCGTCCGCCGCGCTGCCGGCTGTCGTCGATGCATCGCCCGCCGCGTTCCGCGAGGGTGGCGCCTACCTGATCACCGGTGGCATGGGTGCGCTGGGCCTGATCGTCGCCCGGCACCTGTGCGCCCGCTACGCCGCGACCGTGTATCTCACCGGCCGATCGGCGCCCTCGGACGCGCAGCGTCCGGTGCTGGAAGAACTGGCCGCGCTCGGCGGCCGCGCCGTGTATCTGGCGTGCGATGTCGCGGACCGCGACGAGGTGCGTCGCGCTGTCGCCGCGGTGCACGCGGATGGCCAGCGCCTGCACGGCGTGCTGCATTCGGCCGGCGTGATCGAGGACGACTTCCTGCTGCGCAAGTCGCCCGAATCCTTCGCCCGCGTGGTCGCGCCCAAGGCGTTGGGCACGTGGAACCTGGACATCGAGACACGCGACGAGCCGCTGGAACTGTTCGTGCTGTTCTCCTCGGTGACCGGTGTGCTGGGCAACGTGGGGCAGTGCGACTACGGCTTCGGCAATGCCTTCGAGGATGCGTTCGCACATGCGCGCGAAACGCGTCGCGTCGCGGGCGAGGCGAAGGGCAGGACGGTGTCGGTCAACTGGCCGTACTGGAAAGACGGCGGCATGCGCCTCAACGACAAGGAAGAGGAAGCATTGCGTCGCAGCTTCGGCATCGTCCCGCTGCTGACCGCCGAGGGCATCGACGTGCTGGAGTACGCGCTGGCCCAGCCGCGCGCGCAGGTCGTGGTGATGCCGGGCGACATGGCCAAGGTGCACGAGGTCCTGGGCGTCGCTGCCGCAAGCGCGCTGCCGGCAGCGGCCGTGGCCGTCGCGACCGCCGATGGCGGAGACACGGCCGCGTGGCGTGCGCCGATGGCGCGTCACCTCTCCGAGCTGTTCGGCAAGGAGCTGGGCATCCCGCCGGAGTTCGAGGACGACCGCCCCTTCAAGGACTACGGCTTCGACTCGGTGGTGATGATCGATCTCATCGCGGCGATGGAAAAGACGTTCGGAACGCTGCCGAAGACGCTGTTCTTCGAGCACCAGAATCTGGGCGATCTCACCGCGTATTTCCTCGAAAACCACCCGGCGCATTGCCGCAGCATCGTGCATCCGGCCGATTCGGCCGGCACCACGACGCCGGCCGCCGCGGACATCCAGGCGGCCGGTGTGCGGGACATCGCCGTGCCGCGCGCCGCCGCGTATGCGGTGTCTCCGGCCTCGGTCCACGGGCATGCCGGTATCGCGCGTGTGGACGAGAGCATCGCCATCATCGGCCTGGCCGGGCGCTATCCGCAGGCCGAATCGCTGGAGGCGTTCTGGGAGAACCTGCGTCTGGGCCGCGACTGCGTGGAGGAAATTCCGCAGTCGCGTCCGGACATCGCCGCGAAGTTCCGCTTCCAGCCCGGCGCGGCCGCACAGGCGCGCAGCTACAGCAAGTGGGGCGGGTTCCTGCGCGACGTGGATCATTTCGATCCGCTGTTCTTCAACATCTCGCCGAAGGAAGCGGAGAACCTCGACCCGAACGAGCGCCTGTTCCTGGAGATCGCCACGTTGGCGATCGAGGATGCCGGCTATACGCCGGAGACGCTGGTGGCGCCGCAGGCGGTGCGCGACAACCCGGTCGGCGTGTATGTCGGCCTGATGTGGGGCGACTACCAGCTGCACGGCGTGGACGGCCCGCAGGACACGTGGACCACGCCCCATTCCTACTACTGGGCAGTCGCCAACCGCGTCTCGCACTATTTCAATTTCTCCGGGCCGAGCATCGCCATCGACACGGCATGCTCGTCCTCGATCACCGCGATCCACCTGGCCTGCCAGGCGATCCGCTGCGGCGAGATCGACGCGGCCATCGCCGGCGCGGTGAACCTGTCGCTGCATCCGAACAAGTACAACCTGCTGTCGGACATGCATTTCCTGTCCTCCGACGGCCGCTGCCGCGCCTTCGGCGAGGGCGGCGACGGTTACGTGCCGGGCGAGGGCGTGGGCGCGGTGCTGCTCAAGCCGCTGTCCAAGGCGCTCGCCGACGGCGACCATATCTACGGCGTGATCCGCGGCACCTCGGTCAACCATGGCGGCAAAACCGCCGGTTTCACCGTGCCCAATCCCAAGCGCCAGGCGGCGCTGGTGCAGGAGGCGCTGGCCACCGCCGGCGTGGACGCGCGTCATCTCAGCTACGTCGAGGCCCACGGTACGGGCACATCGCTGGGCGATCCCATCGAGATCGCGGGCCTGACCAAGGCCTTCGCGCAGCCGGAATTCCAGTACTGCGCGATCGGCTCGGCCAAATCCAACCTCGGCCATCTGGAAGCGGCCGCGGGCATCGCCGGCCTCACCAAGGTGCTGCTGCAGATGCGGCATCGCACGCTGGTGCCGTCGATCCATTCCGACGTGCTCAACCCGTACATCGACTTCGAGCACAGCCCGTTCCGGGTGCAGCGCGAACTCGGCACGTGGCACCGGCCGACGATCGAGCGCGACGGCGTGCGCGTGGAACTGCCGCGTCTTGCGGGCATCAGCTCGTTCGGCGCTGGCGGCAGCAACGGTCATCTGATCGTGGAAGAGCATGTCGTTGAAGAGCGCGTCGTCGAAGGGCGCGTCGTCGGGCAGCATGCCGGCACGCTGCGCCACGACCGCGATGGCGACGCGGGCCAGCCGATGCTGTTCGTGCTGTCCGCGCGTCGCGACACCGCGCTGCGCGCGATGGCCGCGCGTCTGGCGCGGCATCTGGACGTCGAGCCCGCCCTGTCCCTGCAGGACGCCGCCTACACGCTGCAGATCGGGCGTGTCGCGATGGAGTTCCGCGCGGCGTTCGTCGCGTCGGACCGGGTCGCGTTGATCACCGCGCTGAATGCGTTCGCCGATAACGGCACGGCATCGGGTGCCGGCGTGTGGACCGGGCATCGCGACGGCGCCCGTCGCGATCCGGCCATCGCCGCACGCGTGGCCGAGGTGGCGCCGCGGCTGGCGGAATGGACCGCGCGCCGTGAACTGGCCGCGCTGGCCAGCGCCTGGGTCGACGGTGCGGCCATCGACTGGGCACAGCTGCATGTCGCGGCCGATCGCCGCCGCGTCCCGCTGCCGGGCTATCCGTTCCAGCGTCAGCGCTATTGGGTCAGCCAGTCGGCGCGCGCGGAATCCGTGGCCGCGCTGCATCCGCTGATCGACGCCAACCTGTCCACGCTGGATGAGCAGACCTTCGGCAAGAGCTTCCGTCCGGACGAGTTCTTCCTGCGCGATCACCGCCTCGGCGAGAATCGCATCCTGCCCGGCGTGGCCTATCTGGAGCTGGCGATACAGGCCGCGCATCTGGCCGCCCCCGGCCGTCGCGTGGCCGATGTGCGCGACGTGAGCTGGCTCAAGCCCATCCTGGTGGACGACGCGCTGCCGGTGCGCATCGGGCTGCTGCCGGAGCGCGACGCACTGGCCTTCGAGATCTACGCGGAGGCCGGTGACGGCGCGCGCAAGGTGTACGCGCACGGTGCGATGACACTGGAGGAGGCTGCCGCGCCGGCCGACGGCGCAACGCAGCTCGACCTCGCCGCCATCACGGCGCGATGCGCGCGCATGGACGCTCCGGCTATCGGTGCCGCCTTCGTCGCGATGGGTTTCGTCTTCGGCGAAAGTTTCCAGGTCTTCGACACGCTGCATCACGGCGCCGACGAAGCCCTGGGCATGCTGCGCCTGCCGCCGATCGCCGGCGCGCGCACGGAGGACTTCGTGCTGCACCCCGCGCTGCTGGATGGCGCGGTGCGCACCAGTCTGGGCGTGGGCGGCTTCACGGCAGACGCCGCGGGCATCCGCGTGCCGGTGCGCCTGGGCCGGGTCGAGATCCTCGCCCCGCTCGGCGACCAGGCGGTGGCCTACGCGCGGCGTTCGGCACGGGTGCCGGCCGATGCGCTTCCGGACCAGTCGCATTTCGACCTGCTGGTGTGCGACGCGCAGGGCCGCGTCTGCGTGCGCATCGAGCAGTTGACGATCCAGCCTGCCCCGCAGCTGGCGTTCGCCGCTCACCGCGGCGCGCGCGCCGCGCTGCCGGCACCCGCGGTGGCCGTGGCTGCGCGCGCGGCACCTGCGCCTTCGATGACGCAGGCCGACGTCGCCGGTGGCGTGCCCACGGCCGGCGCACTGCTGGCGGCCGCCACGGGCTATCTGTCCGAACTGCTGTCCACGATCACCAAGCTGCCGGTGGAGCAGATCGACCCGAAGGCGCCTCTGGAAAACTACGGCATCGATTCGGTGATGATCGTCGCGCTCAACGACGATCTGTCGCGGACCTATGGCGAGATTCCGAAAACCTTGTTCTTCGAATACCAGGAACTGGCCGGCATCGCCGAATATCTGGTCGAGAATCATGCCGACGTGCTGGCCGCGCGCGTTCCCGCGGCCAGCGCGGCGCCGACCGCTCCAAGCGCGGCGACTGCCGTACCCGCCGCCCAGGCCCCTGTCGCCTTCGTCCCCGCACCCGCGGCACCTGCCGCTGCCCCGGCCGGCGGCGACATCGACCTGCATGCGGTCATGGTCGCGCACCTGGTGGGGCTGGTCAGCGAGGTCACCAAGCTGACCGAATCCGCGATCGATCCGAAGGCGCCGCTGGAGAATTACGGCATCGATTCGGTGATGATCGTGGCACTCAACGAACGCCTGGAGCGCAGCTTCAGCGACGTGCCGAAGACGCTGTTCTTCGAGTACCAGGACATCGAGGGCGTGTCCGGCTATTTCGTGGACGAACAGCCCGACGGCGTGCGCGCGCTGGCGCTCGCCTCTGCGACGGTGCCGGGCGCCGCGACGCCGGCACCGGCGCCCGTCGCGTCCCCGGCCGCCCCCCAGGCACAGGTCACCGCCATCGATGCGGCCGACGCGCTCGCAGCGCGGCTGCGTGCGGTGCTCGGTACGGAGGCCGCCTCCTGCGATACCGCGACGCCGCTCGCGCAGTGGCCTTTCGACGCGATCAACGTCGAGCGCGTTCTGCATGCACTGGCGCGCGACTACGAGAATGTGTCCGCGGCCGGCCCCTACGCCTTCGCCACGGTCGCCGAGTGGGCTGCCGCGCTGCACCTGCGGCCCGACGCGGTCGCGCCCGCCGTGGCATCGGTGCCCCACGCCTCCGCGTCGCCCGCAGCGGCGTCCACAAGCGCGCTGCAGGCCGCGCCTTCACGCCTGCGTCCGCAGGGTGGACGTTTCGCCGGCCGCGTCACGGGCACGTCCGCCCGGGAGGACATCGCGATCATCGGCTTGAGCGGCCGCTACCCGGGCGCGCGCGATCTGGACGGGTTCTGGCGCAACCTCGCCGCGGGGCGCGATTGCATCACCGAGATCCCGCAGGTGCGCTGGGACCACAGCGCCCACTTCCATCCGGACCGCAACCACAAGGGCACGGTCTACAGCAAGTGGGGCGGATTCATCGACGACGTCGACCAGTTCGATGCGCGGTTCTTCAACATCTCCGCGCGCGAAGCCGAAACGCTCGACCCGCAGGAGCGTCTGTTCCTGCAGACGGCGTGGGAGTGCGTGGAGGACGCCAGCTACACCCGCCAGTCGCTCAAGGGCCGCTCGGTCGGCGTGTTCGTCGGCGTGATGTGGGGCAACTACGCGCTGATGGACGTCAGCGACGCGCAGCACCAGTACGGGCGGCCGTGCCCGCCGTTCTCCTCGATCGCCAACCGCGTCTCGTACGTACTGAACCTCAGCGGCCCGAGCCTGGCGCTGGACACCATGTGCTCGTCTTCGCTGACCGCGATCCACCTGTCGTGCCGCGCGATCCACAACGGCGATTGCGACATGGCCATCGCCGGCGGTGTGAACCTGATCCTGCACCCGACCAAGTACCACCTGCTCGCCGGTGGCCAGTACCTGTCCACCGACGGCCGCTGCCGCGCGTTCGGCGTGGGCGGCGACGGCTACGTGCCGGGCGAGGGCGTGGGTGCGGTGCTGCTCAAGCCGCTGTCCCGGGCCATCGAGGACGGCGACCACATCCATGGCGTCATCAAGGCGTCGGCGCTGAACCACGGCGGCAAGACCAACGGCTACACGGTGCCCAACCAGATCGCGCAGACCAACGTGATCGGCGCCGCGCTGCGCCAGGCCGGCTGGGACCCGAGCACCATCGACTACATCGAGGCCCATGGCACCGGCACGTCGCTGGGCGACCCCATCGAGATCGCAGGCCTGAACAAGGCCTTCGACCAGGCGCGTGGTGCGGGCGAGCTGGCCCCGCAGGGCTGCCGCATCGGTTCGGTGAAGTCGAACATCGGTCATCTGGAATCGGCCGCGGGCATGGCCGGCCTGACCAAGATCCTGCTGCAGATGCGCCACGGCAGCATTGCGCCGTCGCTGCATTCGGCCACGCTCAACCCGAACATCGATTTCGCGCGCAGCCCCTTCCGCGTGGTCCAGAGCCTGGAGGACTGGCGCGTGCCCGCCGAGGAGGGTGGCATCCGCGTGCGCCGCAACCGCCGCGCGGGCATCAGTTCCTTCGGCGCGGGCGGCGCCAACGCCCATCTGCTGATCGAGCAGTACGGCATGCCCACCGCGCCCGCGAATGTGGCCAGGGATACATCGCAGGTGCCGGTGTTGTTCGTGCTGTCGGCCGACAGCGAGGAACGCCTGGGCCTGTACGTGGACCGTGTCGTCGCCTTCCTGCGCGGCGACGGTGCGCGCGACATCGACCTGCGCCATCTGGCCTATGCGTCCCAGGTGGGGCGCGAGGCGATGGACGAGCGCATCGCCGTGCTCGCCGGCAGCGTCGCCGAACTGGCCGGCCTGCTGGCGCACTACCGCGAGGGCGGCACCGCCCCGCAGCTGCACAACGGCAGCGTGCGCAAGCACAACGAGAAGCTGGAAACGATCCTGGAGGACGGCGAGAAGGATGCGCTGATCCGCTCGATGATGCAGGGCCGGCGCTGGAACCAGTTGGCGCGCGCCTGGGTCTCGTTCCTGGACATCGACTGGGCGCGGTATCGCGACGTGCTGTTCCCCGCGACGCAGGGGACTGCCCCGCCGCGACGCATGCCGTTCCCGACGATGCCCTTCCTGACCCAGCGCTACTGGGTGGAGGAGCGTGCCGTCGACGGCACGCAGGATTCGCTGCACCCATTGCTGGACCGCAACGTCTCCACCCTGTCCGCGCAGCGTTACGAGAAGCGGTTCACCGGCCGCGAGTTCTACCTGCGCGACCACATCGTGCGCACCGGGCGCACCGAGGCCGAACCCGGCGACATGATCCTGCCGGGCGTGGCCTACCTCGAGATGGTGCGCGCCGCCGGCGGGCTCGCCGTGGGCGAGGGGTGGCAGGTGTCGGAAATCCGCAACCTGATGTGGATCCAGCCGTTCAAGATCGTCGACGGCCCGGACAGCCTGGTGCTGCAGCTGGAACAGGACGCGCATGGGCTGCACGCGGAGATCGCGCGGGCGTCCGACGACGGCGTGTGCGTCGAGGGCGAGTTGCGCCTGCGGCACCGCGACGAGGCCGTGGCCGACGAGTGGCTGGACATCGAGGCGATCCGCGCGTCGGGCCGGCTGCTCGAACAGGACCAGACCGCGATCTACGCCGGCTTCCGGCGCATGGGCTTCGAGTTCGGCGAGAGCTTCCGGGTGACCACCGCGCGCTGGCGTGTGGTCGGCGGCGCGCTGTGCGAACTGACCCTGCCGGCGCCGCTGCGCGCCAACCGCGCCGCGTTCGGCCTGCATCCCTCGCTGCTGGACGCCGCGCTGCGCAGTGGCCTGGCGATCACCGAGGACGTGTCCTTCGACACACAGGTGCCGCACGTGCCGTTCGCGCTGGACACGCTGGAATACCGTCATCCGCTGCCGGAGACGTGTTTCGCCTACGTCACCGAGACCGCGCGCGACATCGACCCGGCCTACGCCACGCCGGCGCCGGCCGGGGCGAGCGGCATGCGCAAGTACGACATCGTGGTGACCGATGCGTCGGGCCTTGTGCTGGTCAAACTGCACGGATTCTCGGCACGGCCGCTGGTGAAGGCCGAGCCGGAGGCTGCGCGCGTCCTTCAATATTTCGATTACGACTGGGAGCCGGCGCCGATGGATCCGTCGCCCCGCACCGACGCGGCGCATGCCGACGCCGGCCATGCGGCCACATCCAGTGTCGCCGCTTCGGCCACGCTTGCTTCTGCCACGCTGATCCTCTGCGAGGTGCCGGCACTGGCCGAGGCCCTGCGCGAGACGCTCGGCGCCAACGCGACGGTGGTGATGACGGGGCCGGGCTTCGAGGCCCTGTCGGACGCGGACTTCCGCATCGAACCGCAGCGCGCCGAAGACTGGGATCGGTTGTACGCGCACCTGGATGCGGCGGGCCGTCTCCCGACCTGGATCGTGCATGCGCTGGGCGTGGGCGCGGCCGACGGTCGCGTGCCGGCAGCGTTGGACGATGCCGCGCCGACCGCCTCGCTGCGGCTGGGCGTGCAGTCGGTGCGCCATCTGTTCGCCGCGCTGGAGCGCCACGCGCCGGGCCGCCACCTGCGCTGCGCCTATGTCTTCGCGGCCGATGCCGCGCGTCCGCAGCCGCAGCACGACGCCATCGCCGGCTATGCGCGGTCGCTGCTGACGGTGAACCACCGCTTCGAGCTGTTCACCCTGCAGGGCGACCTGGCGGCACCCGACGCGTGGGCCGAGGCCATCACGCAGGAGCTCTCGGTGGGCGGCGGCGGGCGTGAGATCGCCTGGCGCGGCGGCATGCGCCTGCAGCGCATACTGCGCGACACGCCGTTGGCCGCGCTGCAGAGCGCGCGCACCGACGATCATCTGCCATTGCGGCCGGCCGGCGTGTATCTGGTCACCGGCGGCGCGGGCAAGCTGGGGCTGCTGGTGGCGCGCGACCTCGCCGAGCGCTGCGGCGCGCGGCTGGTGCTCACCGGGCGCTCGGAGCATCCCTCGCCCGCACAGCACGCGCAGATCGACGCCATCGCCGCGCTCGGCGTGGATGTGCGCTATCGCGCGGCCGACATCGCCGATCCCGACAGCGTCGCGGCCCTGGTGGCGTATGCGCAGTCCGAGTTCGGCGCGCTGCACGGCATCGTGCATTGCGCCGGCGTGGCCGGCGATCAGCCGCTGACCACGATCGACGATGCGGATTTCGACGCGATGCTGTCGCCCAAGCTGGAAGGCACGGTGCTTCTGGACCGGGCCACTGCCGCGCTGCCGCTGGATTTCGTGGTGGCGTTCTCGTCGGTGTCGGCGCTGATCGGCGACCTCGGCGCGGGTGCATACGCGGTCGGCAACCGCTTCATGGACAGCTATGCGTCGTGGCGCGAGGGCGAGCGCCGCGCCGGCCGTCGACACGGTCGCATGCTGTCGATCAACTGGCCGCTGTGGGCCAGCGGCGGCATGGAAATCGCGGGCGGTGACGCCTCGGTGTTCGGGTTCTCCGGCATGCAGGCGCTGAGCGTGGCCGAAGGCCTGCAGACGCTCGACGCGCTGCGCCTGAGCGATCGCGCGCAGGTGTTCGTGACCGTCGGCGATCCCGGCCGCATCGCTCGTGCGCTGCGCCTGCCCGGGATGCGACAGTCGGCTCCCCCGGCGGCGTCCGCGCCTGCACCTGCGCCTGCGCCTGCGCCCGCTCTAGTGCCTGTGAAGGCGGTGGTGGCTCCGCCCCCCGTCGTCCCGCCCGCGCCGCTGCGTGCGGCGCCCAGCACCGTCGCAGCGCCTCCCCGCCCGGCGGCCGGCGGCGACCCACGCCTGGCGCATGCGAAGGACCTGATCGCCGAACACATGGCGAAGATCCTCAAGACCGTCCCGTCCAGCATCGATCCGCAGCGCACGTTCGAGCAGTGCGGGATGGAATCGGTGCTGCTGCTGGAGCTGCACGACGCCCTGCGCAAGTCCTTCGAGACCTTGCCCAAGACCGCGTTGTTCGAGTACGACACGCCGGCTTCGCTGGCGCAGTACCTGCTGCGTCATCACGCCGACGCGCTGGGCGCCACGATGCCGGTCGGCGCTGCCGCGCCCGCGCCGCAGACCGATGCTGCGCAGGCCGGGCCGCCCGCGGCATTGCCGGTGGCCGTACCTGCCGCGCAAATGCCGATGCCGGGCGCGCCGGTCTCTCCGGCCGGCGCGCGGGCCTTGCCGCCGGCGCGTACGCGTCGCGCCGACACGGCCCCTGCCATCGAGGCCCCACGCCCCGCGGAGATCGCGGTGGCGGTGATCGGCATGGCCGGCGAATTCCCGGAGGCGCCGACCCTGGATGCCTTGTGGCGCAACCTCCAGGCCGGGCTCGATTGCCTGATCGACGTCCCGGAAGAGCGCGGCTTCGGCCACCCTGGCGGTGTGATCCCCGACGGACGCGGTGGCATCCGCGCCCGCGGCGGCTTCCTGCAGGACATCGAGCAGTTCGATCCCTCCCTGTTCCGCATGAGCCGACGCGATGCGGAGAAGGCCGACCCGCAGCTGCGCGTGCTGCTGCGGACCGTGTGGCGCGCGATGGAAGACGCCGTCTATACGGCCGAGGCGCTCGCCGGCGACAGCGTCGGGGTGTTCATCGGCACGATGAACGAGGACTTCACCTGGATCATGTCCGAACTGCAGGCGCGCAACGGCGGCTACATCGCGCCCGGTTCGGTCGCCAGCGAGCTCGCCAACCACATCTCCTACATGCTGAACTTCCGCGGCCCGAGCCTGAGCCTCGCCACGGCGTGTTCGTCCTCGCTCACCGCCGTGCATCTCGCGCGCCAGGCGATCCTGGCCGGCGAATGCGACGTGGCGCTCGCCGGCGGCGTCAACCTCAGCCTGCATCAGAGCAAGTACCAATTGCTGCAGGACATGAAGGTGCTCTCGCCCGACGGCGAGGAGCGCACGTTCGACAGCGCCGCCAACGGCCTGGTCCCGAGCGAGGGCGTGGGCATCGTGATGCTCAAGCGCCTGGACCGCGCGCTGGCCGACGGTGACCGCATCCACGGTGTGCTGCGTGCCTCGACGATCTCGCATTCGGGCACCGGCGCAGGCCAGTACATGCCCAACATCCGGGTGATGGAGGACACCGTCGCGCGCTGCGTGGCCGCGTCCGGCCTGCAGGCCGAGGACATCGGCTGCATCGAGAGCCACGGCACCGGCACCGAGCTGGGCGATCCCATCGAACTGAAGGCCCTCGCCAACGCGCTGCGACGCACGACCGACGCCGAGGCGTTCTGCGCCATCGGCACCAAGGCCAACATCGGCCACATGGAGGCCGCTTCCGGCGTGGGTTCGCTGATCAAGGTCCTGCTGGGCATGCGTCACGGCCGCCTTTCGCCGTGCGCCAAGCTGCGGGACGTCAACCGCAACTTCGATGTGGCGCAGTCGCCGTTCGTGTTCCCGACCGACGCGGCCGACTGGCCGAGCAACCGCCGCGGCACGCGTGCCGCGGGCATCAACTCCTTCGGCATGGGCGGCTCCAACGCGTTCGTGGTGGTCGAATCGCACCCGCAGGCCCTGACCGACGCGCAGGCCGAGGGCCCCGCGGTGCTGGTGTTGTCCGCACGCAGCGCCGATGGCCTGCGCCGCTACCTCGCCGACGTGGTCACCATGCTGCGCGAGGGCAGTGAGGCGGTGCCGTTCGCCGACATCGCCTATTCCAGCCAGATCGGGCGCACCGCGTTCGAACACCGCCTGGCGATCGTCGCCGACTCGCGCGAGACCTTCGTGGCGCGCGCCGAACGCTATCTTGCGTCGGGCAGTGTCGGCGGTGGCGTGTACGCCGCTCTCGCAGGCGGGCCCGAGGCCTTGCCCGAACTGCTGGCGGGTGAGGAGGGCCGCGGTTTCATCGATGCCCTGCTGCGCGCGGGGCAGCTCGACAAGCTCGCTGGCCTGTGGGTCCGCGGCTGCGGCATCGACTGGCGCGCGCTGCACGCCGGCGCGCCGCGCCGACGCGTGGCGCTGCCGGGCATGCCGTTCGAGCTGGTGGACTGCAGCCACCATCGCCTGGTGGACGAGACCCGCGCACCGCGTGCACGGATGCGTCCGTCGCGGGTGGTGGATGTCGCGCCGCGGGTGGAGATCGTGTCCGAGGACGGCGCTTCGCTGGGCTGGTTCACGCTGGATCACGAGACGATGGACGTGCGCGCGGTATTCGGCGAGGGCGGCCCGGCGGCCGGCGACGACGCCGACCGTTCGCGCGAGGTGTTCTGGCGCGAGACCCTGTCCAGTGGTCCCGGCACTGCGTTCCGGCTCGCGCCGGCGCTGCTGAAATCGCCGGCCGACGCGCCGGGCGAGACCGCAGTTTCCGGCGAATCGCCTGTCGAATCCCTCCACGAGGTCACCGAGCAGCTGGACGCCACCCTCGTGGCTGCGCTGCAGGCCAGTACCCATCGCGAGCAGGTGGATCTGCAGACCATCGTCGCCGCGGCCTGGGCGATTCTGGTCAACCGCTACACCAAGGCGCCCAGCGCGCAGTTCGGTGTGCTGGGCGCGTTCCGCACGGTGCGCGACCACCACGCGGTGGAAGCCGGCGGTTTGCCGAGTCTGGTGCCGGTGCGCGTGCGCACCGTCGGCCGGCAGAAGATCGCCGAATGGCTGGCTGGCCTGCAGCACGATCTGATCCGCAAGCATGTCTACGTCAGCCCGTCGCTGGAAACCATCGGCCGCTGGGTGGGTGAGGAGGATCTGTTCGACAGCGTCGTGGTGTTCGAGACCTTCGATGCGTCGATCTCTTCGTCGAGCGATCGCACGGTGCGCGAGACGCGTCAGCATCTGGCGTCCGAGCTGCTGTCGAAGCAGGCGCGTGCGCGGCTGGAGCTGGTAGTGTCGGTGTATGCTGACGGGGTCGAACTGAGCCTGATTTACCGCTCCGACGCGCCGCATTACGAGCAGGCGGGGATCCTGCTGGAGCAGCTCGTGGCGTTGCTGGAAGGCCTCGCGGCGCATCCGGACCGCAATCCGGCGGCGCTGAGCATGCGCACGAGGCGCGATGCGCGCGAGGGGTTCTGGAAGGCGCTGGAGAATGCGGCGCAATGATCCACGCCATCACAGCGGCCAGCATGCCGGCCGGTTCAACGACACGGTCGAAGATCGGGACAGGGGCGGCAGGATGCGTCACGACGCTGCAAGCGGCGTCGTGCCTCATTCTTCCAGGGGAAGCGTCGGCGCGTGCCGGCACATGGATTCGCACAACGGACGCAAGGGTTTAGGAGCAAGGGAATGCAGGTGTTCATGACGGGAGCCAACGGGTTCGTTGGGCTCAACGTGGTCTCGGCGCTGGTCGAAGCCGGGCATTCGGTGACGGCGATGGTTCGTGCGAACGCCAACACGACGTGGCTGGAGCCGTTCGGCGTGCGCATCGTGCGCGGCGGACTGGACGACGCGGCCGCACTGGCCGAGGCCATGCGCGGCGCGCAGGCGGTGATCCACACCGCCGGCAACACCAGCTGCAACAAGCGCGACCTGCCGGCACTGGAGGACGTCAACGTGCGCGGCACGCAGCATGTCGTGGATGCGGCCCTCGCCAACGGCGTGGAGAGCCTGGTCTATACCAGCACCACGTCCACGATCGGTGCCAATCACGGCGCCGCGCCCTCCAACGAGGACACGCCGCTCGACGGCTACCGCGCGCGCAGCCCGTATGCGCTGACCAAGCGCCGCGCGGAGGACATCGTGCTGTCCGCGCACGCACGTGGTCTGCGCAGCGTGATCCTGAACCCGGCGGAGGTCGTCGGTGCCTACGACCACACCCTGCAGTGGGGCCGCATGGTGCTGGCCGCGAACTACGATCAGGTGCCGTTCGTGCCGCCGGGCGGAGGCAGCTTCTGCAGCGCCGCCGACGTCGGCCGCGCGCATGTCTCGGCGATCACGGCCGGGCGCTCGGGAGAGCGCTACATCCTCGGCGGGCACGACGTGACCTACGCGACGTTCCTCTCGACGCTGTCGGATGTGCTGGAAAAGCCGGTGAACCTGCCCACGCTCTCCTACCGTCGGCTCTACCTGAAGTCGGTGCTGCAGGAGCGGCTCGCGCCGCTGCCGCTGGGCAAACCGCCGGTGGAGGCGTACCGGATGAAGGTCTTCAGTCACGCTTACTACTTCGATTCGTCGAAAGCGGCGCGCGAGCTCGGCTACGCGTCCGCACCGCTGGACCGGATGTTGCGCGACTGCGCACAGTGGTACCGGCAGAACGGCTTCATGGGCACCTGACCGCACCGCTGCGGACGTCGCGACACTCTTACACAACAACGAGGAAGTTGAATACATGGATTCCAGGGCACTGATCGAACTCGAAAGGCAGCCGTTCAAGCAGCGGCTTGCGCACCAGTACGCCGTCTATCTGAAGGAGCGGGAAGCGGGCTACATGGCCGGCCGCGAAGGCCACGGCCCGGTGGACCGGCGGATGAAATACAGGGAGCTCCACAGCGACACCTTCAACGAGGTGCTGGTGTTCGGGTCCAACAGTTACCTGGGCATGTCCAACGATCCCTACGTCAAGCGCAAGGTGATCGAAGCCGTCGAGCTGTACGGCATCGGGACCGGCGGTTCTCCCGCGTTCTCCGGCTACACCAAGCAGCACAAGGATCTCGAGCAGCGTCTGGCCGCGCTCGCGGGCCACGAGGATGCCGTGCTGCTGCCCGGCGGCTACATGGCGAACCTGTGCTGGGTCAACGGTCTGATGAACCGTAACGACATCATCGTGTACGACAAGAACAGCCACGCCAGCGTGATCAACGCGATCAAGATGACCGGCGTGCCGTTCTACACCTTCGACCCGGACAACCTCGATGCGTTCGAGGAGCTGCTGGAGCGGATCAAGTCGCGCTCCAAGCCCGGCGTGCAGGTGTTCTCCACGGTGGAGGGCGTGCGCTCGGTCGACGGCACGATCATCGATCTTCCGCGCTACCTGCAGATCTGCAAGCGCCACGACATCATCACCATCCTGGACGACGCCCACGCGCTGGGCACCGTCGGCAAGACCGGCCGCGGCACGCTGGAGCACTTCGACGTGATCGGTCAGGCCGACCTGCGCATGTCCACCTGCAGCAAGGCCATCGGCGCGCAGGGCGCATTCGTGTCCGGCAGCAAGGAGCACATCTTCCTGCTGCGCAACTTCTCCTACCCGTACCTGTTCACCTCGGGCCTGGCGCAGCCGACGATCGCCGCGATCTCCGCCGCGCTGGACCTGCTGGAAAGCGAGCCGGAGCGCGTGACGAAGCTGCACGAGAACGTGCGCTACATGCAGGACCAGCTCGAAGCGGTGGGGCTGAAGATCATCCGCGGCGAGTCCGGGATCATCCCGGTGTTCATCGGCGCCGACGGCATGGTCCGCAAGATCAACCGCGAACTGTACGCGCGCGGCCTGTTCGTCAACATCATGGAATACCCGATGGTGCCGCCGGGCCTCGAGCGCCTGCGCCTGTCGGTGATGGCGACGCACACCCGCGAGGAGATCGACACCGCGGTGTCGATGATCGCCCAGGCCGCCCGCGAGTTCGGCTGCCTGTAGGCCGACGCGCGCATCCACTCACGTCGCCACGCACCGCGTGGCGACCGACACATCGACCCGATACGCTGGAGAACACATCACATGGACACCAAGACCCAAACGCTCAAGTCCGTACTCGACGCGATCAACGAGATCAAGAAAACCGGCTTCGAGCCCGACTCCGTCGATCTGGATTTCTACCTCGGCGGCGACCTGGGCGTCGATTCGCGCGAGATGCTGGAGATCTGGTACGAACTCGAGCAGCGTCTCGACCTGCGCGTGCAGGACGAGGAAAAGCGCGACCTGTACACCCTGGGCGACGTGGTCGCGCTGGTGGAAGCCAAGACGGCCAAGCAGGCGGCCGTGACCGCCTGAGCCCGCACGCCGCGCGGTGCATGAAGCCATCACGACACGACATGGAAGCGAGACGATGACGACGGTATGGGCCTTTCCAGGCCAGGGATCCCAGCGCAAGGGCATGGGCGCGGAGCTGTTCGAGCGGCATGCGCCGCTGGTGCGGCGCGCGGACGAGGTGCTGGGGTATTCCCTGCGCACGCTGTGCGTGGAGGATCCCGATGGTGTGCTCGGGCAGACGCGTTACACCCAGCCTGCGCTGTTCGCGGTGTCCGCGCTCACCTTCCTGGAGAAGCGCGACGCCTCGGGCGCACCCGACGTCTACGCGGGGCACAGCCTGGGCGAGTTCAACGCGCTGTTCGCGGCCGGAGCGTTCGACTTCGAGACCGGCATCGCGCTGGTGGACAAGCGCGGCAAACTGATGTCGGAGGCTCCGCGCGGTGCGATGGCGGCGGTGATCGGGTTGGGCGAGGACACGGTGCGCGAGCTGCTGGCGTCCTCGCCGTTCAGCGACATCGATCTGGCCAACATCAATTCGCCGACCCAGATGGTGATCTCCGGCGACTACGACCAGATCGCCGCGTGCGAGCCCATGTTCGCCGCGGCCGGCGCGCGCTTCGTGCGGCTCGACGTCAGCGCCGCGTTCCATTCGCGCGCGATGCGCGGGGTCGAGTCCGAATTCGCCGCGTTCCTGTCCGGCTTCGCGCTGCGTCCGCTGACCGCCGAGGTGATCGCCAACTGCACCGCACGCCCGTATCCGGCCACCGGCTACGCGGATCTGATCACCCGTCAGATCACCCAGCCGGTGCGCTGGTACGAGTCGATGTCGCGGCTGCTCGCGCGCGGCGTCGACACCTTCGCCGAGGTCGGCCCGGGCGATGTCCTGTCGGGCCTGTTCGTGAGGATCCGCAAGGCGCCGATGGCGCTGCCGGCCGAGGACGCAGGCACCGGCGCCCACGCCCACGCCCACGCCGACGCGACGCCGCCGGCCGCGCCGGCCCGTCCCAAGCTGGTGTTCATGTACTCCGGGCAGGGTTCGCAGTACTACGCGATGGGCAAGGAGCTGTACCAGACCCACGCGGTGTTCCGCGCGGCGATGGACGAATGCGACGCCATCTACGGCCAGCTCACCGGGCGCAGCATGGTGGCCGAGCTCTACGACGACGCCAACCGCCATCGCGACCTCACCGACGTCATGCTGTCGCACCCGGCGCTCTTCAGCATCGGCTACGCGTTGACCCAGGTCCTGCTGGACGCCGGCATCCGCCCGGATGCGGTGCTCGGTTACAGCCTAGGCGAATACGTCGCGTCCACGGTATCCGGCGCGATGCGCTGCGAGGACGCGCTGCGCCTGGTGGTGCACCAGGCCACGCTGCTGCGCGCCAAGGCCGCGGGCGGCGGGATGCTTTCGGTACTGGCACCGGTGGCGCACATGCACGCCCATCCGGAGTTGTACGACGGCTGCATCCTGGCCAGCGTGAATTTCGAGGGCAACTTCGTGGTCAGCGCCGACGCCGACAGGCTGCGCTCGCTCAAGCGCGCGCTGGACGCGGCATCGGTGGTGTCCGCGATCCTGCCGGTGGAGCACAGCTTCCACTCGCCGGCGATGGATGCCATCGAGGACGAGTTCCGGCGCTTCGCCGCCGACCTGGAGATGGCGCCGTCGACGCTGCCGGCGTATTCCGCGATGCGCGCCGGCCCGGTCGAGCGGTTCGATGCCGAGCACTTCTGGAACGTGATCAGGCAGCCGGTCGAATTCCACAAGCTGGTCGGCGCGCTGCACGAGCGCGAACCCTGTCGCTTCATCGACCTCAGTCCCACCGGGACGCTGTCGAGCTTCATCAAGTATGGATACGGTGGCCGCGTGGCGCATGCGGCTTCGATGAACCAGTTCGGGCGCGACGCGGCCACGGTCTCCCGGCTGCTGGCCGAATTGACCGCATAGCGAAACGCGCACACCGGCGGGGCGGACTGCCACTGCTGTTGCGCATACATGGAGTTCGATCTCGATGGAACTGCTGCTGGACATCCAACCCGCCCCGCTGAGCCCGTATGCGCTGGACCTTCCGAGTCCGCTGCGCGACGCGTCCATGGGCACCCATGCCGAGCCGGGCCGTCGCAGCATCGCGTGCGGCGCGCTGCCTGCGCCAGCGGATGCGGCACGGCTGGTCGCGGCATGGCACGCGGTACTGCACGGCCTGCGCTACGACGCGGAGCCGGTGGTGACCTGTCTGCGCGGCGCCCGCAGCGGGCATGCGTGGCCGGTGGTCACCGAGTCGGACGAAGGCACCACGCTGCACGACCTGCTGGTCGCGGTGCGTGCGCAGTGGGCCGATGCCACGGCGTGGATCGCGTTGGGCGACACCCGGTATCCGGGTCTGCAGGACCAGTTGCGCTGCCATGCCGTGCAGCTGGACGGGGATGCAGGCGCGGCCGAACCGGCGGATTTCGCGCTGGTGCGCGAGGGCGAGCACTGGCGCATCGACTGCGCCAGCGAGCGCTTCGGCGAGGACTTCCAGCGTCTGGCCGTGGCGCTGTGGCGCCGCGCCGCGGAGGCGCTGCGCGATGCGCCGCAGACCACCGTCGCCGCGTTGTCGGCCGCCGACGGCGGCGATGCGCGCCTGCGTCCGTGCCGCGTCGACGGGCCGTCGCGCGTGGTCGAAGGCGACCTCAACCAGCGCTTCGCCGCATGCGTGGCCGCGCACCCGGACCGCACGGCGGTGTTCGATGGCGAGCGCCGCCTGAGCTTCGCCGAGCTGGACGCGCTGTCCACCCGCTGGGCCACCGCGCTGCGGGCCGCCGGCGTCGCGCCCGGTGCATGCGTGGGCGTGTCCTTCGAACGCAACCACGGGATGATCGCCGCGCAGCTGGCGGTGCTGAAGGCCGGCGCGGCGTTCGTGCCGATGGACGCGACCCAGCCGGGCAGCCGCCTGGAGACGATGGCCGGCGACACCGCGATGCGCTTCGCACTGGCCGAGCCGGCCTGCGCCGTGCCGCTGCGCGCCGCGCTGCCGGGTCTGCAGGTGCTGGACACCGTGCAGGTGGACGCCGAGGCCGCCGTCGCGCCGCCAGCCGATGCCTGGACCGTTGCGGCGATCGACACCGACGCGCTCGCGTACGTCATCTTCACGTCCGGCTCGACCGGCCGCCCCAAGGGCGTGCAGGTCAGCCACGGCAACCTGCTCAACTTCATCGCCCAGCTCGGCGAATGGTTCGGCGGGCAGGACATCGCTTCGCAGTTCGCGCCGTTCACCTTCGACGCCTCGGTCGCCGAGATCCACTCCAGCCTGCTCAACGGCGGTGCCACTGTGCTGCTCCCGGGCGCGCTGATCGACGACCCCGACGCGCTGCAGGCCTACATGACCGCGAAGGGCGTGACGTTCGCGGCCTTCCCGCCGCAGTACGCCAAGCACCTCTCGCCGGAGAAGCTGCCGACGCTGCGCACGCTGATGACCGCCGGCTCCGCGCCGGACCATGAGCTGATCCGGCGCTGGCATCCGCACGTGAAGTACGTCAACGCCTACGGGCCGACCGAAACCACGATCCTGTCCACGGCCTGGCACGCCGCGCACGTGCCCGATCCGCGCGAACCCATCGCCATCGGCGGCCCGATCTTCAACACCGCGGTGTGCGTGGTGAATCGCTTCGGCCATGCGATGCCGCGCGGCGTGGTGGGTGAATTGCTCATCGGCGGCGCCGGCGTCACCCTCGGTTACCTGGATCGCGACGAGCTCAACGCCGACCGCTACTGCACGGCCGATGGCCTGCGCTGGTACCGCAGCGGCGACCTGTGCAGCTTCAACGCCGCCGACGCGCTCGTGTTCGCCGGGCGTATCGACAGCCAGATCAAGCTGCGCGGCCATCGCCTGGAGCCGGGCGAAGTGGAGTCCGCGCTGACCGCCATCGACGGCATCGCGCACGCCGCGACCCTGGTGGTGGACGTGCAGTCCAGCAAGCAGCTCATCGCCTTCTGCGTGGGCACGCCGCGTCCCGAAGACGCGGTGCGCGAACGCCTGGGCGGGCTGCTGCCGGCGTGGGCGATGCCCAACCGGCTGGTGTGGGTGCCGGCGCTTCCGCTCACCGTCAACGGCAAGACCGACTACCGCCGCCTGCACGCGATGCTGGCCGAACTGGATGCCGCCGAAGCGCACGAGGCGCCTGTGGTGTTCGAGGACGCGCTGGAAGCGCAGGTCGCGGCCATCTGGGGCGATGTGCTGCAGCAGCCGCGGATCGGGCCGGACGACAATTTCATCCACCTCGGCGGCGATTCGCTGACCGCGCTCGTGGTGATGTCCGCGCTCAAGCGCCTGGGCTATCACGCCACCTCCACGCAACTGCTGGCGCGGCCGAGGCTGGCGGATTTCGTGGCCGTGCTGCGCGGCCTGGAACGCCGCGATGACCGCGACTACCGCAGCCACGAGGGCGAGGCCGCGCTGGGCCCGATCCAGGGCTGGTTCTTCGCCCTCGACCTGGCCCGCCCGGGCGGCTTCTGCCAGACGCTGGTGTTCGACGCCGACGAACGTCTGGACGAGGCACGCCTGCAGGCGGCCATCGCGCGTCTGGTCGACCATCACGACCAGCTGCGCGCGGGCTTCGTGCGCGCGCCGGGCGACGGCGTGGCGGCCTGGACCCAGGTGCTGTCCGCGCCGGGTCTGGCGCTGCCGGCGCTGCGGGTGGAGGAGGTCGCGCAGGGCGCCGACGCGGCCGCGTGGGACGCATTGACCGAGGACATCCGCCATCGGATGACCGCGGAGATCGCGCTGGACGCGGCGCCGCTGTTCCGGGTCGCACTGCTGCGCGGCCAGGACCGCGCGCGGGTGGTCTGGGCGCTGCACCACCTGCTGGTGGACACCATCAGTCACGCCATCCTGCTGGAAGATCTGCACGCGCTGTACCGTGCGCCCGACGATGCGCTGGAGACCGTGCTGCCGGGCAAGAGCATCGCCTACGGCGCGTGGGCCGGGAAGCTGCGCGCGCAGTTGGATGCCGAGCTGGACACGCGCGTGGCGCGCTGGCACCCGTTGCTGGACGCGCTGGCCGCCGTGCCGGCGCTGCCGCTGCGCGAGGATGCCGCCGGGGCGATGCAGGTCGTCGAGTGCGCGCTGGCCGCCGAAGAAACCGCCGCGCTGCTCGAGCGTGCGACCGCCTGCTACCGCCAGGGCGCCGAAGAACTGGTGCTGGCGGCGTCCGCGCTCGCCATCGGCCGCACGCTGGGCGTGGGCGCACTGGCGATCGACATCGAATGGCACGGCCGCGACGAGGAATTCGCGGGGCACCAGGGCATCGACCGCACGGTCGGCTGGTTCACCAGCGTGCATCCCCTCGCCATCGCGATGCCGGCAACCGACGGCGCCGCTGCCGACCTGGGCGTCTGGCTGATGGGGCTGAAGGAATCCCGCGCCCACGTGCCGGGCCGTGGCCGCGATTTCTATGCGCTGCGGTATCTGGCCGACGCGCCTGCCGCACGCGCGCTGTTCGAGGGCTACCGCTCGCCGCGGGTGCTGTTCAATTTCTCGGGCGTGGTGAAGTCCGCGCAGCAGCGTCCCGGCGCCGGGTGGCGCAACGTGTCGATCGCCGCGATCGAGCTGGGCGAAGGCAACGCCAACCCGTACGCGCTGTCGGTGGAGAGCGCCATCGTCGATGGCGCGCTGCGCATCGCGCTCTATCACGACCCGGAAGCCTGGGGCATGGCCGCCGGCCGCCTGCCGCAGGCGCTGCTGGAAGCGCTGCGCGAGGTGGTGGCGCATTGCCTCGCCGCGCCGCCGCGCTTGACCCCTTCGGACGTCCCGCTGGCCGGGCTGGACCAGGCCCGGGTGGATGCACTGCCGGCGGGCGTGCGCGACGCGCACGCCCCCACCGACATGCAGCAGACGATGATCCGCCACAAGGACACCTATCAGGTGTTCATGGCCTACCGCCTGCCGGTGGCCTACGACGCCGGCGCCTGGCGTCGCGCGGTGGCCGGCTGGATCCAGCGCCACGATTGCCTGCGCAGTTACGCGCATGCCTGGGACGACGGCAGCGCCACGATGGTCGTGCTGGACGCCATCGACCCGCCGCTGCGCACGCATCGAGTTGCGCCCGGCGCGCAGGCGGCCACCGTCGAGGCGCTGATCGCGGAAGGACGCCGTGCGCCGGTGCATGTCGACCGTGCGCCGCTGTTCGGTCTGGACACCATCGACGCCGGTGGCGAGGACTTCCACGTCGTCCTGTCGATCCATCACCTGATCCATGACGGCTGGTCCATCGACCTGCTGGTCAACGACCTGCTGGCCGGTTACGCGCATGCCCGCGGCGACGCGGCGCGGCGGCCGTCCGCGCCGCTGGCGACCGTCGCCGACCTTGTCGCCGAGCAGCTGCGCATCGGCCAGGACGCCGCATGGGCCGACTACTGGACCGGGCTGCCGTGGGCCTCGTCCGCGGCGGCGCTGCCGCACCGTGCCGGCGATGCCGCTGGCACGCGCGACGTGCGCCTGCACCTGGGCACGATCGACCCCGCGCTCGCCGCGCAGGTGCGCGAAGGCGCGCGCGCGGCGGGCGTCACCGTCAACAGCCTGTGGCTGACCGGCTACGCCTGCCTGCTGCGCTATCTGGGCGGGCAGAGCCAGGTGCGCTGCGGCGTGATCCAGAGCGGCCGGCTCGAAGCGGTGGCCGGTGTGGACACCATCACCGGTTGCTGCGTGAACACGCTGCCGCTGGTGCTGGACATCCCGTCCGACCAGACCGCCGCCGGCATCGTCGCGGCCGTCAACGCGCAGCTGGACCGCATGCGCGACGGCGCGGCGTATCCGCTGTCGCGGATCCACGCCGCGGTGAAGGGCCGGATCGACGGCGACATGTTCGACACGCTGTTCAACATCGAGAGCCGCCGCTACGGCGCCGCGCGCCCCGATGCGCTGCGCGCCGAACTGGTGGGCGGTTACGAGTCGACCAATTACGGGTTTCTGTTCAGCCTGATCGAGCAGGACGCGAGCGATCCTTTCGACGCCGCCGAGTACACGCTGCGCATCGGCTACGACGCGGCGCTGTACGACGCCGACGCGGTCGCCGGCTGGATCGACATCTACGCGCACTGCATGCGCGCGCTGGTCGCCCATCCGGACGACGCGTGGCACACGCTGCCGCTGCTGCCGGAGGCGATGCGCCGCCGCGTGGTGGAGGAATGGAACGCCACCGACCATCCCTATTCGCACGACCGCCGCCTGCACGACCTGCTGGTGGCGCAGGCCGCACGCACGCCGGACGCGCTGGCGGTGGTCTGCGGTGCGCAGCGCCTGACGTACCGCGAACTCGACGCGCGCAGCAATCGCCTGGCGCGCCACCTGCAGGGGCTGGGGGTGGGCCCGGACGTCATCGTCGGCGTCTGCATGGAGCGCTCGGTGGAACTGGTGGTCGCGTTGCACGCCGTGCTGAAGGCCGGCGGCGCGTACGTGCCGCTGGATCCGGACATCCCGGCGCAGCGGCTGGACTACATGATCGCGGACATCGGCGCACGCGCGCTGCTGACCCAGTCTGCGCTGTTGCCGGCGCTGCAGGCAGGCGTGACCACGCCGGTGCACGCCGTGTGCGTGGACGGCGACTGGCCGGCCATCGCCGCACAGTCGGCGGATGCGGTGGAGAGCGCCACCACGCCGCGCGACCTGGCGTATGTGATCTACACCTCCGGTTCCACCGGCGCGCCCAAGGCGGCGATGAACGAGCACGCCGCCGCGATCAACCGCATCGAGTGGATGCAGGCCGAATACGGACTGGCCGAGGGCGATCGCGTCCTGCAGAAGACGCCGTTCTCCTTCGACGTGTCCGTGTGGGAATTCTTCTGGCCCTTCATGAGCGGCGCCGCGCTGGTCATGGCCGAGCCGGGCGGGCACCGCGACCCGGCCTATCTCGGCCGCGCGATCCGCGAGCACGCCATCACGATGCTGCACTTCGTGCCGTCGATGCTGCAGATCTTCGTCGACGCCGGCGAGGCCGCGGCCTGTACCGGCCTGCGCAAGGTGTTCGTCAGCGGCGAGGCGATGCCGGCCGCGCTGTCGGCACGCTTCCTCGCCGAATCGCGCGCGGAGCTGCACAACCTCTACGGCCCGACCGAAGCGGCGATCGACGTCAGCAACTATCACATCGCCGACCCGGCGCTCGCCAGCGTGCCGATCGGCAAGCCCATCTGGAACACCCGGCTGTACGTGCTGGACGAGCGCATGCGCCCGGTGCCTCCGGGCGTGCTGGGCGAGCTGTTCATCGGCGGCCTTGCCGTGGGCCGCGGGTATTTCGGCCAGCCGGGACTGACCGCCGAGAAGTTCATGGACAGCCCGTTCGTGGCCGGCGAGCGCCTGTACCGCACCGGCGACCTGGCGCGCTGGCGGCTGGACGGCGAGATCGAATACATGGGCCGGGTCGACCACCAGGTGAAGATCCGCGGTTTCCGCATCGAGCTGGGCGAGATCGAGAACGCCATCGCGCGCCATGCCGACGTGCGCCAGACGCTGGTCTCGGTGCATGGCGATGCGCAGCGCAGGCAGCTGGTCGCCTACGTGGTGCCGCGCGCCGGTCTGGGCGATGCCGCGACGCGGCAGGCGCTGATGGTCGAACTCACCGCGCAGCTGCGTGCCACGCTGCCGGACTACATGGTGCCCGCCGCATTCGTGCTGCTGGCCGACATGCCGCTGAACGCCAACGGCAAGGCCGACCGCGGGCGGCTGCCCGCACCGGGTCCGGAGGACTACGTGCAGGATGCGCACGTGGCGCCGGCCGACGACCGCGAGCGCGTGCTGCTGGCGGTGTGGGAGGAGGTGCTGGGCCGGTCGGGCTTCGGCGTCACCGACAGTTTCTTCGCGATCGGCGGCGATTCGATCCTGGCGATCAAGATCGTGGTGGCGGCCGCCGCGCGCGGGCTGACGCTCAGCCAGCGCATGGTGATCGAGGCGCGCACCATCCGCGGGATCGCGGCGCAGCTGGCCGCCCATGATGCGGCTGCGGGCACCGGGCCTGCGCCCGCCGGGCCCGCCGTCGACATGCCTGCGCCGGCCGCCGGCGCACAGCGTCTGCTGCCGGGCCAGCTGCGGTTGCTGGCGCGCGGCTCGGCCAGCGGCACGGCGCGGTTCGCGCGCGTCCCGCTGCCGGCCGACACCACCGCCGCGATGCTGGAGACCGCGCTGCGTGCGCTGGTCGCGCGCCATGACGCGCTGCGCCTGAAATTCCGCCAGACCGGCGCCGGCTGGATGGCGCAGTACCGCGCGGAAGGCCTGCAGGCCGACGACGCGGTGCTGGCCGATGCTATCGTCGTGTCCGACGGCGAGCTGGCCGGGCCGTTGCATGCGGCCGCCGCACAGGCCGCTGCGGCGCTGGATCCGCGCCAGGGCCGCGTGCTGCGCTGGCACTGGCACCGTGGCGCGCAGGGCCAGTCGCTGTTGTGGGTGATGCACCCGCTCGTCGCCGACGCGGTCTCGTGGCGCGTGCTGGATGCCGACCTGCGGATCGCGCTGGACGCGGCCCGGGCCGGCGTGACGCCGGTGTTCACCGCGCACGGGGCGAGCCTGCAGGACTGGGCCGCACGCGTGCACGAGCATGCGTTCGGCGCGTCGGCCGAGGCCGAGCGGGCCTACTGGCTCGCGCAGTTGGCCGGCCCCGTGGCGCGCATCGCCACCGCCGAGGGCGTGGATGACACCTCGGCACGGCAGGCCATCGAGATCGCGCTGGATGCAGGGACCAGCGCCGCGCTTGCCGCGCGGCCGACGGCCGACGGCCGTGCGCTGCTGGTCGCCGCGCTCGCCCGCGCGCTCGGCATGCGCCAGGACAGCGACGCCGTGCGCCTGGAACTGGAAGGCGATGGCCGCTCGTTCGCGGCCGATGCCGCCGACAACGACACGGACCCGTGCCGCACCGTCGGCGCGTTCGCCGTGCGCTATCCGCTGCGGCTGGAGGGTGTGCGTCAATCGCCCGAGGCGCACCTGCGGCAGACCCGACGCGCGCTCGCGGCAGTGCCCGACGCGGGCCTTGGCTTCGGCGCGCTGCAGGCGATCGCCCACGACGAGGCCCTGGAAGAAGCTATCGATGCACTGGCCGACGGGGCGGGTTCCGGCGATGGGCCGGCCGAAATCGCCGACGTGCTGCTCGCCATCGACCTGGCGGGCGAGGGCGCGCACGCGCTGGAGCTCGGCGAGGTCGGCTGCGTCGACCGGCACGCGCTGCGCATCGGCGCCGCGATGCGCAAGGGCGTGCTGAGCCTGCGCGTGGAACACGGGCGCTCCGCATTGGGCGAAGCCGCGGCGGCGATGCTGGCGGCCGACATGCTGGAGGCGTTGCGCACGCTGCTGGCGCAGGGCCCCGACGGTCCGGGCGGTGGCGCACATGACGACGTCATGCACGAGGCGCCCGGCGCCGGGACCCGTGCGATGGCGATGCTGTCCGACGCACAGCTGGCCGCGCTGCGCGCGGGCCATCCCGGCATGCGCGCGGCGTATCCGTGCACGCCGATGCAGGAAGGGCTGCTGATGTTCGCCGAGAACGGCGTGCAGAGGGGGCTGTACATCTCGCAGGTGCATATCGCGCTGGACCGCGTGGATGCGGACCGGCTGCGCGCGGCATGGGATGGCATGGTGGCGCGCCACGACATCCTGCGCACCGCATTCGTGGACCTTGGCCGGGCCTACTTGGTGCAGGTCGTGCTGGACGCCGCGCCGCTGGACTGGCGCGAGGTCGACGTGCGCGATGCGCACGACCCGCAGGCCGCGCTGGCGCGCTGCATGCAGGAAGACCTGGACCGTGGCATCGTGCTGGCCGACGCGCCGTTGATGCGGCTGTCGCTGGTGCGCGAGGACGCCACCCGCGATCGACTGGTGTGGACCTTCCACCATGCGTTGATCGACGGCTGGTCGATGGGCCTGCTGATCCGCGAAGTGTTCGAGCGCTACGGTGCGGCGACCGCTGCCCAGCCGCTGCCGCCCGCGCCGTCCTACAGCGACTACGTGCGCTGGCTGGGCGACTGCGACACCGCCGCGGCGCAGACCTACTGGCGCGGCTATTTCCGCGGTCTGGACCTGTCCGCCAGCGCGCAGCTGCCGCTGGCGCCGCTGCCCGACGCGCAGTACCTGCGCGCTGCGCAGCTGGAGCAGCGTTCGCACGTGCTCGATCTGTCGGCGCAGGATACCGCGCGGCTGGTGCGGATGATGCAGGCCGAGGGCGTGAGCCTGGGCACGCTGATGCTGGCGGCCTGGGGCCTGCTGCTGAGCAAATACGTGGCCGAGGATGAAGTGCTGTTCGGCTACACCACCAGCGGCCGCGCGGCGCCGGTGGCCGGCATCGAATCGATGGTCGGCCTGTTCATCAATTCGCTGCCGGTGCGCGTGCGCGCCGAGGCGACCGACACGGTGTCCGCGCTGCTGCGCGGCGTGCAGCGCCAGCAGCTGGACAACGAGGACCACGGCTTCCTGCCGCTCCCGGAGATCCAGCGCGTGAGCGGCGCGCGTCCCGGACAGGCGCTGTTCGACACGCTGGTGGTGATCGAGAACTACCCGCGCGACTGGGCGCTGCTGGCTTCCGCGGGCGAGGGGGACCTCAAGGTCCATGCCATCGGCGGCACCGGCCAGACCAGCTTCGGCATGAATCTGGTGGTGTATCCGGGCGAACGGCTGTCGCTGGAGTTGGCCTACCAGGGCCGCCGCTTCGAGGATGCCGCCGTGGCGACGCTGCTGCGCCGGCTCGGCACGCTGCTGGCGGGCTTCGCCGACGGCGCCGCACAGCCGCTGTCGCGGCTGTCGGTGCTGGACGCCGAGGAACGCCGCCGTGCCATCGAGGACTGGAACGCGACCTCGTTGGACTACCCTTCCGACCGCACGCTGCCGGAGGTGTTCGAGCAGGTCGCGCAGGCGCGCGGCGAGGCCGACGCGCTGGTGTTCGGCGCGGAACGCTGGAGCTACTCCACGCTCGCGGCGCGCGCACGCGTCGTCGCCCGCTGGCTGCGCGGCCACGGCGTGCGCCCCGGCGATGCCATCGCGCTGAGCCTGCCCAAGGGCCCGCGCCTGATCGCCGCGATGCTGGGCATCCAGCGCGCGGGCGCCGCATACGTGCCGGTCGCGCCGGACTGCCCGCCGGAGCGCCGCGCGTTCATCCTCGACGACGCCGGCATCGGCCTCACCCTGACCGATCGCGCCGGCTGTGCGGCGTGGGCCGACGTGCCGGGCGCGTGTCTGGCGATCGAGGACGCGCTGGACGCCGACGGTGTCGACGATGCCGGTACGGGTGAGGACCAGGCGGGCGACGACGCGGCGCTGGACCGCGACCCGAACCGCGCGGAGCGCACCGCGTACGTGATCTACACCTCGGGCACCACCGGCGTGCCCAAGGGCGTCGCCATCCCGCATCGCGGGCTGCTGAACTTCTGCGCGTGGTGCGTGGACGCGAAACTGCTCGGCCCGGGCCGGCGCATGACCCAGTTCGCGCCGTACACCTTCGATGCCTCGGCGGGCGAGATCTTCGGCGGCCTGCTGGCCGGCGTGGAACTGCACCTGCTGGAGGACGCGCTGATCATGGACCCGGCCGCGCTGGCCGCGTACCTGTCCGCGCACGCGATCCAGTTCTCGGCGTTCCCGCCGCCGTACCTGCAGCAGATGGATCCGGCCTGCGTGCCGGACGACTTCACGCTGTTGACCGCCGGCTCCGCGCCGTCGGCCGAGCTGGTGCGCCAGTGGGGCGCGCGCTGCCGCTACATCAACGGCTATGGGCCGACCGAGACCACCATCCTGTCGACCGCGTGGATCTGCGAGCGCGGCGACGCGCTCACCGGGGCGCTGTCCATCGGCGGGCCGATCGCCAACACCGCGGTGTACGTGGTCGACCGCGTTGGCCAGCTGTGCGCGCCGGGCCTGATCGGCGAGATCTGGATCGGAGGCGACGGCGTGGCCAACGGCTATCTCAACCGCCCCGAGCTCAACGCGGCGCAGTTCCTGCCCGACCCGTGGCGCGCCGGTGGCCGCCTGTACCGCACCGGCGACCTTGGTCGCTGGCGCGAGGATGGGCAGATCGAGTTCGTCGGCCGCCGCGACCGCCAGGTGAAGCTGCGCGGGTTCCGCATCGAGCTGGACGAGATCGAGGCCCGGCTGCAGGCGCATCCGGGGGTGCAGGACGCCGCGGTGGCCGTGCGCGGCGCCGAAAACGACAAGCGCCTGCTGGCATGGGTGACGCGCCGCGACGACGCGGACGCGACTTCGGGAACGGACGATGCGGATTTCCTCGACGATGTCCGCGCCTTCCTGCGTGGCGGCCTGCCCGACTACATGCTGCCGCAGGCGATGGCGGTGGTGGCGACGATGCCGCTGACCGGCAACGGCAAGATCGACGACAAGGCGCTGCCCGAACCGGAGGTCATGCCGGGCGACGCCGCAGGGTACGTCGCGCCGGCCACGCCCACCGCGCGGGCGATGGCGGCGATCTGGGCGCAGGTGCTGGACGTGGACGCCGGACGCATCGGCGCCGACGCACACTTCTTCGAACTGGGTGGCCACTCGCTGCTGGCGATGCGTGCCATCGCACTGCTGCGCGACCAGCTGGGCGTGGACATCGGCGTGGCCGACCTGCTGGCACAGCCGGTGCTGTCGGCACTGGCCGACGTGGCCGATCGCGCCGCGCGCCATGCGCTGCCGCCGATCGTGCCGGTGCCGCGCGACGGCGACATGCCGCTGTCGCATGCGCAGCAGCGGCTCTGGTATCTGGCGCAGATGGAGGACGTGAGCCAGAGCTACCACATCCCCGGGGCGCTGCGCCTGCGTGGCGAACTCGACACCGATGCGCTGGTCCGCGCACTGGACCGCATCATGGCGCGCCACGAAGTGCTGCGCGCGCACTTCGCCCAGGTCGGCGAAACGCCGGTGCAGCGGTTCGCGCCGGCCGACACAGGCTTCGCGCTGGGCATGCACGACCTGCGCGGCGAGCCCGACCCCGAGATCGCGCTGAAGGCGCTGATGGCCGAGGAATTCGCCGCGGACTTCGACCTGTCGGCGGGCCCGCTGGTGCGTGGCCGGCTGGCGCGGCTGGGCGATGCCGAACACGCGCTGCTGGTGACCTTCCACCACATCGTGATGGACGGCTGGTCCTTCGGCCTGCTGGTGCGCGAACTGGGCGCGCTGTACGACGCGTTCCGCGCCGGTGCGGACGACCCGCTGCCGCCGCTGTCCATCCAGTACGCCGACTACGCCGCATGGCAGCGCGCGTGGATGGACGACGGCGCGATGCAGGCCGGCAGCGACTACTGGCGCGCGGCGCTGGACGGCATCCCGGCGCTGCTGGAGCTGCCGACCGACCGCCCGCGTCCGACCCGCCAGAGCTACGTCGGCGACACGGTCCGCTTCGATCTGGACGCCACGCTCACCACGGGCCTCCAGGCGCTGGCCCGGCGTCACGACATGACCCTCTACGCCACGCTGCTGGCGGCGTGGTCGATCGTGCTGCACCGGCTGTCCAACCAGCAGGACGTGGTGATCGGCGTGCCGGTCGCCAACCGCACACAGCTGGAGACCCAGCCGCTGGTGGGGTTCTTCATCAACACGCTCGCGGTGCGCGTGGGCTTCGCCGCGCCCGACAGCGTGGCCGGGCTGCTGCGCCAGGTGCGCGGCCGGGTGATCGACGGCCAGGCGCATCAGCACGTGCCGTTCGAGCAGGTGGTGGACCTGGTGCAACCGCCGCGCAGCTTCGCGCACACGCCGATCTTCCAGGCGATGATCAGCTGGCAGGACGAGGAGTGGAGCGAGCTGTCGCTGCGCGACCTGACGGTGGAGATGATCGCCCCCGAGGTCCAGCCTTCCAAGTTCGACATCACCCTCGACATCGGTCCGTCCGGCGCCGGCATCGCCGGCAGCGTGGAGTTCGCCACCGCGCTGTTCGACCGCGACACCATCCAGCGCCATGTGGGTTACCTGACCCGCGTGCTGGAAGCGATGGTCGCCGACGACACCGCGCCGGTCGCGCGCATCGACCTGCTCGACGAGACCGAGCGCACGCGCCTGCTGGTCGATTTCAACGACACCGCGCGCCCGGAGCTGATCACCGCGACGTGGCCGGAACTGTTCGCCGCGCAGGTCGCGCGCACGCCGGACGCGGTGGCGGCCGCCTGCGAGGGCCGGCGGTTGACGTATCGCGAACTGGGCGTGTCCTCGACCCGTCTGGCGCACGCGCTCCGTGCGCGCGGCGCGGGTCCTGGCGCGGTCGTCGGCCTGCTCGACGCGCGCGGGCTGGACCTGCTGACGGCGATCATCGCCACCCACAAGGCCGGTGCCGCCTACCTGCCGCTGGACCCGACCCACCCGCCGCAGCGCTGGCTGGAAATCCTGGAAGACGCCGGCCCGCAGCTGCTGTGGGTGGGCGATGCCTACGCCACCGAGCGGCGCTGGCTCAAGCGCAAGTGGAAGGGCGGGCCGGTCGTGGATGCCGCGGAACTGCTGGCCGCCGTCGACGCGGCCGATGCGACCGGCGCGCTGCCGTTCCCGGCGCTCGACGACCTCGCCTATGTGCTGTTCACGTCCGGCTCCACCGGCAAGCCCAAGGGCGTGATGATCGAACACCGCGGCATGGTCAACAACATGCTGGCGAAGTTCGAGCCGCTCTCGCTCACCGCTGCCGACGTGATCGCGCAGACCGCCTCGCAGTGCTTCGACATCTCGGTGTGGCAGTTCCTGACCGCGCCGCTGCTGGGCGCGCGGGTGGAGATCGTGCCCGATGCCACCGTGCGCGACCCCGAGGCGCTGCTGGCGTGCCTGGAAGGCGCCGGGGTGACCGTGTGGGAACCGGTGCCTTCGGTGATGCAGGTGATCCTGCCGTACCGTCGCGCGCTGCCCGCACTGCGCTGGGTGATGCCCACCGGCGAGGCGCTGTCGCGCGAGCTGGTGCTGCGCTGGTTCGCGCAGTATCCGGACGTGCCGCTGATGAACGCCTATGGCCCGGCCGAGTGCTCCGACGACGTGTCCTTCCAGCCGATGCACGGCCCGGTGGACCGCGTGCTGATCGGCCACCCGGTCGCCAACGCGCGCCTGCATCTGGTCGATGCCGAACTGATGCTGGTGCCGACCGGCGCGATCGGCGAGATCGCGGTGTCCGGGCCGGTGGTCGGGCGCGGCTACCACAACCGCCCCGAGGAGACCCGCGCCGCGTTCCGCGAAAACCCGCATGCGCGTGGCGCCGACGACGCGCGGCTGTATCTCACCGGCGACCTCGGCCGCCGCCATCGCGATGGCGGCATCGAATACGTCGGGCGCAAGGATTTCCAGGTGAAGGTGCGCGGGTTCCGCATCGAACTGGGCGAGATCGAAGGCTGCCTGGAAGACCATCCGGCGGTGCGCGAGGCCGTGGTCGTGGCACGCGCGATCGGCGATGGCGGCGACAAGCAGCTCGTCGCCTACGTCGCCGGGCCGGATGCGCCGGCGTTGACGCTGCAGGTGTTGCGCGACCATCTGTCGCAGCGTCTGCCCGACTACATGGTGCCGGCCGCGTTCGTGATGCTGGAGGCGCTGCCGCTCAACGCCAACGGCAAGATCGACCGCGCGCAGTTGCCCGAGCCCGGCGCGTCGGCCACGGCGCAGGCGCCGTACGCGCCGCCGGCGCCCGGCACCGAGGCCGCGCTCGCGCAGGTCTGGCAGGACCTGCTGGGCGTGCCCCGCGTGGGGCGCGACGACAGCTTCTTCGACCTGGGCGGCGACTCCATCCTGCTGATCCGCATGCTCGGCCGGGTGCGCGAGCGCGGCATCGCACTGGGCGTGGCCGACGTCTACCGCCTGCGCACGGTGCAGGCCATCGCGGCGTTCGCCGGCGCCGGGTCGGTGTCGCTGGATGCGGTGCTGGCCGAGATCGCCGCGCGGGGCCGCCGCCCCGTGCGCGTCGCGCTCGAAAGCGGCGACGCGCTGCTGCTGGCGCCGCCGGTCGAGGCCACGGACGATGCGGCGCTTCGCACGCTGCTGGCATGGGAGGAGGGCGAGGGCTCCGGCATCGCGTTCGTCCGCCACTGCGCGGATCCCGAGGCGCAGGCCGATGCCCTTCGCGCGCAGGGCCCCGCCGCGCTGGATGTTGGCGACGCACGCGTGGCGCAGTCCGTGCCGGCCGATGCCATCGCCGCGGCGCTGGCCGGGCCGCTGGACGACTGGCGCGCGCGGATCGCCGAGGCCCGGGTCGAGGAGACCTATCCCCTCGGCGCGATGCAGCGCGGCCTGCTGGGCTGGGACGCGCGCGACAGCGTGGAGTGCATCGAGGTGCGCGGCTGGCACGACGCCGACGCGCTGCGCGATGCGTTCGCGCAGGTCGCCTGCGAGCAGGATCCGCTGCGCTCCGAACTCGCCCCCGACGGCGTCGGCTGGCACCTGCTGGATGCCGACACGGTGCGCACCGCGCGCATCCCCGCCATCCGCCTGGACGCGGCTGCCGTGCGTGCACCGGATGCCGCCATCGCGCAGGCGTTCCAGGCGCTGCAGGCCGTCCGCCGGGAAGCGCGCGTGGCCTACGCCGCGGCCTGGGTGTCGCTGTCGGACACGCGCCACTGGCTGCTGCTGTCCGTGGACCACCTGATCTGGGACGGCATGTCCACCGACGCACTGCGTCGCCGGCTGGGCGCCGCACTGCGCGGCGACACCGGCCCGGCCCCCTGCGCGTACCGCGGCTTCATCGCGGACGTGGAGAGCCGCGGCGACCGCGTCGGCGACGCGCAGCTGGATGCGCGTTTCGACCGCGACGCAGTGGTCGAAGCGATGGCCGCGACGGCCACCGCGCTCACCGGCCGTGCGTCGCGACCGCTGCGCATCGTGCATGCCAGACTGCCGCTGGCGCGGGGGTCGGCCGCGGCCGAACAGGCCTTCGATGCGTTCAAGCGGGTGGTCGCGCGGCTGACCGGGCTGGAACGCTTCGGGCTGGTGATCAACCACCACGGGCGCCAGCGCGGCGACCGCGCGTTCTTCGACCACGTCGGCCTGTTCCTGGACAAGATCCCGTGCGCGGTGTCGCTCGACACGCCCCTGCAGGCCGCGGCCGACAAGGCCGCCGAACTGCAGCGCGCGGGCCTGGGCTACCTGGCCATGGAAGCGCGCGCCCGCGCCGCGGGCCTGGCGCCCTCGCTGCCGGAGCTCGCCGATGAAGTGCTGTTCAATTTCCAGACCGATGTTCCCAACGCCGATGCCGCCGCGCCCCCGCGCGACGGCGCCGGACTGCTGCACAAACTCCGCGGCTACCGCGGCATCCTGTTCGAAGCCTGCGCACAGGATGACCACCTTGTCGTCACGTGCGCGTTCCGCGGCGACGACGACCTTGGAATCCTGATGACGACCATGCCCGACAGTGTCCTGATCGACGAGCTCACCGAAACCTTCGCCCCGCCGCAGGAGGAGGTACCGCCCGCGGATACCGCCGCCGGCAAAGCGGGCGCCCTGCAGCACGCGGCCGCGGCTCCGGCCGAGGCCGAGTACGCACTGGTGGTGGACGACGCGCGCAAGCACTACGGCGCGTTCGAAGCGGTGAAGGGCGTCAGCTTCAAGGTGCGCCGCGGCACCTGCTTCGGCATCCTCGGTCCCAACGGCGCGGGCAAGACCTCGCTGCTGGCGATGATCGAGGGCCTGGTGCCGATCACCGGCGGGGCCATCCGCATCCTCGGCATGGATGTGGCCACCGAGATGACGAAAATCCAGCCGCACCTCGGCGTGCAGCTGCAGCAGAACAATTACTTCCAGTTCCTCACGGTCGCCCAGCTGATCCGCTTCTACCAGGAACTGCGCGCGGCGGTCGGGGGCAAGGGCGGCGGCGTTTCGGCCGACGCGCTGCTGGAGCGGCTGGGGCTGAAGGACAAGCTGAAGTCCAAGGTCGACGAACTCTCCGGCGGCCAGAAGCAGAGGCTCTCCATCGCCATCGCCCTGCTCGAGGACCCGGACGTGATCTTCCTGGACGAGCCCACCTCGGCGCTGGATCCGCAGAGCCGGCTCTACACCTGGGAATTCATCGAGCAGCTCAAGCGCGACGGCAGCAAGACCATCATCCTCACCACGCACTACATGGAGGAGGCCGAGCGGCTGTGCGACGAGATCCTGATCATGAACGGCGGCAGGATCATCGCCCAGGGCGAGCCGGCCGCGCTGGTGGCCTCGCTCACCGCGCACCAGACCCTGAGCGTGCAGTTCGCCAACGACCGCTTCCACGAAAGCCACCTCGAGCGCGTGGCCGCGATCCCCGGCGTGGAGTCCCACCTCTGGGACGCGCGGACCGACACGCTCTGCATCCAGACGACCGATGTCGCCGGCACGCTCGGCGAAATGCTCGCCCTGGGCCGCGAACACGACATTCCGATTCTCAACCTCGACATCGAACGTCCCAGTCTTGAGGACGTGTTCCTGTCGCATACGGGCAAGGGCCTGCGCGAATGAAAAAGACATGGGTGTTCTTCAAGCTGCGCATGCTGCAGCTCAAATCCGACAAGACCTCGCTGTTCTTCAGCTACGTCCTGCCCGTGCTGCTGCTGCTGGGGATCGGTTTCCCGCTGCAGGTGCGCGACGGGGCCGTGCTGGATGTGGCCTACACCGACGCGGTGGGCAGCCCGCAGAGCCGCGCGCTGGTGGAATCGCTGCGCAAGCGGGACTACGTCAATCTCACCGAGTACCCGGGCGACATCGACTCGGCGCAGACGGCGTTGCGCGAGAACGAGCTCAAGCACTACCTGCGCATCGAACCGGCCGCCGCCGATGGGCCGGTGGCGTACCGGGTCTTCTCCAACTCCCTGCCGGAGAACCAGGTGGAGAGCGCCGCGCTGCGCGGCCTGGTCGACGAGCATCTGGATGGCCGCCCGGCCGCCGCGCTGCGGCCCACCGAGGTCAAGACCGGCAAGTACACCTCCTACCTGGTGACGCTGCTGCCGGGCCTGATCGGCATGACCCTGCTGATCATCGGCCTCAACGGCTTCGGCGCGGTGCTGATCGAGGAGGAGCACCACGGGCTGTACAAGAACATCAAGACCATCGACGTGTCGCCGGTGCCGTTCCTGGCCGGGCTGTTCGCCTCGCGCATGCTGGTGGCCTACAGCGTGGCCGCGGCGCTGTTCGCGATCGGCGTGTTCGTGTTCGACATCCCGTCCCGGATCGATTACCTGCTGCTGTTCCTGGTCATCACCCTGGGCTGCATCGCGTTCCACGGCCTGGGCCTGGCGATATCGGCGCTCAGCCCGTCGGTGACGGCCTTCCACGGCATCGTCAACTTCGTGCAGATCCCGCTGATCGTGCTGGGCGGGGTGTTCTTCTCCATCGCGGCGTTCCCCAGCTGGCTGCAGGCCATCTCCATGGCGCTGCCGCTGACCCAGATGAACACGGCGGTGCAGGCGCTGCTGTTCGACGGGGTGACCATGGGCAACGCCGGTGTGCTGATGCCGCAGATCGCGGTGCTGGGTGCGTGGTCGGCGCTGTCGCTGGTGCTGGCGCGGTTGAAGTTCCGCTGGTGACGCCGCGCCAGGCGTGCCCGGGCCCGGGTCCGGGATGTGATACCGAATACGCAATACGGGATTTCCAACGGGGCGGGCCGTATCCCGCGGCGCCCCACGACTACCACGGACCACATGGAAGAGACACCGTCATGAACGCACCATTGTCGACCTTCGAGCAGCACGAATCCTCGGCCCGTTCCTACTGCCGCGATTTCCCGGTCGTGTTCGACCGTGCGCGCGACAGCCATCTCTACGACGAACAGGGTCGCCAGTACATCGACTTCCTGTGCGGCGCCGGCGCGATGAACTACGGCCACAACAACGAGCACGCCAAGCGCGCGGTGCTGGAGTACATGTCCGCGGACAGCATCATGATGAGCCTGGACCTGCACTCGGCGTCCAAGCGCGCCTTCATCGAGGCCTTCCAGCAGATCGTGCTGGCGCCGCGCGGCTACGAGTACCGCCTGCAGTTCACCAGCCCCACCGGCACCAGCGTGGTCGAGTCCTCGGTCAAGCTGGCGCGCAAGATCACCGGGCGGCAGAACGTGGTGGCCTTCACCAACGGATACCACGGAATGAGCGGCGTCTCGCTGAGCCTCACCGGCAGCCGCCACCACCGCCAGGCCGTCGCGCACGGCGCGGTGACGCGCCTCCCCTACGACGGCTACGTGCCCGGCCTGGACAGCGTGGACCTGCTGCGTCGCTATCTGGACGACGCCAGTTCCGGCGTGGACATGCCCGCGGCGGTCGTGCTGGAGTCCGTGCAGGGCGAGGGCGGCCTCAACGTCGCCTCGGTGGAATGGCTGCGCTCGCTGCGCGAGCTCACCCGCGAGCGTGGCATCGTGATGATCGTGGACGAGGTGCAGTCCGGCTGCGGCCGCACCGGACGTTTCTTCGGCTTCGAGCGCGCCGGGATCCAGCCGGACATGGTGTGCCTGTCCAAGTCCATCGGCGGCCTGGGGCTGCCGATGGCCGTGCTGCTGATCCATCCGGAGCTGGACAAGTGGCGTCCCGGCGAGGACAACGGTACCTTCCGGGGCAACAATCTGGCCTTCGTGGCCGCGACCGAGGTGCTGCAGCGCTACTGGCGCGACGGCGCGTTCGAGCAGGCCCTGCGCGAGAAGGAACACCTGATGCAGGCGTCGCTGGCGGCGATCGCGCAGGCCCATCCGCAGCGGATCGTCGGCCTTCGCGGCATCGGCCTGATGCAGGGGCTGGAGTTCCACGACGGCGAAGACGTCTCCACGCTCATCGACGAGTGCTTCCGCCGGCAATTGGTGGTGGAATGCTGCGGTCCGCGCGGCCAGGTGCTGAAGCTGATGCCGGCCCTGACCATCGAGCCGGCGGTGCTGCGCGAGGGGTTGGAGATCATCGCCGACGCGTGCCGACAGCTGTTCGGTCACACTGCGCACGCACTGGCCGACGCCGGTGCGCGCGCCGGGGCCGAGCTCGCCGTGGCGCCGTGACGGCGCCGCACGGGACAGGGACAGGGACATCGAAATGGACAAGGGCGACATGAAAGCGATCGAAGTGCTGGATGCCATCTCCGCAGACGAGTTCTGCAACCGCTACGTGCGGCCGAACAAGCCGGTGGTCGTGCGCGACCTTCAGTTCGCGCCGGACTGCTGGACGCCCGCCTATTTCCGCGAGCATCTGGGCGATTTGCCTGCGCAGGTCTACGACACGCTGTTCGACCTGCAGGAGGTGTCCACGCTCTCGCAGTACCTGGACCGCCATTTCGGCGTGGACGGGCCGCTGCGGACCGGCGTGCCGTACGTGCGCTGGTACAACCAGCTCAAGGACGTCGACCACGCCTGGGGCGACGAGGCCTTCCGTCGGCTGTCGCCGCACTGGCAGGCGCCCTCCTTCCTGCCGCGGGAGGGCATGCTGGTGCCCGATGCCGCCTCGCCGGACCCGGTCTGCGACCTGTTCCCCTATCGCGGCGTGCTGATCTCCGCGCGCGGCGCGCGCACCCGGCTGCACCGCGACCCCTTCTGCAGCGATGCGGTGGTCTGCCAGTTCCACGGCGTCAAGGAACTGGCGATGTACCACCCTTCGCGCACCGAGGAGCTCACCGCCGCGCGCCAGGGAACGTCCTTCGGCGGCTTCATCGACGTGCGCGGCGACGTGCCGGACCGCCTGAGCGTGACGCCCGACATCCACGGCATGCTGCGCCCGGGCGAGGTGCTCTACGTGCCGCACGGCTGGCTGCACGACGTGATCGTGGTGGAGGATTCGATCTCGGTCACCTGGAACTTCGTCCACGAACAGGGTTCGGTCGAGTTCATCGACTACCTGATGGGCGGCGCACTGGGCGACAGCGAGTTCGAGGTGCTGAAGTACCTCTACCGGCGCTATGGCAGTGAGTTCTCCACGCCGCAGGAGATCGTGCGGCGTTTCGACGCGCGCTTTTCCGAGATCCTCGACGCCTGCGAAGAGGCCGACGCCCTGCGCTGACCTGCGCGGCCGCGGCGTCGCCGCGTGTCCCTGAAATTGAAGCATTCCCCCCATGTGGTGTCTATGAAGAAGACAATGTTGTACGGCGTTGCGGTGTGTTCGGTGCTGGTGCTCGGCATCTCCATCGGACGAGGACTGAGCCAGGAGGCCGTGGCCGGCGACGGCGGCGAAGCGGGCCCGGCGCAGACTTTCCTCACCGTGAGCGTGGTCACCGCGCAGCAGCGCGCGATCCCGGACCGGATCGATGTGGTCGGCGTGCTCGCACCGCGCGAGAACGTGCTGGCCATGCCCGAACTGTCCGGCCGCCGGATCCTCTCGGTGCACGCCGAGGTGGGCGACTATGTCCAGCGCGGGCAGTTGCTGGCGGTGCTGGACGGGGAGGATCTGCACATCGACATCCGCGGCCTCAGCTCCGAGTACGAACGCACCCGCGACGAGTACGAGCGCGCGCGCACGCTGCAGTCCAGCCAACTGGTCAGCCGCGAGTTCCTCAAGCAGAAGCAGGCCTCGCTGGACCAGGCGCGCGCGCAGCTGGACGACGCGCGCCTGCGCGCCGGCCGCACCCGCGTGGCCGCCCCGGCATCGGGGCTGATCTACCAGCGCAGCGCCACCATCGGCGGGCTCACCGCGCAGGACACGCCGCTGTTCAGCATCGTCGAGAACGGCACGATCGAGATGCAGGCCTCGGTGCCCGAAGCGATGGCCCACCGGCTGGCCCAGGGCATGCCGGTCGAAGTGCGCCTCGGCGGCCGTGCCGAGCCGCTGGAAGGCCGCATCCGCCTGGTCGCACCGCAGGTCGGCGGCGCCAGCCGCGCCACCGAGGTGCGCATCGCGCTGCCGGACGGAACCAACGGCTCGGTCGGCACCTTCGCCGAGGCCCGCATCGCCATCGGCGAAGTCGGCGGCTGGGTCGTGCCGGCGGTGGCGCTGCAGCAGGACACGCAGGGCCCATTCCTGTGGCAGATCGATGCCAAGGACCAGGTCCGCCGGTTGCCGGTGACGGTGCTGATGCAGACGCCGGAAGACGTGGTGGTGCGCGAAGCGCTGCGCGGCCTGCGCATCGTCGGCAAGGCCGGCTCGCTGCTGCAGGACCAGGACACGGTCTCGGTCGCCGCCGCGGACAAGGCCCCGTGAACGCGCCGGCCCTGCCGCGCATGCGCGTGACGACGACCATGATGAGGATCATCGCGATGACGACGACGAACGCGGCCGCGCCGCGCACCACGATCCACGGGAGCGCACGGCCATGAAGTTCAGCGTCTCCACCTGGGCGATCCACAACCCGATCCCGCCGCTGCTGCTGTTCATCCTGTTGACCCTGGCCGGCACCATCGCGTTCATCGAGATGCCGGTCACCAACATGCCCAACGTGGTCGTGCCGGTGGTCACGGTGCAGCTGGACCAGCCCGGCGCCACGCCATCCGAGCTGGAGACCCAAGTCACGCGCCGGGTCGAAGACACCCTGGCCGCGGTGCCCGGCGTGCATCACATCACCTCGACCATCACCGAGGGCACTTCGCTCACCACGCTGGAATTCACGCTGGAAACAGACGTGGACCGTGCCGTCAACGACACCCGGAACGCGGTCGCACGGGTGCGCCAGTTCCTGCCGGCCACCGTCCGCGAGCCGCTGGTGCAGCGCGCCGACGACGACGGCGCGTCGATCCTGACATATGCGGTGGAGTGGCCCGGGCACTCGCCCGAGGCGCTGAGCTGGTTCGTCGACGACACGCTGAGCCGCGAACTGCTGGCGATCAGCGGCGTGTCGCGCGTGGTCCGCAGTGGCGGCGCCGACGAAGAGTTGACCGTGACCCTGAAGCCGATGGTGCTGTCCTCGCTCGGGATCGCCGCAGCGGATGTCGGTCGCCAGCTGGCGCAGACGCACGTCGAAGTGCCCGGCGGCCACCTGACGCTGCAGGGCGTGGAGTACTCGCTGCGCACGCTGGGCAAGGCCGCCACCGTCGAGCAACTGGCGGCGACCCGCATCCAGTTGCCCAACGGCGGCGAAGTGACGCTCGGGGACCTCGGTCGCGTCAGCCGCGGTCCGTCCGAGGCGCGCACCATTTCGCGCCTGGACGGCCAGCCGGCGGTGACCTTCGCGATCTTCAAGGCCAACAGCGCCAGCGAGATCAGCGTCGCCAGGGCCATCGAGGAGAAGCTCGACACCGTGGCCGCGGCCCACGACGGCATGGCGTTCAAGACCGTGTTCTCCAGTGTGGTGCTCACCGAGCGCGGTTACCGCTCGACGATGCTCACCTTCCTGGAAGGCGCGCTGCTGACCATCCTGGTGGTCTTCCTGTTCCTGCGCGATGCGCGCGCGACGATCATCGCCGCACTGGCCATCCCGCTGTCGATCATTCCGACGTTCCTGTGCATGCAGTGGTTGGGTTTCACGCTCAACTTCGTCAGCACGGTCGCCATCTCGCTGGTGACCGGCGTGCTGGTGGACGATGCGATCGTGGAGATCGAGAACATCCACCGGCACATGAAGGAAGGCAAGTCGCCGTTCCAGGCGGCGATCATCGCGTCCGAGGAGATCGGCCTGTCGGTGATCGCGACCACGCTGGTGATCTGCGCGGTGTTCGTGCCGGTGAGTTTCATGGGCGGGGTGATCGGGCAGTACTTCATCCAGTTCGGCCTCACGGTGGCGATCGCCGCATTCTTTTCGCTGCTGGTGGCGCGACTGCTCACGCCGATGCTGGCCTCGCGCCTGCTGCGCCGCCCGCGCCACGTGCACGACGAACCGCTGGACAGTCCGTTGATGCGCCGTTACCTGCGCGTGGTGGTCTGGACGCTGGAGCACCGGCTCAAGACCCTGCTGATCGCGGTGGGGACGATCGTGCTGTCGCTCGCGCTGGTGCCGCTGTTGCCCGCCGGTTTCATGCCCTACCAGGATCTGGCGCAGTCCAGCGTCAGCCTGGAGATGCCGCGCGGCAGCACGCTGGAGCAGACCGACGCCGCCGCGCAGCGCGTGGCCAAGCTGCTGGGCGCCCGCCCGGAGGTCGCCTCGGTGCTGACCATCGCCGGCGAAGAGGTCGGCGGCATCAACCGCGCGAAGGTGCTGATCCAGCTGGTGCCCGAGGACGAGAGGGCCTTGAGCGAGCGCGACTTCGCCGCCGCGATGCAGCCGCGGCTGACCGGAATGGCGGACATGCGGGTGGTGTTCGACAACGCCGTGGGCGAGAAGGATCTGTCCATCGCCTTGGTGAGCGAGGACACCGCCGCGCTGTCGCGCACCGCCGAGGCGGTGGAGCGGGGCATGCGCGGGATACCCGGCCTGGTCGGCATCGGCAGCAGCAACCGCCAGCAGCAGCGCGAGATCCAGGTGGTGATCGATCCGGTGAAGTCGGCGCAGCTGGGCATCACCGCCCAGCAGGTGGGCGAGGCGATCAACATCTCCACCATCGGCGACGACGTCACCCGCCTGCCGAAATTCAACGAGAAGAACCGCGAGATCCCGATCCGCGTACGTCTGCCGCGCGACTTCGGCGACGACCTGTCGGTACTCAACAACCTCAAGCTGATCGCGTCCGATGGCAGCAGCGTGCCCTTGTCGGCGGTCGCCACGCTGCGCTACGGCGTGGGCCCGGCCTCCATCGAACGCTACGACCGCAAGCGCCGGATCAACGTGGAGGCGAATCTCGGCGACATCGCGCTGGGCACCGCGCTGGAGCGGATCGAAGAGTTGCCGGCCATGAAGGACCGGCCCGCGTCGGTGGAGGTGCTCAACACCGGCGACGCCGAGTTCATGGCGCAGCTGATGGTGAGCTTCCTCAAGGCGATGGCCGCCGGCCTGCTGCTGGTCTATTCGATCCAGGTGCTGCTCTACAAGGACTGGCTGCAGCCGCTGGCGCGCATGGCGGCGCTGCCGCTGTCGCTGGGCGGTGCGTTCTTGCTGCTGTTCCTCACCCGCACCGAGCTGGGCCTCCCGGCGATGATCGGCGTGCTGATGCTGATGGGCATCGCCGACAAGAACTCGATCCTGCTGGTCGACCACATGCTGGAGAAGGTGCGCGCGGGCATGGATCGGCGCGAGGCGATCGTGTCGGCGTGTCGGGTGCGCGCGCGCCCCATCGTGATGACCTCGGTCGCGATGACGGCCGGCATGCTGCCGACCGCCCTGGGCATCGGCCTGGACACGGCGTTCCGCGAACCGATGGCGGTGGCGGTGATCGGCGGCCTGATCTCCTCCACGGCGTTGAGCCTCCTCTTCATGCCGGTGATCTTCAGCTACACCCGCGGCCTGGAGGAACGCGTGATGGCATGGATGCATCGCCGCGCCGAGCGCGACGGGCACCACGACGACCCGTTGCCCGAGCGGGCCTGACCGTCGCGGCGCCGCCCGTCCGGGCGCGCGCCGCGGCATGGCGACACCGACCTGCCGCGATGGCACCTGTACGCAAGGCGCCGACGGCAGGGATGGCGGGACGCGGCAGCCGTCCGGTGGGAAGGTCGGCGGAGCGAAGGGGTGATGCGTGCCCCTGCACCCGTTCCAAGCGACACGACGGCGGCCTCTCCTGGGGCCGCCGTTTTCGTTGGCCCCTGCGGTCTGCGTCCTGCGCGGGCGGCATGCCGGCCACAGTGCGGCGACAGGACTTCCGACCCACGGCGCCCCGCCCGGCCTGTGCTACGTTTGCGGCCCCAGCCGCACCGACCCCGGGACTGCCCATGTCCGTACACTCCAAGTTCGCCACCGGCCTCGTCGCGCTTGCGCTCTCCGCATCCGCGCAGGCGGCCGACGCCACGTCCGCAGGAAGCCTCATGCCCACCACCGCCGCCTCCGCCGCCGCCAGGTCCACCGACGACCCCTACCTCTGGCTCGAAGCCGTCGAGGACGAGAAGGCGCTCGACTGGGTGCGCGAGCGCAACGAGAAGGCGAAGGCCGAGATCGCGTCCAGGCCCGAATTCAAGACGCTCGAGGCCGATCTGCGCGCGATCCTCGACTCGGATGCGCGGATTCCCTCGGTGCAGAAGATCGGCGAGCACTACTACAACTTCTGGCGCGACAAGCAGTCTCCGCGCGGGATCTGGCGGCGGACCTCGCTGGAGGAATTCCGCAAGCCCGAGCCACGCTGGGAGACGGTGATCGATCTGGACGAGCTCAACGAGGCCGAGGGCGAGAATTGGGTCTGGCACGGCGTGGAGTGCCTGAAGCCCGAGTACGAGCGTTGCCTGATCGCGCTCTCGCGCGGCGGTGCCGATGCCGACGTGAGCCGCGAGTTCGACCTGCGCAACAAATCCTGGGTGGCCGACGGCTTCTACCGTCCCGAGGCCAAGGGCGGGCTGCAGTGGATCGACATCGACACGGTCTACGTGTTCACGGACTTCGGCAAGGGCAGCACGACCAGCTCCGGGTATCCGCGCATCGTCAAGGAATGGAAGCGCGGCACGCCGATGGAGGACGCGAAGACGGTCTACGAGGGCAAGCCCGGCGATCTCTACATCGCGGCGTTCCGCGACCTGAGCCCGGGCTACGAGCGCGACTTCGTCTCGCGCACCGTCGCCTTCTTCAACGACGAGCTCTACGTGCGCAGGGACGGCAAGCTGATCAAGCTGGACCTGCCCAACTCCGCCAACAAGATGGTGCACAACCAGTGGCTGACGGTGGAGCTGCGCGAGCCGTGGAAGGTCGGTGGCGTCGAACACCCCGCCGGCTCGCTGCTGGTGATGGACTTCGACAAGTTCATGGCCGGCGAACGCTATTTTTCGGTGGCCTTCCGTCCGGACGACACCACCTCGCTGTCCAGCTATGTCTGGACCAGGCGCCATCTCGTGCTCAACCTGCTGGAGGACGTGAAGACCCGCCTGCGGGTGCTCACGCCGCTGGATGCCGAGGCCAACTTCAAGCAGGCCGCCTTCGTCGGCGCACCGCGCGTGGGCACCGCGGCGATCAGTGCGGTCGATCCCGACGAGAGCGACGCGCTGTGGATGACGGTCACCGACTTCCTGACCCCGAGCACGCTGTCGATGGCCGAGGTCGGCAAGCAGCCGGAAGTGCTGAAGACCATGCCGGCGTTCTTCGAGGCGGACGGGCTGGTATCGGAGCAGTACTTCGCCACCTCGAAGGACGGCACCCGCGTCCCGTACTTCGTGGTGCGCCCGAAGGATCTGGCGTTCGACGGCAGCGCACGCACGCTGCTGTGGGGGTACGGCGGGTTCGAGGTGTCCTACACCGCGACCTACAACCCGATGGCGGGCCGCGGCTGGATGCAGAAGGGCGGCGTGTTCGCGTTGGCCAACATCCGCGGCGGCGGCGAATACGGCCCGCGCTGGCACCAGGCCGCGCTCAAGGCCAACCGGCACAGGGCGTACGAGGACTTCGCCGCGGTGGCCGAGGACCTGGTGGCGCGCAAGATCACCTCACCGCAGCACCTCGGCGCGCAGGGCGGCAGCAACGGCGGCCTGCTGATGGGCAACATGCTGGTGCAGTATCCGCAGTTGTTCGGTGCGATCATCTGCCAGGTGCCGCTGCTCGACATGAAGCGCTACAACAAACTGCTGGCCGGCGCCTCGTGGATGGCCGAATACGGCGACCCCGACAAGCCGAACGAATGGGCGTACATCAAGACCTTCTCGCCCTATCACCTGGCGAAACCCGGACAGGACTATCCGGACATCCTGTTCACCACGTCCACCCGCGACGACCGCGTGCACCCGGGTCATGCGAGGAAGATGATGGCGCGGCTGGAGGAGATGGGGTACACGGCGCATTACTACGAGAACATCGAGGGTGGCCATGGCGGTTCCGCCGACAACGCCCAGGAAGCGTTCATGCGTGCGCTGGCCTACACCTTCCTGTGGGATGCGCTGGGCGACGCCGACTGAACCCGTCCAGGCCGCACACCGCGTGCGGCAGACGCGCACGACGACGGGCCTTCGGGCCCGTTGTCGTGTCCGGGGCATGGGAGCGGTGCTGCGTGTGGGGTGACGCATGACGGCATGCACATGCCTGGCTCGTGCCCGGCGCTGCCCTGTCGCTTCGACGTCCAAGCCCACGGCCCGGTTCAGGCCAGCCACAGCCCCAGCGCGAAGGCCGAGCAGAGTGCGATCAACCCGGGCAGCACGCGCAGGGCGTAGCGGCGGCCGCCACGCATCCAGGCCATGACCGCCTTGGCCGAGGAATTGGCGACCAGTGCCACCAGCACGGGCCCACCCGCGGCCTCCGGCGTCACGCTGCCGGCGCTCACCAATTGCGCCACCGACGCCGCCGCCGCGTGCACGTCGGCGAAGCCAGACACGCCCGCGGCCGCATGCAGGCCGGCATCGCCGAGATGGGCATGCACCGCGGCGGCGGCCAGCAGGATCACGCTGACGATGGCCGCGAAGGCCAGGGCGTGGCGCGGTTCGAAGGGGCGACCGGGCGCGGTGGTGGTGTGATCCAGGCCCGCGCCGGTCGAGCCGTCCGCCGGCGCGCGCACGAGCAGGGCCGCGACGAGCACCGCGAGCGCGGCCAGCGCCAGCGGCCAGGCGAGCGGACGCAGCATCGACGGGGCCAGCGCCGCGAACACCGCGCCCAGCATCGCGACCGTGGCGACATTGGAGAACAGCGCGGCGGAGACGCAGGCGCGCAGCAGCGCGGGTGTGGCGCGCGCACGGTCGCCCATCGCGGCGATGGTGGCCGTGCTGGAGACGAAGCCGCCGAAGAAACCCGCCAGCGCCAGTCCGCGCGCGGCGCCCAGCACCCGCAGCGCGATGTAGCCGCCGGCGTTGATCGCCATCACCAGCACCACCAGCGTCCACAGTCTCCGCGGGTTCAATGCGTCCCACGGGTCGATGGTGCGGTCCGGCAGCAGCGGCAGCACCACCGCGGCGGCGGCGGCCAACAGCAGGCCGTCGTGCGCCTCCTGCGTGGTGAGCGTCTGCCGGGTGAAGCGGTGCAGCTGCGATTTGCCGGCCAGAATCACCGCCACCACCACGCCGAGCGCACCCGCGAGCGGCGGGCTGTCCATGGCGAGGATGCCGAGCAGGAACACGACCAGCATCGCGACTTCGGTGGTGAGGCCGGGGTCGTGACGCCGGGTGGCGCGATAGCTGGCCAGTGCCGCCAGGCCGACGAAGGCCCCACCCAGCACGATCCCGACCGTGCCCAACCGCTGGCAGACCGCGCCGGTGAGGGCGATCAGCAGAAAGGTGCGCAGCCCGGCCGGACCTCGGAGCACGCCATCGCCCTTGCTGCGCTCGCGCTCGATCCCGACCAGTGCGCCGATGGCCAGGGCGACGCTGAAGCCGGCGGCATCCTGCGCGAAGGTGGACAACATGGGCGGCTCGTCTGAGGAGAACGTGCGCTGCAGGCTAGCAGCTGGTGTGCCTGCGCGCATGCCGGCGCAGGCGTGCCTCCAGCCCTGCAGGCCGGACGGGTCCAATGGCAGGAAGACTTTCAGCCGCGATTCTTCGGCCAAGGAAAAGGACACGTCCACCCGCAGTGGGGCGCCTCACGCAGTGCGCGCGCCAGCGGGTGACCGCAGCCTCGTCAATGCGAGAACAGCACCGGCAGATGCGTCCCCTGCAGCAGCTCGCGTGTCGCTCCGCCGAGCAGGAACTCGCGGAACCGGGAACGGCCATAGCCGCCGGCCACCAGCAGCCCTGCACCGACGGTGCGCGCGTGCTCCAGCACCGCGTAGGCGGTGGAGAAGTTCATGCGCGGCTTCGCGATCACCTCGACCCGCAGGCCATGCCGGGCCAGGTGTGCGGCGATGTCGGCGCCCGGGTCCTGGCCGTAGCCTTTTTCATCCGGTTCCGGGTCGACCACCACCACGTCCACCGCTTCGGCATGGCGCAGCAGCGGCAGCGCATCGTGCACCGCGCGTGCCGCTTCGCGGGTGGGCTTCCAGGCGATCACCGCGCGTCCGCCGTCCACGATCTTCGCACCATCGGGCACCACCAGCACCGGGCGGCCGGATTGCAGCAGCAGGTCGTGGAACAGATCGTGAGCGATGACGGCTTCCAGCCGGTCGCGCGGTGCGCTGGTCGTCACGCAGATGTCGGCGTGACGCGCATGCACGGTGACGGCGTTCTGCGGGTACATCGCCCCTGCGTTGGCGATGCGGACCTCGAGCGGCACGGACGCCTGCGCGTAGCGCGTGCGCAGGGCGTTGACGCGCGAACGCGCACGCTCCAGCGCCTCCTGGTGCAGGCGCGAATAGACGTCGGCGGTCATGCCGGCCCACTGGCCGGGCAACGGCTCCGGCACATCGACCAGGACCAGCAGCGCGACGTGGCCGCCGTCGCGTTCTGCCAGCGCGATCGCGGCATCGGCAGGTCCGTGTTCGCAGCCGGGCGAGATGTCGGGTACGAGAATGTCCTTGAACATGCGTGTCTCCGGGTCGAAGAGAGTGGTGGGCGAACAGTATGCGATTCAGTGCGAGAACAGGATCGGAATGTCGGTGCACTGCATGAATTCGCGCGTGGCGCCGCCCAGCGCGAATTCGCGCAGACGACTGTGGCCGTAGCCGCCGGCGACGATGAGCTGGGCGCCGCTGCGCCCCGCATGCTTGACGATCTCGTGGGCGACACTGAAGTCCATGCTGGGACGGGTGGTCACCTGAACATCGAGGCCGTGGCGGGCGAGATGCGCCGCGATGTCGGCGCCGGGTTCCTCGCCATATGCGTTGCTTCCGTCGGCTCCCCCGCCGATTGCGGCATCGATCGCCAGCACCTCGACGGTGTCGGCATCGCGCAGCAGCGGCAGGGCATCGTGCACCGCGCGCGCCGCCTGTGCGGTGGGCTTCCAGGCGACCAGTGCGCGCCTGGGCAGGCCGTCGACATTCATGCCTTCCGGCACCGCCAGCACCGGACGCCCGCCATGGATCAGGAGGTCGCCGAACCAGCTCAGCGCCGGGCCGGACTGCGCATCGCCCATCGGCGCTGTCGGCACCACGACCAGATCGGCATGACGCGCATGCAGGGCCGCGGTCGCGGCCGGATGCATGGCGATGGATTCGGTGCTGCGCACTTCCACGCGCGCGCCTTCGCGGGCATGCGCCTCGCGCAGGCGCGCCACCAGTGCGGCATTGCGTGCATGCGCGTCCTCATGCATGCGCGCGTAGAGGTCGTACGACATCCCGCCCCAGTCGGTGGGCATCGGCATCGGCACGTCGACCGCGGCGAGAATCCGCACGTGCGCATCGAAGGCCTCGGCGAGCGCCCGTGCGGCGCGCAGCGGGCCACGTCCGCTGGCCTCGTTCACCCAGGGCAGCAGGATGTCGCGGAGCATGGGATGGTGCGCGATGCCGGGTTGTCTCGTGCCGTGGTCGTTCATGGCTCATCTCCCGCAGGACCGATGAGCGTCCATCACACCACGAATCACGGCGGCGGGTTTGACCGGGATCAACTTGCACGCCGCCTGTGGGGGTAATGTGGACGCACAGGGGCGATTCCGCCGTACGCCGGCCGCCATCGGCGTGCAGCTTCCGCCCGACCCGCAGGAGACGCGCATGCCTCGCCAGGGCCCGTTGTCGCAGGACATCGCGGAAGACGCGGCCGCGAAGCATGCCGTCGCGGAGCATGCCGCCATGGAGCATGCCGCTGGAGCGCATGCGGCCGAAGCCCCGGTCGTCTTCCGCGCCCGCGGGCTCACCAAGGTGTACCGGATGGGCGAGGTCGAAGTGCACGCCCTGCGCGGCGTGGACCTGGAGATCCGCCGCGGCGAGTTCATCGTGCTGCTGGGCGCGTCCGGCAGCGGCAAATCCACGCTGCTGAATATTCTCGGCGGGCTGGATGTGCCCACCGCGGGTGAGGTCGCCTACTGCGAGCACCGCCTCGACGGTGCGGGCGACGCCGCACTCACCCGGTTCCGGCGCGAACACGTGGGTTTCGTGTTCCAGTTCTACAACCTGATCCCCAGCCTGACCGTGCGCGAGAACGTGCAGCTGGTGGCGGACATTGCCGAAGACCCGATGGACGTGGACGAGGCGGTGGCGCGGGTGGGCCTGAGCGCGCGCGCCGACCACTTCCCCGCGCAGCTCTCCGGCGGCGAGCAGCAGCGCGTGGCCATCGCCCGCGCCATCGTCAAGCGCCCGGCGGTGCTGCTGTGCGACGAGCCGACCGGCGCGCTGGACTACGCCACCGGCAAGCGCGTGCTGGAGGCGATCGAAGCGGTCAACCGCGAGCTGGGCACCACGGTGGCGGTGATCACCCACAACGCGTCGATCGCCGGCATGGCCGACCGCGTGATCCGCCTCGGCGATGGCCGCATCCAGGATGTGCAGATCAACGCGCACCGCCTGCGCCCGTCCGAATTGTCGTGGTGACCGCGATGCGCGCACTCGACCGCAAATTGCTGCGCGATGCACGCCTGCTGTGGAGCCAGGCGGTCACCGTCGCGCTGGTGGTCGCCGCGGGCGTGGCCGGTTTTCTGGCCACGCTGGGCGCGGTGGGCTCGCTGGCGCACGCCCGCGACGACTACTACGCCCAGGCGCATTTCGCCGAGGTCTTCGCCAGCGCGACCCGTGCGCCGGATGCGCTGGCCGCACGCCTGCGCACCGCGCCGGGCGTGGCCGATGTGCAGACCACGGTGGAGCGCACGGTGCGCGTGTCGCTGCCGGGCGTGTCCGACCCGATCCTCGGCCATCTGATCGGCATCGACCCCGCGCGCCCGCAGCGCATGAACCGGGTCACCCTGCGCGAAGGGCGCATGCCCGCCGCGCGCCGCGCGATGTCCGGTGGTGTGGGCGGCGCCAATCCGGCAAGCACCAGTGCGGCAGGCGCCGATGCGGCGCTGGAGGCGCTGGTCTCCGCCGGTTTCGCCGATGCGCGCGGGCTGCGGCCGGGCGCGCAGTTGACCGCGCTGATCGCCGGCAAGCGGCGCATGCTGCGCGTGGTCGGCGTGGCGCTGTCGCCGGAATACGTGTTCGCCGGTCTGGCGGGCATGCCCGACATGCGCGGCTTCGGCGTGTTCTGGGTGGATCGCACGGCGCTGGCCGCGGCCAGCGACATGCAGGGCGCGTTCGACCGGGTGGCGGTGAAACTTGCGCCCGGCGCGCGCCGCGAGGCCACCATCGCCGCGCTCGACCGCATGCTGGCGCCCTGGGGCGGGCGCGCGGCGCACGGCCGCGAGGACCAGCCCTCGCACGCCATGCTGGATAACGAAATCCGCGAGCAGCGCGTGCTCGGCACGGTGCTGCCGTCGATCTTCTTCGCGGTGGCGGCATTCCTGCTGAACGTGGTGATCTCGCGCCTGGTCGCCACCCAGCGCGAGCAGATCGCGGCGCTGAAGGCGCTGGGCTATGCCGACCGCAGCATCGCCTGGCACTACCTGCGTCTGGTGCTGGGCATCGTGATCGTGGGACTGGTGCTGGGCATCGTGGTCGGCGACCGGCTGGCGGCGCTGCTGACCGGGCTGTATGCCGATTTCTTCCATTTCCCGCGCTTCGAACACCGCCTGTCGCCGGGCCTGGTGATGATCGCTTCTGCAATCGCCCTGGCCGCGGGCGTGCTGGGCACGCTCGGCGCCATTGCGGCCAGCGTGCGCCTGGCGCCCGCCGAAGCCATGCGCCCGCCCGCGCCCGGCCGCTACCGGCCGGCGCTGGCCGAGCGCCTGGGCCTGCACGCGCTGCCGCCCGGCCTGCGCATGACCCTGCGCGGCATGGAGCGCAGGCCGCTGCGCAGCGCGCTGTCGGTGGCGGGCGTGGCCGCGGCGGTGGCGATCGTGGTCATGGGCAATTTCTTCCGCGACGCCATCGACGCGATTGTCGACGCCGAGTTCAACCTGAAGATGCGCGCCGACACCATCGTCTGGACCGTGGAGCCGCTGGGCGAGGAGGCCGCACAGCGTCTGGCGCGGCTGCCCGGCGTGCGCGCGGTGGAGTCCGGGCGCGACGTCGTGGTGCGTCTGGCGCATGGCCACCGCAGCGAGCGCGCCACACTGCAGGGCTACGCCGCGGAACCGACGCTGCTGCGCATCGTCGATGTCGACGGCCGACGCCATGCGCCGCCGGACGACGGCCTGCTGATGACCGACCGCCTCGCCGACAAGCTGCGCCTGCGCGTGGGCGATGCGGTGCGCGTCGACGTGCTGGACGGGCGCCCGCGCGTGCTCGCCGTGCCGCTGCGCGCCATCGTGCGCGACAGCATGGGCCTCAACGTCTACATCGAGCGCCGCGCGCTCAACCGGCTGCTGCAGGAAGGCCCGTTGGCCAACCGCCACGCACTGTCGGTGGAGCCCGGGCAGGAGGCCGCGATGCTGCGCGCCGCGGCCGAGCTGCCGGCGGTCGCCGGCGCCTTCAGCAAGGCCACGCTGTGGCGCAACATGCGCGATGTCAGCACGCGCAACGTGCGGATCATGAGCCTGGTGCTGACCGCGTTCGCCACCGTGATCGCGGTCGGCGTGGTCTACAACAACGCGCGCATCGCCCTGGCCGAGCGCGGCTGGGAGCTGGCCAGCCTGCGCGTGCTCGGTTTCGGCCGCGGCGAGGCCTCGGCCCTGCTGCTGGGCG